>JAABUV010006965.1_pt1 | contig 12070 bp, 10 predicted proteins | sample 5559971 | NCBI WGS metagenome assembly JAABUV01 (sample SAMN10711881, study PRJNA513362) | rock metagenome | isolation source: Antarctica rocks | place: Antarctica: Victoria Land, Knobhead nord | collected 2015-12-19
GACGTAGAGGTTGTCTAGGTCGTGGGCCTTGCAGTTGAGGTCGAGGGCGGAGGAGCGGGGGTCGTGCCCGAACCGGACGGTGCCGGCCTGGTGAGCGGTCGCTGAGACGTCCATCGCCTTGTGCAGATACAGGCTGCGTTCGAACGACGAGGAGTGCAGGCCGAGGTCGGTCAGCAGTGAGTCGAACGTTTTGCGCAGGCGCTTGAGCCCTTCACTGTTGTTGTCCGGTTGCACGGCGAGCTTCACCGACCCGTCCGGGCGCACGGTGACACGACTGTTGGGCAACGGCAGGTCCTCGCTGGCTAACCAGAAGTCCAGCGAGTGGTGCGCGACGACGCCGTAGGGCAGTTTCGGTCCCCAGCCCAGGCCGTTGGGGGCTTGGCCCTTGACCTGCCAGTCATCGGACTTGCCGAGCATCTGGATGTTGCCCATGGGGTACTCCCATTGCGCGCTGGGCCCGTAGAAGTCGTTGAGCGCGAGGGTCTTTTGGAACACGGTGGGGTTCGGCTCTCGGGAGAACGCCATCAACGCCAGGTTGTTGTGGCGCATGTAGTGCCGGCCCACTACGTCCGAGGAGTTCGCCAGCCCGGTCGGGTGGGCATCGTTGGCCGAGTTCAGCAGCAGCACCGAGGACATGATGGAACCCGCCGACAGCACGACGATGTCGGCGGTGAAGGTGACGGTGGAGCCGTCGGCCATGCTGGTGACCACCCCGGTGACGGTGCGTCCGCTGGGGTCGGTGAGCAGCCTGGTCACGGTCGCGTGGGTGAGCAGCGTCAGGTTGCTGTGAGCTGCCAGCGCCGGACGAACTACGGCCCACTCCGCATCGGCCTTCGCCCCGAGCAGGCAGGGGAACCCGTCGACCCGGTCGCAGCGGATGCAGCGGGAGTCTGGGGTCGCGTTGCCGTGCTCGTCCTGGGTCAGGTCGACCCCGATGGGTAGGTGGAACGGGTGCAGTCCGAGCTTCACCAGCCCGTCGGAGAGCTGTTGGATGCGCGGTGCGTGCTGGACCGGTGGGTAGCGGTAGTCCTGGCTCGACGGGCCCGCGAACGGGTCCTCACCGTGGCGACCGTGTACCCAGTACAGGTGCTCGGCCTGCACGTAGTACGGCTCGAGGTCTTGGTAGCTGATGGGCCAGGCCGGTGCGATGCCGCAGGGGTGCGCGACGTCGTCGAAGTCGTGTGGCAGCAGCCTGAACAGCGCCGCGCCGTAGACCTTGGAGTTGCCGCCGACGAAGTAGTGCAGTTCGGGGTGGAAGGTGTTGTCGTCGATGTCGTAGAACGTTTCGTCGGCGGTGTACTTGCCCTCGGAGAAGACGGTTCGAGAGTCCCAGTTGCTGCGCTCGCGGGGAAGGTAGTCCCCGCGTTCGAGCAGCAGCACGCGTTTGCCGGTCTCGGCGAGCTTGGCGGCGGTCGTGCCACCACCGGGGCCGGAGCCGATGACAAGGACGTCGTAGTGGTCGGAGCCGTCCGGGGCGGGTTCGGCGTTCACAGGCCCACGCTGCCCTGCATGATGCCGCCGTCGATGACGACGGTGGTCGCGGTCATGTACCCGGCCTTGCCGGAGGCCAGGAACACCACCACATCGGCGATCTCGGACGGTTGTGCCATCCGTCCGAGCGGGATGGCAGCGTCGAGGGACTTCATCTTGGCCGGGTCCGCCTCGGTGGACGCGTTGATCGGCGTCGCGACTGCGCCCGGGGCGATGTTGACCACCCGGATGCCGTGGGCGCCCAGCTCGACCCCGGCGGTGCGGGTCAGCATCCGGATGCCGCCTTTGGACACGCAGTAAGCGATGTTGCCGGGCATCGGCCAGTCCTCATGGACGGAGGAGATGTTCAGAATCAACCCCCCGCCGCCCTGGCTGATGAACTCCTTGGCGGCGGCCTGGGTGCCGAAGAACGCGCTTTTCATGTTGATGGCCATGACCTTGTCGAAGTCGGCCTCGGTGGTCTCCAGCAGCGAGGTGCGGGTCTCGATGCCGGCGTTGTTGATCAGCACGTCCAGGCGGCCGTAGGAGTCGACGGCGGTCTGGACCATCCGGTGGATGTCCGCAGCCTGGGAGACGTCGGCCTGCACGCCGACGGCGTGCCCGCCGGCAGCCTCGACCTCGGCGATGAGCCCTGTGGTCTCCTCCGGGTGGGCGACGTAGTCGATGACCACGTTCGCGCCCTCGGCCGCGGCCGCCAGCACGATGGACTTGCCGATGCCGCTGTTGCCACCGGTAACGACGATCGACTTCCCCTGCAACATCATCAACGCTCCTGACTGGGTGTGTCCGTGGAGCCTGAGCGTGAGCTCAGACCTTCTTCTCGCCCAGCGTGACATGGGAACCTGCGGTGCAGCAGGCAGAGCGCAGTGGGTATCCGGACCCTGGCACCATCAGTGCATGAGCCGTATCGAGGACTACGCCCTGCTCGGCGACCTGCAGACCGCCGCACTGGTGAGCACGGCTGGCTCCATCGACTGGCTGTGCCTGCCCAGATTCGACTCCCCGGCGTGCTTCGCCGCGCTGCTGGACACCCCGGACGCCGGGCACTGGCGACTGGCCCCGGCCGGGGCCGGGGTGTGCACCACCCGCAGATACGTCGAGGACACCCTGGTGCTGGAGACCGAATGGAGCAGCCCGACGGGCAGCGTGCGGGTGGTCGACTTCATGCCGCCCCGCGGGCACGCCCCCGACGTGGTGCGGATCGTGGTCGGCGCCCAGGGCGGCGTGGCGATGCGCGGCGAGCTCCGCCTGCGTTTCGACTACGGCCGGGTCACGCCCTGGGTGCGCCGCCACGGCGACCGGATCGAAGCCATCGCCGGCCCCGACCGCGTGCGGCTGCGCACCCCGGTGCCCACCCGGGGTGAGGACATGTCAACGGTGTCGGAGTTCACCGTCCGTGCCGGGGACCGGATCCCGTTCGTGCTCACCTGGAACCCCAGCCACGAGCCGCCGCCGGAAGCGGTGAACGCCGAGGACGCGCTGCGCGACACCCTGACGTTCTGGAGCGAGTGGTCGGCCAGCGGCACCCCGGTGACCGGGCCCTACCAGGCGGCCATCCGCCGCTCGCTGCTCACCCTGAAGGCGCTGACCTATCAGCCTACAGGGGGAATCGTCGCCGCGGCCACGACGTCGTTGCCGGAGCAGATCGGCGGGCCCCGCAACTGGGACTACCGCTACTGCTGGCTGCGGGACTCCACCTACACCCTGCAAGCCCTCATCTCCGCTGGCTACCTCAACGAGGCCAAAGCCTGGCGCGAATGGCTGCTCCGGGCGGTGGCCGGCGACCCGGGCCAGCTGCAGATCATGTACGCCCTCGACGGCACCCGCCGTCTGCCCGAAGCCGAGCTGCCCTGGCTCGCCGGCTACGAGAACTCGAAGCCAGTGCGCACCGGCAACGCCGCCTCAGACCAGCTGCAGCTCGACGTGTGGGGCGAGACGCTGGATGGCCTGGCGTTGGCCCGCAACGCCGGCATCGCCGCCAACGACGACGCGTGGGACCTGCAGCTGGCGCTGATGGACCACCTGGAAAGCAACTGGGACCAGCCCGACAACGGCCTGTGGGAGATGCGCGGCGCCCGTCGCCACTTCACCCACTCCAAGGTCATGGCCTGGGTCGCCGCCGACCGGATGGCCACCGCCGTGCGCACCAACCCCGCCCTGCACGGCCCGGTGGGCCAGTGGGAGGCGTTGCGCGCGACGATCCACGCCGACGTGCTGGCCCACGGCTACGACGCCGACCGCAACACCTTCACCCAGTCCTACGGCGCGCCCGGCCTGGACGCCAGCCTGCTCATGATCCCGCGGGTGGGCTTCCTTGCCCCGACCGATCCCCGGGTGCTGGGGACCATCACCGCAATCCAGCAGGGTCTGACCGAGGACGGGTTCGTCAAGCGCTACGACACCACCGACTCCGGCGACGGCCTCACCGGGGGCGAAGGAAAGTTCCTGGCCTGCTCGTTCTGGCTCGTCGATGCCCTCCACCTCGCAGGCAGACAGGACGAGGCCACTGAGCTGTTCGAGCGACTTCTGAACCTACGCAACGACGTCGGGCTGCTCAGCGAAGAATGGGACACCAAAGCCCGACGCCAACTGGGCAACACCCCACAGGCATTCAGCCACTTCCCCCTCGTCACCAGCGGTCTGCAACTCCACGCAGGCAAAGGCCACCCCAGCAACCGACCCATTGCCCCAGCGACGTCATGAGCAGAGCGACAATTCGTCGGTGACCCGGCCGCGGGCAGTGATGGATGTCTAACCCGCCGCGCCGCGCCTCCGGCCGCGCACGCCATGAGCTCACAGTGTGGTCAGGCTTGGCAGCTGAGCTCAAGGGCAATGCTGTCGGGGTCGTGAAACTCGAGGAGTCTGAAGCCGCTGTCGATCCTGACCCCGTGGTGGGGGACGCCGAGGTCATCGAGGACGGTGGCGGCGGCGTGGAGGGCGTCGACGTTGGCGACGGTGAAGCTGAGGTGGTCCAGGCCCACACGGTGGGGGTGGAAGGCGTCGTCGGACTGGGCGGCGGGGCGTAGTCCCAGGAGCCCACCGGGGAAGTAGTAGATGACGCCGCCGAAGACAAACCACAGAGCCTGCTGGGTGTTCTCGTCGGCGTCGGCGGCCATTTCGACGGCGACGGCGATGTCGAAGCCGAAGCCGAAGCCGAAGACGTTGTCGTAGAAGTCGCGGCTGCGGTCGATGTCGGTGACGGTCAGGCGGACGTGGGCGTAGTCCGCGATGCCGGAGATGGGCACGGGGCTCTCCTTCTGCGCTGGTGGTGGAAACGCACCCGGGCAGCTGGTGCGCGTCGACGCTCTGGCGTCGCGGAGATCGCCCGCGCAAACGTTCAGCGGTACCCGCCGCACCCCGTGCCCCTCGTCCCGCGTGCTGCGGCGTAGGCAGGCCCAGCTGCATGTTCATGCACGGGCCTGGGTAAACACGATAACGGTCATATTTGGAACGCCGCGCGAGCATTGAGGCCGCCTGTCGGCTGCGGAGGGGTGACCCGCGGCTCGGCCGGAGCTGAATGTGCCGCTGACGACCGGTTGTGGAACGTCCCTCGGCTCGATTTGGCCTTCCCGTGGGACCGGGCTGGACGTGGGTGCAGAACTGGTGCCCGAAACCGATGTGTCGCCGAACGTCATCGTAAGGAGTTCTGGAACAGTGTGTCTCCGTGGGCGAGCTACTGGGGTACGCGAGGGTGCTCGACCCTCGAGCAGGACGCTGCGTTGCAGCACGACGCTCTCAGCGCCGCGGGGTGCTTCCGGTCCTGGACCGATACCGCCTCGGGGGCGCTGACTGACCGGCCGGAGCTCGCGGCGGTGATGGACGCGTTGCGAGCGGGGGACACCCTGGTGGTGTGGCGGCTGGACCGGCTGGGCCGGTCGCTGCCGCACCTGATCGAGACCATCCGCGGGCTCGCGGCCCGGGGGATCGGGTTCCGGTCGCTGCAGGAGTCCATCGACACCACCACCCCCGGAGGCCGGCTGGTGTTCCACGTGTTCGGTTCGCTGGCCGAATTTGAGCGAGACCTCATCAGGGAAAGAACGATGGCCGGGCTCGCGGCCGCCCGGCGGCGCGGTCGGGTCGGGGGCCGACCCACCGTCATGACCGCAGCTAAGACCAAGCAGGCCGCCCGCATGGTCACGGCGGGCACGCCCTTGACGGAGGTCGCGGACGTGTTGGGGGTCAGCCGGACCACCTTGTACCGCCACCTCAAGGCCACCTGGACGAACGGGGTCGCACCGAGCCCGGCACCGGTGGTGGTGGTCCCGGTCGTCGCGGTGGTGGGGGCGCGGTCGGCGCGGGCGTGCCCGTCGTGCGGGCGTGAACCCGGCACCCGGGAGGAGGCGATGGAGCTGCGCGCAGACCTCGCGGTGCTGTGGCTGCACCCCGACTCCGACAGCCCCGGTTCTGTGGTCGAGGCCCGGCACTGCCGCACTTGTCAGCTGCGGGGGCCGGTGGTGGACGTGGAGTGCACCCGCTGCGGTGACGGGCCCATCATCACCGGGGCACTGGCTGAGGACAGCGCACCCGGGTCCGTGGCCTACCCGGCCCGACGCTGGTTGGTGGCCGCCGGCTGGGTCACCGCACCCGAGCTCGTGTGCCCCGCACACTGACCCCCGGATACGACGGGCAGGTGCAGACCGTCCCCGAAGACGGCACCCGATCTTGTTCCGTGTGACGCCCCATAACCGGGGAGCTCCGCGGACGGGGCTTCCGGGACACGGCGGCGTTACCACCCCCTGTGACGTGCCAAGTTCCCGTAAGCCGTTCCCCTGATGGATGCGTGTCCCGGCCGCGGATCTGGTGAGGCGCTGCAGTGCCGAGGGTGAGATTGGTGGCGCCTGGCTCTGGTGGTCCGGGTCAGGCCTGGTAGCGGTCGGCCAGGTGGGGGCGCTGCCCGCCGAAGGCGGCGAGGTCAGCGGTGAACACGGCGCTGAGGAGGGTGTCGTCCTGCACGCCGGGGGCGGTGACGACCTCGCCGAGGCCGATGCCGGCTAGGGCGGCGGTGACGACGTCGGCGGGGGACATGCGGGGCACCGCGGAGAGGTCCATGCCCTGAACTTCGTGGAACTCGGTGGCGACGATGCCGGGGCACACCACGTGGGCGCTGACCCCGGTTCCGGCGAGCTCGGCGTGCAGGGTCTGGGTCATCGCGACGGTGCCGGCCAGCGTCCCGACGTAGGTGGCGCGCTGGCCCTGGGGGGGTGCGGCGGGGGCGGGTCCGGTGAAGGCGAGCATGCCGGCGACGTTGATGATGGTGCCGCTGCCGCGGGCGATCATCCCGGCCAGGGCGGCCCGGGTCAGCATCGCGGGTGCGACCACCTTGACGTGTAGCAGCTCACGGGCCTTGTCGGTCGGGAGGTCGGCCATCGGCATGTAGTGGGCGACACCAGCATTGTTGACCAGCATCGTCAGCGGTCGGGTCGCGCAGACGTCGGCCACGGTGTCGATACCGGCGTCGGTGGCCAGGTCGGCGACGAGGACCTCGGTCGTGACCCCCGCCAGTGAGGCCGCGAGCGTCCTGAGGCGTTCTTCCCGTCGACCGACGACGATCAGGTCGTACCCGTCGGCGGCCAGGCGCTGGGCGAACGCGGCACCGATACCTGACGACGCGCCGGTGACCAGGGCCAGTGGCGACACGGTGAGCTCTTCAGCGGTGGTGGTCATGAGAGGAGTCTCGGATGGTCGTCGGGTCGCGACCAGTCGCCCGGTTGTCCTAGGACTGGTGGCCCCAGGACAGCAACCGGTGGGTCAGCCGACGAGGTTCTGGGTGCCGAGCACCACGGCGAGGGCGAGGCGGTCGGCGTCCTCGGTCGCCGGATCGGCGGAGTAGATCATGATCCGGAGGTCGTCGGTAGCGACGACGAGGACGTCGCAGTCCACGGTGATGGTCCCGACCACCGGGTGGTCGATGACTTTGCGCTTGGACTGCTCGCGGTCGGTGACGGGGTGGTCGGTGTCCCAGAGCTCGACGAAGCGCGGACTGTGGGTGGTGAGCTGCGCAACGAGCTGGTGCAGGGACGGGTCGGTGGGATAGCGGGCGACGGTGCGGCGCAGGTCCGCGACGAGGCCCGCCTCAAGATCCGCCTTCTCGGTGGGGGTGAGGGCGGCGCGGGTCCCGGGGCCGACGAGGTGGCGCCACACCGAGTTCCGCTCCACTCCTCGCCACCGCGTCGTGTCGCCCATGAGGGCGTCATAGGGCGGGTTCGCCGCCAGCAGGGTCCACGCCGCGTCGAACACCGCGACCGGGGTGTCGGCCAGCCGATCGAGCAGCCTCTGCACGCTCGCGGTGATGCGCGAGGGGACCACTCCCGGCCCGGGGGCCGCGTATCCGGCGAGCTCGCGGAGGAACGCGCGGTCGGAGTCCGACAGGCGCAACGCACACGCCAGGGACTCCACGACCTGCGCTGACGGCGAGGTCGCCCGGCCCTGCTCCAGCCGCGTCAGGTAGTCCGCCGAGATCCCCGCAAGACCCGCGAGCTCCTCGCGCCGCAACCCGGCCGCACGACGACGGGTGCCCGCCGGCAACCCCACCGCCTCCGGGGCGACCCGATCACGCCACCGGCGCACCGTCCTGGCGAACTCACCGACATCCACGACGCCCAGTGTGCGTCGCCTCGTGTCGAGCTGTCCTGGCCCCCCTCGGTGCCACCCGCAGGACGGGGGCGTTGGTGCGAGCGCAGCGCTACTGCGCGAGGAGGCCCCGGACGGTGCGGGGCTCGCGGCGCAGCAGGATGCTGAGCACGGGGCCGTTCAACCACCGAACCACGACGGTCGTGTGTCGGCCGCTCCTCTGATCCCGTTCAGCGCGGCGTGCAGGATCGGCTCGCGGTAGCCGGCGTCGCCGCGGATCGCGCTCAACGCGATGACCATGTCCAGCAGCTGCTCGAGGGTCAGCTCTGCCTGGATCTCCCCGCACTGCTGCGCGGCGGCGAGCAGGGGCCGCCCGGCGGCGAGGACCCGGTCGCGGCTGGTGTCGAACAGGGGGTTTTCCCGGTTGGTCTGCTCGAGCAGCTCCACGCCGATGTCGTGCTTGCTGGCGACGAACTCGACGAAGCGTCGCAGCCAACGGTCGACGGCCTCTCCCGGTGTGCCGGTCAGGAGGAGGTGGGCCGCAGCGCAGATGGCGTCCACCTCGTCCACGTAGAGGGCCTCGAGCAGCTCTCGACGACCGGGGAAGTTCCGGTAGAGCGTTGCCATCCCGACGCCGGCCCGCCGGGACACCTCGGCCATCGACACGGGAGCACCGGGTTCGGTGAACGCGGCGCGCGCCGCCTCGAGGATCTTTGCGCGGTTGCGTTCGGCATCGGCCCGGCGAGGCTTGGCTCCACGGGCTGTGGTCATCGACGGGTCCTCACCCGGAAAGCCTATCCGCTACGGTAGGTGGACAACCTCTCCGTCTGGAGGCCCGATCGGGCCGGCGGGGAAGCACGTAACCGAACGACACGTGGGAGCGAACCAATGACTGATCAGAAGATCGCGCTCGTCACCGGCGCGAACAAGGGCATCGGTTACGAGATCGCCGCCGGCCTGGGTGCTCTGGGCTACAAGGTCGGGGTCGGCGCCCGGGACGACGCACGCCGAGAGGCCGCCGTGGAGAAGCTGCGGGCGGTCGGAGCCGATGTGTTCGGTGTCCCGCTGGACGTGACCGACGACGCCAGCGTCACCGCCGCCGCCCGTCTGATCCAGGAGCAGGCCGGCGGGCTCGACGCCCTGGTCAACAACGCGGGCATCACCGGCGGGCCGCAGCAGGCGCCGACCACCGTCAACCCCGCGACCATGCTGGCGGTCGTCCAGACCAACGTCATCGGCGTCATCCGCGTCACCAACGCGATGCTGCCGATGCTGCGTCGCGCTGCCTCGCCGCGGATCGTCAACGTCTCCAGCAGCGTCGGCTCGCTCACCCGCCAGACCACGCCGGGCAGCTTCGTGGGCCCGATCGCGGTGGCGTACGCGCCCTCGAAGACGTTCCTCAACGCGGTCATGGTCCAGTACGCCAAGGAGCTGGCGGACACCAACATCCTCATCAACGCGGCCTGCCCCGGCTTCGTCGCCACCGACCTCAACGGCTTCCGCGGCACCGGCACCGCACAACAGGGCGCCGCCACCCCGATCCGGCTCGCCACCCTGCCCGACGGCGGTCCCACGGGCCAGTTCTTCGAGGACGCCGGCACCGTCCCTTGGTGATTGGATCGGCCCAGGGATAACCGAGCGTCAGGGGCGTTCATCGGTGTGTACATGGGTGCCGAGGACGATCCCGAGGGCGAGACGGACGACGTCCTCGGCGCCGGGTGCGGCGGTGTAGACCAGGACACGTCGGACGTCGACGACCGAGTCAAACCACCCAGTGGACAGTCTATCCGTTTCGTCGTACCGTCGAAGTGGACATGCTCTCCACTCAGGAGTGGGGGCGACCGCTACCCGCCGGTGACGGCGAGGGAAGGACCCCACTGTGGAGTACCGGGCCTTGGGCTGTACCGGGATCAGCGTCAGCCACCTCACCCTCGGCGCCATGATGTTGGGCGCTATGGGCAACCAGGATCGCGAGGAGTGCGTCCGCATCGTGCGTCGGGCGCTCGAGGAGGGCGTCACGAGCATCAACACCGCGGACGGGTATTCCGGCGGTGAGTCCGAGGAGATCATTGGGGAGGCGTTGACCGGTGGTCGCCGCGACGAGGTCGTGCTGACGGTGAAGACCGGGGTGAGCCTGGATGGCAACCCCAACCACGGGGGTGGCTCGCGCCGCTGGTTCACCCACGCCATCGAGGCCTCGCTACGACGCCTGCAGACCGACTACATCGACGTCTACGAGCTGGGGGCTCCTGATCCGCACACCGACCTCGACGAGACCCTCGGTGCCCTGACCGATCTCGTCGCCGCCGGGAAGGTCCGCTCGTTCGGCACCTCGAAGATGCCGCCCTCGCTGATCGCGGAGGCCCGGGGCTTGGCTGAGCGGCGCGGCCACGGGGTGTTCCGCACCGAGGAGGCGCCGTACTCGATCCTGAACCGTGTGGTGGAGTACGACCTGCTCCCGGTCTGTGGGCGGCTCGGTGTCGGGGTGTTCGCCTTCGGCGTCCTCGCCGGCGGTTGGCTGTCCGGGCGGTACCGCAGCGGCCAGCCGGTGGCCCCGTCGGGTCCCCGTTCGCACCGCCCCCAGATGGACGCGTCCGCGCCGGCCAACGCGCCGAAGTTCGCCGCCGCGGACGCGCTCGGCGAGCTCGCCGACGACAGTGGGCTCACCCTCGTGCAGCTCGCCACCGCGTGGGCCGCTCAGCATCCGGCGGTCAGCAGCGTCGTCATCGGCCCCCGCACGATGCAACAGCTCGACGGCTACCTCGCAGCAGAAAACACCGATCTGAGCGACGACGTGCTCGACCGCGTCGACGCGATCGTGGCACCCGGCGTCACCCTCGACCCGACGGACACCATGTGGGTGCACGGCACCCGCGCCCTCGACAAGGCCCAGCGGCGCCGCTGAGCCGGCGTCTTCCCGGCCCGACGTAGGCCCGCAACCTTGGAGGCGCGGTGGTGGCGAGCGGGGACAACCGTCCGCACGGCATCGTCCTCTGTACCCGGCCGCCGCGGGTGGCAGCCTGGTCGTTGTGACGACGAACGTGCCACGGGTGATCGGGATGCTCGGCGGGATGAGCTGGGAGTCCAGCGCGCAGTACTACCGCCTCGCCAACGAGCTGGTGCGCGAGCGGCTCGGCGGCCTGCACTCGGCCCGTGTCGTGTTGACGTCGGTCGACTTCGCCGACATCGAGGCACTGCAGGTCGCCGGGCGTTGGGACGAGGCCGGGCAGCTGCTCGCCGAGGCGGCCAAGGGACTCGAGGCCGCCGGCGCGCAGCTGCTGCTGATCTGCACCAACACGATGCACAAGGTCGCCGACCAGGTCCAAGCCGCAGTCAAGATCCCGCTGCTGCACCTGGGCGACGCCACCGCAGCGGCGGTGACTCGGGCCGGGCTGGGAACGGTGGGGCTGCTGGGCACCGCGTTCACCATGGAGCAGGACTTCTACCGCGACCGGCTCGCCAGCCACGGCCTGCAAGTGCTCATCCCACCACCCGAGGACCGCGCCGAGGTGCACCGCATCATCTACGACGAGCTGTGCTTGGGCGTGGTTCGTGAGGAGTCCCGGCAGGCATACCGCGATGCCATCATGCGCCTGGTCCAGGCAGGCGCCCAAGGTGTCATCCTCGGCTGCACCGAGATCGAGCTGCTGATCTCCGACACCGACAGCCCGGTCCCCGTCTTTCCCACTACCCGCCTCCACGTTGAAGCCGCCGTTGACGCCTCCTTGGCCGCCCGCGGAAGCGTCTGACGCCCGCAGGGCCATCCTCATGCGGAAACGATGGGGTGGCGTGTTCTTCGCTCACGGGTCTATGGCCTGGCTCGGGTCGTTCACGGGTCTACGGTCGGCCGCGCAGGGGGTCAGATCGGGGCGGGGTTTCGTATCGGTGCCCCACCCGGCGAGCAGGGGGAGTACGTGGGCGGTGGGTGAGTCGGGTTCGACGGTGTACACGACGAGGCGCTGCTCCTCATCGTGCGGGGCGGTCAGGGACTCGATCCCGAAGGTCAGCG
>JAABUV010006968.1_pt1 | contig 12062 bp, 12 predicted proteins | sample 5559971 | NCBI WGS metagenome assembly JAABUV01 (sample SAMN10711881, study PRJNA513362) | rock metagenome | isolation source: Antarctica rocks | place: Antarctica: Victoria Land, Knobhead nord | collected 2015-12-19
TCGTCCTCCGTCATTCCCGTCAGCATGGCCGATTCCCTTGATACCGGTCGCCCATTGATTCGATGAAGTGCTGATTCGGGAACCCCCTACGTGATACTTTCCGCTATCCGTCCACACGGCCTAGCCTGGGTGATTTCTCCAATACCACCGCAGCCGCAGTCAATAAGGGCGAAGAAGGATGCATATCTGCCTATGTGGCGCGGCATGTCGCCCCGCTCGCGCCGCAAGCCATCCCAGCTGCAGAACGCCGTGAATAGGTCGCGCACCCAGTCCTGCCGGAGTCCGGTGCCCTCGGCGATAACCCTATGGACGACTCGATGCGCGAGGGCACACGACCTGCAGCGCGCAGAGCCGCTACCCGGGGTGTCCCGGCCGCAATCCGGTCGTGGTGGTTGCCGGTGAACGCGAACATCACCCCGGCGAACAGGGCGATCAGCAGCGAGGCAGTGCTAAAGAACCCCGCCACCGCGATCAGCAGGAAGCCCGCGGCGGTTCCGATCAGGGAAGCCACCAGCGCGAAGAAGCCAAGGAACGCCGCCACGAACACGGTCAGCAGCTCGGTCAATGCACGCATGGTCGCCTCCCGCCCCTACAGCCGATGATTACCGCCCGTGCCCCATCTCTTGCACCTGCGATTTGTCACGATCGCGGCCGAACGCCTTGCCGATGCGGCCGAGCGCCTGACCGATCGACTTGGACAGGCTGTGGTCCTGCTCCAGCCCAGCGTCCTCGCGAGCTGCGGACAAGCCCTGGACGGCCTGCTCCCGGTCGGCCACCGCGATAGCGCCGCGGAGCTGGGCGGCGGCCTGGGCACGCCCCTGGCCTTTCGCGAGGTCGTTCCAATCGGTGCCGGGGGTGTTGTCGGGAAAGATCGGGAACACGGCCTGCCCGCCAATCGCCGCAGCGGCTTCCTCCGCCTTCACCCGGCCGACGTTGACCTTCGGCCGCCCCTGCCTGTCCCGCTCGGCCTCGCGGTGCTTGTCGTCGTCGCCCGCGATGTAGATGGCGCGGGTGGGATCGAGCGCGCGGTAAGCCTCGGCCACCGGGCGCAGGTTGCCGGCGTTGAAGGCGACGATCGCCGGCAGGCCCGTCATCTCGTGCAGCGTGGCGGCGGTGGCAAACCCTTCCGCGATCAGGACAGGGCCGCCCTTTCCGGCGTCCCCGATCACGTAGTGGCCGCCTTCGACCTTGCCCTCCGGCATGAACATCTTGCTCCCGTCCTGGCGGATGAACTGCAGGCTGGTCAGCTTGCCAGTCTCGTCCGCCACCGGGACAAGGAGCTGCCCGGCGACGCTCAACTCGCGCGGCCGATCGTCGGCGCCGTTCACGGTGACGGTCTGGTCCGGCGCACCCTGCCGCAGCCCGTGGTCCTGCACGCCCTTGTCCGCGAGGTAGGGATGCGCCTGGACGGGCGTGGCTGCCGCCCACATGGCGTCCACCTGCTGCGAGGTGCGCTCGGCCTGCTGCTCGCGCTCGTGCGCCCGGTCGTGGCGTTTCTGCGCGGCATCGGCCGCCATCTGCGCCCGGTCCTGCACCGTGAGCGCCGATGCCTGCCCGGTGGCCTTCCAGTTCTCACGCGTGCCGGTCTTGTGGTTCTGGACGAAGCCGGCCGGGCGCCCGTCGAGGTGCCCTTTGTATGCGCCGCTGCGCTCGCGGAGCCCGTCGCCTTCCACGGGGACCCGGTGCAGCTCGCCGTCCATCTTCGGGGCGCCGTTGACCTTCAAGCCGGCGTCCCGGAGCGCCTGGGCAAACTGCTCCACCGGATCGGCGTCCACCGCGATGTGGACGGAGCCCTTCGCCGGCATCCACTGCGCGAAGGCTTCGGTGTCGACGCCAGCCGGGACGAACCACGACTTCTCCGCCCGGTCCCACTTCGCGCCGAGCTGCTTGGCGTCGTCCTTCTCCGCGTAAGGAACCGCGATGTAGGTCCGCTCGGTGCTGGGTGCCTGGAGCGCCGGGCTGCTCTCCCGGATCATGGTGGGCATCTGCACCGCGTCCGCGTGCGTGGCCTGCTGCTGGTCCGCCTGCGTCTCCTGTTCCGGTGATGCGATGAGGTCGGCGCCGGGGTTGTCCCGGTCGAGGCCGCTGGAGCGCAGCGCTTCCACGCGGTCGGCGTCGCGGACGTAGAGCGCACCCATGGAGAACCCGGCGGTGTCGCGGGACGCCTCCATGTCCACGATCAACGAGGCCAGCGAGGCTTGCACCGGCCCCTTGCCGGCGAAGGCGGAGGCGGCCTGTGTTGCAGCCTCGCGCCCGGCAGCGTCGAACGTGGTCCCGTCATTCGCATCCGGGTGGCCGGCGCCCCACCGGACGCTGCGCAAGGTGTTGGACAGGTCGGCGGCCTGGTCCGCGTCCTCGACTGCCAGACCCGCGCCAAAGGCTCGCCCACGCGCCCAATCGGCCAGGGTGACGCTATTGCCCATGAGCCGCTCCGCGTCGTCCTGGCGGATGCTGCGCTGGGCGTAGAGGCCCGCCACCGTGTCGGGGGTGACCTGACCCAAGCCACCAACGGCAACGCTGCGATGATAGTGCCGCATTCCAAGCGTCTCGCCCGCGAGCACGATGTCCGGCGCGGCAAAGTCCACCATGCGCGCCACTGCGTCGCTGCAAATCTCGGGCGGCAGGTGGCCGGTGTGGGTGGCGATCATGCCGGCGTAGTGGCTGGCTGGCTGCGCAGGTCCAGCGGCTGGCGCCAGCTCGGGGCGCTGCCAGGGGGTCGTCCGGGCCGGAGTGGTAATCCGTGCCCGTTCCGCCTCGGCATCCCGCACCTGCTCGGGCGCTTCCTGCTCCTGCACCAGCTCGAACGACCGGACCATCTTGGTGATCTTCTCGGCGTCGGCCGCGGCGCGGAACACCTCGCGGGGGTCCTGCTGCAGCGCCTTGATCCAGCTCCCCACGTAGGCGACGTGCTGGCTGGGATCGTGGCCGATGCCAAGCTGCTCCCCGAGCATCATTGAGCCGATTTCCGCGCGCAGTTCCTCGCGGGCGTAGCCCTCGGAGCCGAAGGGGTGCGCCATGTCGCGAGCGAGGCGCGTGGGGTGGCCGGTGGCGTGCCCCAGCTCGTGCAGCGCCGTCGCATAGTAGCGGTCCGCGCTGGCAAACTGCCCGCGCTCGGGCAAGGTGATCTTGTCCTCGGACAGCCGGTAGAACGCCCGATCGCCCGGCGCGTGCAGCACCGGGACGCCGGAGTTCGCTATGATCGCCTCGGCCTTCTCATGGCGCTGCCACTCGGCCATCGCCGGCCGGTCCGGCGCAGGCGGCAGGCCGTCAATCTGCTGGGCGTTGAACACCACCGCCGACCACACACGCGGGCGCTCGTAGCGCACTACCTGCTTGACGGGCTCGCCCTGCTGGTCGAGCACCGGCTTGCCACTGGCGTCCTTCACGGGCTCAAGGCCCTGCCATTTCCAGTACTGGATGGCGGTGCCCTTCTGGCCCTTCGTCACCTGGGCGTCCTGCTCCTGGGCCTGCCGATAGGTCATCCACCTGGCGTCCCCGAATCCCTTGCTCTCGGCCTGGCTCATCAGCCACAGGGCGTTGGCGCCGCGATACTCGTTCCCGGTGGTCGGGTTGTACGGCATGAATCGCTCGCCCGGGTTCCACGGCTTCTGCCAGGAGGCCGTGCCTTCCTGGAGCTGCTTGATGATCGCGCCGGCAACCTGGTCGACGTAATCGGCGGCCACGGCTATGCCCCCTCGCCCGCGAGGTCGGCGTTCGCCTCCCATGCGTCGGCCTCGGACAGTGCGGTTTCCTCGAACGCGCCAAGGCTCTCGGCTTCGCCAGCGTCCAGCTCCACCACGACGCCCGGGGTCGTCAGATCCCCGATGTCGTCGGACAGCAGCGCCTCGGCCGCCGCGTCGCGCGGCTTCTCATTCGACATGAACACTCGATGCCTCCCGGACATAAACCTGTGTGTCGGCGGTGTAGGGCTTGGGCGGGGGCGGCGGCGCAGCACGCTTCACCGCTGCCGCCGTCGCAACCGCCTGCTGCACGCCACCCGCAAGAGCGGGCACGCCATCGGGGCCGTAGTATTTCGCCACGTAGCCGTTCGCGAAGCCCCGGAAGAAGCTGCCGGTGTTGTAGGCACTGAGCGCCGCCTTCAACGCCTCCTGCCCCTCGCCCCGGCGGCGTGCGGCCTCGGCATAGTTCGCCGTCAGGATCGCGGCACCGCCGCGGATGTTCGTGCAGGGATCAAGCGCCTGCTCGATGGTGTAGCCGAGCCCGGCCAGGTTCCGGCTGTTGATCTGCAGCAGGCCGAGGTCGACGCTGTAGCCCAGCGCAATGAAGTTCTCCGCCACGCTGGTCGCCTCCGCGATCGTGGCGGGGCGAGGCTGGCGGCCGGCGTAGCGGTTCACAAAGAGCGCCAGCGGGTTGCCCCTGCTCTCCACCCGGATGATCGCCTCCAGGGTGACGGGCGCAACATTCGCTGCGCAGGCCAGCAGCGCAGGCGGGATCACTGCACCACCCACACCGGCCGCGCCACGCCCTGCACGTTGTCGACGGCGACGGGGCCGAAATAGCGGCTGTCGAAGCTCCGGGGATCGTGCCCGGACAGAAGCCACACCTCGCCCGGCTGCACCTGATAGGCACCCGGCGGGAAGGCGCGCAGGGGACGGCCGGTGCTGTCCCGGTCGAGCTGGGCGGTGCCGTCCACCTGGCTGCCATTTACCCGCACACCCGCCGCAGCAATCTCGACAAGATCGCCGGCCACGGCGGCGATCGGCTTGACCAGCGCCTCGTAGCCGCCGGGGCAGTCGCCCTGCGGCACATAGCCGCGCTCGGCGCCAAGCCGGACCGCCTTGATGTCGGGCGGGCAGGCAGTGACGATCTGCCCGCGGCCGAGTGGCCCGGCGACGTGCGCCACCTGCCAGAGTCCACGGGGCATGGAGGACGTCTGGTTGATACGCAGGCCCGCGACCTTCGCGCTCGTCAGACTGCCCGCGACCAGCACCGCGGCGACGCCGCAGGACATCAGCAGTCGGCGGCGGTGCCTCGGCGGAAGGGTCATGCCCGGAACCCAGCAGCCTGCCGCATGGTCGAGCCCGTGGCCGGCGCCGGCACAGCGGCGCGCTGCTGGAACAGCGGATCGAGGAAGTAGAGGATCTGCGTGCCCTTGATGGGGTTCTCGCCCGCAACGAAGGCCACCATCTCGCCGGCTTCCACGATCACGTCCTTGCCGTCACGGTCGCGGACCTTGCGCGGCTTTTTCAGGGTGGAAATCTCGTCCGGCGTCATCAGCGGTCGGCTTACTTCGTGGAAGGACCGGCTGACCTGGCTGAGCGGCCCCATGCGGTTGCCGCTCTCCGTCACGTCCTCCTTGATGATCGTGGTGGTGCCGATCATGTCGGACACCCAGCGCGCCGTCTCGCGCTCGTTCGGTGCGTAGATGATACGGATGTGGCAGTTGGCGGTGATGCTCTGGTGCTGCCCGTAGGCGCTGAACAACTGCTCGCGGTCCTGGGCAGCGAGGAAGCACTTGATGCCGTAGCCGGCGCACTTCGGAAGCGCGTCCTCAAGGATGTGCATACGGCCGAGCGACGGAAACTCGTCCAGCATCGCCAGCAGCCGGTGCCGGTGCGGCATCACCGGCTGGCCATTGCTGAACCGCAGCTCCACACCCATCAGGGTCCGCATCATCATGGTCAGCAGCAGCCGCACCAGCGGGCGGAGGCGTTCCTTGTCGCTGCCACGGGTCACAATGTAGAGCGACACCGGCCGGTCATGGTCCATCAGGTCCATCAGGCGGAAGTCGCTGCGCCGGGTGTTTTGCGCGATGATCGGGTCTTGGAACAGCGTGAGATAGGTCTTGGCGCTGCTCAACACGCTGCCGCGCTCGCGCGTCTCCCGATCGAGCATGTCGCGCCCGGCGGCGGCAACGAACGGGTGCGGGCCGGACCCCTGGTGGGCGTTGTCCACCATCTCCTGCCACAGCTCGTCCGCGGGTCGCGCCGGGTCGGACAGCGCGTGGGCCACGTCCGCCAGGCTGGCCACGCCACCCTCTGCCCGCCGGGTGTACAGGACATGGAGGATCAGCCCGGCGAGCAGCCCGAAGCTGGTCTTTTGCCAGTGGCTCTCCAGCCCCTTGCCCTCGGGGTCGCAGAGCATCTGTGCAATGTTCTGCGCGTCCGCGACTTCGTGCGGGGTGGCAAGCCGGACTTCCTCAAGGAAGTTGAAGCCGGCGCTGCCGGCGATGGCGCTCAACTCTAGCCGGATGACGGTGTTGTTCGCGTGCTTGGCCCTCCACCCGGAAGTCAGCTCCCAAAGCTCGCCTTTCTCGTCATAGACGACGCAGCTTGCCGGCCAGGACAGGAGCGTGGTGTTCACGTTGCCCACGCCTTTGCCGCTGCGGGTCGGGGCAATGACGATGCAGTGCTCCGGGCCGTCGTGGCGCATGTAGTGGGTGCGGCCCTTGGCATCGGTGAAACCGCCGACATAGACCCCTGCGTGGGCGGCGCCGGGCGCCTGGGGCAGCAGCCCGGACCGGCGGATGTCAGCCTCGTCCTGAAAGCGCGCGGTGCCGTGGACGCCTGCATGCCGCTTCGGCCGGCGGCGGAGCGACGTGCCGAGGGCGAGCCCACCGAACGCGGCCACCGCGGTTAGGCCGAACAGGCTGGCGTCGACAATGTGGAAGGTCTGCGGGACGGAGGCCGCCCACGGCGCGCTGCGCCAAGCCAGCCAGCTCCACGGCGCATAGAAGTGGCCGACGATCGGCGTCCCGATCGTGGGGTGGTAGCCGACCCGGTAGGCAATGAACTGCGTGGCGGCGGAACTGGCGGCGAGAACGGCGACGGCAAGGGCGGAGGTCCTGAGTAGCAGCCCCTTCCCTCGCGAGAATTCAGCTCCTACTGTTGCACTCAACGGCCCTGGCCTCCCTCGTGGCTTTGTCCCCTTTTAGGGGGACTTAGGTTCCTCCGTCCAACAGTATTCGCAACATCTTTCGCGTGGTCGGCTCGAGCCTGTCCGCGCTGCCGCTCCAGCGCCGGATCGGCAAAGGTTACGTTCACGCCTTCAATGCCGGCGACACGCGCAACCTGGTTCCGAAACTCGTCCGATCCGTTCACCACCAGCGGCCGGTGGCCGAACCGCTCCGATGCGAGAGACAGCGCAAGGAAGGCCGCCGCCGTCGTGGTCTGCGGCACGCGCACCTGGCGGGCTTCGTCCGACACGAGGCCACCATCCTCTGTCCGGTAGATCACCCGCCCGTCGCGCCGCACGGCCGGGCGCATGTGCTGGTGGACGATGTGGCGGGCCTGGTCCGCGTCCGCGGCGGTCAGCACCTTGTCTGCGAGCTGCTGGGTCCGCCGCTGCCGGCTGCGAAGGTTGGCAAGGGCTGCCTCGTTCCCTTCTGCAGCCTTCGCCTCAAGCCACCCTTGCCAGTTCGGAACACCGTGCTCCACCCGGACCTGGTGGCGTTCCTCACGTTCGCGGGCAATGCGGGCGATGCGGTCCTGTTCGCGCTGCTCGGCAATGTGCTGGAAGCTGTCCCGGCGTAGCGGGCCGCGGACCTTCTGCGCCCGCTCGTGCCGGACGCGCTGCTTGTACCAGTCGGCCAGCTCGCGGGCGTAGGCGCGGTGTTGAGCGGTCAGACTGGCTGCAGCGGCATCGCGTGCCCGGGCGGCGGCCTCGCGCTCGCGCTGGAAGGCTTCGTAGAGGTCGCCGCTCCGCTGCGGCTTCTGGTAGGTCGCCCGCGGTTGACCGGCCTCGGCTTCCTGGCCCGATGCCTCGAACGGGCCGAGCTGGGCCGTCATGGACTTTAGAGACAGCCCCCGATCCACGTCCGACGCCTTGGCATGGAGGCGGCTATCGGCCTGGTGTCCGATCACCAGCCCGGCGTCGCGCAGCTTCACGGTGAGGCCGTAGGTGGCGGCGGCATGGTGGACGGCTTGCCAGCCCCCGCCGGCATCCCTGGCGGCCACCAGCGCGGCCCCGGCGTGCTCCTGCGTCCATGTCAGGAAGGACTGCCCGCCGTGCCGCGCCTCGAAGTCGGCCGCCTTGCCCCGGGCCTTGCGCTCGCCGCCCTGCTCGGCGTCGGCGGTGTGCGGCTCCTGGGTCAGCCCGTGCCGGATCTCCAGTTCGGCGCACGCCTCCTGCAGCCGGTAGTGGTCGCGGTGTGGAGTGACGTTGCGGAAGGTGGTCGGGTGGACCTTGTTCACCGCGACGTGCAGGTGCCAGTTGTCGGTGTTCTGGTGGACGGCAGACACCCGCTGGTGCTCCCCGAACCCAATCGCCTCGCACAGCCGGTCCTCGATGTCCTCGATCTGCTCGCGGGTCGGGCGCTCGCCCTCGGGGAAGCTCACGACCAGGTGGTAGGACTTGTCGGACTTGGACCGGGTGTTGCGCTCCTGGGTGGACAGGATCGCCTTTGCTGCCCATCCGGGGTCATCGTTGCCGCAGTTGGTCGCCCTGGCCCACGCGACCTTCTCGCCGTCGTGCTGGGTGTCGAGGATGTAGGCGCCGAGCCGGGTCCAGCTCGCCGGGTCGGTCGCGTCCCGGTGCTCGGCCCGGACATTCAGCACGTAGCCCGCCAGCCGCTTGAAGCCGGAGCCTCCCTTGGGAGAGAGAATGCGTTTGGCAATCATGCCTGAGGCACCGTGCCATGTCGGGCCGTATAAAGCGCGACGTGCCTGTCGGCGCCGAACCGATTGGCTGCCACGTCCTCGCACATGGTCGCTCGCAGGCCGGGCTCGTCCCCATTCCGGTTGGGTCTAGCCGCCTGGCAGATGGTGACGGCAGCCTTCCACGCATCGAGCAGCGCGTTGTCGTCAAGGGCCGTCAAGGCCTGCGTCAGTCTGGCAAGCCGAGCCTCTCGTTTGCTTGTCACGCTCATTCTCTGCGCTAGTCAGACCCGGCCAACGATGTCCGCCAGTGTGTCCTGCAGCTCGCCAAGGCGGTCCAGCAGCCGGCGGACTTCCACGTCCGGCGCACCCTTGCCGGGCTGGTCGACAAGCCAGAGTTTCAGCAGCCCTCCTAACCGGCCCTGATCGCCGGCCACCCGCACCAGGTCGCCCACGGCGGCGTGGTCGAGGACTGATCCGATCGTCTTGTTCAAGGCGACGGCGCGGAGATAGGAGGCGGTCGACAAGCCGGCAGCCTTGGCCCGCTTGGCTATCTCGACGCGTTCCTCGGCCGTCACCGTGAGGCGGAGCGGGTGCTTCCGGTCGCGGCTCTTGTAGGCGGGCCGGCTGGTGGTCGGCCGCTTGGTCGAGCCTGCGCCCGGCTTCTCCATTGGCGTCCCCTCTGCCTGCATCCACGTCGAGCGAAGCGAGTAAGGCCCCGCATTGTGGCTTCACAATGCCTATCATGCCTTCTCACACCAAGGCTAAACATGGCAACACTCTGCGAACGGTTGCAAGCCCGCCACACACGCGCAGAGATAAGCAAAGGTCCATAGCAGCGTCGCACACATTCGCAAAGATTAGCCTAGATGTGCCTCTGGTTTGCTGCGTAGGTTTGGCACCCGACCGAGAGACACACGGACTCGACGGGCAGCACATCAGGTTTGCGATGAACGATGAAACGCCGCGGAAGTCTTGGGGGTCTGGTCGGGTCGCCTTCGTCGCTCGCCTGGACATCATCAAGGCGGAGATGAGCCAGGGCCTCCCTCTCACTACGATCTTTAACCGGCACCAAGCTGCGCTCGGGATCGGCTATCCCTCGTTCTGCAAACTCGTTGCCCGCTACGCCGCCGACGCCAGGCTGACAGCTCGCTCCGTTAGTCGACGTGACACAACGCCAGTCCCGCCGCTTCCGTCAAAGCCAGAGCCAGCACGACCGATGGCCGCCTCCAGGCCCTTGCCGACGCCGCCACCCATACCCTCGCCAGCAGCATCAGAAGGAATTGCCCGTGCCCGACACGAACCCGCCGCCAGTGGCCGCCGCGCGTTCAACCACGACGGCCTCGAAAGGCCGGACGATCGAAAGCGCCTCCTCGGAGAAGACTGAAATCCCTCGCCTGCTCCATTTTGTGCTGCAGGGCAAAGGTGGTGTGGGCAAGACGATGGTGGCCCTGCTCCTATCTCAGTGCATTGCCGACAAGGGCGAGCCGGTGGCCTGCATCGACACCGATCCGGTCAATTCCAGCTTCTCCAGCCTCTCCACCCTGCCTGCCGATCGTGTCTCCATCTTCAACGGCAACAAGGTCGACACCCGGGCCCTGGACGTGTTCACCGAACGCCTGATTACTGAGGATGCAAACTTCGTGGTCGACAACGGGGCCTCCAGCTTCGTGCCGATCAGCCACTACCTGCTAGAGAACGACGTATGGGGAATGCTGGTCGAGGAAGGCCGCCTCCCCGTCGTCCATGTCGTCATCACGGGCGGGCCGGGAATGTTGGACACCATGAAGGGTCTGGCCTCAATCCTGGCCGACTTCCCGCCAAGCGTTCGCATCGTGGTCTGGGTCAACGAGTTCTTCGGCCCGTTAATGAACGCCAGTGGCAAGGGTTTTGAGGAGCTGCCCGTCTATCTGGACAACCGCGAGCGCATCTTTGGAATCGTCCGGCTCCCGCAATTTAGCGAGGAAGCCACCTCGGACCTGCGGGATATGCTCGCGAAGAAGATCACCTTCGCGGACGCTCTCAGGAAGGAGAACACCGCCATGCTTCGGATGCAGAAATCCCGGCTGTTCAAGGTTCGCGAGGCCATCTGGCCGCAAATCGAACGGGTGATCTAGGTGGACCCTGCAAAGCTCCGTGACGGGCTTCGCAAGGCTGGGCTATACGTGGCCGAAGGCGATCCGGTCCTGGAGCTGGCGGCTATCTGCGAGGTGTCGCTGACAGATACCGTCAAGATTATCGAGCGCGTGACAAAGCAGCAGGCCGATCGCGTGACGGCGGCCTCTACTCAAGCGGTAGTCGACGCCACCAAAGCAGCCGAGCTGCTGCTGACGGAAGCCGGCGCCTGGGCAGAAACCCGGCTCAAGGCAGCAGCCGAAACCGCTGCCGCCATGGTGGTCGCAGACATACGGCAGGAGACAGCGAAGGTCGAGCGTGCAAGCCGAGCTGCCACCCGAGCCGCCTGGGCGACGGCATTCTGCGCGGCGGTGATCGTCTGTGGGCTCGCCGGCATGGTGCTGGCGCGGGTCACGCAGGGCTAGTGGGCTATGTGAGAACGGGCGTCATGGCACCGCCCGTTCTTCGGCCAAGACCGGACTACCCGCCACCAGCACGAAGGAACAAGAGAGCCTTCTTGCGCGGTGCCGGATGCTGTCGGTGAAAATCACTCAGGCGAGCAAGCCATGCGCTTTCGTCGGCAGATAAGGCACCTGCCCCTGGCCGATCCGTGCGATGTCGCTTTGTGAACGTCCAAGCCGTCGGGCAAGCTCTCGTTCTGTCCATCCAATGGTGAGCAAGTGGAGCCGTAAGGCTCCGCCACTCAGACGCAAGCCCGGTTCATTTTGAACCAAATTCATAACCACTCACTCGTCTCCGTTACTCAAGCTTGTACACGGTGGCAAGTCAGCCGGCAGGTCCACGCCGCCGCTCCGCAACCAAGTCCTCCGGGTCGATCTGCAATCCAAGCGCCTCGAACCCGGCCATAATCATGTGTCGCACCCGCTGATCAGGGTGAGCATCGAGGTAGGCCTTAACTTGGTCCCACACGTAGGCAGGCAGCTCTATGCTGGTCCCTCGCAGTTTGCGGCGGTCGGGGATGGTTTCGGCCTGCACGGAGCAGGCCGGGGTCCTGGCGTTCGGCACTGATTGAAGTCCCCCATGGTACGGAGGACTTCGCACTAGCATATACCTGCCCATGATACACGTCCCTGGCTCCCTTACGCTATCCATCGGCCACGGTGCAGCGTCCGCAACCCACTGCCGGCCGACTGCTTCACCCCGAGAATGCGACCACCGCGCGGAACGGCCTGGCGTGCAGAAGCTCTAGCGGCCTGCGGTGAGGGTGCCTGGACGGTGGTTGTGAACGCAAAAAGCTGGTTGCTTGTAGCGCGGCGATCTGGATCGTTGAGGGCGTCAATCAGGATGGTGGTTGCCGGGGCTGACCGGAGGCGGGCGTAGCCCGCTGCAGGTCAGCCCCGGCCCGGTCGGTCCTTCGGGGCCTGCCTGCGG
>JAABUV010006970.1_pt1 | contig 12058 bp, 14 predicted proteins | sample 5559971 | NCBI WGS metagenome assembly JAABUV01 (sample SAMN10711881, study PRJNA513362) | rock metagenome | isolation source: Antarctica rocks | place: Antarctica: Victoria Land, Knobhead nord | collected 2015-12-19
GTAATCTCCGCTCCGAGCCCCATAGGGCTGGGGCTACGGGATTCAGAGTTTCCCTGGTGTATTCCCTTTTGGCTGCTGTCGTGACGTTGAATGGTGGGATTACCGGTATCTTCAGCTTCCCCGAGATTATTCATCAGAGACCTTTGGATCCATGATTCATCATTCTCGTTCCCCTTTAGTTTAGAAGACCTGTAGGTATCTGAGCTTTCCATTTGTGGTTAAGGTACGAGTATGAGAGTCAGAAGGAGCATATGTGCACGTGGATATGTTGACTGAACTACAGTAGAAGGTGTACAAAGGAACGAAAGACGAAAACTCTGAATCCCCTAGCGTCAGCCCTGTAGGGCTCGGAGCGGAGATTACCACAGGGGTAACAGTACTGTTCCCTGTTTCCAACTCTCCCTCTTAGTGATTGAGCGGAACTCCCTGAGTCCCTATTGATTGTATATACAATCCGCTGGCGGCTGTCAAATACCGTATCTGGTTGCAGCACAAGGCTGAGCGCTTAATAGGGTCAAGTCGTTGATTCTAAACTTCCTTCGCTTGGAGTGTTCAAAATTCTGGAATTATCTACTATGCCCTAACTCCTAAGGGGCCGGGAGATTCAAGGTGTCAACAAGTCCTAACAACGCGAACTTCTATACGCATTGTTTAAAAAGGGAAGCGTGCATTTGCGAGTATGCTCGAGCGACGAATAATACGAAATTAGAAACGTTGAATCGAGAATTAACAACGCCTTTCTACACGAAGAAATCGATAATAGTCTTAATCCTATCAATGATGAGTCTTTCTTTTTTATACTACTCAGGTGTTATTGTCTTCTTGAATCAACGAATCGATCTATCTTTCCTCAGACACGAGCGATGTGTTTCCAGTTCTCATAAGACGAGAGTTTTTTCAGAAGATGTAGTAGATAACAGAGCAGACTAATGTGTTTGGATATAGTTGTCTTGTTAGCGAAGTTTCTTGAACATAACCATCTCGTCACAGAATTTGTCAACTAAATCGACGTACATTAAGACCTTGAATTGAATCAGTCAAGGGAACGGACGAGCCTTAATTGTTCAGTTCAGTAAATACTTCTTGTCTTTCTCTTACGTTACGACTTTGCTCGTAGACATAGCGAGACTGCACTGCAGACTATGACGCAGCATGAACCTATCAAATGAGTTTACAATCAAAAGGTTTTCAGTTTTACATATACTTAATCGGACATGGTCAGTAGGTCGAGTAAAGGTTTTCTACTAGAGGGTGAAGCTCCCCTTCGAGTAGCAATCACACAAACACACACACACACACACACACACACCATGTCCTAACGCATGTGCCTGGCACCTGTCCAACAAAATAGCCATACGGGACCAGAACCTGAAAAGTCATAGCCACCTTCCCCCAAAATCATGGCTTACTTAGTGGGGCTATGCTGGGGCTTCTCCGCATACCACTCTATCATCGGGGATCAGAATGCGTAGGGACTTTGATCCTGTAAGGAGGTTGTACACACGGCTTCCAGCTCTTGTCCGTTGACCTCCCGTTCTTAGTAGTAAGAAGACGTATCCGAATGGGCGTGGCTGAGGATGGATGTGATAACGTTGCTGATAAGATGCTTGCCCTCGACTGGACGAGGATCTTCTATTGCTACAAGCACATTTCGTACATACAACCAACTACAGTACGGGCCGGCTCATTTTCTGGCCCCCCTATCCATGATTCATCTATAAGCATGCAGCAATGTTTCAGCCAATAGTGGCTGTATGGAAATTTTGAGCTCGCGAATCGGCCGTCAACCTCGATCTGTCAGTAATGATGATAGCAACATCTTATGCATCTTTGAATCTACTTTACCCACCCCCAATAGTGCAAGGGGGAGAGCATGGCCGGAGCTGTCTTCAGCCAGCCACGGCGCATGAGGAGTTGAGGGGTGCTTTACTAGTGGGAAAACAAAGAACGCATTCAGTTTTGAGTCTTTACCAATAATAGGGCACATCTTACTCGACGCGTACTGATTAGAGCTTCCCGGTGTCGCCTACATTCATTAGCATGAAGATCGGAGCGCCGCTTGTCCACCACCAAACTATGTCCGTGGTGCTGAATGATACTCGACTGGATACTCGACTGCCTGTTCCCACAGCTCCGTCCCATGATAAAAGAGCCCAAAGCCCCTGACATTGCTCCGGCACCTCGAAATCGCTTTCAGCTACTTAAGAAGCCCTTAGCATAACCAAGCATTTACCATGACCTCCTTCGACGCCAGCACTTTCGAAACCAAATATGAACCGGGCTCCAGAAGTGAACAACCGATCTCTTTCTCCCAACCAGGTACTAAGTTCGTCGCCAAGAAAGCTCAATGATCGCCAGTAAAAAGCTATCATAAAAACCTGGGGAGACAGCAAGCTGTATAGTGCTTCGATGCCTTGGCTGCGGTAACCAACGACAACCCATACGGGCTGCAAGCTGGTCGCTTTGATGGTTCACCCACCACCCGTACGGCAAACATCAGCTTCTTGGATGCTTACGAGAAGCCGCCGTGTGTTGTTATTTGGCTTAGTGGACTGGATCTTGGATGCGGCAAGAATCAGCGCCTCAAAACAGAGGCAGAAAATGTTACACGCCAAGGCTTCACTATCAGTCTTAATACATGGTTCGATACCGTGCGGTACTCTGCAAGTGAAAACTAGATCGCCTATCAAGCCGACCATCCTCGAATCCGCAGCGGTTCATACGATACCGAGCAGGTCCGACCCTGCAACAGCCCGACCCCTCAGACTCATGGCACCTTGAGCTTTTTCAAGCCGTTCGAGAAGCCGCCATTTGTTGTCACGGCCGTTTCGTCCGTTGACTTCGACCAAGGTCAGAATATTAGGTTCAAAATGCCAGTGACAAATATCACCAACCGTGGATTGCCTTGGGGTCTTGATACCTGGGGGATTCCACCTTGTACTCTTCCACTGCATGGTATATTGCTATTGATCAGATATGAGTACTCGCTTCTGGACTGGTTGATACTCTCCCGAGCGACCTTGATCTGGCATTGATAAACAGAGTGTGAGCAATCCGCAACCGATCATTTATCCAGCTCCTTCTTTAGGCACAGGGTCAGTCGCAGCGCCATCAAAACCGCCTTCTTCCGGGAATGCTCAATCTTCTTCAGGCGGAGGAGGGTCAGTCACAGCGCCACCAAAATTGCCTTCTTCTGGAAATGTTCCACCTTCTGTTCCGGGTGTCCAAATCAACCTGGTTTGCAACCCTCTTACTATCGTAGTTGATCCTTGGACCAACATCCGTCGTCATCAACGCCATGTCCAATTCAGCTGCTATTCAAATGCTCACCATCACTGAACCCACCAGCGGCACCAACATAATTTTCCAGGGATCGGGTGAGGGTGTTCACATGAAAACTGTCCACGGCCTTCGGGTTGTTCTTGTTACACCTACCAACAAAACCCGTCTTTTCACCTTCCACTTCCAGTATCAGGCGACGGATACTAAACAAACCGACCGCAAAGTTGGGAAAACTCGAGGACAATACCGTCGGAAAATGAGAACTATTTCAGTCGAGTCGGAGGATTATCGAGATATGGATTTCAACGACACCAAAGCGTTCATTATCTGCGAATCTGGCTTTTATTGAAAATGAATTTTGCGTATGCAGGAGCACTACCGCATCTTTACATGTGAACAGTCAGCGTTGGAACACGAGAGAGTTTATGATTGTGTTTTCTGCAGTGATATTTACCAGCAGTTTCTGTCATTTCCGTCGATGTTTCTTTGCTTCAAACCGAATTATACGACTTGATCTAGCCATGTTACCGGCAATTTCTGTCTTTCCCGCCAATTCATCCTTGCTCAAAACCAAACCATACGCGTTCACCTAGCCACTCAAACCTTCAGGGTCAGACATGAGTCTCAGAAAAGTGGCGGAAAAACGCATAAAGAGTGCATAACGTATGGTTTCATCTTCTCGAACGACTATATTTCATTCGAAGTAGTCCTATTATTTTAGAATGCAATTGAGCCCCGGCCGACCCTTAAATATGGTTGCACAAGCTCTGGCAATCTTCAATCCGAGCTGGGTTATTTTTTTTCGTTGAAATATGCTATACATACCTGAATAGAATTGTTCCAAAGTGTATTCACATTTTGGCCGATTCGTCAACCAACATTTGCTTGCATTCGTGCATTTGAACTGTGTCAATGCCCCTCTCGCACGGGAGCAACATCTCGATTTGAAGGGCATTTTGAAGTAGATTCCAACTCTATATCTCAACGTCACTGGGGCAGCTGCGGGTAAGCTTTCGGGGGTGTAGATGCTGCGTTTGATGCGTTGACTGTAGAGAACATCGACATGTCGTCCGGGCGTAAACCGAGGACGCTGCGGACATGCTTCTCGCCAGTTACAGACTAGTGCGGCTTTAAGACAGCCGCGGTCGAGCGCTAGAGTTTTTAGCTTTTGGGCAGAACAGACGACCGAAGGCTCTTGCTTCGCTTGCAAAGTCAACCACTGCATTACTGCAGGCTTGACATTGCACTGTCTGGAGCCTCGATCGAAAGCCGGCAGACCTGCAAGCTCCGAGGGGGATTGCGCCCCTAGACATGCCGTACCGAAGCCACTATGGTACTCACGATGCACAGCTGATTCACGTCTGCTTGCACGCTGCCATGCACAGAGATTATAGCGGTGCCGAATGCATCTCTCATTCCATACGGTATATTGGGAAGCTCCAAGGCATCTGGCCCGAGGCTGAGATTGTATTACATTACATGTCCCGGTTCACTGCCTCAGCGTTACTCAGGCCTCTCGCACTGGCGCTAAATCGGTGCTTGACTACCGAATCGTCAGGAACGTCATGCGTGTCAGGAAGTCGCGTAAAAAGCTCGCTGCATATGAACGCTGCTCGTGGCTGGCTGAGCAGCAAACTAAGAAAAAGAAAGAAAAAGAAAAAGGGATTATTGCTCGAAGCGTTCAGCGACAACGAAGTTGAACATATTTCTTGATCACGATCGTAGAGCCGTGAAAGCTCGTTCACCAGCGGACTTGTGATCGTTTCAGGAATTGGTTTGCTCGTGAGCATTGCATCGCGTTCAGTGCAGCTAGTCTGTATCTGAATCATTGATTGAAGCGGAATATTGACAAAGTTGTCTGATGGGGGAAACCGCAGCCATGGCCAGTATGTAGTGTTTCAAACATGCAGCCAGCGTCCATTATCCCCTAACGCTTCCACTGATCTATATCTACGTTCATCTGCAACTTCAGCCATGCTGTTTTGGTTTCTCGCTGTGAATTCCTTGCGTTGAAACACAAGGTCATATAAGAACATTGATATGTAGGCAGAAGCTGAATAGAAGTCTATCTAGAAGAAAGAAGGTGAAAACTCTACTAGTGCTTCAAGCAGCATCGAACAATAGATTTCAAGGCCAGAATCGACATGGCATCGGCTTCCGGGTTACGAAACAACAGCTCATTGGACGAAGGCCACAAGTGGGGAGGTTGAATTATACCATCTCTCTCCCGCCTTCATCGCCCCCTCGATCTGCCCCTCCACCTCCTCCTTCCCTCCGCCCCCTAGCTGCTCTCCCGTTTCCCCCTCCATCTTCCCCCTCGCCTCTCACCTTAACCTCCTCCCCACTTCACCCCAACACACCCATCACCACGACCACCCCAACACACCCACCCAGTGCCCTTACCCGAACCATCCAACCCCCACCCAACCTATCCCTCAAAAAAACCCAACTGCCAACAAAACTGCAAAGAGGGAGGGTAGAAGAAGACGAACGCTCTAGATAACAATCATATAAAGCTGAGAACGAAAACGAAAACGAGGGAAGGTTGCGGAGCGCCGTAGAAGAACTAACATAGGAGAGAAAAGAGCTTGTCATGCATGGGTTTGGGGAGTGGGCAAGGCCGATGGATACCCGTTCTTGCTCCTGGTAAGATTCTAAGAGATACTGTAACGCAAGATGGCAGCGCAGTTAATAAATCTACAAGGACAGGCAGGTGTCTGTCCTGATGCGGTGAAATCTTGTTGGAATGGGCGTGTGAGGAATTGGGAATTGGGGTTGATTGGTGGGTTTGGGTTTGTGGTTTAGGAATAGGGTTAGGAATGGGAATGGGAATGGGAATGGGAATGGGAATGGGAATGGGAATGGGAATGGGGCGGATGTGACATAGTCGGAACGTATATATGATGGCTTTGAATGATCGGCGATAGGAATTGACGAGGTGGTGGTTCTATGCCATACGAGTTGGTAAAAAAAGTGTCTTGGGTTGGGAGACGGGATATTAAATGATGCTACAGTATCTAAGATTTTGAATAAAGAACGCCTACAGTCGCTGGAATGATCCGGTACAAGCATAGTCAAGATTTGTTTTCGTCAATCTTCTGGTCGGTGGTGGTGTTGGTGATCGGGGAAGAACGATCTTAGACCCTCTGTGCTAGGGCACCATACCACCATTATGGCTGACACCCAAAAGGTCTCGTTCCTCAACGCGGTGGAGGCGGATACGCCATGTTATTCCCGTTCCCAGCATTGAATAACCTCGAATCCTCAGCACCGCTGCTGACTCTGTTATGCGCAGGATCATTGGTCATCTTGCCTAGCTCCACGTCATTCTGCGTTGCCATGCGCTCCTCCTCATCGACGTAGCCTCCGGCTCCAACTCCGACACCAAATGCTCTCGACGAGCTCCTGGGTCCCCATGCCCATCCTGCTGATCGGCGAATTGGAAGGTGGTAGAGTCGGAAGGCCGCCCATGCGAGGACGAAGCCCATGAGGGAGCCGAAGAGAATGTCGAAGCCGTGGTGTCTAAAGTCCGAGTAGCGGGTTGAGGAGATGTAGATGGCGACGCAAAAGGGGAGTAGTGGGAGAACGAATAGGTAGAGCGGTGGAGCTGCGGCTTGGTTGCGGAAGGCGGTCTGCGTGCTTCTGCCATCGGCTTCGGCGCTGTGGAAGGCGGAGGACATGGCGTGGTGGTTTGTGTGGGAATAAGGGAGGAGGTAAGGGATGTTGATGGCGAATTTGGCGCAAAGGAAAAGGGCGAAGAATGTTAGGCCGGAGGAGGAGACTGGATATACATTAGCTAGGTGTGATTTAGAGATCACTGACGGTACATACAGGACGAGTGTCCGCTAGGGAAACTTTGGAAGCCATCTTTAAGGATTGCCTCGTCGGTCTGGGTGCAGATTGTCCATGATTGTAGCTCGTTCCATAATGGCACAGCACCTCCCAAACCACCAACGGAGTTTCCGGCCAAATTCGCCAAATTCGGCTTGCAGCGGCTGATCAAGTCCGGTCTTGGATGGCCAAACAGGTTCTTCATTCCTTGGGTGAAGAAAAAAGCGGAAGCGACGGCAAGACATAGTCCCATGAGAGCGGTGTTGAGTTCCCATAGCTTCCGCCTCCAGAGCAACGACTTCGGTACGCCCCGGGAAGCACTGGGTCCTGGCACGAAGATGAGGCAGATTGGCACCATGAGAATGGCGGGGATAATCAAAGAGACAACGACCAATACACCGGTTGATATTTTCTCTTTGGCGACATAGGGGAAGGAAATGTCCGGATCTACCACTGAAAATGGCCGTCGGTTTCCGACAGCTCTATAGAAGCCCGCGCCGATTGCTGCGATGATGCTGCTTCACGTCAGCGGTATTCTCCAACCGAGAAAGTTGTATTCGTACATGATCGCAATCCAATCGAAGACGTATGAAAGTATCAAAGGGATACTTCTGCCACCACCAGCTGACTGGGTTTTGGCCATGGCAACGAGTGAGACTCGGCCGAGTACTCCAGCAGAATTGAGGAAGAGGAAATTCGAGTCAATGAGCGTAATGAAGTAAGATGAAAGAGGTGGATTTTGGAATGTGTAGTTGAATGACTTGTAGCTGAGGTGAGTGTTGATAAATTCGTTGCTTTAAATTAGGAGTGGCGCATTCACACGGCGACAGCGAGTCTTTAGTGATTGATTCATCCACGTCATCGCCAAGGCACTTACTCGATTAAACAGATCGCTCATTGGCCAGAGTCGGGCGCTTGCATTAGTAATCCATCCCTTTGTCGAATGAAATGTCCGATTACTAATTATAGGATTCTTTACCTGTCACACAGAGAATCCAATACGCGTCGTCAGCGTTTATGTCCAAGGGCTCAACACAACTTGGTTTCAGTTAAAGGTAACAACTCAGAGGCTTTCAGCCCTTCTCCGGTGTGCCAGTCTATCCTGCCACGCCTGCCCAAATTTAATAGACAATCTTTGTCAATTTAATACACGTATTCATCATCTCACTATCAATGAGCAGGTCTTGGTGTGCAATCGGTATTCTCATCTTCGGCATGTAGACCTGCTCGTTGCACATACCATCAGGCTAATTGATGGTGACAGTGGCTTGGAAGACCAGGATAGACCGTGACTGGATCGTTACATAAGTGCCGCTTGTTTTAATGGTAAAGTAGTTATGCTCTGATATCTGCAATACTCGTAGTACCCGCATCACGAAAGTACTGCATCTGTCGAAACCTCATAGTAAGATCAGAACAGAATGCTCTTCATGCAAGACATGAAAGAAGATACAGATTCGGTGATGAGAGAAGTTCTTCAAGCTCGAAATGACAAAAGTCACCATTTCTAACATCATATAGACAATACAAGTACACATGCTTTTTCTGCACCTCATATACCAATAACTTAAATTTTCCCAACCAGAAGAGGAAGCGCGTAAGCCTTGATATCGGCCTTTCGAAAAGTTGGTGCTCCTGGGACCAGCCCATCGCTCCCGCTTCAATTGTCCATCTCATGAAGCCATCTCCAAGTACCAGCGGTATTCGTTTTCGCCGTCGTGCTGCGTCACTCTTTTGATCGCATCTTTGTTGGGCTTGTATCGCTGTCATTATAATTAACCCAATCAGCGCAATCCATTGATAACCGGTTGGAGCGAGCTGGCAACCCTTTCCACACGATATGAATATGGCGGCTGAGTCGTAAAATGATACAACGAGAAGGTTTCGGATTAGAATATTCCCATTGCTACCGCCGAGGTCATTGAAATTCCATTTCAAATGAACAAGACGAGGGTCTCGGTTGTGGACCTCCAAAAAAGGGAGCATGCGAGAATTATAGGTATGACGGATGATAGGAGTCTATGTAGGACTTTTCTTGCATTAGCCGGCCAAGACTGTCAGAGGGCAGCGGTCGCCAAGGTCTTTGACCCCAACTTCAACTATGGAAGAAGGTAGGCGCGGTTAGCTGCATCAAGAGAAGAAGGTGAGCCTGAGCCAGAGGGTCATATTTCGAGTACTTGGAAATGTTCGGTTATTTGTTCGTCGTAATTATGGGTCCAGACATTGCACTCGTAAAGCTGAATTCAACGTTTTGGGTAGAAAATTGATTCAAGGTCGCTTTGAGTGAAAAGCTATGGTTTTTGTGTAAATAGTCGCCAGCGTTTTTCGTCGTCAGTAGCTCTTCTTAATGATGCGTTTCGCTGTAAGTAACTAGGTCTCTTTTCTGCTGGGACTGCTATGCCGTAGTGGATCGTAGTGGACGGACCAGACAGTGTGAGTAGAACTCAGCGATCTGTCCCTTTTCCTTGAAGATTTAGCACACTGTGCTTGTTGTTCTTGAAGAAATCCTGCCGGCCGAAGCACCTTTCTAATACAGTACGAATATCTTTGAAAACAGAGCTGAAGAAGGACGTCAGTCTTTGGGTAGCACATCATGTTCTTGGAGTACTGAAATTGAGCGTAAATTTTATAAACCCTCTTTTAGTATACAGGGCATATTGATATATTGATTGTTGCTGTTCTTAGGAGACTAACTCTTCTTGTTGGCCTCAGCCCTACAACGCGGAGATTATCAACCTCTGGTGCTCGAATAACCCCAACACCCTCCGAAACACCAGCACACCATAGACGGCTACGAAGACAGGTCTGGTCCTGGTTTAGCCTATTCGATATGAGAGATGAGGGGTAGTCGAATATCTCATGCACAAACCAACGCATCGCTGCATGAATCAGCAAGACTAAGTGGCCAGAAGCTGACCCAAGAATAAAGGGCATTAACATGCAACCACTATCAGATCGACAATTTCCGTTTCAAAGCACTTGTCTACTCTCTGGCGCTACTTTCCTTCTGTACATGTACACTTCTTCAGCTATATCATCAGACACTTGTATTGCTTTCTCTGCTTGTTTCTTTCCAAATAGCACGGGTTATGGTGTCTCCATCACCACAAGAAGTTCAATCCCAGATGAAGCATCAGCGTCAAACAGTATTAATAGTATCATTGTAGCAGGTTCAATCATGCTTGCTGCCGCATACCTTGCCGTCGCTCTTCATTTCATATCACGAAGACTCATGCATATTAAGCTAGGAGCAGATGACTGGATGATGGTGCTGGGCTTGGTATGTCCAGACTTCGAGTAACCTTCTGGAAATAGGCATTTCTGACGCATGGCAGTTCTTCACGTCATGCGTTGTTGTAGGCTGTTTTGTCTGTGAGTCGCAAAGTCTGGCCTTAACTTCACAGCATCAACTGTGACTCACTGCCGCTCGAGGCGCCTCATTGGGACTCGGAAAGCACTCAATTACACTTACGAGGCTCGTTGTCTTTGCTCAGGCAATTTTAACCACGCAGATCCTGTTCGCACCAGCAGCTACTTGCGGGTTTGCTCCTGTACCATCGTCTCTTCCCTATCAGAAAGCTCAAGATCATGTCTTGATGCCTCGCAGGATTTCTTATTGTGTTTACGCTAGCTCAGAATCTAAGTGTCATTATTCAATGCAAGCCTGTAGCAGCTCTCTGGGATCCCTTCTCTTACCCGGACGCCGTTTGTGACGATTATCACCCCGCTCTCGTCGTGTGCGTTGTGATTAATACTGTCACTGATATTTTGATTCTGTGCCTGCCGTTACTAATCCTGTGGCGTCTGCATGCCAGCAAGACTCAAAGACGGCAATTGATGGGCATATTTTCACTGGGAGACATGTGAGTATATTCATGTTAGCGGATTGAATGCTACAAAAGCTTAGAAAACACCAGGGTTTGCGTCGTTAGTTTGTGCAGAAGTATATATGCTGGCCAAGTCAGTTCGGACGATCCAAGTTGTGAGTCGAGACTTTGGCCTGAGTACCGTGGGTTGCTATGTATACCAACTGATCTTAGGGCCTCGTAGGGTCTGATGTTAATACAGCCATTTTGAGTTCAGTCGAGGTTTGCGCTGGCGTCATTGGTGGCTGTCTTCCAACATTGTTGCCAATATGGCGACGTCTTCACTACGGAAGGTCTCTACAGCCGACGCAGCGACATACAAGAGGCATAGTTTTTTCAATAATAGGAGACCATTCGCAAGGCTGTCGAAGTATACTAACCAGGTAGACTCAGATGATCACGCAGCTCACTCGCTTGAACCCATATGCTTAACGTCGGATTATGAAGATGACCGCATTGTTGTCAGTCGACGTTGAGGTAGGGAATCCGATAAGATACATGTCAAGAGCCTACTCTTTTTCCTTCGACCTCGAGAAACGATGAGAGTGACTTGGTAATGTGCCATGCAGCTCTTGACGGGCTACGCCAAGCCTTTCCACTACCTTCTTCGCCGTGTAAAACGCTGAGTGTAACGGCGGCAGTCCTGACATGGCCAGGGATTGTTCTCCGGCATACATGCAGCTATTGCAAGAACAGAAACCGGAAGCGCTGATCTTTCTGGCACATCTTGTATACTACTCCATCAGGTTATGATTTCTACATTCTCAATCTATGTATAGGTTACAAGTCATTTAAGGATTGAGCGAGAAGAACATAAAGACCAACCTGCAAGTCTTTTAAAGAAGAAATAGTAGCGTTTTTGGTTGGAACCTGTTAATCTTAGCTTTGGTTGTCGTACTTCGCGTCTGTCTCGCTCTCGGTTTCGTGCTCGTACTCTGAACATTGTGATTAATCAGAATTGCATCGTCATCGATCGACAGCCAACAAGGCCACGAAAGTCCGAGCACGAAGACTCGGTAACAATCTGGTGGATAGTAATATCAAACATCTCTGGTCTCCCGCAGTCTACCCGATAAAGG
>JAABUV010006971.1_pt1 | contig 12058 bp, 14 predicted proteins | sample 5559971 | NCBI WGS metagenome assembly JAABUV01 (sample SAMN10711881, study PRJNA513362) | rock metagenome | isolation source: Antarctica rocks | place: Antarctica: Victoria Land, Knobhead nord | collected 2015-12-19
TCACTGCCGCCAGCACTCCGCGGTCTTCCACATCTTGTCCGCGGCTTCGGTGAAGGTCCGCGGTGCGGGCAGCTCGGACCAGGACAGTGCGACGAAGACTTCGTCGCCCTCGGTGAGGCGGGTGCGGGCACGTGCTTCCCGCCCTTCGAGCCCCAGTCGGAGGTCGGTGGTCAAGCGGAGGGTGGGAGTCGCTACATCGCGGACACCGGTGGAGTGGGTCGTAGTGGATCGAGCGACTGCCTCGCCGTACGCGGGCCCCGAGTACTCCCAGCGGGCATCACTGCGGTGGTAGTCGAAGGCGGGCTCGCAGCTGAGCTCCAGCTCCACGGTGCCGCTGACGCAGCGCACCGTGCGCAGCAGGATGTGTTCGGCATCCCAGTCGCCGGGGGTACGGCGGTGCGTGTTCGACCGCTCGTCGGTGTTGTGCCATGGCCCCATGACCAGGGCATCACGGACGATGATCCAACCGGTGTCGGTCTGCCAGGTGGTCTCCACCATGAGGCTGCCCGGCAGGTAGCGCCGAGCCGCAGGCACGTGCACGCCGTACGGTCCGAGCCGAAAATGCCCAGCACTGCGGTCGAGGGTGGCTCCGAACACGCTGGGGGAGTCCGGGCGCGGCAGGCACATCCACTCCACCGCACCGTTCGGCGCGATGAGGCAGGTGTTCTCGCAGTCGGAGAGGAAGGCGTAGTCCGCGATAGGCGGGAACAGACTGCGCGACGGCGAGGCCGGTACACCGAGAAGTGGCTGCGCGGCCGGTGCGGCGAACTCGGACATGGCTGAATCATGCAGTCCGAACGGGCAGGAAGCCAGAACTACTGGGTCAGCACGATCTTGCCTGCGGTCTCGCCGTTGAGCATCGCCCGCAGTGCCTGCTCTGCCTCGCGCATCGGTAGCTCCAGCCCGACCTCCGGGGTGATGTCCGTCAACGCACAGAACGCCAACAGGTCGGCCAGCTCGTCGCGGGTGCCCATGGTGGAACCGACGACGCGCATCTGGAGGAAGAACAGCCGCTGCAGGTCGGCGTTGGCGTCTGGTCCGCTGGTCGAACCGGAGACCACGATGACGCCACCGGGCTTGAGCGAGCGCATCGAGTGGCCCCAGGTCGCCTTGCCGACGGTCTCGAACACGCCGTCAACCTTCTCCGGCAGCCGCGCACCGGACTCGAAGGTGTCGTGCGCGCCCAGCGACTGGGCCAGTGCCCGTTTGGCTTCGGAGCGCCCGGTCGCCCACACCCGTAGACCGGCCGCCCGGCCGAGCTGGATCAGTGCGGTGGAGACCCCCCCTGAGCTGCCCTGCACCAGCATGGTCTGGCCGGGACGCAGCCCGGACTTGACGAAGATCATCCGGTAGGCGGTGAGCCACGCGGTCCCCATGCACGCGGCTTGGCTGAAGCTGAGCTCTGCGGGTTTGGGCAGCACGTTGCGGGCGGGCACGATGACCTGCTCGGCGAAGGTGCCCTGGTGCTTCTCGGTGAGCAGGGTGCGTTTCGGGTCCAGCGTCTCATCGCCCATCCAGCCATCGGTGGCGATCACCGAGTGGATGACGACCTCGGAGCCGTCCTCGAGCACGCCGGCGCCATCGCAGCCCAGCGTCATCGGGAACTGGTCGGGCTTGATGCCCACCCCCCGCAGGGTCCACAGGTCGTGCATGTTGACGCTGGCCGCACGGACGTTGACCCGCACCCACCCCCCCGGCGCGTTGGGGGCGTCCCGTTCACCGACGCGCAGCGCGTCGAGGGGAGCATCGGAGTTCGGCTCGGCAGCGTAGACAGCAAACATGCCAGCCAACTTAGTCCGACTAGAGTTGGGCCGGTGCACGCGGTGGCGAGTTGGGGGGACGGGGTCGAGCTGTGGCTCGTCGGCCTGCCCTTCGGCCCGCAGTTCGCCATCGTGATGGTGGTGGTGCTGCCGCTGTGTGTGCTGGCGGCGAGGTTCCTCGATCGGGTCGTGGGCGCAGTGGCTGCGGTGCTGGGTGGCCGCTTCCCGCGCAATGGCCGGGACCGTGGGATCGCCGAGCAGCACCGGCTACCGGACTAGGCTCAGCGTGATGAAGCGACTTCGGATGAGCCCGGCTGCGAGGATCAACGCGGCGTTGCTCGGGCTCATCGTGCTGGTCCTGCTGGCGTGGCTGATCAGCGTTCTCTGAGGGCCCGTACTACGACACCGGCCACACCGAGGTCCAAGATCGGTTGTCCTCGGCGAGCGTGACCACTGCGCTCGGCAGCGCACCGGTGACCACCTGCTCCAGCGTCGTCTCCTCCATGATTCCGCGCAGCGCGGCGCGGACCGCGACCCACACGTCTTGCAGTCGAGCGGCCGGCCCCGCATGCGCGAGCTCCTCGGGCCGTTGGCCATGAATGAGCGTGAGCGGGCCGTCGATGACCCGGACGACGTCGGCGAGGGTGATCGACCACGCCGGACGGGCGAGCTGGTGGCCGCCCCCGGGCCCGCGGCGGCTGTTGACCATCCCTCCGCGGCGCAGCTGCACCAGTATCCCGTCCAGGAACGTGGGTGGGATGTTCTGTGCGGCGGCGATGTCGGCTGCCTTGACCGACGCTCCTTCTCCGGCGACGGCGAGCACGCACATGGCGCGCAGCGCATAGTCGGACTTGGCCGTGATCTGCATGGGCTGATCCTGCCCCACTGCTTTGTTGACAGGTTCAGTCAACAATGCCACGATGGCGGTATGCCTCGGCCTTCGAACTGCGTGCTGCCGGACGGGAACGCCCTCGTCCGCCGCCTGCACGTGGATCTGATGCGCTGGCAAGGTTGCTGCTGTCCGCGAGGGATCTGAACCCCTCCGTCCGGATTGTGCTGTGCCACAAGGCCAGCCCAGCAGAACAGGCTCTTGCATGCATATTGATCCAGCACTGTCGGTAGCCGGGCTCGTCGTAGGTGTGCTCGTCGGACTCACCGGTATGGGCGGGGGCGCCCTGATGACGCCGCTGCTGGTCCTCGTGTTCGGCGTTCAGCCGCTGGCCGCGATCTCCAGCGACCTCGTGACCAGCTTGGTGATGAAGCCGGTCGGAGCGGTGGTGCACCTGCGTCGACGCACCGTGCAGACCGGCTTGCTCGGTTGGCTGGCGTTGGGTGCGGTACCGGCTGGTTTCCTGGGGGCGATGCTCATCGGGCGCATCGGCCACTCCGCCACCGTTCAGCACAATCTCAAGATCGCCATCGGTGTTGCGCTCGTCGGATCCGTGTCTTCGACGGTCATCCGTCTGCTGCTGGATCGCCGCGCAGGCGACCGGGGCGACCCGCCTCCATTCGTCGTGCGTCCGGCCCGGACCGTTGCGATCGGGGTGGTCGGTGGCGTGGCTGTCGGGATGACCTCGGTAGGTGCCGGCTCGCTGGTGATTGCCCTGCTGCTGTTGGCCTACCCACGGTTGAAACCAGCGCAGCTGGTCGGCACCGACATCGTGCAGGCGATTCCGCTGGTGGGCGCGGCCGCGCTGGGGCATCTGTTGTTCGGTGACGTGCAGTTCGGCGTCACCGCGTCGTTGCTGGTCGGTGCGCTGCCCGGGGTCTACTTGGGGGCGCGACTGTCCGCGCAGGCTCCGGCAGGCTTCACCCGACCAGTGCTCGCCGGTGTGCTGCTGGGCTCAGCACTGGCACTGCTCGCCGTGCCGGTAGCGGTGTTGCTGGCGGCCTCAGCGGCCGCGGTGGCGGGAACCTATGTGCTGGGGCGGCCGCGCGCATCGCGGAAACCAGCCGGGGTGCCGCGGACGGAACCGGCCCTCATTCCCTGAGCGTGCGCTCCCGCAGCCGTTCCAGCTCGCGACGGTCGCGCTTGGTGGGACGGCCGGCGCCGCGGTCGCGGTGCGGAACGGCGGCGAGGATCTCGCGCGATGGTGGGGGCGGGCTGTGGTCCACCAGGCACTCGGCCGCGATGACGGCGCTGACCCGTTTAGCCACCGGCCGCGCGACCACGACGATGCGCTCGAGCCCCCCCGCGCGCAGCCGGACCTCATCACCGACTCCGACTTGCTGGGCCGCCTTCGCGGAGTTGCCGTTGACGCGCACGTGCCCCGAACGGCACGCGGCTGCCGCCGCCGACCTTGTCTTGAACAGACGCACCGCCCATGTCCAGCTGTCCACCCGGACGCTCGTCAGCTCGTCCATCGCGTTATTCGGCGGGGATCCAGCTGGCGGGGCGCTTCTCGCTGAACGCCCGAATGCCCTCCTGTGCCTCGGTGGAGGCGAAAAAGGATGCGGACAAGGCGGTCTGCTCGGTGAACTGGCCTTCGAGGTCGCCATCTCGTGCGCTCAGCATCGCTTTGGTCGCGGCAAGTGCCAGCGGACCGCCCTTGGCCAGCGAGGTGACGTAGCCGGCGACGGACGCATCGAGGTCGGTGTCCGCGACAGCGGCGGTGAGCAGGCCGATGTCCGCGGCCCGCGCCGCGTCGAACACCTCACCGGTGAGGAAGAGCTCTTGCGCCGCCCGGGCGGTGATCCGGGGCAGCACCGTCACAGAGATGACTGCGGGCACAACGCCGATGCGTACCTCGCTGAAGCCGAAAGTGGCGCTCGCGCCGGCTACGGCAATGTCGCAGGCCGCGACCATTCCGATGCCGCCCGCGCGCGCCGGGCCCGCGATCCGGGCGATCACCGGTTTGGGATGCTGCCAGATCATCTGCAGGATGCGGGGGAACTCGTTGACCCCCTGATCGGAAGCCTGCGCCCCCCGCGACTCGCTGAGATCCATCCCCGAGCAAAACACCGTTCCGGTGTGGGTCAGCACCACCACCCGCACAGCGTCGTCCTGCGCGCAGTGCTCGAGGTGGGCGAGCAGCTCGCGCCGTAGCTGCGCGGACAGCGCGTTGCGATTGCGGGGGGAGTCCAGCGTGATGGTGGCGACGCCGGAGGCGAGGCCCAGGTGGACCAGCTCGGAGGTGGTATCGGTCATGCGTGGACCCTACGACTCGATGGGCTGCCCACATGATGGCGTCTGCTTGCCGTCGACAACTCGCTACCGCAGGCGACCCTCGATCGAGCTCGCCGGGCGATCCGCCCTACGGACGTCGTAGATTGCTCGCGTGGTGATCCGAGCTCGTCTCGCTGCTGATCTTCCAGCGTGCGTGCAAGCGCTCGCCCGAGTCCACGCCGCGGATGGCTACCCGAATCGGTGGCCCGTCGGTCCGCGGGCCTGGCTGGATACATCCACCCAGATCGCAGCCTGGGTAGCGACCCGCGACGACAGCATTGAAGGGCATGTCGCCCTGGACGCGAACGTCGTGGATCCGGTCCTGGCCACTGCCGCTTGCCGTCCGCTCGAGCGACTGGTAAGCGTGTCCCGATTGTTCGTCCAGCCGCACGCTCGGGGGACCGGACTGGGCGGCGCCCTGCTCGTCACGGCCGCCAACCATGCCCTCGTGCAGGGTCTGGGTCCGGTGCTCGACGTCGTCGACGATGCCACGGTCGCTATCGCGCTCTACGAGCGCCTCGGATGGCAACTGGTGGACCGTCATCCTGCTCACTGGACCATGAACAACGGAACCCGCCCGTTGGCCCGTCGGTACGTCCTTCGTTGACCGGCGGCCTGGGACCTCGAAGCGCATTTACACCAGGGCGGCGTTCAGCTCCACCGCCGACAGCGCATCGCCGACCAGTCCGGCGGCCAGGGTGTTGCCTGCAGCGGGGTCGATGAGCAGGAAGCTGCCGGTACGCCGGTTCAGGGCGTAGTCGTCCACTGCCAAAGGCTCCGCAGTCCGGATGCTGACCCGTCCGATCTCGTTGAGCTCCAAAGTGTCCGGACTGGGAACCGCAGCGAGTGCCTGCTCGTCGAAACGCTCGTCGATGCTGGACACGATGGCCTGGGTGGTGCGGGTGCCGTGCTTGATCAGCAAGCGCGCACCGGCCCGCAGCGGCTGCTCGGCCAACCAGCACACAGTGGCCTCGAGGTCTGATATGGGTGTCGGGGCGTCGGCGGGAGAGGCGATGAGGTCGCCGCGGGAAGCGTCGATCTCATCGGCCAGCACCAGCGTGACGCTGCGGCCGACCTCGGCGGTGGCCAGCTCGCCGTCCGCGGTGTCCACTCGCAGGACGGTGCTGCGACTGCCCGAGGGCAGCACCACGACCTCGTCACCGGGTGACACCGTGCCTGCGGCGATCTGCCCGGCGAAACCGCGGTAGTCGGGGAACTCGGCGGTCCGGGGGCGGATCACGTACTGCACCGGCAACCGCAAGCCCACCCGATGCGGCTCCGCGTCCACCGGGACCTGCTCAAGGTGCTGCACCAGGGTCGGGCCTTCGTAGAATGGGGTGTACTCCGAGCGGTTGACCACGTTGTCGCCACGCAGCGCCGAGACCGGAATAATTTGCACGGCCTCGTCAGGCCATCCGAGGGCCGCAGTAAGCGCGGTGAACTCGGCGGAGATCTCGGCGTACACCGCGGCAGCGTCGTCGACGAGGTCGATCTTGTTCACGGCCAGGAGTAGCCGGGGAACCCCGAGCAACGCCAGCACCGCGGCGTGCCTGCGGGTCTGGGAGACCACCCCCTTGCGGGCGTCGACCAGCAGGATCACCAGCTGCGCGGTGGAGGCACCGGAGACCGTGTTGCGCGTGTACTGCACATGCCCAGGCGTGTCTGCGAGAACGAAAGACCTTGCGGGCGTGGCGAAGTAACGGTACGCGACGTCGATGGTGATGCCCTGCTCACGCTCGGCACGGAGGCCGTCCACCAGCAGTGACAAGTCCGGTGTGGACAGGCCCTTGTCGACGGACGCGCGGGTGACCGCGTCGATCTGGTCGGCGAGCACCGACTTGGTGTCGAACAGCAGCCGTCCGACCAGGGTGGACTTGCCGTCGTCGACACTGCCCGCGGTGGCGAGCCGAAGTAGCTGTGCAGCCATCAGAAGTAGCCCTCTCGCTTGCGGTCTTCCATGGCCGCCGCGGAGACCCGGTCGTCGGCGCGAGTGGCGCCGCGTTCGGTGACCCGTGAAGCGGACACCTCGGCGAGCACGGAGGCCACGTCGGTCGCGTCGGACTCCACGGCACCGGTGCACGATCCATCGCCGACGGTGCGGTAGCGCACCGACATCGTGCGCAGTTGCTCGTCCTCGCGGGCGGAGAACCACGGTCCCTCGGTGAGCCACATGCCATCGCGGAGGAACACCTCACGCTGGTGGGCGTAGTAGAGACTCGCCAGTTCGACGTTCTCCTGGGCGATGTAGCGCCAGACGTCGAGCTCGGTGAAGTTGCTCAGCGGGAACACCCGGACGTGCTCACCGGGGGCGTGCCGTCCGTTGTAGAGGTTCCACAGCTCGGGACGCTGTCGCTTGGGGTCCCACTGCCCGAAGGAGTTGCGCAGGCTGAAGATCCGTTCCTTGGCCCGTGCCCGTTCCTCGTCGCGGCGGGCACCGCCGAACACGGCGTCGAACTTCCCGTCGGCGATGCCGTCCAGCAGCGGGGTGATCTGCAGCGGGTTGCGGATACCGTCGGGCCGCTCGGCCAGACGACCGTCGTCGAGGTAGTCCTGCACCTTGACCACGTGCAGCCGCAGGTTGTGCTGGGCGACGACCTTGTCGCGGAAGTCCAGCACTTCCTGCAGGTTGTGGCCGGTGTCCACGTGCAGCAGCGCAAACGGCACCGGCGCAGGCCGGAACGCCTTGATCGCCAGATGCAGCAGCAGCGTGGAATCCTTGCCGCCGGAGAACAGGATCACCGGCCGCTCGAACTCGCCGGCCACCTCCCGGAAGATGTGGATGGCCTCCGATTCCAGGGCCTCCAGTGTCGTCAATTGCGCGGCGTAGCTGACCGGATCCGCGACTACTGGGGCGCTCATTGCCCTATCCCCACGTCGCTTCGCTCGCTCATCTTCATCCCCACGTCGCTTCGCTCGCTCATCTTCATCCCCACGTCGCTTCGCTCGCTCATTGGTGCAACCCGCACTCGATCTTCGCCTTGCCGGCCCAGCGACCACTGCGTGGGTCGGCACCAGGTAGCGGCTTGACGGTGCATGGCGCACAGCCGATGGAGGGGTATCCGGCGTCGACCAGCGGGTTCACCAAGATGGAGTGCTCCTCGATGTAGTTCTGCATCTGCTCGTCGCTCCACGGCGCGATCGGATTGACCTTGACCAGGCCGAAGGCCTCGTCGTAGGTAACCAGTGGGGTGTTGGCCCGGGTGGGCGCCTCGACGCGTCGGACGCCGGTGACCCAGGCGTCGTAGCCGGCGAGGGTCTTTTTCAACGGCGCGACTTTGCGCATTGCGCAGCACCGGTCCGGCTCGCGGGCGAACAGGTCCTTGCCGTGGGCGTCGTCCTGCGCGGGGACGCTCAGCTCGGCCTTCGCGTTGACGATGCGGACGCCGTACACCTGCTCCACCGCGTCACGGGTACCGATGGTCTCCGCGAAGTGGTAGCCCGTGTCCAGGAACAGCACCTCGACGCCCGCGCGTGCCTGCGCGGCGAGGTGCACCAGCACGGCGTCCTGCATGTTGGAGGCCACGATGAACCGCTCACCGAAGGTGGCGGCCGTCCATTCCAGTACCTCGGCGGCGCTGGCGTCGGCCAGTTCGACGGCACCGCGTTCGGCCACCGCGCGGAGGTCGAGGTCGGTCGACACGCTCATTCAGCTCACCTCTCGGGGTTGGTTGGCGGCACCTACGTAGCGCAGGCTGAATACGCGAGAACAACCAACGCAGCGCCAGGTTCCCGGTGGTAGACCAGCACCGTCGGCAGCGTCGGGACGCAGATCTTCGTCGCTGCAGTACGGGCAGTAGAACGGGGTCGCTCTTTGTTCTGTTCCACTCATTTCAGGTCGTCCTCGTCGGCGCGCTTCACCCACTGCGCAAAGCGCTCGCCGGGCTCCCGGTACTTGGCGAAGTTGCGCACCAGCCGCTCGACGTAGTCGCCGACCTCGTCGCCGTCGATCTTGTGCGCGCGGAGCTTGCGGCCCAGGCCCAGGTCGGCGTTCAGGCCGCCGCCGAGCTGCACCTGGAAGCCTTCGACGGTGTCGCCGGCGTCGTTGCTCATCAGCACCCCCTTGAGGCCGATGTCGGCGACCTGGACACGGGCGCAAGAATTCGGGCAGCCGTTGATGTGCACGGTGACGTTCACATCCAGCTCGGCTTCCAGGTCGCCCATGCGCTGCTCCAGCTCGGGGACCAGGGTCTGCGCGCGGACCCTGGTCTCGGTGAAGGCCAGCTTGCAGAACTCCAGGCCGCTGCAGGCCAAGACGTTACGACGCCACGCAGAAGCCCGAGCTGGAAGTTCCAACTTGTCGAGCTCGCCGACGAAGCCGTTCAGCACGTCGTCGGCGACGTCAAGGAAGACCAGCTTCTGGTACGGCGTGATGATGGCGCGATCGGAATCCGCCCGCTCCATCGCGTCAGCGGCCGCGAGGAACCTGCTGCCCGACACCCGCCCGGCGATGGGGGAAACTCCGACCGCATTGCGGCCATCCTTCTGCTTCTGGATTCCGACGTGATCGCGCGTCTTGGTCAACGGCTCCGGTGCCGGACCATCGAGCAGCTTGCGGTGCAGAAACTCCTCTTCCAGCACGCGGCGGTACTCGGCCGGCCCCCAGTCCTTGACGAGGAACTTGCTGCGGGCCCGCGAGCGCAAGCGGCGATATCCGTAGTCGCGGAACACCGAGACCACGCCCGCCCACACCTCGGGTACCTCATCCAGTGGGATCCACGCGCCTAGACGCTGGGCGAACATCGGGTTGGTGGACAAGCCGCCGCCGACCCATAGATCCAGTCCGGGGCCGTGCTCGGGGTGGTTGACGCCGACGAAGGACACGTCGTTGATCTCGTGGGCCACGTCCTGCAGCCCGGAGATCGCGGTCTTGAACTTGCGGGGCAGGTTGGAGAACTCGGGATTGCCGACGTAGCGCTGCGCGATTTCCTTCAACGCTGACGATGCGTCGAGCACCTCGTCCACGGCAATACCGGCCAGCGGAGAGCCGAGGAATCCGCGCGTGCAGTCACCACAAGCCTCGATGGTCTGCAGACCGACGCTGTCCAGTCGCCGCCAGATCTCAGGGACGTTCTCGATCTCGAGCCAGTGGAACTGGATGTTTTGCCGATCGGTCAGGTCCAAGGTGTCGCGGGCAAAGTCGGTGGAAATGCCGCCGATGACCCGCAGCTGCTCGCGGCTGAGCTTCTGGCCGTCGGTGCGGATTCGCATCATGAAGTAACGGGCGTCGAGCTGCTCCTCGTCCTCCATGCCGGTGAAGCTGGCGTCCAGACCGGCAGCGCGCTGGGTGTATAGACCCATCCAGCGGAACCGGCCACGCAGGTCGCCGCCGTCGATGCTGTCGAAACCATGAACTGCGTAGGTGTCGAGGATGCGTTGACGCACGTTGAGCGCGTCATCGTCCTTCTTGGTGCGCTCGTTGCCGTTGAGCGGCTCGCGGTAGCCCTTGGCCCACTGGCCTTCGGACTTCTTGCGGTTGCGGGCTGGCGCCGCGCGATCGGTGGTGACGGTCATTCGGTGTCCTCCGGGAGATGGGCACCAGAGGCAACGTTGACAGGCGGGGAACCCAACAAGGCGCTTCCGGCGCCGGCAGGGTCAGCTGGTCAGCGGCGAGAGAGCGGCAGGCAACGGCAGATCGCGCTGGAGACACGCTGCAGGTCGACGTGGCGACGCGCCACGAGCTGAACCCCTGCACCGATCATGGGCACAGTCTGCCACGTTCTGCCTCGATGGCCGAGCCAACACGTGGTGACCTGGACCACTGTGCGGGTGCTGGGAGACTGGTGGCATGGCTGGTGCACCGCTCGACGGACAGACACCACCGCCCGACGGCGCGCTACCGACGACAGCGCTCGCTGGGCTCGGCACGCGTTCGTTCGGCGTGTACGTGCACGTCCCGTTCTGCGCTACCCGGTGCGGCTACTGCGACTTCAACACCTACACCCCGCAGGAGCTGGGCAGCGCCGCGTCACCGCAGTCGTGGCTGCAGGGTCTGCGGGCGGAGCTCGAGCTCGCTGCCCGAGTGCTCGGTGCGCCACCGACCGCAGACACCGTGTTCGTCGGTGGTGGTACGCCGTCGTTGCTCGGCGCCGACGGCCTGGCGCAGGTGCTCGACGCGGTGCGGGCCAGCTTCGGGCTGTCGGCGGGCGCCGAGGTGAGCACCGAGTCCAACCCGGAGTCGACCTCGCCGGAGTTCTTCGACGGCATTCGCGCCGCCGGCTATACCAGGGTCTCCCTCGGGATGCAGTCCGCGGCGGCGCACGTGCTCCGCGTCCTCGACCGCACCCACACCCCCGGCCGTCCGGTGGCGGCAGCGCGGGAGGCGAGGGCCGCGGGGTTCGACCATGTGAACCTGGACCTGATCTACGGAACGCCGGGGGAGAGCGACGCCGATCTCGCCGGTTCGCTGCATGCGGTGTTGGACGCGGACGTGGATCACGTCTCGGCGTACTCGCTGATTGTGGAGGACGGCACCGCGATGGCCCGACGGGTGCGGCGTGGTGAGCTGCCGATGCCTGACGACGATGTGCTCGCCGCCCGCTACGAGCAGCTCGACGCGGGGCTGCGGGGAGCGGGAATGCGCTGGTACGAGGTGTCCAACTGGGCCACCGACGCCGACGCCCGCTGCCGGCACAACCTGGGCTACTGGGACGGCGGCGACTGGTGGGGCGCCGGCCCGGGGGCACACAGCCACGTCGGCGGAGTGCGGTGGTGGAACGTGAAGGCGCCCGCCAGGTACACCGAGCTGCTGGCGTCGGGGCGCTCACCCGCTGTCGGCCGCGAGGTGCTGACGCAGGATGAGCAACACACCGAGCGGGTGATGCTCGCCAGCCGGCTGCGCTCCGGGCTGCCCGTCGCCGAGCTCGATGCGGACGAGCTCGCCGCTGCGCACACCGCTGTGGGAGATGGCCTGCTGGCCGAGCGCGGCAACCACCTGGTGCTCACCGACCGCGGGCGCCTGCTAGCCGACGCCGTGGTGCGCGAGGTGCTGCGCACCCGTGCGTGAAAAGGCCCACCGGGGCACCCAAATCACTCACAGGGCGCGCAGCGCATCCAGTTCGAAGACGCGCACGTGCAGCACGGTGCGGTTCCGCAACGCCGAGCGCACCGCTCGGTGCAGGCCGTCCTCGAGGTA
>JAABUV010006972.1_pt1 | contig 12058 bp, 10 predicted proteins | sample 5559971 | NCBI WGS metagenome assembly JAABUV01 (sample SAMN10711881, study PRJNA513362) | rock metagenome | isolation source: Antarctica rocks | place: Antarctica: Victoria Land, Knobhead nord | collected 2015-12-19
TAACTGCATTTATAAGGAGTCACCATGCACCCCAGAACCTTCCTTTTAGCTACTCTGAGTCTCGTAACCGTTTCCGCCTGCGCTGCCGACCGAACGTTCGACCGCACCCTCACCGTACCTTCCTCCCCTAACGTTTCAGTCAATACCGGTTCCGGCAATATTCACCTGCATCCCGGTTCAGATACTCAGATCCACATCGCCGCCCGCATCCATGGGAACAATAATCACGGTTGGTTCGATGGCAGCTCGAGCAATGTCGATTCCCGTATGACCCAGATTGCGAATAATCCGCCGATCCAGCAGAGCGGTAACTCCGTCACGATCGGCGAACGCAATCACGGCTCGGAGGGAATGTACCGTTACATCAGCATCGATTACGACATCACACTCCCGCGCACATCGGCCATCACCGCAGGCTCCGGCTCCGGCGACGTCCAGATAGAGGACGTCGGCTCCAGTCTCAAGGTCAGCACCGGCTCGGGTAACGTGAAAGCCCATGGGATTCAGGGGACAGCGTCTCTCGACACCGGCTCTGGCGACATCGAGCTTCAGGAGACTGCTGGCGGCGATGTTCGTGCCCAGACCGGCTCCGGGAATATTCATCTCGACGGCATAGCAGATGGCCTTCGCGCCACTACCGGCTCAGGTGACATCACCATCGGCGGCAAGCCCGGCACCGACTGGAAACTGGAGACTGGATCCGGAAATATTCGCATGAATCTTGGCTCCAGTGCTCGCTTTAATCTCAACGCCAGCACCGGTTCTGGTACCGTCAACGTCGCTCAGCCCATCACCATGCAGGGTTCGCTCGACAAGCATCACATCTCCGGCAGCATCAACGGAGGCGGGCCCACTCTCAGGGCGGAGACAGGCTCCGGCGATATCGAAATTCGCTGAACCTACAGGCAGGCCAACTCACGTGACGAGACGAAAGCATGAAGCTGCTCGACTGCTTTACCAATCTGCTCATGCTTGGAGCCGTAGGCCATATGTTCGGCTCCATCGTAGGCTACCGTACGTGCCGATCACCCTGTTATGGGCACTGGCCTTTTCCCTTTCAAGTTTCTTCCAGGCGCTGTGACTTATTCGGTTCCCCTGGGGATCGGACCATCGAGGTCCTTTGCTTGATGGCCAGTCTGTCCTGAACCATAGCCATCCTCATGTTTGGAGTCCTGATCCACAACCTCCTTGATCCCCGCGTCTCGACTCAGGCCTTGGTTACGCTCCCTCTCTGTGCGATGAGCATTCGTTCCACATGTCTCCATCCTGCGTAGTTCTGGCTTTATCCTGAGACCATGTGGTCTCCTCTCTCCGATCCCCTGCGCCTGGTGGTCTTCGACCTTGACGGCACCCTGATCGACTCGCGCGTCGATCTCTGCAACTCCGTCAACGCAACCCTGAAGCAGCTCGGCAAGCCCACCCTGCCGGAGGCTGTTATCGCCAATTACATAGGTGACGGAGCTAGTATGCTGATCCGCCGCGCCCTCGGCGATCCCGAGGGCGATGTGCACGATGAAGAGTACGTCACCGATGCGCTTCGCTTTTTTCTGAATTTTTATCGGGTTCACAAATTCGACCACACCTACGTCTATCCCGGCGTCATCGAGGCGCTCGAATTCATTCAAGCGACGAACCCCGCAATGCTCATGGCAGTCCTCACCAACAAACCCGTGAACCCGGCTCGCGACATCTGCTCCCATTTCAAACTCGATCGTTTCTTCTTCCAGAACTATGGCGGAAATAGCTTCCATACTAAAAAACCCGATCCTCATGGCCTTCTGACTCTTATCGCCGAAGCCGCCGCGCGCTCCGGCCAACCCGTCACTCCGCCGCAAACCCTGATGATCGGTGATTCGGACGTCGATATTTTGACAGCCCGCAACTGTGGCGCCCGTTCCCTCGGCTGCACCTTTGGTCTCGCTCCCCATACGCTCGCCGCCGCCCAGCCGGATGCCCTTGTCGGCTCGCCCAGTGAGTGGCCCGGCATCATCACATCGTTGCCGGTTTGACCCATGCTGCAAGTCTGCTATCTTCGACGAAACACACCGACAGCCGATGGTCCCGCCATACAGTTAACGGGCCGGCTGAGTGATGACACCAGGCCAGTGGTAAAAACCTGCCAGAAACAGAGCGATGATCCGTTCATACTCGGCGCTTGTTTCAAGGAGGCGAGGTCACGCTGCTCTTTCACATAGGGGCAACGCTCGGCGATGCTTTTCGAACGTGCTATCACTGCCGTCGTCACTCCTTACCGCAATGGACTTCGTCGCCGTATTTGCGGGCACGGCAAACACCCACTTGCATCAAGCATGGCCCCCCCAACTCCTCGGGCCCGAAGCAGGCGCGTTCGCCGCCATTTTCAACAAGAAAAGCGATTGCGATTTGTAGAGTCTTGCTATCGCGTACCGCCCCACCCGAATCTCACCCCTCCCTGCGCAACGAAAGGAATGCCCTGCGTCAGCACCGGCGTTCGCGCCACGTCCGCTCGCCGGCCAAACAGATTCTGACCGGACACAAACACAGTAAATCCACGCCCGAGAGGTCGTTCCCCGTACGCATCCAGTTGAAAAAAAGAGTGCAGGATAAAGGTGTTGGCGCTGTCATCGAACGCACGGCCGCTATTCCGTGCAGAGATCACCATCTCCCCGATACGTATCTTCCGGAAATGTATTTGCGCGGTAGCCGTCTGGCGAGGAACATCGGGAATCCACTTACCCACAAGCCCCGGCTGCGGCGAGAAATCTGTAACCACCGCATGGGAATATTGATATCCGAACTCCGCCGACATCGCATGGCCCTCATTCATCTGCACGCTGGCCTGCACGCCCTGGCTTTGAAACTGCCCTAAATTTTGCCGCATTTGGAGGATCGTTGTCGCAGTGGTGCTGATCACAATGGCTGCTACAGGGCGGTTGATCTCCGTCCAGAAGTAGCTTGCCTGAGCCCCGATACGGCCTGCTGTAACCGTGACCCCACCCTCGGCGCCGGTAGCCCGCTCCGATACGAGTTTTGCATTGGCCAGCGTCGTCTCCTGTCCGATTTGGCCGGTGCGGTAAAGTTCATTCATGGTCGGCGTTCGAAATGCGCGAAACCCTGACCCATGCACCGCGACCTGCCGGGTCAACTGGCGCACAACGCCGATGCGTGGACTCACAACAATTTCCCGCCGGTTGGGAGTCACAGTCGGCACCACGCCGGCAAATATAGTGGTATCAAGGTTTAAAGCAGAATCAACACGGGCCGAAACAGCGCCCGACCAGCGCCCATGCTCCACAATCAATTCTCCGAAGCCGCCTATGAAACGTTGACGTGAGGTGGTGTTCTGCACGGCGCCTCCGGTCGGCCGCTCTACATCAGAGGCTCGGAGATCACGCCCATCCGCTCCTCCCACGATCGCTACATCAGCTAGATGAAAGGACGCATCGGTCGACCCGCCTATCTCCTGCGTTGTCGCTCGTTGCGCACGCGTCAGACGCTCCGTTCTGCGTGGCGCAGTTGGGGTCGACAGGACTGCCGAAAAGGTCTGCCGATAGACCTCCTGACTGCCAAATAGTCTCGCTCGGCCACTCATCCTGCTGCCTCTGTTCCAGTCATCTCCTGCAAGATAACGCCATAGGCGAGTGCCATTCGTTGTCAACGGCGTTCCGTTTCCCCTCGCTTCATTCAGAACATTACCGGTGATAAATCCTCTCCCGGCCGCACCGATGAGTCGATCTACTTCCGTTCGTCCATTTTCGAAGTGAACGTTTGCGGGAACATCGACGACGCCGCGGCTCGCCGGAGCCACAAGCGTGTACCCCGCCGTCCGAAAGTCCTGGCCGGCAACGAGTTCACTCCATTGCCCCTGCCGAAGATCGCCACGGCCGCTTGCCATACGCGTGTCTTCGCTGGCGGCTGCAACACTGAAGTCCGCGCGCGCTGCATGCGGTTGTGCGGGCACCAGATCAATCACTCCACCGAGTGCGCTCGAACCATAGAGATCCGACCCGCCACCGCTAGTGATCGTCACTGCATCAATCGTCTCCGGCGGCAACTCGTTCCAGTGAATCCAGCCGCCGAACGGATCGTTCAGTGGGGCCGAGTTCGCCAGAACCAGCGTCCTGCTCACGGCCGTCGATCCAAGCCCGCGCAGGGATACGCCCTGGCTCGTAGGGTTCTGAACCCATCCGCTCGATCGCCGAAAGAGCTCGAACCCGGCGTGCTGTCGCAGCGATTCATCCAACGTCAGCGCAGGGTAGCGTGTGAGGTTATCGGCGCTCAGCGTACTCTGCGTCACCGCCGACGGACCCATCTCGACCGAACTCCGCGTCGCCGTAACGGTGGCCTGCTGACTAAGGGAGTTGGGCCGCACCACCACATTGATATCCTTTGCGGCATCTGAGGCCGAAAGAGCCACATCTCCGGAGTCCATGGCGGCCCCCCGGGCCCTCAGTATCGTTCTGCGTGTCCCGGAGGTACGGCTGCTCATCGTGAAGGCTCCCATAGTGTCCGAGACCGCCGTGCCATTCGTCGCACCCGTTTCGTCGCGGCTCTCGACTGTAACGCCCGGGACTGGGCGCCCGGTGCGGTCCATTACATGCCCATGCATACGGGCCTGCGCCGCGATGGCTCCAGTCCAAAGCAGGCAGAAAAGCAGAAGCGGCTTTGAATAATCTTTCACTCGCCTTCAAAACCCCGATTCCAGTGTTCGATAACCCGTGTCTCCCGTTCGTAGCCAAGGACGCTCACTGATCCCGTTCCCAGAGCCAGCAGACCTCCGCCAGTCGCGGGCAGACCGACCCATCGGGCCGCGAGAATGCGCAGGATATGGGCGTGGGCGAAGAGGGCAACGGCTTGATCTGTTCGGGATGTCATAGCGGAAAGAGCTCGCGAGATGACCCCGTCGGCGCGCTCCCCGACCTGCTCAACCGTTTCGCCACCGGCTATCTCGTCCATCCAGACAGACCAGTCTGGATGGTCCGCGCGAATCTCCTTCGTGGTCTTCCCTTCGTAGACACCATAGTCCCACTCGCGGAGGCCATCGTCGACGACGGCAACATCGCCATATCCGGCAATCGCGCACGTCTCCCGGGCCCGCTGCATGGGGCTGGTGCGAACCGCTACAAACTTTTTCGACCCAAGAAACTCCTTTAGCTCCGCCGCGCGCGTTCGGCCGTGCTCGGTCAGCGGGATATCCGTACGGCTGGTGTGGGCCCCGCTCAGGCTCCATTCCGTCTCACCATGTCGAATCAACCAAAGCTCTGCCATCTTGCCCCTCCATAGCTTTATCCTATAGGGATGGACTTCCAGCTTTCCACGACCTACAAGCCGCAAGGCGATCAGCCGCGCGCGATCGAAGAGCTCTGCGCCGGTCTCAACGCTGGAGAGAAGGATCAGGTGCTGCTTGGCGTTACCGGCTCCGGCAAGACCTTCACGATGGCAAAGGTGATCGCCGAACTCAATCGCCCGGCACTGATCCTGGCGCATAATAAGACGCTTGCCGCGCAGCTTTATCACGAGTTCAAGACATTCTTTCCCACCAACGCAGTGGAATACTTCGTCTCCTACTACGACTACTATCAGCCCGAAGCCTACATCCCCTCAGGCGATCTATTCATCGAGAAAGAAGCGACGATCAACGAGGAGTTGGACAAGCTTCGGCTCGCCGCGACCCGTACCTTGTTTGAGCGCCGCGATGCCATCATTGTCTCCTCGGTAAGTTGTATCTACGGTCTCGGCTCGCCTGAGGCCTACTACGGCATGCTGTTGCTGCTCGAAAAGGGACAGAAGATCAAACGGGAAGACATCACCCGGCGGCTCGTCGAAATTCTCTACGAGCGCAACGATGTCGACTTCCGCCGAGGCACCTTCCGGGTTCGCGGCGACATCATCGAGGTCTACCCGACCTATGATGAAAACGCCTACCGGATCGAATTATTTGGCGATGAGATCGACTCCCTCGCACAAATCGATCCTCTCTTCGGTACGGTGAAGCAGAAGTACTCGCGGCTGCCGATTTACCCGAAGTCGCACTATGTCGTTCAGCCGGAGCGAAAGAAGACCGCCAGCGACTCGATCCTCGCCGAGATGGAGTGGTGGGAAAAGGAACTCGAATCACAGGGGCGATTAGTCGAGTCGCAGAGAATCCATCAGCGTACCCGGTTTGACCTCGAAATGATCAAGTCGGTCGGATACTGCCACGGCATCGAAAACTACTCGCGTCATTTCTCAGGCAGGCTTCCGGGTGAGCCGCCACCGACACTGCTCGACTACTTTCCACGTGATTATCTGCTTTTCATCGATGAGTCCCACGTTACTGTTCCACAGCTTCACGGCATGTGGCACGGCGACCGCAGCCGCAAGCAGAATCTCGTCGACTACGGCTTCCGCCTGCCCAGCGCGATGGATAACCGGCCCTTGAAGTTCGACGAATTTGAGGGCCGCACGGGACAGATTGTCTACGTCTCCGCAACCCCCGGGCCATACGAACTCACCAAATCGGCCGGTGTAGTTGTCGAACAGATCATTCGACCCACAGGACTCATCGATCCGGTCGTAGAAATTCGCCCAGTAAAAGGGCAGATCGACGACCTGCTCGCGGAGATTCGTGACCGCGTCCGTAAGAACCAGCGTGTCTTAGTCACTACATTGACCAAACGCATGTCGGAGGACCTTGCCAACTACTACACGGAAGTCGGTGTCCGCTGCCGCTATATGCACTCCGAGATCGAGACATTAGAGCGGATCCGCCTGCTGCGCGACCTGCGCAAGGGTGAGTACGACGTTCTGATCGGGATCAACCTGCTGCGCGAAGGATTGGACCTTCCCGAGGTTTCGCTCGTCGCCATTCTCGACGCGGACAAGGAAGGCTTTCTTCGTTCGCAGGGCTCGCTGATCCAGACCATCGGCCGCGCGGCGCGGCACCTCGAAGGTCGCGCGATCCTCTACGGCGACAAGATGACGGACTCCATGCAGCGCGCCATCAACGAGACCGACCGCCGCCGCGAAAAGCAGGTCGCCTACAACGAAGAGCACGGAATCACGCCAACCTCGATCAACCGGCCCCTCGAGATGGGCCTCGCCGGCATCCTCAAAGCCGACTATGCTGACCTTACCGATGAGGCGGACGGTGTTCCGGACTTTGGAACGCAACAGGAGCTCGATAGCTACATCGGCAAGTTGGAATCCGATATGCGCGAAGCTGCTAAGAAGTTTGAATTTGAAAAAGCGGCAAAGCTTCGTGATGTCGTGAAGGAGCTGCGGACGAAGGAATTCCTGTTCAGCTGATCTGATCAGCTAGAGACGAGCGCCTGTGCTGTCTTTCGGAGGTTCACCCTGTCCTGATACGCTCAGGTCGTGAAGCCTTCGACTCGATTGTCCTCTCTTGTGGTGCTGGTCTGTGTCCTTATCGGTGCGTGCGTGCTGGTGGTTGCGATTGACTATCGGACGATCCCCACCAGAGACACTCCTATGACGCGCTTCGACGCCATCATCGTCCTCGGCAATCCCGCCAACCAGGATGGAACGCCCTCCCCCGAGCAGCGCGAGCGTGTCGCCGAAGGAGTTCGCGAGTATCATGCAGGTGTTGCGCCGCGCCTGATTCTGACAGGCGGCGCCGCGCACAATGCATACACAGAAGCCCACGTCATGGCTCAGTTCGCAGGGAGCCTCGGTATGCCGACGGCGGATATCGTGGAAGAATCCCAGGCTCAAAACACCGTCCAGAATATCTATTACTCGGCAGAGATCATGCACCGCTCTGGCTGGACTTCTGCCGAGATCGTCAGTTCACCGAGTCATCTGCCCCGCACGTCGCTTATTCTCGAGGCCTTTGATCGAAGCCAGCCAGATCTTGCCATTCATTGGCAGACTCATGCTGCACATTGGCCGCCGGAGTACAGCACCAACCGCAAACTCGCTCTACTGAGTGCCGAGGCACTGGAATGTCTTCGCCGTCGTATCCGGGGCTTTCCACCGTCCAGATTTCTGCCCAGCCGGTAAATCAGTATCATGCAAGCACCATCCGTTCTGATCTTGAGGGAGCCTGGAGTCATGATCATCCTGAACGACGAACACGTGACGCTGGACACATCCACTGGCCCCATGCGGACTCACATCGTGCGTCCGGCGGCACCCGGCCGGTATCCCGGCATCATCTTCTACTCCGAGATCTTCCAGACCACCGCGCCCATCCGCCGTTCTGCCGCCCTGCTCGCGGGCCATGGCTACATCGTTGCGATGCCGGAGATCTATCATGGGTTTGAACCTGCCGGAACGATTCTCGCCTACGATCAAACTGGCTCGGATCGAGGCAACGAGCTGAAGACTGCCAAGGAACTGGCAAGCTACGATGCCGATGCGCGCGCCGTGCTGGACCACCTGGTCGCGCGCCCGGACTGCACCGGAAAGCTGGGAGCCATGGGCATCTGTATCGGCGGTCATCTCGCCTTCCGCGCAGCCATGAATCCTGATGTGCTCGCGACCGCGTGCTTCTATGCGACAGACATTCACAAGGGCGGACTAGGCAAGGGGATGAAGGACGACTCCCTTGGCCGCGCAGCCGACATCAAGGGCGAGCTGCTGATGATCTGGGGACGCCAGGATCCGCACATCCCCTTTGAGGGCCGGATGAAGGTCCTTGCTCGCCTGAACGAACTGAATACGCGTTTGAGCTGGCATGAGGTAAACGGAGCGCACGCCTTCATGCGCGATGAGGGCCCGCGCTATGACCCGGAACTGGCCTACAGCCTCTACGGTCTAGTCTTCGATCTATTTCATCGCAAACTTGGCGAAGGCGATCTGACCACAGCTCAGACCAGCGACGGCGAGACCCGCCACTAACCAACACAAACCACAGCAGAGGAGCTACCATGGCCAGTGAAAACCAGACATCCCAGACTAAGCGGGGCTATACGGCGGAACAGATCGCCGTGGCCGCACGGGACCTGCGCGATGCCGCCGGCGCGCCCGAGGAGCAGTTCTCGTTGGAACAAGTCGTCGGAATGCTCTCGGATGAGATCCGTTTGCTGCGTGAACGGGGCTTCTCCAGCGAGCGTATCGATCTCTTCAGGAGCTTCGAAATTGAGGCTACAGCCTCGAATATTGAAGCCTTCTACGTGCCCAATGACAGGTCCGAATAACATCTCTGCCAGATCCGAATCACATCACCGCTAAGTCTGAACAACGTCTAGCGCCAGCTGACGGCGAGATGCCAGCGCAGCCCGACTTGCCCAGTCTTGCGTAGAACTTGGGCATACTCATCCAACTCAGAGACAACCTGGGCGCCCTCGGTTCCGAGTTGCTGAGGCTCTTCACGCAACGCCTGCAGCAAAGCTTCAACGGTCGCGAGACCATCGTCCGCGCTATACCACTGCGGCGGCGGAAGACGCTTCATTAGGTCAGGATTCCCCGCGCCTTCTTCGATCAGCAGTGACATCGAATTTTCGTCTGCGGAGAAGAACTCGATCAGCGGACGGACCTTGAGGCGCAGCGCGACGCGCTCCAGGGCATCCTCGTTCCGCGCCAGCGAACGTCCATTGACGAAGATGTCATATCCCGGGTCATCCCCCTCGACCACAATGTACATCGAAGCTGCCATGTAGGCCCAGTGTACCGCCACGAGCCACCTTAGCATTCACACTGAACCCTGAAAAGCACCTCCATCAAAGCAAGTCAATTCAGGTTGAGATACGAGGTCTTCCTGGCTTCGTCGACATCCTTGAGCAAAAGCAGAGCACCGCCTCCTGCCGCCATCAACAGTATGCCGGTACCCATGGTGAGATCGAAGCGGGGTCGCAGAAAGATCGCTTCTTCGAGCACAACAATCAGGGGGACGAGGAGATAGCGCGAGGCAAAGCGAGCCGGCGGCAACTCCCGCAGCAGCCAGACGAACAGAAAGAGCTGTGGCAGATCAAGCGTAAGACACCGCAGCAGCTCCAATGGCAGACTGCGGACCGGGAGCTGTACGGGATCGCGCAACAAAGCTACGATGCCAAGCACAACAGCATCTGCACCGCATAGTATGGCGACGGCGTGCGGGACGCAACGGTATTGCAGGAGCGTATGCATCCAGATACAACCGCCGGAGGTGAGAAGCACCGCTGCGAGGACGACCGCGAACCTCAATCCGGCGTGAATCGTCACGGGCGGCTGAACGCCCAGCAGCAGCAACGTCCCTGCCATCCCAATCAGGGCAGGTGCCATCAAGGCACGTCCCGGTGAACTTGAACTGGACGATGCAAGACTCAGAACAATCACCACCGGCACCAACGCAAAGAGTGCGACTGCAGTCACGGAGGAGACTACATGCGCTGCATCGATCATCGCGGCTGGCACACAGATAAGCAGGCTTGCCGCGGACAACCGCAACCCTGAATGTATCGTGTACTCTCCGGGCCGCCTTCGCATGAGGCTGAGCGCCAGCGCAATCATGCCGACCAGGGCGTAGTGCAGGCTTTGCTCGATCAGGATCGGCAGCGCGCTTGGGGATGCGTTCTCCACCATCCAGCGGCTACCAGCAAGCAGGCAGAAGATGGCGAAGCCGACACTCTTACGAAGCCGCATGACTGCCTCCGCAGTACCATCTCATGGACACAAACAGTGAGGGCCGCGTTTCAACGCGACCCTCACTGTTTAGCATATCGATTTCAAAGCGCAAGGAATCTGGTGTGGGCTACGTGCGAGCAGCGCCCCCTCCCTGCGGGGAACCGCCTCCGCCTGAACCGGGACGACGCCCGCTGCGCCGACGACGGCTGTTGGGACGACGCTGGCCGTCAGGTATCGCTCCTCGCTGCTGTCCTTGCGGAGTGGCAGGACCGCTGGCACCTGCGGGGGTGTCCGCACGGTTGAAGTTCGGCTCATCGATCCCCTCTTCGTCTTCGAAAACCTCATCTTCCTCGCTGGCATCCATCTCGTCACCAGGCTCGACATTCTCGGGGGGAGTGCTCGCGGCGATACCCTGCCCCTCAGCACTTGGCTCCGGCAAACCTAGTTTCGCGCGCTGCTCACGTAATACTGCTTTGCGTGAAAGCTTGATACGATTGCCTTCCATCGACAGCACCTTGACGAGAATTTGATCGCCTTCACGTAACTCGTCCTTCACTTCCTTGACGCGATGCTCTGCAATCTCAGAGACGTGAAGAAGACCGTCGGTTCCTGGAAAGATCTCAACGAATGCGCCAAATTCGGCGATGCGAACGACCTTGCCGAGATAGGTTTTCCCGATCTCGGGAACAGCAGTAAGATCGCTGATCATCTGGACTGCACGCGCGAGACCATCGGCATCGCTCGAAGCCACATTCACGCGGCCCGTGTCATCAACGTCGATCTTCACGCCCGTGGCATCGATAATGCCACGGATCACCTTGCCGCCCGGTCCAATTAAGTCGCGGATTTTGTCGGTCGGAATCTGAATGGTGTGGATGCGCGGTGCAAACTGCGACTTCTCCTGGTTCGCGCTGGCAATGGTCGCGTCCATCGTATCTAACAACGAAAGCCGATTGACACGGGCCTGCTCCAGCGCCTCCCGCATAATCTGCGGTGTGATCCCCATGATCTTGATATCCATCTGGAGCGCCGTAATGCCCTTGCGGGTTCCAGCAACCTTGAAGTCCATATCGCCGTAGTGGTCTTCCGCGCCCGCAATGTCGGTCAGGATCGCATACTTCTCACCTTCCTTTACCAGACCCATCGCCACGCCGGCAACCGAGCCCTTGAGCGGGATACCAGCCTGCATCAGCGCAAGTGAAGCGCCGCATACCGTCGCCATCGATGACGAGCCGTTCGATTCGAGAATATCCGAGACCACGCGCAGCGTGTACGGGCTCTCATCTTCGCCGGGTAGAACAGCTTCTATGGCACGGAACGCAAGTGCGCCGTGACCGATCTCGCGGCGGCCGACGCCCGTCATGCGACCGACTTCGCCGACCGAGAACGGCGGGAAATTGTAGTGCAGCATGAAGCGCCGCTTTTGCTCGCCTTCGTAGCTCTCGAGGCGCTGCGCATCATCCGTGGTGCCGAGCGTTGCCGAAACCAGAGCCTGGGTCTCGCCGCGCGTAAACAGGGCCGAACCGTGGACACG
>JAABUV010006973.1_pt1 | contig 12057 bp, 14 predicted proteins | sample 5559971 | NCBI WGS metagenome assembly JAABUV01 (sample SAMN10711881, study PRJNA513362) | rock metagenome | isolation source: Antarctica rocks | place: Antarctica: Victoria Land, Knobhead nord | collected 2015-12-19
CGTCGTCCGGCAGCGCGACCGCGCACGCCACGCCGGCGGCCGCCGCGACCATCGCCAGGCTGATGCCCGTGCTGCCTGCGTGCGGCGCGCAGGGCTCGGCGCCGGTCCGGAGCACCCCCGCCCTTCCTAGCCTGCCCAGCCCGATCCCGATCCCGAGGGGGGAAGCAGCGGCGCGCTGCATGTGTGCCACCCAGATCCCGATTAGGTTTGGGTCTGATTAGGATTACGAGCCGAGGCGGTCTCAGAGATGCCAGGCACGCTGGGAACTCTCTGAGCACCCACACCTTGCGTATAGTGCATGCCAGCGCTTTCGCCTGCGGCGAGCGGGACGCGCAGGGCTCAGGCGGTCATACCAGTGCTGCCGACTTTGACTACAGGGTCACCACACTCGCATGCACACCATCGTTTTGCAGTCCAACCAGAAGTCAATCCAGAGCTGCGAGCCAGCATTGGTGCGGCGCGCCTGCGCTGCCCTCGGTGATGAGCCCGCCGCGCCGCAGGCGGCCCTGCGCAACGGCCTCGCGCACGATGGCCAACGCCACGCGGTCTTTGATGCTGCCGCCTGGGTTCAGGAACTCCGCCTTGCCCAGGATCTGCGTGCGCACGGCGCTGTCAGGCACCCTGGCATCAGGGCAAACCAAATCGGAACCATGTTTTGGGCGCCCCAAGGCGGCATCACATAGTCACGACACTGCCTTGGATGTTAACTAAGCACGCTGGCGCTCTGGGCACAGACACGCCCGCTCCTGCACTGGGTATAATCTGAAAGCAAGGTGTGTCGGCAGGTCTCACGTGCTGCACGGAGCAGGCACCAGCGAGCTTACCGCACTTCTCCCAAGCGCCGATCCAGTGGCCCAGCCGCTCAGGCTCATACCCCCTGGTGCGCTTTGCATGGCCACTAAGGCAGCATGGCAACCAAGGGCAGCGCACCTCGCAACCGGTGAGCTCGGAGAGGCTGCGGATGCGCACGAGCGGCGTGTTGCCCACCAGGCCCTCCACGCCGTCGACCGGCGCGCCGCAGCGCCCGCTCGGCGCTCGGCACGCGCCCCGCGCCAGCCGCCGCGCGGCCTAGCGGCGTGCGGGCAGCGGGCTTTGGCGCTCGCAAAGGCGTGGGGGTGCTGCCAGGCCGCCGAGTGAGCTCAGCACCAGCGCCTCATATTATTCAAAGCGCGAGCACAACGGCAGACGCCTCGAGTCAGCCATGCTATAAGAGCTCGCGCTCATAGCTACGCAAGCACTAGAGCAGAGTGAGCGCACAGGTGCGTGGACGGACCTGGAATGCGAGCGCGCAGCCGGCAGCCCCCAGGAGAACAAAGGCTGCGTCGCGCCTCCATGTCATCCCCTGCTGCACGGCCACGCCTCAGAGCAAGTCGCTTCCAAGTCGCTTATCTTGTGCACTGCCTGCAAGAGCCATGCCCAGGGCCATGGCAGCCCCTACCATACGACTGGAAGATGAAGCGCCGTCTGGCAGGCGTACCTATACGCTGACTGAGCGCGCTGCCTCACTTGAGCTTGGTCTCCGTGAAGAGCACATGGCGCTTGACGCGAGGGTCATACTTCATCAGCTGCAGCTTGTTCGGCAGCGTGCGCGGGTTCTTCTTCTTGACGTAGAAGTAGCCAGTGCCCGCGGTGCTCAGCAGCTTGATGAGCAGCGCGCCAGCTTTCTTTGCCATCCGGCCGCGGCTGCCCGGCCGCCGGCCTGCGCGCCTCCTCAGCCAGGCGCTCGGTCGCGCTGGGCAATGGCCCTGATATCACTAGCGCCTCGCGAGCGTTTGAGAACTGCCTTAACCAAAGCGCTCTGCTGACTGTCTGGCATTGTCTGCTTCGCAGGGGAGCCTAAAGTGGTCCATCTTTGATAGGTGTTTTAATGCACGGAATTGCTATCATGCACATCCCAGCACCACCAAGGAGCTCTTCACTGCAAGCCAGGCTCCATGCTCCCAACCAGCGCTACAGTGGGAGGGGTGTATATAGCACAGTACTGAGTAGGTTGAGGGAGGGAGTTAGGTGCGCATACGTTGGCGCTCCGCGGTGGCTCGCCACAGTGTGCGCGATTCACCTGCGGCTGCGCTCGAGGGGCGAGGCCAGAGCCGCGGAGCAGTGCAGGAGCGCGGCAGGGCCTTTGGCAACATTACGGCTACAGGCGTGTGTGAGGCAGTGCGCGGGGCGGCGCGGCGCGCTGAGCCGCGGCGCCGGCTGCGCCGATGAGCGACTATGTCAAGCCCTTCAGCGTGGCCGGGCCCACCGCGAGCGACGTGCGGCAGAGCGCGGACTTGGAGGCGGTGCGCGCGGGCTGTGTCCGTGCCTGCTTCCGCTTGCACAGCCCAGCCGAGACTTTGTAAGCTGCCAGCACTCACCTGGTTGCCAACGCAAGGCTTCCTGTGGCGTCCATAAGCGCACAGTACTCACATGTACACTGCTACAGCTGGCTTCCTGGAGTTTGGACGCATATGTTCTCTCAGCGGTCACATATAAGTCTGCAAAGTGCAGTTATGAGCAGGACAAGCAAGCGCTTGTCAGGCAGATTTGGTATGTGATCGAGCACGCTGCGGACGCTGCTCACCCTCTGCGTTGGCAGGGCGAGTGAGGCTACAGCTCGCGAGCTGGTAGGACCTGTCAGCAAGCACACTTGGTGCTGGCCTCGACACCTTCCCCTGACAGCCAATCTTGCAGTCCCTGACTGCAACGAGCGTGGCGCACGTTTCTCTCAGCAGTGCTGGTTGAGAGCCTGGGGTAGCCGCAACAGCCCAGGGACACGCTGAGCGGCCCGGCTGCTCCGCTGGGCTGCTATGAGCCTCCCCCGGGCGGAGTTACGGGACCTTCAGCTCAGCGGCGCTGCGCAGACGGCGCAGCGCCTGCGCCTTTGTGAGCGAGGGTGGGCTGCAGCAGCGTGCAGCCGTGCTCGGCCGCAGTGGCCGCTCAGCCGCGCTGTGTGGACGTGAGAGACTCGCACGGCCGGGGCGTGCAAGGGCAGTGCACCCAGAAAGTGACAATGCGCCTGCGCGCGGCGCGCAGTTCCTGCGCCAGCAGGGCCTGTTTGAGAGCCGGGAGGAGCTGCAGCAGCGCGAGGATGTGCTCGGCCGGCTGGCGGCCGTCGCGGTGGACTGGGTGCGCGCGGTCACGCGCGCGCTCGCGCTCGGCGATGACTTTGCGGACATGTCGCACGCCAAGATCCAGACGTTCGGCTCGTATCGGCTCGGCGTGCACGGCCCAGGCGCGGCGGCGCGGGCTGGCGGCGCGGACCGTGACGGGGTGGCCGTCCGCTTGGGCTGCCTGCGCGAGGCTTTGCTGCGGGCCCCGTTCTGGTCCGTCTGGCCGCGCAGCTACAGCGACAGCGCTCTCAAGTGGCACGGTGCATGCAACTGGTGCCCTTGCTGCTTGGCCGACATGCAAACGGTACCGTCGGGGTCCGGCTGTCTGTTCAGGATGAGTCGCATTCACAGGCATGGGCCGACCGGGGGTGTGCCTGGGGGCCTAGGCGCTGACATAGACACGCTGTGCATCGGCCCGCGGCACGTCACGCGCGAGGACCACTTCTTCGGCCAGGAGCCGTACTGCCTGGAGCGCATCCTCACGGCGCGCCCGCCTTGGGCGCCCATGCAGGAAGTCTTTGTGGCGCGGGCAGCCTGGGGCCGATCATATCGCGCCGGGCAGCGCTCGGAGCGCATGCGAGCCTGCGCTGGCAGTCATGCGCTACGGGCGCCTGCTTGAGGGCGGTTCGGACTCTTACGCTTTGACATGGTCAGGGGTAGGGTACGCTCACCCTGAACACTCATACACTCGCCCTGCGCGCGCAGGACATGCCGGAGGTGACCGAGCTGCACCCCGTGGTGGACTCGTTCGTGCCGGTCATCAAGATGAAGATGGCCGGCATCAGCATCGACCTGCTCTACGCGCGCCTGGAGGCGCCCGTCGTCGACCCGGAGCTCGCCGTCAAGGAGACGTCCACGCTGCGCAACGCGGACGAGCAGACCGTGCGCTCGCTGAACGGCTGCCGCGTGACCGACAGCATCCTGGACGAGGCGCGTCGCCGCGGGCCGGCTCTGCCATGCTGTTCATGCTGGTCTCAGCCTGCGCGGGTGTTGCCGCGTGAGTGATACCGCCTCGCCGCGGCGCGCGGTCGTGCCGTGACCTTGTCAGCCTTCTGCGTTGGTGCAGGTTGGGGAAGAGCCTTCAGGCCTCTTGCGCTCCACACCCAAGAGTCCGCCACGCAGCCGTACGGACAAAGCTGTGCGTTTGCTTGGACCGTGGCCGGCCACGAGCATTTGCTTGCCCTCAATGTAAGAGCTTGCTATAGAAAAGGCGAGCGCAGCTGATTGGCCACCGCTGACCGCCCGCGCTCGCGCGCACGCGCAGGTGCCGATCAAGGAGGCGTTCTGCATGGCGCTGCGCGCGCTCAAGCTGTGGGCGGAGCGCCGCGGCATCTACTCCAACGCGGTCGGCTACCTGGGCGGCGTCAACTGGGCCATCCTGCTCGCGTACACGTGCAAGCTGTACCCGCGTGCCAACGCGTCCATGCTCGTCTCGCGCTTCTTCAAGGCGCGTCGGGCGCCGAACCCTGACCCTGACCCTAGCCTGGCTACTGCACTCAGCGCCGCAGCTGCACAGCGCGGCCGACGCGTGCGCGCGTGCCAAGGTGCGTACGGCCACGAGGCGCGCCGCCTGCGCGCCGCGGCAGAGCCGGGCGTCAAAGCGCAGGGCGCGCTGAGGCTTGTACAACGCTTTCCGTTGGGGCAGGCCTTCAGCCTGCGTTGCTTCGCGCAACAGCATTGCGGAGGCTCTGCGGGGATGCTGCAGCAGTTTCCACAGACGTGCCGCCTTCCAATCCACCTTAAAGCGCACGCCGGCTGCATGGCGGCCGACGGCGTCTCACTGCGGCGCGCGCAGGTGTTTGCGCGCTGGCCGTGGCCCGTGCCGGTGCTGCTGCAGCCGATCGGCGAGGAGGCGCTGGGCCTGACGGTCTGGGACCCGCGGCGCAACCAGCGCGACCTGGCGCAGCTGATGCCCATCATCACGCCCGCCTACCCCGCCATGAACTCCAGCTACAACGTGTCCGAGTCCACGCTGCACATCATGCGGGCGCGGCTGCGCCGCGCCCGCCTCTGGGCGTGCTGCCATGTAGAGCAATGCTGCTAGTCTGTTGCGCTCTTAATGCAGGTTGCTGCAAGCATAAGGCCTAGTGCCTGCTACGCCAGCACAGATTGGGAAAAAAAATAGAACGACTGCCTCTGTCTGCCATGCGTGAGCAAGCTGTCCGCGCTATTTCGAAAGGGTTGTGCGGGTGCTCGTGCGCGGATAATCAGCTGCTGTCATTGCGTGTCCGAGGACAAGGAGGGTGCATCGCCACAGGCGCAGAGCTCTTCTTTTGCACGTGTGCTTGCGCTGACGCGCGGCGGCACGGCGCGCGGCGCAGGACGAGTTCGCGCGCGGCGACCAGGTGTGCACGGAGGCGCTGGCGCCCGGCGGCGCCGGGCCGGCCGCCTGGGCGCGCCTGCTTGAGCCGGTCGCCTTCTTCGCGCAGTTCAAGAACTACCTGCAGGTGCTGCTCTCTCTGGCGCAACGGCAATCTGGCGCTGCTTCTGGCTAAGAGCGCAGCGCAGGCTCCTCGAAAGCCCTCGCTCATGTGTTGCTACGTGCACGGGAGACTGTGTCGTGGCATGGAGCTGCCAGGCGCAGGCAAGGAACCCAGGCCTTCAACGTGGGTGAGGTCGAGAGGGGCCGGTGGGTGGGGCGCGCAGATCGAGGTGTGGGCGCGGAGCGAGGAGGACTTCCGCCTGTGGGATGGCTGGGTGCACTCGCGCCTCCGGCAGCTGGTCATGCGCGTGGAGCCGTTCGTGCTCGTGCGGCCCTGGCCAAAGGCGCGCCCCGGCGCATCCCCGCGCGCGGGCTGGCGCTGCAGCCTGGCGCCGGTGATTGCACAGGGAGCCCTCTGCTCGAGAGGCCGAGCCAAGCTGTGCCGGCGCCTGCAGCGCGGGTGGGGAGGTTGGTAATAACTCTTGATGGACTTTCTCACAGGCCGTGCACCCGCCGCGCGAGGGTGAGGGCGAGCCCTGGCGCTGCCTGTACTTCATGGGCTTGCGCCCGCGCCCGGCGCCCGTGGTGCCCGGCCAGCGCAAGGCGCCCGTCAACCTCAACACGCCCGTGGCCGAGTTCCGCAACCAGGTGCGCGCGCGCGGGTGTTGCTGCTGGCCGCCGGCTGGTTGTGTCTTGCTTCGTGTAGGGTTGAGTACCCTACCTCTGTCTGCATACCCTAGGTCAGCCTCCTGTTCAGACCGCAGTGCTGTCGGGTCTTTGTGCCGCCTAGGCGCCCGCATCTGCCCCTGTATGTGGCTTGGACCTGGCGCACCACGTACCAGCCGCGGGTGGACGCTCGCGAGGCACGCGCGGCTGCCTCAGGGCAGCAGGCGTGCCAGGCGGCTGCCTGCCGTGCCCGCGGCGGCCGTGTCACGTCCGGCAGCACGCTCCGCGGCAGGTGATGCAGTACCTGGCCTGGAAAGAGGGCATGGACATCGCGGTGCGGCACATCCTGCAGCGCGACCTGCCGGCCTTCGCACACGGCAGCGGCCGCGCGGCCGGCGCGCCCGCGCCCGCGCCCGCCGCCGGCGTCCCGGTCGCCGCCGGCGGCGACGCGGCGCTCGCGCCTGCGGCAGCCGCGCCGGCCGACCGCGGCAGCGCGGCAGAGGCGCAGCCGGCGCCCGAGGACGCCGCCGCGGCCGGGGCGGCCAACGGCGTGGCGGAGCGCGGCGGTGCCGGCGCCGAGCGGGCGAGCGCGGCGCAGGGCCTGCCGCCCGCGCACGGCGCTGCAGCGGGCAGGAAGCGCGCGCGGACCGAGGCAGGGGCGGAGGCGGGCGCGGGCATGCGCTGCGCCGGCGGGGCGGGCGCTGGCGAGAACGGCGCGGCCGAGCCGGCCGGCGCGCCGGAGCTACTTGCGGCGCGCACCGCGGCAGCGCTGCGGCACGGCGCCGCAGAGGTGCCTGGGCGGGCTGCCGCGGGGCCGGCCGCGGGCGAGGAGCGGGCGGGCGCGGGCGCGGCGGGCGCCGCAAACGGCGCGGGCGCGTCGGGCGGCGCAAACGGCGCGGAGTCCGCGGGGCTAGGCCGTGCGGCGCGGCCGCGGGCACCCGGCGCCAGCCCCGGCGCGACGCCCGCGCGCGGCGACTCGGCAGAAGAGGACGCCAGCGGCGCCAGCCGCCAGCGCTCTGAGCTGGCTCTGGAGGACCTGGATGGCATTGCGCAGGTGCAAAGACATCAAAGCTCATCTGCGGACAAAGTCTGCCTACTAGTTGTGCGTCGAGTGCTGCTGACGTTGCTGCGAGGCGCTGTGGCATGCGCTCAGTGCAGGGCTCTGCCAGGGCGGCATGCCTCGGGTCGTCCTGCGTTGCCCTTGTGAGCAACCTCCCTGAAGTCTCAACGACCTTTTGCAGGAGCGCTCCTAAGTTCACAGCGCCAGGCGGTGTGCGTTTGCAGCCACTTGAGCTGCAGTGCTCGTGCCTGGTATTCGTGACAAGCAAGATTGTGCTACCGCACGGCGCTGCGCTACAGAGCACTGCTCTCGCGGCTGCCGACGCTGCGGCGGCGGCGGATGGCGAGGGCGCGGCGGCGGCGTCGGACACGGCGGCAGCGGTGGCCGAGGCCGAGCTGGCGCAGCACGCGGGCGACGTGGGCGAGTGGCTGGGCGTCGACGGCGGCGCCTCGCAGGTGGCAGGAGCTTGCGCTCTGGCATCTTTCTTTACATGCCGTTTGCCTCCTCATCTGCTGAACGAGTCAGAGTGGCTTGTGTCGTTGGCCTCTTCACTCGTACCTGAACTTGACATGGGATCGGCACTCTGGCGTGCATGGCCATGCCGAACTTGGTTTGTGCGTCGCTGCACTACGCACAGGCATTGGCGTGCAGCAAGTCAGGCATGCGGAACTCTTGTGACAAGAGGGGCAAGAGGGGCGGGCTGGACATGCGCTGGCAAGGCTGCCGTGCGCGGGGCGGCAGGGCGCTATGAGGGCGAGCACGCCCGATGCCAAGAGCGCGCTGGAGGTGGCTGCCAGGCCCCCGACGCCTTGCCTCTGCCGGCCACCCAGCCTTCTCTCTGGGCCATGCCCTGGGGTGTCTGGGCGGTTTGGTGCCCTGGCCTGTGGGAAAGCGGCGGGCGCCAGCCTCGTCTGCAAAACATGTCAGCCCATAGTTGTTGCGTAGCAACACCAACTTGTTGCAAGCGGCAAGGTGGGAGCATGCGATCATCGCGCCCCCCGCTTGGGTATGTTGACCAGATTCCTATGACCGAATGGGTGTTGAGAGAGGGTGTACAAGGGAGGGCGGGTCGCGCGCGCGCAGGGACGCGGCGCGCCGGCGCAGGTGGCAAAGCGCGTCAGAGTAAGGTGTGCAGGCGCCTGGCGCATATGCGGCACATGCGGCTCCCCGTGCCATGCTGTCATCAAGCTCGTGTATCAGCGCGCCCGTGCAGTCGCAGGCGGTTTGGGGCTCGACGCGGCAGTGCACCGCGCCTAGTTGTTTCCGTGAGCGCATGCAGTCCTGAGATGACGCAAGCCTGCTGGCGTGGTGCGGTGCGTCGCGCCGTCGCGCCTGCGCCAGCCAGCGCACATGAGGGCGGCGCGGGCGGGTGCGGGCGCAGGTTCAACGCGGCGCCCGGCGCGGGAGCCTGAGGGTGCGCGGGGTGTCCGGGCCTGATCAGGCCTGTGTAACGCGCGCTGTGCACGCATGGGAGCGCTGCCAGGCAGTCGCCGGCGCCGGGCGGCGTATGCCAGCCCTGCGCGCGCGCGCGTCCGTGGCGCGCGACCGGCATCGCTGGTGAGCGCCCGTCCTCGCGGCGCAGGCCGTGCAGTTTGGGCGCACTGACGTTCTTTGAAGTAAGTAAGCGCAGGCGAGGCCTGGTTGCGCATGCACCCATGGCGAGCTCAGCGTAGGCGCACGCTTCACGGTTGTCCTGTTTGGTGGGGCTTTCAGGGCGCTGTGTGCCGCGCTGAGCGCACGCCGCGGGGCTGTGGATGCATTGTGCAGGTGTGCTTCTCTGTGCAAATATGTAACACAGATTTGAGGCCGCCTGTGAATGAGTTGTCCTTCAATTGTCAAGCCAGTGCTGACATACCCTTGGCAAACCCCCTGCAACTGTCAGCAATATATTTTCCTGGTAGGGCGTACTAACAGCAGACAAGCGTATCAAGAGCACCCCTCACGCCGTGCAGAAGTCCAGCTGCAGGGGATGTGAAACGCTGGATGCTCTGATGGTGAGGTGAAGCCAAGCGGACGAAACAAGGTAACAAGATGAGGTTGCACTGTCAGCACAGCGCAAACCTGCGACCCCAAGCAGGTACGTCCTGCCTGTGCTCTGCGCTCTGCGCTGCCTTAGCAAACAGCCATGCGGGGTGTTGCAGGCGCGTAGATGTTTCATCGTAGAGAAGCACAGACAAGCTCATCTGCTGCAGGATGCTGCTATCGGGCGGGGCGCCGGGCCATACCAGCATGCTCGGCGGCCAAAGCGCCAAGCGCGCCCGGGGCGCAGCGCGTAGCGGACCTGGTGCGGCCATGCGCCGCATCGCTGCGTCGTGTGACGTAGTACACTCTTTTTACGCTCAGCAACAGTGCCCCTGTGCTGCATCTTGCCACCAGTGGACCCTCCGAAGGCATAACTTGCAGCAAAGTGGGTGAGCTTGTGAGCGTGTGTCTGCCCTGCGTGAGAGGCCCGTAGTCGACCGCAGAGTTGTGCGCAGGTGGATGGCCGAGCAGCGAGCGGCCCCGACCTGTCTGTGACCCACTTCAGCGGCCTGAAGCTGCCCAACCCCTTTGTCATCGGCAGCGGTGCGCTCGCTGCTCTGGTGCTTCACGCAGGCCGTTGCGTCGTGGTGCTTTCGTCCTGATCAAACCTGCTGGGCTTGCGCGGTTCGCATCGCGGACTGCTTGCGCCGTATGTGGAGCACGCACATGGGTGCTAGCGGCCACTGGTCTGCGTGGCGCCGGGCTCGCAGGGCCGCCAGGCACAAACTACGCGGTTATGAAGAAGGCGTTCGACGAGGGGTGGGGCGCGGTCATCGCAAAGACGGTGTCCTTGGACTCCTCAAAGGCGCGCCGCCGCCCGCTTTAAAGCTGCTGGGAGAGGTGCAGGGATATCATGATGCCGGTCTGCCTGTGTCGGGCCCTGCACCTGCCCCTGCGCCGCTGCCTGCAGCCGTGCAACACAGGCAGCGTGCGTCGCTGTAACAGGCGCAGCGGTGTGCATGCAACCAGCGCAGCGCCTGAAGGAAAGCCCCTGCAGGCAGGATTGGGATTCTCTTGAACTTACTATGCCATCGGACTTGCATGCATTGCATGGCAGATCACGCCGGCGACTAAGCGCGAGGCCATGCGCGGCGCAGGTGGTGAACGTGACCCCGCGGTATGCGCGCATGAAGGCCGCCGACAACCGGGAGGTGCGGCGCCCTCAGTGCGCTTGGCCCTTGGCCGCCGCCTTTGCTACCTTCAACGAGAGATGTCTTCCTTGGCGCGGCGGGCAAAAGCAAAGGCAGTGCTGCCGAGCCTTAAGTCGCAGCGTCATGCCTGCCCTGCCGCATGCGTATGCACTGAGAGCCGGTGCACCTGCGGTGTGCCCAGCACGTCGTGCGGCTCAATCGTCACGAGCGTCCCTAGCCTCGGTGGACACCTCAGGGAGGGCACTAGACACAGCAGCATGCACGCAGGTGATCGGCTGGGGAACAGGAGCCTCTGCAGGTCGCCCCACGGAAGGCACCGAGCGCAGCAGCGTGCTCGCAGGTCATCTGTAGGTCGCCCCAGGGAAGGCGCCGAGCGCGGCCGCGCGCGCAGGTGATCGGCTGGGAGAACATTGAGCTGATCAGCGACCGGCCGCTGGAGGTGATGCTGGAGGACATGGCGCGCCTCAAGGCCGAGTACCCAGACAGGCGCGGCCCCCTACCCTGACCCTTAGCCCGCCTCCCAGCTTGTCCCGCGGGCCATGCGCAGTCCAGCGCATGCCTGCTTGGTATCTGCGCGTCATGGCTGCGCCTCAAGTGCCAGTGCCCGGACTGGCGCGCCCGTCTCCCAGCTTGCCCCGCGGGCCATGCGCAGCTCAGCGCACGCCTGCTTGGCATCTGCGCATCTTGGCCGCTCCGAGGTACTGAAGTCGACTCGCACCTCCAGTGTCAGGAAGCAGCCTGGTCTTACACGCAGCTGGAAGCCTTGTGACAACACAATATTTAGCGCCGAGTGCCAAGTGTGGGGCACACGTGCACGGCCCAGTTCTCACCATCAGAAGAGAAACATACCCGCTTGGCGGCGTAAATGATCTTTGTTTCACTTGCACTCCCCTGCAGCATCACCTCTTGTGGTTGGTGCGCGTCGAGGACACGTTAGCGAGCGCGCGGGCAGGGTGTTGATCGCCTCGATCATGGAGGAGTACGACCGTCCGGCCTGGGAGCAGCTAATCGAGCGCTGCGAGGAGGCCGGCGTGGACGGCTTTGAGATCAACTTCAGCTGCCCGCACGGCATGCCTGAGCGCCGCATGGGCATGGCCATGGGACAGGACTGCGAGCTGCTGCGCGAGGTGTGCGGCTGGATCAACGCAAAGGCCACCGTGCCCGTCTGGGCCAAGATGACGCCCAACATCACGTGCGCGCCGGGCCGCCTGCAGCGCTCGCCTGCTGCCCGTGCGGCAGCTGATGCACCCGTGCATCTATGCACCCCACTCGTTCTGTGCGTATGTACTGGTGTCAGGCTTGCAGCGGGTGCGCGCAGCGCCGCACGTTCAGGAGATGTGCGCCGGTGCCTGAAGCGCTGTGGTCGTGCTGCTGGCTGTGGCAGGTGAAGCGATCGCATACCATTGCAGCCGCACGATGGTGACTCTATGCATTACTGTAGGACAGAAGCTGAGCAAGACGGCGTTTCATTAGCTGTCAGGATGCGTGCCTCGAACCGAGTGCGCACGCCGCGCAGGGACATAGCAATGCCCGCGGCGGCCGCGCTGGGCGCCGGCTGCGAGGGCGTGGCCGCAATCAACACGCTGACCAGCGTCATGGGCATCAACCTGGACACGCTGCGCCCGGAGCCCTGCGTGGAGGGCT
>JAABUV010006974.1_pt1 | contig 12057 bp, 15 predicted proteins | sample 5559971 | NCBI WGS metagenome assembly JAABUV01 (sample SAMN10711881, study PRJNA513362) | rock metagenome | isolation source: Antarctica rocks | place: Antarctica: Victoria Land, Knobhead nord | collected 2015-12-19
CGCATGCGCGGGCGTGCTCGGCGGCGGGCCACCCAGAGCTGGCGGCGGCGCTGCGCCTGCTCGATGCGGAGGCGACCGACGCGCTGCCGGACCTGCTGGCGGCCGTCTGCGCGCCGCTCTGCGCCGCTTTCTTCCCCAGGCGCGCGCGCCCCAGCCCGCGCCGCTCTTGTTTCCATTTGCAGTAGACGAACAGCGGGGCGCGGCGCGCAGGTACGGCCTGTGCACGCTGCAGCGCTGGGTGGACGTGCTGCGCCGCGGCCCGCCCGAGCAGCGCGCGCCGGCGCTCGCGCTGCTGGCGGCCGCCTTCCGGGCGCCCGGCCTGCGCCTGGGCGCCGGCGCGGCGGCCGCGCCGGCCGCGCTGTTCGCGCCGGCGGCCGCGCTGCTGGGCGGGCGCCTGGGCGGCGAGGCGCTGGACGCGCTGGCGGCCGCGCTGGCGGTGGCCGGCGGCGGGCCGGCGGCGCCGCCGGGCGCGGCGCCGCCGCCGCAGTGGCCCGACGCGTGCGAGGCGACCGGCGACGACCGCGGCGCCGGCGCGGCCGCGCTGGGGCGCCTGGCCGCCGCCTGGCAGCCCGGGCGCCGGCCCGCCGCGCGTGGCCGCCTGCTGCCCTTTCTGCCCGCGCCCGCGGCCTGACGCGCGCGCCAGCGCCGGCCTATAGATGGGGGGGGGTGTGTTGCTCTGAGGGCCTCATGTCGGGTAGGTCGGTGTGCATCAAACCCTTGTGTATATAACAAGAGTCTGCTGTGTCTCAGAAGGGCCTGCGCACGGCCGTGGCCGGCGCCGCAGTTTCCCCGAGAGTCTCGGAGTGCAGAGCATGTCGCGCATGCGGCTTACAGCGGATCCCACTATCCTAAAACAAGTCCTCCCGGATGAGCATGATGACCGCGTGCACCGCAATGCTCCGGTTCTCGCCCAGGCTGTCCACCTTCTCGTGCGTCTTGGCCTGCGCGCACGCTCGGCGCTCGCGTCGCGCCCCCGCCGCCCGCCGGCCCGATTGCTCGCCGCGAGCCCGCCGGCAGGCGCGCCTTGATGTTGACGACCGAGGCGTCCGCGTCGAGCAGGCGGCACAGGTTGGCGCGCATGGCCTCCTTGTGCGGCGACAGCTTGGGGCGCTGCAGGATGATGGTCGCGTCCACGTTGCCCAGCCGGTAGCCCGCCGCGCGCATCAGGCGCACCTGGCGCGCGGCGCGCGGGGTCGCAGCGCGCGCGCGGCGCCGCGGGGCGGCGGGCGCCCCGGCCGGCGGGCGCGCACCGCCTCGCGCACAAACACGTCGGACGTCTGGCCCTTCCAACGCGGGTCGCTGTCAGGGAAGAGCTGCCCGATGTCCGGCTGGCTCAGCGCGCCCAGGATGGCGTCTGCGCCGGCGGCAGCCTGAGTGGCTTGTCGCCTCCAGGACAGGCCGGGCCGGCGCAGCAGCCGCTTGCCGCGCGCGCACCTGTGATGGTGTGCAGCAGCGCGTCGCCTGCGCGCAGCGCGGCGCGCGTCAGGCGCGGCCGCGGCCGGGCGGGGCCCGACGGCGCGCACGGCCCGCACCGTCCGAGTGCGCGACGCAGCCGCGGTCGTGCGGGATCTCCAGGCCGCCCAGGATGAGCTTGTAGGGGCCCGCCTCCAGGCGGTGCAGGTCGAAGCCGTGGCCCACGCGGTACGGCAGCGCCAGGCGCGGCGCGGCCGGCGGGGCGGCCACCGCCGGCGCGGGCGCCGCGGCGGTGGCGCCCGCCAGCGCCTCGCACCTGCGCACCGCGCCGCGCCCCCTTGAGCACAGGCGCACGCAGGCGCCGCGCACACGGTGCTCTCCGGGGCGCGCCTGCTGCTCTGGCGCGCCGCCGGCGGCGCCCTGCACCGTGCGCCCTGCTGCGCCCGGGCTGCCTGCTGCCGCACCTGCTCGCGCGCGAAGCACAGCCTCAGTGCGCGCCCGCTTGCCGCACCATTGAGAGCGTGCACAAGCAGCGCCCGCGCCTCTAGCACCGCGGTCCGGCCCGTGCTGCCGGCAGGCAGGGCGCCTGCCAAAGTGCTCAGCATCGCCGCAAGCGCATGCGGCGGTCAGGCCACCAGGCGCTTCAGGTGATCAAGCTCCAAGCACAATTGCTGGAGTTGCCAAGGAGGGGCCTTGGTGCTTGATCGGAACTCAGGTAGAATCTAGCGCTGCAGCGCCAGTCAGCAGGCATAGCGCATGACCTGAAGCCGACCGGTGTTCCACCCCTCTCGCCCCGCTGCAGCGCCTCGCATGGTGTAATTCATAATTTGTAAGTCATAACTTGTCACGGCCAACGTCGTCCGGTAGTTGCCCCTGCTGCACACACCGACTATGCTGTGGCCCCACGCTTGGGGCAGGAGCCTCACATCGTCTGCTACAGTCCCAGCTGTGACGTGCCCGCTGACCGTGGTCTGCGCCGCCAGTGACGCGCTTGCGCGCTGCTCTGCAGCCCCGTCGCGTTCTTTTCTCTCCTCCTCCTCTCGCTCTCCGCTTGACTGCCATCGAGAACGAGCAGCAGACATGGAACCAAACAAACACGCCGCAGCAGCGCCATCAAAGGCGCGCCACAGCTGCAGGCAGCGCTGGCTCCCTCTCCCTCCCTCTCTCTGCGTTTGCACAGTGAGGTCACCCTGCATCCGCCGCTGCCTCCTGTGTGCGCTCCTGCTCGGCCTGCCCCGCCACCCCTGGCGCAGGCCCAGCAGCCGTCCTGGTCCTGCGTCACCTTGGGGCACTGCGGATATCTGCATCTGGCGCCTGGTCGGCTGTTCCGGCTTGCTCCGGCGTGGGCAAGCCTGCAGACTGTGCCGACCGCTGCGCCCGATGCTCGCTCGCTCTCACACCCCCCTCCGACCAGGTGCTGCACTTGAGAAACGTGCCGTACTCCGCAACTGAGGAGGAGCTGGCGGAGCTGTGCGCGCCGTTCGGGCCGCTCGCGCAGACCAGGCTGCAAGTGGGGCCCAACAGGTGGAGCCCGCGTCACGCGAGGCCCCAGCACGGCACCCCGCACGCTCCCTGCTCCTCTTCCAGAGCCGCGCGTTCAGGACTGACAGTGCGTGACAGGAAGACAGTGCGCGGCCCGCGTAGGAACCAGGCCTTTGTGGAGTTTGCAGACATTGGCGCCGCGGTGGCAATGGCCACCCGCTTCGGGGAGACCAGCACGGATCCTGCCAAGGTGTGCACCGGCCGAGGGCGCCCTGGTCCAGCCGCGGCCTCCTGCGCTGGGGAGCCACCGACGCGCGCGCCGCGGCGTCCAGGTCCGCGGCAAGTCAGTGTACCTGCAGTACTCGCTGCGACAGGAGATCACCGGCACGCGCGGCGGCGGCGACGCGCCGTCAAACGTGCTGATCGTCGCCGTGGAGAATCTGGAGGTGCGCTTGCTCAAACGCCGGGAGCCGTAACGGTGGCCCAACCCTGATGAGCGAGCCCGCCTCGCTGCGCCGCTCCAACCGCATTACCCCGCTCCACCTGCCCCCTCACTGCCTTCCTGCCTGGTGCTGCCGCGCGCAGGCCAACGTGCCGTTCACCATCGACACGCACCTGGTGTTCAGCGCGTTTGGTTTTGTGCACAAGATAGCCACCTTTGAAAAGGGCACCGGACTGCAAGCGCTCATCCAGTACGGCGACGCGGCAGTCGCAGAGGCGGTGCGCGGCCTTGCTCCATGCCGGGGCATGGCGTGCACCATCCCCTGCGCCCCCGAGCCGGGGCAGCAGTGTCGCAAGGACATCTGTGGCCGCGCCCCGCCGACGCTGCGCTGCGCCATCGCGGCCGCCAGGTGCGCGCGGCGTTGGACGGGCGGCTGGTGCCAGCGCACCTGATCGGCAACGCGCCCAACCCGCCGACGCTCAAGGTCAACTTCTCGCAGCACAGCGAGCTCAACGTCAGGTTCCAGTCGCACCGGTCCAGGCGCGCGCGCGGGCGCAGGGACTCCTCCCGCCCTGCTGCAACTCTATGATGCCGCCCCCTCCCGCTCACGCGCGCCGGCGGCGGCCGCGCAGGGACTACACCAACGCCTCGCTGCCGGCGGCGCCGTCCGTGGACCCCAGCTTGGCGCCGGCCGCCGGTCGCCTGGGTGCAGCTGCAGGCATGCCGCTGGAGAGCAACGTGCTGCTGTGCGGGGTGCGCGCCCCTGCGCGGATCGGCGGCGGCGTGTGGCAGCAGCGGATGCAGCGGCGCGGCCGGCTGAGCGCGGCGCTGCTGCGCAGGTCGACAACCAGGCCTACCCTGTCACGGTGGACGCGCTGCACACGGTCTTCTCGCCGTACGGCTTTGTGCAGAAGATCGCCATCTTTGACAAGACTGGCACCAGCCAGGCGCGCCCTGCTGCGGCCCGCAGACTGCGCGCCCGCCTCTTGCGGACGCGGCAAGCTGAGTGTCCCCGACGCCGGCGCGCAGGCGCTGGTGCAGTACCCGGACCCGGGCAGCGCGGCCAATGCCAAGGCCGCGCTGGAGGGGCACGCCATCTACGACGGCGGCTACAACAGGGTGCGCCCGCGGCGGCCGCGCGCCTGCTGCGCCCGGCGGCGCGCGCGGGGCCTGACGGCCTGCTCCCGGGCGCGCAGCTGAAGCTGAGCTACTCGGTGCACCGCGAGCTGAACGTGAAGACCAACACCGACCGCAGCTGGGACTACACGGCGCCCGCGCACGCGCCCGCGCACGCGCCCGACATGCACGCCAGCCACGACAACGGCATGCACGGCTACGGCGGCCACGGCAGCCACAGCGGCGGCCACGGCGGCGGCCACGGCGGCGGCGGCCACCACGGCGGCGGCCACGGTGGCGGCCACGGCGGCGGCCATGCGCGCGGCCACGAGGAGCCCGTGCTCGTCACAGGTGCGTCCTGCGCTGCCGGCCGCGCGCCGCGACTGCTGGGTCGTCCCGCACGCTGCTGACTGAGACACCCGCGCAGGCGCCGACTACGAGGCCGCGCACGACGGCATAGCGCGCGCGGCGACGGCCGCGGCGGCCGCGCAGCGCGGCGCGCGCGGCCACGCCGGGCGGCCCGCCTACCAGCAGCCGGTGCAGCAGAGCTACCAGCCGCCGCCGAGCTACCAGGCGCAGCCCGTCTACGGCCAGCCGGGTGCGCGCGCGCCCGCGGCGCCGACCCCTCTCCCAAAGCGGCATACGCGCGGCCGCTGACTCGGGAGCTGTGCGCGCGCGCAGCGCCGCAGCAGCAGCCGCAGTACTACGCGCCTGCGCAGCCGCAGCCCGTGTACGCGCAGCCCGGTGCGCGCGCCCCCGCCGTGCAGGCCGCCGGCCGTGCGCCCCTGTGCGCGCCGGGCTGACACGCACCCCGCGCTCGCGCAGCCCCGCAGGCGGTCGCGCCGCAGGGCTACCAGGCCGCGCCCGCGCCGCAGCAGTACCAGGCCGCGCCCGCGCCGCAGGGCTATCAGGCCGCGCCCGTGGCGCCGCAGTACCAGGCCGCGCCCGCGCCGCAGCAGTACCAGGCGGCCCAGCAGCCGGTGCAGTACGCGGCCGCGCCCCAGCAGCAGCAGCCGCAGCACTACGCGCCGGCCGCGCAGCCCGCGTATGCGCAGCCGCAGCAGCAGGGTGTGCGGCCCGCCCCTGCCGTGTGCCCGGGCGACCTGCCCCGCTGGCCTACCTGGCAGGGAGGCGCTCGTGTGATCTGCTGGCGCCCAGCTCGCTCTGACGCCGGGGCGCGCGCGTGCAGCGGCGCCGCAGTATGCGCCGGCGCAGGTCGTGCCCGGGCAGCAGCCGGCCGGCGCGCCGGCGCCGCAGCCGGTGGCGGCGCCCCAGGCTGGGTACGTCCAGCAGTTCTGAGGGCTTGCTGCAGCGCGGGGGTGCCTTTCTGCCGAGCCCGCGCGAGCGAGGACTCGCCGCTGTGGCTCAAATGGATGAGGCTGGTCTAGAGGCCCGAGTTTGCGAGCAGGCGCTGCTTGTGCGGGGTGTCTTCACCGGGCACCAGGCAATAGGGCGCGGCCGGTAAGCAGACGTTGAACAGCGACACCGGTTCAGGTTCACCTTTGTATCACTGGAAGTGCCACTCAGCGCCAAGGAAGGGCACGCTCGCCGACTCTGTCAGCGTCCGCGGCCGGAAGCGCTATAGTGCTGCAGTGCCAGAGACAGGCATCACGCATCAAGGTCGGTGTCCGCAGCACCCCCCTCCTCAGCCACTACAAACACATCTGGCCGCAGCGCCGGCGTGCCCTTGCTGGCCGGCATGACGTTTGCCGAAACGTGGACCGCCACCTGCGCGGCCGCGGAGCGCTGGCACATCGTCCGCTGGCATGCCAGACGCACCAAGAGAAGCGCCCGCTCTGTCGCACCTGCTCTGCCGAATCTGCGACAAACAGCCTGGCATCCGCGGAAAAGGGCCCGGTCGCCGCCGCCCGCAGCACGGCGACAATGGCCGTCCCGCCGTCGCGCCGCTCGGCGGTGAGCTGCAGCGCCGGGTCGGCAGGCGGGACCGCTATGGCCGCAGCGCCCTGCAGCCGCGCTGCTGTCCTGTACAGGCCGCCCACCTTCAACAGGCCTGGTCGCACACGCTTCACCGCTTCACGCGTCGCGGGCGCAGGCGCGCTGGTGAGCGCCCGCCGACGCCGAGCGGGGCGTGGGCGACTCAGCTCGCGCACCAAAGCCGACGTGCAAGACGCCGCCGTTGTCTGCGCTGCCACACTGCCGCACCGGCTGCGGCTGGGAGCTGGGTGCGTCAGGCGCAAAGGACACCCGCGGCGGAGGCATCGCGCCCGGGAAGCGCGGCCGGCATCCAGGCCCCTGCTCCTGCTGCTCTGTGAGGCCTGGCCTGGCGAGGCCTGGATCACTGCGCCTGGATTGCTGTGGTTTACAGACCCTAGCTATGCCACATGCCATGCACCGGCGACCGGGGCGCGCGCGCTTAGACAAGCCCGCGCTCGACCATGATTTTCTTTAGCGCGGCGCCCATCTGCGCCGGCGACTTGACGACCGCCACGCCCGCGGCCTCCAGCGCTGAGATCTTGTCGGTCGCGGTGCCCTTGCCGCCGGAGATGATCGCGCCGGCGTGGCCCATTCGCCGGCCGGGCGGCGCCGTGAGCCCTGCCACGCGCGCGCTCGCTGAGCGCCGGCGTCCGCCCGCGCCGTGGGGCCAGGTCACGCAGCGGCGGGCGCGCACCGGCTATGAAGGACACTACGGGCTTGTTGGTGCCCGACGATCTGATGAAGTCGGCGGCCTCCTCCTCCGCCGTGCCGCCAATCTCGCCAATCATGATGATGCCCTCCGTCTGCGCGCGCGCGCGCGCGCGGGGGCGTAGAGTGGGCGCGCAGCCCCCACGCGCGACCGCGCCGACGCGCAGGGCTGGGGCGCGCCTGCGGGTCCTTGACAAAGCGCTCCAGGCAGTCGACAAAGTTGGTGCCGTTGAAGGGGTCGCCGCCGATGCCCACGACCGTCGACTGGCCCAGGCCCTCGATTGTGGTCTGGTACACGGCCTCATATGTCAGTGTGCCCGACCGCGACACGATGCCCACCTTGCCGGGCTTGTGGATGTACCCCTGCGCGGTCGCGCGCGGCGCGTCGGCCGTGGCGGCTCGTCGAGGGGCGCAAGCAGAGCCGCAGCGGCGCGGCCGCCCGCGCTGCGGCCTCCGCGCAGCGCCGGGCCCGCACCGGCATGATCCCAATTTTGCACTCGCCGGGCTTGATGATGCCCGGGCAATTGGGGCCAATGAGCCGTGTCTTGCCCTGCTCGCTGAGGATCTTCTTCACGCGGACCTGCGGGCCGCCGCGGCTCAGCGCGTGGCGCGCGAGGCCCCTGCAGAGCACAGGGCGGGCGTGGCCGGCAGCAGCGGCGCGCCATGTCGTGCTGGGGAATGCCCTCGGTGATGCAGACCACGAGGTCAAGCTCCGCTTCGATGCCCTCCATGATAGCCTTGGCGGCAAACGGCGGCGGCACGTATATCACCGTCGCGTTGGCGCCCGTCGCGTCCACCGCCTCCTGCCGCACCCCCGCGCCGGTGAGGCCGCGGCGGCGTCGCGCGGCCGGGGGGCGGCACGAGCGCGCGCGCGCGTCGGGCGCACCTGGACCGAGTTGAACACCGGCCGGCCCAGGTGCGTGGTGCCGCCCTTCTTGGGCGTCACGCCGCCGACGACCTGCGTGCCGTAGTCGATCGCCTGCGCGCGGCGGCCGGTCGCCCTCGCCCGGGCCCCGTGGCGGGCCCGCCGCCCGGGGCGCACCGCACCGCCGCGCGGCGCACCTGCTGGCTGTGGAAGGTGCCGTTCTTGCCGGTGAAGCCCTGGCAGATGACCTTGGTGTTCTTGTCCACGAACACCGCCGGGGCCGCGTCCGTCTGCAGCGCCCGCGCGTGCTCCGCGTCGGGCGCCAGCAGCGCCGCGCATGCCTGGCCCGCGCCAGAGCACGTCATTGGCTGCTCCGCTGCAGCCGGCGCAGCCGCCTGTGCCGGTGCTGCGCCGGTGCGGGGCCGGGGATGCGTGCCTGCTCGCCCTGCCGCGCGAGCCACTGCGACGCCCCCCTCGGCACCAGAGGCCCCCTGCGCTCAGCCCAGCACGCGTCACACAGCACCGTCGATAGTGGGCCCCGACGGTGAGTAGGGCAAGATCAGTCCGGCCCGTCAAGCGGCGCAGCCCGCACCCGCGCCGCAGGAAGGACATCATCTGCGCCTGCGTCACCCTCCCAGCAGGCCGTCCCCGCAGGCCTGGCACTCCAGAGCTGTTGGAGCCCAGGTCCGGTGCTCATAGATGGAACCCTGTCTTGGACCTAGGGAGTAGATTTCCATCCAAAAAATCCCCATATATGTGGCTCTTGTGATCCTCTGCTTTACACGCCGCTGTTGCCGTGTACGGACTGCCAGGTCGCAAGCCGGAGAGGTGAGGCTGTAAGAGAGCACCTTCTTTGTGAGCACCTCTCCGCCACCGATCAGCCTGGGTGCGTCCCGGGCCCTGCCGGGCTGGGTTGGCCGGTGCCGCCGGGCTGGCCAAGCCGTTGGATGGCGGCTGCCTGCGCGACCTTTGGCTGCTGGGGCGCCGCGTGGCTGCCCCTGACTGAGCGAGGGAGCCGATGCGGCCTGCACCCGAGCCGGGCCTGCCGGGCGTATGGCAAACAGGCGTAATCAGAGGTCAATCGGCTGCTGTGACGGAGCTGGGGTGGAGGCTGGCTCGGTTGACAGGGCATGCCCTGGCGCTGCAGGGGTCGGCTGCGCTGCGCCGCGCCGCGCCGCTCGGGTGGTCCACCCGCGTGCACTATGGCGCTCGCGTTCGCGCTGGCAGCGCCTGGGCAGGCGGCGCGCAGCGGCGCCGGCGCGTCAACCTCGGCTGCTGCGCAGGGCAGCCACACGGCCCGCGGCAGGTTGGTCCCTGCAAGGTCGGATGCTGGCAGTCCTGAGGCTGTGTGCAGCCGATCTGGAGCGTGGGTTGCACTGCTGATATTTGTATGGTGCGCAGGGCTTTGACGAGTGGTCGCGGCGCGCACCTGGCTGGTCCCGCCTCGCGCGCGCAGCCCGTGCAGTTCAAGGTACGGCGTGTGCGGTTCTTTGCTGGTGTTTTTGCAGCACCATGGGTTGCACACCTCTGAGTTGCACATCTCAGAGTGCGAGCGCTGCTGCCGCAGACTATGGCGGTGATGGAGCGTCCGACGCTAGAAGCGCTGGAGGCGGTGGAGTCCGGGCCGCCACGCGCGCGCCGCGTGGCTGAGCGCGCCATTGAGGCCGCTCAGTTTGCCGACTTTGAGGCGCTGGTCCGCAGCAGCGACATGACGCTCGTGGACTTTCAGGCCACGTGGTGTGGGCCGTGCCAGCTGATGTCAAAGATTCTGGAGGTGCGCCCCGGGCTGCTCTTGAACGTAGCGGCTCGCTATGAGCAGCAGTGTGCTGCGGCTGAGTTCTTGTCAGAGCCGGGACTGAGTCGTGCTGCTGCTGCGCGCAGCCTATTGCGGAGCAGATGAAGGGACGGGTGAGCGTGATCAAGGTGGACACCGACGAGTACCCAAAGCTCGCGTCCCGCTACAACGTGAAGGTGCGCGGCAGCGCCTGCACAGACTTGACACTGGCGTGTTGCTGTTGCCTGCCAGGGAAAGCTGCGGCGCTCACCTGAGGCAGGCTTGACTGGGGCTCTGCACCGCCGCGCAGTCGCTGCCCACGCTGCTGCTCTTCCGCGAGGGCCGCGCGGTCGACCGCGTGGAGGGTGTCATGGCAGAGGCGCCGCTGGCCAAGCGCGTTCGCTACTACGCGGGGCGCATGGACAAGAAGTTCGGGCGCCAGTGAGTGCGGCACGGCGCGACGCCGGGCTCTTGCCCAGATGCGAGTGGAGAGATTGTCAAATAGACCTGGCGCGTGCTATCTAGTCCGACTAGAAGAGGGTGCAAGACAAACTGAGTGACCCTGCCCTGCGGCCCCCTTCCCTGACCGGGACATGCGGTGCCCCCCTCCCCGTGGTTTTCTGCTGCTTCTGTTTGGTCACCCCGGCGCCGAGCCCCAGTGCGGTGCTGTCCTCTGTGTGCTTTAGCATTTGGGCTGGACCCCCATACCCAGACTAGCCAGGAGGTTGGGTGCTTTATGCCGCCGTCTGCGGGTCCACGGACAGCTGACTCTACAGGCCAGGAGAGCATAGTAAGCATGCTTGTGTGGATGAGAGCCTGCTGTAACAGACTCGCAGTGTCAGGCAGTCTGTGCTCAAACTGGGTACAGATGCATCTCAGCCAGCCGCGTACAAGAGCAACAATGTACAGTGTCAGCCATTCTACAGCGTGTCGCATTGGTAAGTGACAGCACGGGCGCTACGGCTTCCGCGCCAGGCAGTTGCCCTTGCCAAAGCAGATGAAGCAGAAGATGATGAACAGCAGCGCCAGCACGACGGCCACCGCGACCACCTGCGAGACGCGGACCAGGCGTCAGTCTCATTCAGTCAGTACCCACTCGTCCGGCAGGACACAAGCCCCGGCGCGCGCCTTCAGCTTCATGTTCTGCCACCACATCTTGCTGCGCAGCTGCCGCCCGGTCTGGTGGAACCTGTCCGCCTGCGCGCGCAGGCACCGCCGTCAGCGCCGCCGTCCCGCACCGCGCCTTGCGCAGCGCGCCCCGGCGAGCGCGGCGCGCGCCTGCGTGCGCAGGTTGTCGGTCTTGTCGACCAGCAGCTCCAGGCGCTCGCCACGCTCCAGCACCTTCTCGATGTTCTCCGTCATCACGTGCTTCACCTCGTCCACCTGCGCCGCCCAGCGCACGGCGTGTGCACGCGCGGCCGCCCGCCGGCGGGCGCGGTCCGCTGCGCGGCGCTGCGCGCACCTTGCGCTGCACGGCGGCGACCTTGCTCAGCTCCTCCGGGTGCTTGCCGCACCAGTCCATCCAGTACTGCAGCCGCGGCCTGCGCGCGGCGCGCGGCGCGGTGGAACGGGCGCCACGCAGACCAGGAGGTGCCTGTTCGCGCCGGGTGCGCCAGGTCGCAGCGGGGACCGACGCGCGCCGCCGCACGCACCCCAGGCTCCTGTCCATGCTGTGCGCGGTCGCCGTCCGCCCGGTCTGCACAAACTTCTCCAGGAACTCTGTCTTTACCTTTTCCAGAAAGGCAAACGGCACTTGCCGCCCGGACGCCTCCCCCGCGACCGCCAGGAAGACTGCGGCGCGCGGCGAGTCAGCGCACGACCCTGGCAGCTCTGGCGGGGGCCTGGGCCGCGGACACCAGGCGCGCACTGAAGCCGTCCGCCAGCAGAAAGTTGAAGGTGTGGCCATCCGCTGCGTAGGTGAACCGGGACTGCCCCGCGGGGATACTGTTCAAGCACGTCACGGCCACCGTCGCAAAGTTTCCAGAGTACGTCGTGTAGTCGGCGAGCACGGTCGCAGGCGCGCGCGCCACGAACGCATATATGAGCGCCATAGCGAGCGGGCTCCGGTCACAGCTCAACCCAGCTGGCGCCTACTCCGCGGCGCCCGCGCCTCCCTCCGCCTGGGGCCCCACGGTGTGCGGAGCGGCTCTCCGGCGCCGAGACAGTCCGGCCAGAAGAGGTGGAGAGGCACAAGGGGCGCACTCTGCTCAGGCCCAGAGCTGTGGCAAGCGCGGTGTCCGGCGGTTCGCAGTGCGCTCGTCACCTCACTGAACGGGCTTGCCAGTGAAACTGCCCTGGCCTAGTAGGTTATAAGGCCCTCAT
>JAABUV010006975.1_pt1 | contig 12057 bp, 15 predicted proteins | sample 5559971 | NCBI WGS metagenome assembly JAABUV01 (sample SAMN10711881, study PRJNA513362) | rock metagenome | isolation source: Antarctica rocks | place: Antarctica: Victoria Land, Knobhead nord | collected 2015-12-19
GTGAACTTTGCGTACTTAGTGAGCGATAAGTTGTCTAGCGATTCAAACAGCCTCGTCGTTGATTCTATCAAACTTTCTAGTGTTGTTCAGTCTTTCGATTGCGTCGATCATCAGATAAACGAATTTCTTTAGACTCGTTCTGTCTGTACGAGTATGTTGAATGAGTAATGAGATCAGTATTGTGTGATTAACGAATTCTTAATATAATGTCAGAATCGTGCCTAGATGAGTCAATCAGCGAAAGTCAGAATTAAATAGTGCTTGATCTTTAGAGATAGCTATAACTGAATATTAAGAATACAGAAGAAGGTTGATACAAGAGCTTCTATTTATGTAATGTTCAGAGGCTGCGCTAGGCTCGAAAGGAATGTGTTTGTGACACGGGAAGAATGTGATGTAGATGAACAAGATGTTGGTGAAAGAAAAGAATGTTGAGGAAGAAAAAGAGTGTTGAGCCATATCTGAGCCATATCTGGCTAGCTCGCTGGTTAGTTCTAATCATTACGCAGAGAACTCGCTAGCGTTCACTGCGAATTGATTAGAGCTTCAGCCTTGTTCAGCCTTGATACGCTCATAACAGTCACAAGAATGTATGAATTACAGACAGACAGACAGACAGATCTTTCAGCTATCATGTATCTCTTTCTTTAGCTCAAGATCTTTCATGAGTGACTTATTCAATTCTTTCTTTCTCAAGCAGAAAGATTTTAGCAAGCTGACATTGAATATTAAATGTATGCACGTCTTTGAAGACAGTTTCAGACGATAGACTTGTCTGCTCAGACATTTCAGAATTCTATACAATTTGTATTTTCTGACTTCAAGTTTCTTGAAAGACTTCTTGATTTGAATGTTCTTGACATTCAATCACATCAACTGATCGATGAAATATATCTTAGCAGAGTATCTTTTGTTATGCTGAGTCATGTAGTCAACGTTTGTCTCTGCAAATCTGTAGCGAAGATTCTCATGCAGTCTTTTCATTCTCGTTACGTAGTTTGTGACTGACTTTGATTTCTTTGAATAATTCTTGATGTTGAACTTCATTCTTGAATGTTTTTCTATAACAGCAAAGAATGATGTTATTAATGTTGCAGCGTAAACGCTGTTATTGTAAAAGAACTCAATCATGACAAGAAGATGAACTCAATCATTTTGAACATTGTTGCAGTACATTTGAAGATAAGTCTTGAGAATTTGATTCTGTTTCTTGATTTGATCATCGATGCAAGAATGAAACGCAGTGCTAAGTTTTCGCTTGATCAGAAGATGATAGCACAGCAATGTTCAAAAATGTAATGTAAATATGAAATCTCTGTCAGAGATTATATCATCAGAAGTCTCGTGATATTGAACTACTCTGTCAAGAAAGAGATCAATCAGATTGAAAGCAGTCATTGTCTTTTAAATAAAAATGTAGTGCATCATCTTGAAAAGACAATCAACTACAATCATAATGCTGTCGTAGAAGACATCTGAAACACTTGTGCTGTCAGAAAGATCGATGATGAAGTTCATGATGATGTTTCTTCATACTCTTCGAGAAATGAACAGATTATTCAGAAGTTCTCAGATTTTGTGATGTAGTGTTTTATGTTGCTGACATGATTTACAGATTCTACAGTATTTCTTAATGTTCTTATTTGTGAACGATCAGTTGAAGATTCATTGAACAAGCTCTAGACATCATCAAGAATCGAGATGTTTTGCAAGAAAACTGTCATGATGTTATTTCATAATCTCTGCTCTATATTTATTTTATGCAGAGACATAAATGAATTCTTGAAATATCATGATATCGTTTGTGATTTTCTTTGATCAGTTGATCATGAAGACGCTGAAGTCAATCTCAGTATTGCACATGCTTGAGTTTTTCTTTTTCATTAATTCTCATACTGTAATGACGAGATGATTCATTTTCTGCTGTTTGCAGATCAGTCGAGTCAGACTCTTGAAAGAGTAGCTTGCAAAGTCGACAAAGCTTGAGATCAGAACATCATTTCATATCGACGAATTGAAGCATTTATGAATTCTCATAAACTTCAAGACTGCATCATCTGTCTCATCTGAATTGTTCTGAATCGCAACGAAACAACTTTCTGATGCATTCACTTTCTCTCTTGTGAATAAAGCTTTCTTCATTTCTTCAGCAGAACGACGCATAGTCAAATCTCTGTTCTGACTCATGATCAAACATTCACTTTTCTCAGCAGAACGACGCATGATCGAAACTCTGCTTTGATTCATGATTAAACATTTGCTCTTCTTGACAGAACAACGCATAGTTGAATCTTTGTTCTGACTCATGATCAAACATTCGTTCTTCTCAACAGAATGATGCATAGTCAAAATTCTGCTCTGACTCATGATCAAACATTCGCTTTTCTCAACAGAACAATGCATAGTTGAAATTCTGTTCTGACTCATGATCAAACATTCGCTTTCGTCAGCGAGATGACACATAGTTGAATCTTTGCTCTGACTCATGATTAAACATTTGCTTTCTTCAGCAGAAGAATTTGCTCTTCTGCGTTTTCATCTCATCTGAATGATGTTTCTCTCAGTCTCAGTGACAGTGATAAACGTTGACTTGATGTTCTTGCAAGAACAGACATCTTTTCTAGTTTCAGCAACAGTAGTAGATCTTGACTCAATGTTCTTGCAAAGATCAACGTCTTCTCAAGTTTCAGCAACAGTAGTAGATCTTAACTTGATGTTTTTATGAAGACAAATGTTCTTCTGATGAGAAATAATGATGTTTTGAAATCATCATTAAGACTTCTCGTTAGCAGTCAAGAGTTTCTTCAAAGTCTGAGAAGCTTTTCTGATTCTTCTCATGAATGCTGATAAGTTGATGATCTTTTCAAATGATTTAATGATTATTTTCTCGTGATTCTTGATGCTCAGAGTCTTGAACTGTCAAGTGAAGACAACAAGCGTTGACGCTGACTGATTTGAGAAATTCTTCAAGAGTTCTCTCATGTATGCTAAATCACGAGTGAACTTTCTCTCATCTGCATCAATATCTTTCTCATAGTCGAATCTTCTTGACAAGTCATCAACAGAATTGCTCACTTTCTTTTGATAAAAAATCTTGAAGTTGTACGCAGTAAGTCTGTTGATTCACTTCATCTGTCTGCAAGAGAGCTTGATTGTTGTCATAAAGTGTTAAAGATTTGCATGATCGCTGATTATTTCTATTTCATGTCAAGTCTTTTCTAGATAATGTTTTCAATGATTCATGCTTTCAATGATCATCAGCATTTTCTGATCATGTACATCATAGTTTCGTTCAATCGATTGTCACTTTCTCGATCAGATAACTACTGAGTGTCAGTGTAAATTCTCAAGTGTGATATTTGTTTGTTGAGACATCATCGTCTTCTCTGCAAATTCAGAAACGTTCATCTTCAATCTTATGACTTTCGTAAAATTGAAATGCTGAAGAACAACGTTTTAAGCAAAGACAGCTTTCAGCTTCTGAAAAGCATTTCAAGCACTGTTGATGAGTTCAATTCACTTCATCTGTTCTTTAAGAATTCATCTCTTCTTTGCATTAGAAAAGAGATTTGTTTTGAGATGATTAATCAAGAATGATGCTATTCTTGAATAGTTCTTTATGAATTAATGATAGAAGTTGACGAAGTCAGAAAATGTTTAAATTTCTTTCATTATTCTCAATTATGATCAATCTTGAATGATTTGCATCTGATTCTTCTTCATTGAAATTTCTCTTTTTTCTACTTTATATTCTAGAAAGAATAGCTCTTTCTTAAAGAATTTGCATTTTGAGAGCTTGATGTAAAGCTTTAGAATCTGCAGTTTGTCAAGAATTTATCATATGTGATGAACATGTTTCTTGCAAGTTTCGCTGAATATCAGAATGTCATTCAAATAAATGAGATAAATGATGTCAAGAAATTTGAACAGAGTCTGATTCATATAGATCTGAAAGAAAGTCGATGCATTGATGAAATCAAAGAGCATCACAAGATACTTGTATAAGTCAAATCTCGTATGAAATGTCGTCTTTCATTCATCTTCTTTTCATATATAAAGTTTGTTGAACGCGTTCTTGATGTTAAGCTTGATAAATCACTTGACATCTGCAAAATGATTAAGAGCTTCATTAATCAGCAAAAGAAAACATCTATTCTTGAGAATGATTGCGTTGAGTTCTTGATAATCAATGTACAATCGCAGCGTTTTATCTTTTTTAGATGTAAAGAGCATGAGTATTTCAGCTGAAGAGATGAAGTATTATATCATGTTTGCTCAAAGTTGTTTCTCGATATACATCTTTTGTACAATAAGTTCAACTGTGAAAAGATTGTACAAAGAATTTCAGAGAGTGATACGATTTTTCTCAATGCAAATAGCGTGATCGTGAAGCTTGTGAGTCAAAAGAACTTTGACTTTTTGAGTGAAAAAATTCGCGAAATTTACAAATTCTTTTGAAACATTTAAAAATTGATCAATTATTGTATTCTTGATTTATGTGAATTGAAAGTTTTCTTCTGTCACTGAGAAACTCAAAGAATCGTACAAAGCATTTAGAAGCAATCGAATGTGTATTATGATGCTCTGTTGCTCAAGATTCTGAGTCGATTAAGCGCTTGAGACTTCTCATTTCTTCTGATGATTACATTGATGAAAAGACTTGAAAGTGACTTTTCTTGCAAGATTAGATTGATGAATATTGCATGCAAAAAGACTTGACGCAAGTCTTACTTCATTGAACATCATGTAAGATGATTCTGAGACTGTTCTTCAATGAAATAGTCTCTTTCTTTCATTCTGAGCACACAAGATTCTTCAGCGTAAGTGTTAATGAGTAAACTCGTGAATGAAATTGTGCTTTTCAAAGAATGAAAGATTTAACATGAGATTTTCTGAAACATATTCAACAACAATAAAGATTTTCAAGATGCATAGATTGCTTTCATTGAAGTTCTGAATGTTCAGATCAAGCAGTATTGTTTCATGTAGTTGCATCGATTTATCGTTGAAGAAAATTTTCGTGAACTTTCAAGAATGAATATTCTCGATCTTATCTAAACATTTCACAAGACTGTGATGAATCACATTTAACATACACTCAGTGTTCATCATGACTCAAGTTTCAAGAAGATCAAGATATTTCAACTTAATCTTGACTACGAGAATGAATGATGTTGTGACTGAGTTCGAGTTCTTCAACATTGTTAACGCGTTCAGTTCAACAGACAGTTGACTGATTGAGTTGACTCATTGAGTTTCATACTCTTCAATTGCTTTCTTCTTTTGAGTGATCGATAGATGAAAGAAATCTATTGAGCTAAGTCTTTTTTCAAGATGTCAACAATGAGAATGTTGTTAGAAGTAGAAAAAGCTTCTGAGAAGAAAGTTTCTGAAAAGATAAATCATGAGTTTGAACAATTCAATTCTGCGTGATCTTTAGATTTGCATCTGATGCACGCTTTCTCGCTGACTCTGCAATATTTTTTCTTTCAAGAGACTGTTTTTCTCAATTCTGATTCTCGTTGCTCTTGTTGATCATCAAAGTATTCTTCTTTTTCTTGATCATTAATTTTCTGCAAAGAACTTTGTGAACTCTTCTTGTGTGATTGATTCTTGAGAGATGAGTTCGTTTTCAACTGTTGACTCTGCTGAGCATAGTTCAAAGCATGTTGCGTGTCAATGTACTTCATCAATTCTCAACAAAACATCTTGCTTCGTTGAGCGAAAGTTAGTATGATTAGCTTGATCTTGTTCAAGAAAAGTAGTTCACTCAGAAATCTGAACAATAGCACTTTCTCAGACTTTATGATCTTGACACAATTTTGAAAATGTGTCTTGTTGAGTTTCAGAAAGAACAACATGCATGTTTGATTGCTTCTTTTTATAATGATATTTCATAAATCGTTTGTTCAATTCTGAAGTAACTTCACATTAAGCAAGCATTGCTGAAGAGTCTTGAGAAACTTCGCTCATGTGATTCTACAATCTTTCTTCTCGACAGTCTTTTCAGTCTGTTGAAGATAGTGCGTCGCTGTGATCTTTATATATTTCATGATGTAATCAAGCTTGTCGTTGTCTTTGATGTAGTTCATTTTGATGAAGTTCAACTTTAGTTTTCTGAGAAACAACTTCAGATTCTCATCAATGATGAACTTGAACTTCTTCTCTTTTGAGAACTTATTCTAAAGAATGATCTTAGAAGTGATCACTTTCTTCTTAAAAGAATCATCATCGACGAAAGAATTCTCTATGACTTTAGCGATGATTCTTTTGCGAAACTTTGATTCAAAGCGATCAGATGCATGACTTTATCATGTTAAAAAGTAATCAGAGTTTGATGTGCAAGACGCTCAATTCAGATCTTTTAACAGAATGATGTTTTCAATGAATAACATTTTGCATCAAGCACACATCTTCAAATAATTCTGTTGTCTCTGCAAGATCTTCACGTCATTGATAATGTTTTGAATTTCGTCGAGAGTGATGAATGAAAATTCATGCTCAACAACTTTCATTCTTGTCTGAAGCAGCATGCATTGTCTCTCTTTTCTTTCTACATTGACGTGAGTGCTTCTGATGTTTTCATTCAATGCTGCATGATAATGAGTCTTTAATAGATTCTTCAAACTAACGCTTGCAAAATCAGAAGATGATTGAGTCAATGAAGTTATGATGTCGATGATGATTGTTTGACGCTGTGCAAGATTCTTCGTTGAATTCAATTGAAACTTTTCTTTATTGTTGCAAGAAATTTAATCAAGCAGAGCGAGTGCAAGCTCTGTAAAGATGACGAGAGTAAATGAGATAATGCTTTCAAAAAACATGTGAATATTGCTTTCAAAAGATGAGATCATGACATCAAGAAGAATTGTATCTTGATCATGATGCTCAAAGAGTACATCTACGACGTTAATGATGATGATCGTTTGAGTCAGAGATGCAGAAGCTCTGAGAATGAGAAGAGATTAAGATTCATTACAAAGATTGAATGTCATATTTGAATGATTGCTGTTCGAGTTGAGAGATTTTTTTTTTGATCGTATGAACTATCGTCTTTGCAATAGAGTAGAGTGTTAAAATTGTGAATAGCTCAAGAAATGTGCAGTCACATTAAAGAATATGTGCATAGATAATACAATCAAATTTGATAGTAGCTTAGTAATATCTATTCATATAGAAAGTTAACACTAGACTACAAAATACAGAAGTGAACTCTTCTTTATATACTCAGAAGACTAAGTTCAAGCATCATTGATGAGATCAGCGAGATTACATGTGATTCATGCAAGATTTCTTGAAGATCATATGTGACTTGAACTCTTATCATTGATGAAATGTTGAAATTTGTATGTGACTTGAATTTTTGTAGACTTAGAGTCTCTGAGAATCGATGATAGAAATTCTCGTAGACTCAGTGTCTCGATTTTCATAAACTCAGATTTTCATCTGAGAATTTAATGATAATATTGAAGAATAATTCTTGTGTCTGTTCTTTATTCTTTGAAGAACTTTGATTCTCATAGATCTGAGTTCTGACAGCTCACTTGTTTCATCAGAAAAGATGTATTTTTTGTCTGATTTTAAAAATGTCAGATTGCATTTAATATTTTTAAGAAAATCTTCACTTTCAAGATTATTCTTTATCATTATAATTCAGATCACAAAATTGTAATAGAAATCAATGCTTTGAACTATGTATTCAAAAACATTCTTTCTTAATATGATGAGAATGAGATTTTTCATTCAATCACTTACTTTTTGAAGAAGCATAATTCAGTTGAGTGTAATTATGAAATCTATGATAAAGAACTTATGATTATTGTTTGCGCTTTCAAGAAATGATAATCAGAGCTTGAAAACTTTATTTACTTTGTTGAAATGATCACAAATCACAAAAATCTTGAGTATTTCATGTCAACTAAGCAGTTGAGTCGTTGTTAAGCTCATTGAAGTGAGTTTCTGTCTAGATTCAACTATTGCATCGCTTATCATTTCAACAAGATCGATGATAAGTTGAATGCTTTAACATGTCGTTCAGAAGATCTTTTTAAAGAGAAAGATACATTCAATTCTTGATATTAATATCAACATTAAACAATTCTGAAAACTCATGTTTTAGACTTCAATATTGTTGAGAATTTTATTCTTGATGTTTTCAACATCAAAATCATGAAACTTCAATTACAAATCATCACTTTAAATTCAGTTCAGTTATATTTATTTTCAATTATCTCAACATTCTTGCAAATTTTAACTTTCATGAATCTAAAAATTGAAGAATTCGACATTGAAAACATTAAGTTTTAACTAGATCAAGACATTCTGAATCTTGATGAAGATTCTGCTGACATTCTCACTTAAACATTGTGAAAGCAAATTGAAATTAATGACAAATTCACTGTTCAGATAATTGAAGTGCTTCACAATAAAGCACAACATCACAATAAAATCTTTTTAATTAAGTGTGAAGAATATGAGAATCATCTGTACTTTTAAGAAAGAAAGTACATGCTCAACTCAGATAAACTACATCTTTGTATCATTCAGCTTACTTATGATAATATCATCAATAATCATTCAGAAAAAGCAAAAAGCTATGAACTGATCAGTCAAGTTTACTGATGATTAAACATTTATAAGTATGTTTAATGTTTCATATGAAACTATCACATATGCACATGTTTCAAGCTTTTTGAAAAATGAACTCAAGAATGATTGCATTCTCTTTCAATTCTTGAACATCGTTGACATTATGTCTTCATGAACTATGTAAATTCTTTATCGCTCAATATCTTCATAAGTATCACATATAAATATGTTCTAGTCTTCATCAATCATTTTATCAAAATGAAACATTTAGTTCTCATCACTTTTATGAAAGTTGAAGAAGTTATCAACTGCTTTTATGCTTATGTTTGAAAACATCATGATTTACTCAAGTTCTTCATATCTAATTGAGACACACAATTTATCTTTAATGTCTGAAAGCATATGTGTAAAATGCTGAAGATAAATGTTAAGTTATCAACAATATATCACTTTGAAATTGATGATTAAATCAAGAGAATCAATGTTATCATGAAACATTATCTTCAAGTTTTCATCAACTACATGCAGAATGATTGAATTAAGTGACTTTCTGAAGTTGAATTCATCATCAATAATGCATCGTTGTTAATCACTTTGATATCATTCTTCTTGATTAATTTGAATCAGAACTCATGTTTAAACTTCAAGTCTTTTGAATCTTTGTTTAAAAATTTTACATCTCAAGCTTGAAACAAGTTAATCAATGTTGAAAAGTTCATCAAGAAGATGAAGAAATTAACTGAGCATTTACATGATGAGATGTTTATAGCTCAGATCATTTACAAATTCAATGTCAATCTTTCTTGTTGTTCTTGTTTTAAATACTTCATTGAAGATGAAGTTTAACTGAATGTTTGTAATCTCAGCATCGCTCATCTCACTGTCAAGTTAAATGATCATAATGTTGATTTCTTCAAGATCAAGCATGTTTTCAAGAATAATTCTCTGATCATTAAGTTAAATCTTTCAGTATTCATGAAGATTCATTTAATCTTTCATGTCATTCTTCTGAGTCATATCACAAGTGATTTTCTTTCAAATCAACAGCAGAAATCTTGAAAACTCATTCTCATCAAGAATGACAAAAGATTCTGATATGTAAACAGCATACTAAACTTCAAGCATGATAAATGTTATAATTCATCTCTGCTCAAGTATTACATCAATTGAGAAAATCACTTTTCTACTTGAAAGTCTTTTTATCTTCTGAATAATTGTGAGCAAGCATTCAATGAATATCATCTCGTCAACTTTGTTGTTGAAGAATCACATGTACTGTCGTGTGTGATATTTTAATATTAATGTCAAGAACTTTAAGTTCAATCTTCATCATTTCAATTCAATCTTAATCTGACTCAGATTTTGTTTAAATTTGACTTAAACATTTTGTTTAAATCTGATTCAGATGTAATTCAGATGTATTTTAGTTTCATTTATGCATCATCACATTAAATTGCATTTCATCTTTTTCTTGCTCAGATCTGACTCAGATCTTGCTTAAATCTGACTCAGATATCTTGTTTAAATCTGATTCAGATGTGATTTAGATGTGTTTCAATTTTCTGTGCATCATCATGTTAAAATGCATCTCATCTCATCTCACTCAGATTTGATTTAAATGTGACTCAGATTTATTTCAATTTTATCTGTGCTTCATCACATTAAAATGCATTTACATTAATTCTTGTCTCATTTCAGTCTTTGTCTTCAATTCTTTCTTGTTTCATCTTGTTTCTTTTCATCATCTTGCAGAAGCTCAGTCTTGAAGAGAGAAACTACTGTCATGATGTCAGATCATCAACTCAATTTAGAACATAAATCATCAATGTCTTAAATAATCTCAATTCATTGAATCTGTTTTGCAGTTCAATGAATCAAGTCATTAATTTAGTCATCATCATTTTAATTTAGTTTCAGCAATTCTGTTTTGATCATTTCAGCTGTGTGCATGAATCTTTGCAATCTTAAATCATAAAACTATTGTCTAGTCTTGATTCTGCTCAATTCATGTATATAAAAGTTGAACTTTCATTCATTTCTTTTGCTCTTTGTCTTTCATCTTGTACATTATCTGATGTATTGTTCTGTATCTAGTTTAAGTAATATAATAATCAATTCTCTATATTGATAGAATCTTTAGTTCAGTCTAGTCTTTGACAAATGCAAATATTGAAGACGATGAGAAAAGTGATACGAAATAGTGCAAATCACGAGCAGAACGACGAGAATGAAGAAGAAAATGCTGCATATGCTAAGCATATGTAGAAGAATCTTCGCTCGTCTTGCTGCAAAGTAGATTCATGATATATGTGATGTTTCGCTCAAGCTGTGTATATGCTCGACTTCAATACTTCGCTCAAGCTGTTTGTCTTCTAGCTACTTTAGCTAAATAATATCGATTCTTGAGCTTATGATTAGCATATGCAGAAAGCTGAGCCGGGGTTGGAATAATTTTGAACTCATGATTAGCATATGCAGAAAGTTGAGCCGAGGTCGGCATCAAAAAAAAAAGTTCCGGCCCTGGCTCAACTTTTCCAACCCCTCACCAACTGTAACCCCGTTGTTAGGCTAGGGCTGTTGGGGATACTGTCTGTGACTAATCAGCCCTGCGACGCGATTACCGAGATTCGCCCCTCGGTTCGGGAATCGTCGATGACATTCGAGAACATTTGCCCCTCGGCGACTCACAGTCAGTCGATGCAATGCTGATCATTCCTGTTTCTTAGCAGTGTCGACTTCTATTGGCTCTTGATTTGTCTTTTTGATCATCAACCTGTCATTATGTATTCACATCTTACGCGTCATTCTGGAAGCCTGTTTTCCCCGCCATTATTATCGTTACAGCATTCGAATTCTACCACCTTCTTGTGGCTTCTCGTAAGGGATCTGATTTGTCTTTGCTTCACGTGCTGGGTATACGTACCATGTGCTGCCTGTGGCTTTCGATAGTATATAGTGTGGCTTGAAAGTTCTTGCATCATTCGACTCATCACTCAATCTTTCATACTTCTCATATTATTCCATCAAATTAATATGCCTTCAGTCCGATACTTCAACCAAACCGCTCCCTTCTGGGACTTCGTCGCCAACCTGGAGTCCACCGGGGCCGAGCACCCTTTCTTTGCCGCCTACAACCCTGAATCTCGTGGAAGCCGTGCACCGCCACCTCCGCCTCAAGGACCCGACGCTTCCACTCCGGCCCCACAGCACGAGGCACCCCCACCCCCACCCGAGTACACTGGCCCGGAGCAAACCCATCCAGGACAGCCCCCTCACTCTCCCAACGGTGAGTCCTTCGGATGGGGCTTTCCATTTGGTGGACCGCACCACGGGGGCCCTCATCACCGTCGAGGACCAGGCGGCTATCGTGGTAGCAGAGGAGGCAGATGTGGAGGCAGCCGCGGCGGCTTCGGAGGCTGGCCCATGGGCGGTCAGTTCGACATGAGCAAACTCGGCGAGTTCATCTCG
>JAABUV010006979.1_pt1 | contig 12047 bp, 12 predicted proteins | sample 5559971 | NCBI WGS metagenome assembly JAABUV01 (sample SAMN10711881, study PRJNA513362) | rock metagenome | isolation source: Antarctica rocks | place: Antarctica: Victoria Land, Knobhead nord | collected 2015-12-19
TGTATATAGCTCAATTTGACTCGTTCATTAGAAAAGAGATCGACGTTGATCTCTAGTTTATTCTGAATTTTTCCGTATCAGTTCTCTCAAGTAGAATTCTTTTCATCAGTAAACAGCGAAGAATCAGGTATTTTTTGAGATCTAGAACGCTCAAAGTAGATGAAATCAGAAGAAGTGATTTCTTTAGCTTGAAGTTTAGTCTTCAACTCTTTGATTTCATCTTCTTGTTGTTTATTTAACTCGTAAAGTTGATCTGTTTCTTCATCAAGAGCTAGACTTCAAGTCTTTCAAATTTCGTAGAACACAAGAAGTATTATTGTTTCAGCGAATGATTCGTCATCTTCATGAATGAATGAGACAGCACTTGATGATTTTGTTGAATCAGCATCAGAGATTTGAAAGAAATGATTTCGAAATTCTTCGAAACGCTCTTCAGTAGATGAATGACTAAACATGATGAGATTTGTTTGAAAAGAGAATCAAATGAATGATGATGCTTGATGATTGAAGAAGAAAGACGTATGAGATGAGATTCAATCTTCAACAAAGAAGATGAGATTTGATTGATTTTCTAGCAAACAACGAAGATTCTTTATCGTTGAATCTATCGATCAATTTGATTCTTGAGCAATTCACGAAGATTCTTTATCATGATTCTCATAATTGAGTGAACTTTGTGTACTTAATGAGCAATAAGTAGTCTAGCAATTCAAACAGTCTTGTCGTTGATTCTATTCAATTCTCTAGTGTTGTTCTATCTTTCGATTATCATCAATCATCAGATAAACGAATTTCTTTAGACTCGTTCTGTCTAGATGAGTATGTTGAATGAATAATGAGATCAGTATCATGTGATTAACGAATTCTTAATATAATGTCAGAATTGTGTCTAGATAATACAATCAATGAAGATCAGAGTTGATAGTGCTTGATCTTTAGAGATAGCTATAACTGAATATTAAGAATACAGAAGAAGATTGATACAAAAGCTTCTATTTATGTAATGTTCAAAGACTGCACTAAACTTGAAAGAAATGTGTTTGTGACATGAGAAGAATGTGATGTAGATGAACAAAATGTTGATGAAAGAAAAGAGTGTTGAGAAAGAAAAAAGAGATTGAGTCAAATCTGAGTCAAACCTGACTAGCTCGTTGATTAGTTCTAATCATTACGCAGAGAACTCACTAGCGTTCACTGCAAATTGATTAGAACTTCAGTCTTGTTCAGTCTTATCAGTCTTGATACGCTTGTAACACTGAGCTGTAAAAAGATGAATTCAACGTAACAATGATTTAATACATTATATAGAAATGAAAACTACAGTTCAATCATACTTAAAATAACAAAATCTCTGAATAAACTACGTTATCAGTACACGAATTCTTAAAAGAATGAAACAGAATCAATAATCTTCATACATCTGTAACTTTAAACAATGCAACATATAATTGTTCATGATTAAAACAGAATAAAGAAAGATTTATGTTTACAATCAACAGTGATTGTTCTTGCAACTTGTTAATGATCATTGCGAAGCAAAGATGAATAGAAAACTGCTTACGTGATAAAATTCATGAATGTTATGAGTCTGCATAGAGCGAATCATATGAGTGTATTTTAACTAGAAGTTCAAAGCTGAAGTAGAAAGAAGATGCAACACGACGTGAGTTTTACTCACGAAGACACGCTAGGTCGCTAGCGTGTCAACAACAGCTCTACTCACAGCTTTATACTAGTTTATGTTAGACTAATCAGATTAATCAGAGATAACAGAGATGCATGCTTGCAACATTATTCTCTCTCTTCATTTAGCAATGTTCTCATTGCTGCAGTTCGATCAATCAATTCTTGTTGAGTCGATTTCTAACTTGACTTGTTCAAATACTTCTGATGAAAGTTATTTATAATCTTTAAGCAATCTTTGAACTCATTTTCATCAACATTGTATCAATGTAGATTGACGTCATAGTCTTTTTAATTAACACGATATTGCAGTCGTCTTCTGTAGTGTCTGAAGTTCAGTATGTTCTTCACTTTTCATTCATCTTCGTCATTTATCACTATAAAATCAGACGACTCATTTCATTGTTCTTTCAAAGAATTTTTTGAATTCAGTCGTAGTAGATTCAAGATGAACTCTGAATGAATCTTCATTGTCGATGACAGTTTCAATCAATATGCATGTTCAATCTCAGTCAGAATCTTGAAAGATTCTAGCATCTTATCGTTCAGCTTCTTTGATGATCTTGCGATCGTAATGTTTCTAGAATTCAGAAACATCATGTCATCTATCTTGTAAATCATTTTCTTTCAATGTTTATCAGTCTGTTTCTTCATTGTGACTCTGACTCTTGCTAATGTCTGCTTGATTAACGCTAATGATCATTTCATATGTTTGAATATATTCTCTGCTTTGCTCGCTTGAATTCTAGCTTGAGTGATCTCATATTCAGTTGAATTCGAATCGAAGCTCATATGAGAGTGAAAGTTCTTATTCAGAAAGAACGCTGATTGTTCAATTGACGACGAAATAGCATTGTTATTGACGAATTCAGTCATAAATAGTCAGATGAATCAGTCATCTTGCATGTATGAGCAGTAGCTTCATAGATATCATTCTACATTCTGATTCGCTCTTTTCGTTTGATCATCAATCTGTGAGTGATAGTCGATGAATAGTTTCATCTTAATGTTGAGTCTCAGACATAGAGACTTTCAGACAATCAATATGAATTATGAATCTTTATCAAACACTATTGATCTTGATAGCTCATGAGTTCTGAAGACTCATATCAGCAGCAGCTTGACTGTTTATTCAGCGAAAGTTTCTTTGTCATCTGATCAACAGAGTATATAGTGACGTTTTTTAGACAATCGATCTATCACTGTCAGAATCGCGTTGCTTTCATTACTTTTCAATAAATCGATAATGAAATTCAATGATATATCTTGTCATTCTTGTTCAGATATAGACAATAACTTCAATAGTTTATTGATTCGATCTCTTCATGCTTTTGATCTACGACAAACGTAACAGTTTTGAATGTAGCGTTTGATTGTCATTCTCATCTTCAATCAGCAATATGATCGTCTTAACAAGTCTAACGTTCAATTCATGTCAGAATAATCATTGATTGAAAGATCATATGCTTCTCTTATTAATTGAGTGATCATTGACTGAGAAACTCACAGTCTATCATTCTTTCAGAGTACTTCGTTCAGTACTCTGTAATTGTCTAGACTCATATCTTGACAAGTTCTTCTGTTCTGTTCTATGACTGTTCGAATATTGATACATTGTTGATTCATTCGATTTTCGACTATAATTCGATTCTGAATAGAAATCATCTCTTCGATCGAATCTTCATTAACTTTCGATTTCTGTTTCAAATCTGAGTCAAATATGAGCAAGATTTGAGTCAGATCTTGATCATCTTCTATTGATTGCAGTTCAAATGTGCTTGCTGATAATAGCATCTGATGCTGATATAGCTTTCAATCATCATTTGATTCAACTGACTTGACATCTGACATTCTAATCAGCGCATCTGCTTTCAGATTCTGCTTTTCTGACTGATATATGATCTTGAAGTTATATTTGAATAACTTCTCAGCTCATTTAGTCTGTCGTCTGATCTGTTTCTTGATGATCATGAAGTACTTCAAATTCAGATGATCAATGAAGATCTTGATCAAAATATCAGTACATTTTAATTTGAGACATCAATGCTTCAAGCATTAAATAATAGTCAAAAGCTCTTTGTCATAAATCTTGTAGTTGCATTCTGCAGAAATCATGTTCTTGCTATAAAAGATCACTGAATGTAGAATGTCTTCATCATCATACTGAGACAATACTTCGTCGTTGACATAGTTTAAGAAGTTCGTTTTCAGAATAACTTCTTTGATCAAATCAAAATGCTTCAGAATGAGAACTGTCATCATCTGTTGCTTCAGTTTCTCAAAGATCGTCTGACAGATCTCTGTTCATTCAAATGAATGATCTTTTCGAGTCAGCTTTATTATAGATCGAGCAATCTTTGAAAAGTTCTTTATGAATCATCGATAGAAATTGCAAAAATCAGTGAAGATCTGTACATGAGTCAACGATCGAGACACTTTTCAGTTTCGAATCACATCTACTTTTCGAGAGTTTATTCGTAGATCATTGATGAATATCAGTAGTTTTAGAAACGAGATTTTCTGAATCTTAAATTCGCACTTGTCAATGTCTATCTGCAGATCAACTTCATGAAGCTTGTCTAGCATCTCTTTCACATGAGTTCTATGTTTCTTCAAGATCTTACTGTAAATGAGAATGTCATTCAGATAGATCTGACAGAATTTATGCAGACAGTTGAATAACATGTCGTTGATATAGTGCTGAAAGAATGTTGATTCATTGATTAATTCAAAGAGCATTACTTTATATTTGTAGACATTGAAGAAAGTGACGAATGTGATTAGATTCTCACTTTCAATGCTCATGCAAAGCTTATTGAACGTGACAATAATGTTAAGTCGAGTCAGATATTTACTATCTTAAATTCAAGTGAGTACTTCGTTTATCAAAAGTATTGAATAATGATGTCTTTTAATCAGAGCATTCAGTTTTCAATAATTCACGCAAAAGTGAAGACTATCATCTTTCTTTTCGATGAATAGTATTGACGAAGTGAATGAAGCTTTGCTGAGTGTAATAAACTTCTTCTTCAAGTTCTCTTCTAGATACTTCTTGATCTTCTGCAACTTGTGATTCAACATGAGATATAATCAACTTCTAGAAGATTGACTTTCATCTTTTAATTTAATCTTATGATCATATGATCGATGCAAGAACAACTGAGTTGTCTTTTCTCTGTCAAAAACGTTCAGAAAGTCATGATAGATTATCAAAAGCTTCTTCTTCAGTTTCTTTAATGACATGACAGAAATTATTTCGTTCAGTTTCGCTGAATCTTTGATCGAGCTAAGCATCTTGTTGATTTCACTAATGATCAATGTAAAGATTTTGACATTCTTCTTCTTGACTAGAGTTCGATAAGCAGCGACTTTGATCATGACAATATTGATGAGCTCTTTCTTCTTCGATGACTGAATGAATTCATGTTGATTGAAGTCAACTTGAGTGCTTTGCTTTCGTATGAGAACTGATTCAATGAATCGATTCACTGATTTCGAATTTGTAGTTCGCTTTAAGATAATCATTGACATAGACTTCAAGTTCTTTCGTTTTATTTCGCAGATCTCGCTTGATTTGAGTTAATGAAATGCTGATTGACTGCTTGTTTTCAAAACAATAAGTTTCGAAGTTTGAATATTTGATGAAGATATCAATCAATCGTTTGCAAAATCTATCAAAATTTGATTTCTTTTCAATCAGAAGTTGTCAATGATTATCTTATGCTGACTTAAACGAGTTATTAATAAAGACATCATTTCATTCTTATGTTCTTGTATAGTGACTGAGATATACAGAGCATGTGTAATAGATCTTCAATCGAGAGTTTTATCATATGAATGAATCAACTTCGATTTGAACAGTGAAATTGACTGAATATCAAAGTGTTCACATAGCTCTGAAATCAATGAATCATCTATGAACGTCATGTCAGTGACTTCGATGTTTATCAGAGCGAGAAATTGAAATATCTTTTCTAAATTACTTAAGATGACGTTCACAATAAATGATTTGAAATCAAACGAGTCATCGAGCATACTGATGAAGCAAGATATGAGCATGTCGCTCTCAATCACTACTTTGACGAAGACAGATCGTTTTTCGAATTCGCTGCGATTTCGTGCATCTGAGCTGACTTAAGACAGTCATGTGCTTTATGTTCTGACTTCTTGCATTTGAAGCAGAGTTCTTTTTTAAACAACTTCTTTCTAGCAGAGTTGACGTTCAATATTCTGAGTTTCTTTCATGCAGAGATTGAAGCTGAGATTAGATCTGTCGTCGAGTTCAAGTTGCTCAATTCAACTCAAGTTGAGTTTCAGAATTGAGTTGAGTTGAGAGAGATCAACTCAACTCAATCGAGTTGAGTCAGACTCTTGACTCAACTCGATCAACTTGATGAATTGACTCAAACTCGATGACATGTCTAGACATTTTACTTATTTGAAATAAGTACTAGTAGAATGAAATTATGAAATTTTAAAATGTGTGTGTATGAATGATCTTTATTTACATGTTGAAAAGAAATTTATATGTATGTAGAGAAATGTCTTCGACTTCTCTATTATTGACTCAGATCTCAGTCACTGTTTCTAACTAAACTGCTTGAAAAATGCGTAAGCAATTTCATGAAAACAGTAGATTGCAAAATGAGTTGCAAAATGAATTGCAAAACTATCTACGTGAGCTTTCTATTGATGTCTTATCGCTGTTCTTTTTTCACTGTTAAAGATGATGACTTAGATTCTTTGTTCAATTTAAAAACTGTGACGAATTTCATCAAATTTCTTTGATTCACAATCTTTCATAATGATTGATCATCTTTCTTTAATCTGTTTCTCTCAGTCAAGTGTGATGTAACTCGATCAAAATGAGCAGACGCTGAAAATTGAGCATTCAAAAGTGAAGTTGTCGTAGATCTTGCTGTATTGAGTAACGTAAACAACGTAAGTTCTTCGAAGTTTGAGAATCTTGATTGCGAAGATGTTATGAAAAGATCGACATCAATTGAATCATCATTCTTCAGTTCTGATATTGTTAATTAAATGTTTAATAATGAAAAATATAACATTACTTATCATGCTCATTATCATCAACATCATCATCTGATGCATCGCTGATATACTTTAAATCTTCATTAATGTTGATGATAAAGACTAAATCTTTGTTCTTTTCTTGTTTCTGTGCATCGAAAGCTCTTTTCTTCTTGATAAGCTCGTGAGACTTGAACTCTGATTTCAACTTCAGAGCATTCACATGCTTAATCATCATGATATTTGATATGATGTTGACAACAAGAGAGCTGCGACGATAAAATAATACATCTCGTCTCAAATTGAAAGTTCATTCAACATCTGTCAAGATAGCTGAAATTGCTAAAATTTCTCGAGTCATTCTGCTTAGATTAACAAAGTCTCTGAGATAATTTCTTCAGAACTTAATGAGATCAATGTCTTGAACAAAGTCTAAAGCTTATTAGAATTTGATATTTCAAAATATATGACTGCAAAATCGATTGCAAAGAAATTATGAGACAACATTAATTGTACAACGAACGAAATAAAGAGAAGAAAAACCTACTCTGTTTCAGATATCGTTTCGCTTCGTTAATCAAAACAAGTGATGACAAATTGTGACATTTGAAATTTCGTTTAGCGACTATATCTGCAATGAAAGATGATTGTTGTAAAACTCTTTCTTGAAGTTGATCTTGCAATGTAGTTGAGTCAGAAGCGTAGTGTTTAGCATAATAATTTATAAACTCTCGTTTGTATTTTTGTTTATAGTCGCTGTCTTGTCATGTAGATCGATCGTATAGATCTAGTTTCTGATGAGAATCTATAATATTTTTAAGATTGTACATTAGCTTTCGATCATGACTGACATTCATGTAATATTTGAATAATTTGATTCGAGCTTGCGTTAAGACTTTCAAAAGCAAACGCTTTCAAGAATGCTGCTTTCTCTTCAGAGCTGTCATGTGATCTTTGATATGAAAGAACAAAACATCATAAACAATGTAAATTGAATTGATGCTGAGTTCATGATTACATTCAAGTAAATCAGTGAATATCGCGAATGATTTGAGTAGTTCTACAAGATATTGAACATGTTTTCATTCATCACTATTGAGAGATAGCTTTTAAAAAGTTATATTTTCATTTTCGTGAGTAGAAATATAACTCTTGATGAAGTCTTGAAGACGAAGTGCTCTCAAAAGCATAAGACAGATGAAATTTCAGCGAGTTTTAACGTCTTGTATCATCTTGAGACGAAGTTCAAAATTACGTTGAGTCTTATGAAAGTTCTCTATTCTCTGAGAACTTGCATTCATATAAACAGCAAGCTTTCGAATCTAATTAAAGATTATTATAATATCATGAATAAGAGTTTACTCTGTATTTCTGATCGTGATTGCAAAATCGATTGCAAAATCGATTGCAAAATCGATTGCAAAATCGATTGCAAAATCGATTGTAAAAATAATTGCAAAGTAAAGTAACATGATAAATAAAAATTATTGATTATCTTGAACAATGTTCGAAATAGATTCTCTTGTACAGACATGCTTTGAGAACTAATCTTGAGTATTCAATATTTCTTCTCATTCTTGTTCTCTGAACTTAACATCAGCGATTTTAGTAATTGTTTAACAGCTAACTGAATTACGTGTGTTAAACATGATAAATGTGAAGTAGCTGAGAATGTTTGCAAAGTCTCGTTTAATGTCGTCATCATGACGTTGTTATTGCTGACATTGTTTATGATTATAGTCATAACTCGATCTTGAATATCAAGTTCTTGCAATATTCGTTCAGTAATACTGCTTAGATTGCTATCAGTATGCTTGTCTTCAATTTGTTCAAAGTTCAACAAGACTTTATTGTTATGAGTCTGCATAGAGCGAATCATATGAGTGTATTCTAACTAGAAGTTCAAAGCTAAAGAAGAAGAAAGATGAAACACGTCGTGAGTTTTACCCACGAAGGCACGCTAGGTCGCTAGCGTGTCAACATCAGCTCTATACTAGTCTATGATAGTTTAACATGATCTATGTTAGACTAACTCGAAGTGCACGCTCGCAACATTTATGATATTCTCAGAACTCAATGTAGTAAAATCTCATGATGACTAGAAAAGATAATCTATTAGAACTAGTTCATTCATCTAGACTAATGAAGATTTTAGAATTTGTTGATAAATTCTTGAGTATGTTGACTTGAACAACAGTCGCTTGATTCTTGAAAAAGATTGTAAGTTTGATTCTGTGTGACAGAGTAATGCTCGATCATATCATTTCAAATGCTCATCGAAATTGAAGATTATCAATAACGACATGAGAAATATTCAAAGTGACGAAAGTCTTTTGAAGTTGTAATGCAAAGACTTCTGAAGTATATTCTTGATGAAAAGTGCAATGCTGTGATTTGTTAATCTTTTGCAATCTCTTTTGCAATCTGTTTTGCAATCTTTTTTGCAATGTGCAACTAAGAAGCAACTTATCAAAGCTTAATTCTAACAAAGTTACGAATGTCTTGAACTTTCGTGATCTTAGTTGCTAAGTGTCATGATGTCAGATCATCAACTCAATTTAAAACATAAATTGTTGATATTTTAAATAATCTCGATTCATTGAACCTGTTTTGCAGTTCAATGAATCAAGTCATCAATCTAGTTATCATCATTTTAATCTAGTCTCAACAATTCTGTTTTGATCATCTCAGTCGTGTGCGCGAACTTTTGCAATCTTAAGTCAATAAAACTACTGTCTAGTCTTGATTCTGCTCAATTCATGTATATAGAAGTTGAGTTTTCATTCTTTTCTTTCACTCTTTGTCTTTTATCTTGTACATTATTTAATATATTGTCTTGTATCTAGATTCTATCAAAGTAATAATAATATCAGTCTTTTATATTGATAGTATCTTTAGTCTAGCTCAGTTTTTGACATTATGAAAGATCTACACTTTCTGCAACGTTTTCATACGTTGAAATCTCGTCTAGTTACTCTTTTATTCAAATAAAGTTGCTTCACAATCTCTTGATTGATGATGAGCGTGCTGTTGAACAGTTCACTCAAAGTGTAATCGAAAATTCAGTTGAGATCTTTCGCGTAATGCAAGAGCTTCAAAATCAAGTTCAATAACATGATGTCATCACTTTGTTCTCGTTCATCATTCTCAATTCTTCAATTTATATAAAATTGAATTCTCAGTCTCTTGCAATGATAGCTCACATCATTGCACAAATCTTGAACAATCAATCTCTCTTCATCATTCATTCTTCTGCGAACTCTGTCGCTGTCATCATCGCTTCTAGATTCAAGAAGCTTCTCGACATATCTGAGTATGAGAGAGACAAAGATCGATTGAATGCATGAAAGCAGAGTCTGATACAGCGCATGAACATGAACGATGATCGTTATTTCTCTCATCGAGTCAAGATCATTTATGTTCAGTCATGACTCATCATAGATAAGAAGACTCACAATCTAATGAGTCAATATTGAATCAATGATCTTTGCATCATTTTCATTTTCGCAGATTGAGAACACAAGTTGCATCATTGCTGGGACAATTCTTTCAAGACAGAAGATGCTCATCTATATCTTCGTGAAACTCTGAAGCAAGACATGAATAGCTTTGTCAACTATTACAATCTCTTTTATTAAAAGAAAGAACATTCTTTGATGAAAGATTTCTTGTTGATTGACTGTCTGAAGCACAATGTCAATTATTTCACTCAAGTCATCATCTTTTTCTGATGAAATCTTGATGAAACTCAATCATTCATCTTTCATTAATGAGTTCAAGCATTCTTTGACATCAACGAAGAGCTTCAGTAGCTTAAGCATCATCAATCTTACTTCATCTTCATCATTGTCTCATTCATCAAAGCTAAGAGCATCTCTGCATTGACTAGTAACTTTTGGAGTTCAAAGATCATCATCTCTGTGACTGTTGTTTCAACAGTATCTTCATCTCTCTTTCTTTCATCTTTCAATAAATCAATGAATCTAAGCTTCGTCATTGTCATCATTCAAGATAAGACTCTGATCATTTTTGAGATCAAGAAAATCTGCAACAAGTGAAAGCTGTGCTACTACTGCAAGTTGCAACATTCAAGCAAAATCATTAAAGAATGCTCAAATATGTTACGAGCATATCAAGACTGAACAAGACTGAAGCTTTAATCAATTCGCAGTGAACGCTAGCGAGTTTTCTGCGTAATGATTAGAACTAATCAGCGAGCTAGTCAGGTTTGACTCAGATATGACTCAAATATGACTCAGATATGACTCAACATTCTTTTTCTTTCTCAACACTCTTTTCTTTCATCAACATCTTGTTCATCTACATCACATTCTTTTCATGTCACAAACACATTTCTTTCGAGCCTAGCGCAGTCTCTGAACATTACATAAATAGAAGCTTTTGTATCAATCTTCTTCTGTATTCTTAATATTCAGTTATAGCTATCTTTAAAGATCAAGCACTATCAACTCTGATTTTCATCGATTGTATCATTTAAGCACGATTCTGACATTATATTAAGAATTCATTAATCACACGATACTGATCTCATTACTCATTCAACATACTCGTCTAGACAGAATGAGTCTAAAGAAATTCATTTATCTGATGATTGATGATAATCGAAAGATAGAACAACACTAGAGAGTTGAATAGAATCAACGATAAAGAATCTTCGTTGTTTGCTCAAGAATCAAATCGATCGATAGATTCAATAATAAAGAATCTTCGTTGTTTGCTAGAAAATCAATCAAATCAACAAATAAATCTCATCTTCTTTGTTGAAGATTAAACATCATTCTATACGCCTTTCTTCTTCAATCGTCGAGCATCGTCATTCGTTCAATCCTCTTTCAAACAAATCTCATCATGTCTAGTCATTCATCTACTGAAGAGCATTTCGAAGAATTTCAAAATTGTTTCTCTCAAATCTTTGATGCTGATTCATCAAAATCACGAACGAAATCATCAAGTGCTGCATCATTCATTCATGAAGATGACGAATCATTCGCTGAAACGATAATACTTCTCGTGTTCTACGAAATCTGAAAGACTCGAAGTCTAGTTCTTGATGAAGAAACAGATCAACTCTACGAGTTAAATAAACAACAAGAAGACGAAATCAAAGAGTTGAAGACTAGACTTCAAGCTAAAGAAAATACTTCTTCTAATTTCATCTACTCTGAGCGTTCTAGATCTCAAAAAATATCTGATTCTTCGCTGTTTACTGATGAAAAGAATTCTACTTGAGAGAACTGATACGGAAAAATTCAGAATAAACTAGAGATCAACGTCGATCTCTTTTCTAATGAACGAGTCAAATTGAGCTATATACA
>JAABUV010006980.1_pt1 | contig 12047 bp, 6 predicted proteins | sample 5559971 | NCBI WGS metagenome assembly JAABUV01 (sample SAMN10711881, study PRJNA513362) | rock metagenome | isolation source: Antarctica rocks | place: Antarctica: Victoria Land, Knobhead nord | collected 2015-12-19
AAGATTGCTGACATGCATCGGGGCCGTAGGAATCAGTCCTGTTAGAGACCAGAAAGGCTATCGACTTGGCAACGTGGTTCAAGTACTCGCGTGGCGTTGCAGGGCCCTCGGCGGACCTAAATGCGTACAACGCATTTCGAGAGTGCTATAACCAGATTTGAAATATGAAGTGAGTAATGCTCGAACCATTAACATTGAAGCTTGCTACATTTTAAATTTCCCCAATGTATCTGTCAATATAAGCAAAACCAGTCGTTCTTCGTATTAATGACCGTGCAATCGCCTATGTCTATCCTTATACTATCTCTATCGTGGTTACAATCTTTCGCCTGCAGAGCCAATCCAAGACTTCGCTTCGGGTTTCAGGATCCAGATTTTCTAGAGTCAGCACAGTCTTGCCCCTCTCCGCAGGCGTATTCACCGGTGGAATTTCATGAGATGAAGACGGTGTCGTTGTCTCTATCACATCCGTTAGTGTGGCCTGGCCCTCGAAACCACCAGGTGGTTGCTGACGGTCGTTCGTCAGTGAAAAGGCTTTGGACGTCGTAGGGCTTAGATTCATCCGGGAATCAACACACATTGTGGCATTGGAGAAAGGATAGAGCGAGGTGGAGCTGTTCGGTGAAGTAAGCACGGGTCTTGTTTTGTCGCTCTCGTGGTATGGATTCATGGTCGTGAACAAATCGTCATGCTCTTGTGTAATTTGTGACTCGTGTTGCCCAAGTTCCCCTGGGAACAATTGAGGGTCCAAGGACTCCATATGGTCGGCCTGTGTACCTTGCGAGAGCCATGAATTGATAGTTTCGTCGTCTATGGATGTCGCTAAGATACTCTGTATAAAGGAATCATGCTGCTTCATGCCGCTTTCTGGGCTAGTCGGTACCAGACCACACATCTGCTCAGGTTCCGCTGGGGAGTCTTGTGTTTGCATCGTTGTTAGAGAAGTAGATGATCGCAAATGCTGCTTCTTCTTCTGTTGTCGACAAAGCGATACATACCTATATTGCTCTCTAGGTTAGCTTGCACATAGCGTCATTTATCAAGGACTATAAGGCGCCGCACCGATTGCTCAGGTCTAACCTCGATCTTTCAGGAAGGTAACTCTCATGGATTAGTTTCCAGTCACGGCCGTGGCTTTGAACAGCTTCCGTGAGAGTAGTATCCTAATCTCTATAGTCAGTTGTCTTGGGTCTCACATAGCAGCGCGTAGTTTTACATCTTCCTCGGTCCATTCACTGCGTGAATTATTTGGATCAAGAGAATTTCGCCAGCGCTTGGCGCATTCTGGACTCGCATCAGCTTGCTCTTGATGAGAGGTGTGCTTGCACATGTGTGGAAACGTACGGTCAGGGCTGCGGGTCCCAATGGTTTTTGAGATGTCGGTCCAGCTATTCCCAGAGCCCAATTAGCATTTGGTCCCCGGATACAGTAACAACGTTTGCCCACCGGCAGCCGTATTCTTTAACCGATTGACAGAGGATATCGTCTTCACTACTGTCCCATGCACCCCTTTTCCACTTCTGGTCCATTTTGGCCCAACGTTTGCGGCAATCATCCTTGCTTCTGTCTTGAAATGCTGCGGCAGTTTCCGGCCAGCATATGGGCTTCCCAGAATTTCCTGACTCAAATCGTTAGTCTGAATGCTGGTTCTATCACTCTTTCGACCCTTACTGCACTCTTCAACTCTCTCTTGCAATAAAGTATTCTCTGCAGGCGTCCACTTTCTAGGCGTTCTAGTAGATTGCGGTATCATCTCAACCACGGGGACAGGCCAATATTCTATCTGGAGTAATACTCGCAATCGAGGTCACTGGCTTGGTTCCAGCATCTACAAGCCCACAAGGCTCGGTTGCGTGATAAAGGACGGTCCGGCCAGTTTGGAATCAGGCTGAAGGAGCTGAAAAACCATTGTGTCAGGGCTGATAGAGCTAAGCAATTCTATCGTATGTCGGCTATTGGAACAGTGCCACACGGGTATGTTTGGGCATTGCGACTTATTCCCGCAACCCACATGTATTATATGGCTTTTGTCAATACGGAGATAGATTACATGGCTTGAACGCTGTTGAGAAATTTGGCATTGACCGTAAAGCTAGGACTGATTTTGTCATGATATGATGTCGTTGTTGCAATGTGGACTGAAAACTGAAAGTTGTCAAAACTTTGAGGCTTCTCGGCATCGCGGTTTGTTGTAGAAAGTACTTCTGCTATAGCAAGCGCTATAGCAAGCGATCTTCTATCAATGAAACGCCCTTAGACTTGCAAAGTTTTATTGCATGTATTGTTTTCCCGAATAGGTCAACTCCGAAGACGTCGTCACTGTGTGCCTATCAACGGTAGGAGCAAGTCGCATTTTGCGTGGGTCATTAATACGCCCCTTGTAGGATTGGCCAGTGGGGGGCATAGCTCAATAGCAGGGTTCATGGCTCGTTACGAGGTCATTACCCTGCATGCTCATTGAGTAGGGCTCGGAAAAAAGCGTATGTTGAATCAAGATGTCACAGGACAGCTATCCCTGTTCCCTACTTTGCATATATGTATGTACTGTGAAGTACTGTATATGTACTCCATGTGGAGCAGGAGCCTATTTGCCTAGCAAGCGGGTGCAACCTTTTTCAGTCGGAAGAGCCCCCATGGACCATGGTGCCCGCCACATGCCCGCCTCAGCTAAGGTAGCCGAGTAATCTACCTATGTACTACAGTACAGTAGTACGAGGGGGTCGCCATTTCCGATGGAAACTGCTTTGCACTACGTCTTTTAATTAGGTATCGTGGATTGCGAAACCTGTGCCGTTTTTTAGAATTTGCCGAGAGCCCCACCAAATTTAGTGGCGAATCTCCTAAAAGTGCAAAATAAGAAACAGATTTGTAAAATCAACCCTACTGCCCTTCCGATGCTTCATATGTAGTATATTCAATGCTCCGTATGTGACGTATCCAGTGCTTCATATGTGATATATTCAGTGCTCCATATGTGACGTATTCAGTGCTCCATATGTGGTATATCCAGTGCTTCATGTAGTATATCCAGTGCTCCATATGTGGTATATCCAGTGCTCCATATGTGGTCTATCCAGTGCTCCATATGTGGCCTACCCAGTGCTTCATATGTGACGTATCCAGTGCTCCATATGTGACGTATGCAGTGCTCCATATGTGACGTATCCAGTGCTCCATATGTGATATACCCAGTGCTTCATATGTGGCCTACCCAGTGCTTCATATGTGACGTATTCAGTGCTTCATATGTGCTCTATCCAGTGCTTCATATGTGGCCTACTTAGTGCTTCATATGTGACGTATCCAGTGCTCCATATGTGGTATATTCAGTGCTTCATATGTAACGTATTCAGTGCTCCATATGTGACGTATTCAGTGCTTCATATGTGATATACCCAGTGCTCCATATGTGAACTATCCAGTGCTTCATATGTGGCCTACCCAGTGCTCCATATGTGGCCTATCCAGTGCTCCATATGTGGTCTATCGGAAGCCAATGAGAAAGTTGATGGGGAAGCCAATGGGGAAGCCAATGAGAAAGTCAATGGGATGTAGAGAATCCGTTATCGTTATTCCAAGCTCTTCTTCATAACAATTCAATAGGGCGTTTGGTAGGGAGTTTGGTAGGGAGTTTGGTAGGGAGTTTGGTAGGGAGTTCGATAGGGAGTTCGATAGGGCGTTTGGTAGGGAGTTTGGTAGGGAGTTTGGTAGGGAGTTTGGTAGGAAATCGGTAGAGCGTTTGGTAGGGAGTTTGGTAGGGAGTTTGATAGGAAGTTTGGTAGGAAATCGGTAGAGCGTTTGGTAGGGAGTTTGGTAGGGAGTTTGGTAGGGAGTTTGATAGGGAGTTTGGTAGGGAGTTTGGTAGGAAGTTTGGTAGAGCGTTTGGTAGGGAGTTTGATATCGAGTCATGAAGAGTGCTGTCTATCGAGCTAATTAGCATGTGCTATGAAGCATGTACGAAGCATACAGTGTGTATCAATAAACAGGTAAATCGATAAACAGAGATGAACAAAGATTCAAAACACGCGTTGAATTAGAATCAAGAAATTCATGAATGAGACGGTTATGAGCACAGCGAGTACAGGTGCGTTGAGACATGAAGAACGATCGTAAAAAGAGATAAAGATTGATATATACGCGTACAATGAAGGTAATGAGGTATGTACGGGTAAACAGGTAAACAGGTCAAGAAAATTTCAATCGTCGATCAGGTGATTTCCGGTCACCTGATGTACGTACAACGACTTCAATGAACCGTAAAAATCAGAATGGTAGTTTAAGCGAAAGAAAAAGAAATGATGGCAGTTTAAACGGGAAAAAACGACTTGCACGGGTCAACGCAGCGAAAAAACATAGTGCGGGGTCGAAAAAGTTTTGATGTTGGGTCACCTGATGGAACCCTTGGCATTCAACGATCAGAATACACCCTTGCTTCAGTACTATATAGATTTGCCAGGTGGCCTGGACCCTGGCTCATAACCAGGGGGTCTCGGTCCGATTCCCTCGTGGCTTTTGATAGCTACAACTGTGGTACTCCGTACTTGGGGTATCAGTTGTTAGTACTAAAGCCACAGTCAAGGTTGATTTTTGGTATGCTGGCCAATCAATTTCCATGGATTGGAAGGTAGCAATAACAACTGTTTCCTGGTATGTAGAGTGGGGCCTGTTTGCCTGGTAGGTAGCAAGCGAGTGCAGCCTTTTTGAGCCACCCCTCCCTGACACAAGATGCATGTTCAGAACACTACGGAATACTGATGTCTCGTTTCTCTGATTTTTGTTTTTTATTTAACTAAGCATACAGTCATCTGTCATCATACAAAACTTTTTCAAAGACACTTCAATTTGAATGAGAGACGTTATTATTTGAGAACGACTTTGGGTACTTAACGGGTTCAGAGAAATTTCACGTCGACAAGAGCGTGAAGTATGATCGTCACTGAAGTCTGTTCTTCCTCTCTATTTTTACTAAGCAATATTCTGATTTTTGCTGCTTTTTACACAAAACATGCATTTCTTCAAAATACATGTTTAAAACAACATCTAGTCAACAAACGTATTTTAAACATTGTAGACCCCTATGATTGAGAGTCGTGAAGCCGCAATGAAGTGAAGACTGTGAAGTCGATTAAGGCAACAGCTTTCAGACACATTGACTTTCAATTATCGTATCGAGAACGCCACCAATACTGCTATTAACAAACTTAAAGATAAGAGAAGGCCAAGCAAGATGCGTATTGCAAAACGTCGGTGAAAATGAATCGCAACGACGGTGGCGCGACCGAGGCCGTGACAATACTATGCACATCAGGAAAAGAACGATAGTGAGGTGGTCACGGAGGGAGAGATGTCGTTGCTCCGGCGACGATCAGACCTACTACGGTAGAGCTCTTGTTGTTAATACAATTTCGATGGCAGGGGCGAAACTGCGAAGCTGACGTACCACCTCCCCTGCTTCCCCCCCTGCCATGCTCTACCGTAGTAGTAGTTACTACTTTTTTGAGCTTTTATATTGGAACACGCTTGCACTCACTTGTACTACCCGGCACCCTAGGGTCTTCGCATTCCTAAGGTAATTTAGGTACTTACCAATAGCATAACGCTAGAATGAAGCCTCAACCCTCGATATTCCAATCGGCCTGATCGATCAATTCCTACCTTCGAGACTCAATCATGAGCAAAGATCAATTCAACACAGCGCGGTTTCTCAGAGAAGCTGTATAGAATCTAAAATGCTGAGAAATAGCTAGGTGAACGATAAATCGGGTGAAAGTTAGTCAATCGGAATATGTAGAGGTAGGGGCTACATGGCTAGGGTTAGAATTTCGGCTGGTTAGTGTCACCAAAGTAGCATTCACTAGCAATCCTATTACCTACTGCCTGTCTTATTCACCTGCAGTCCTACAGTATTGCATTTCTGGGTACTTCCGTACATAAAAGTATTTAATGACCGTGTCACTCTAAGAATATTCTTCGTCTGTCGACACATCAACACGACCATTATTCTTCTCAAAAAAAACGAATGATCTTCGTCATGAACCGGATTCTTAGAAAACAACCTGAGCTACCTGAGCGGGAACGATGATGCCACCAGGCACGCCGCGCACAGCAGGTGAGAAAAAGCATGAAGCCAAGCTCCTCCGAGCACGTCGCCAGAGTCCCCTCGACGAATCTTGGACACGGCTCGAACAAAAGGCCCCCCATGATAAAGAGCAAGGGCGGCGGCAATCTGCCCACATAACGCATCATGCACTGCGCGGTTCAGGACGACCGCGACGATGATGTTTGTGGTCAGAAGCAGAAGGGCGTATTGCCGGATGACGCCGTGGCTGTGTGGTTGGGGTGTTGAGAGCGTGGCTGAGGGTCGGAGAAAGAAGTTGAGGGCTGCTGTTGTCTCAATGGCAAGGTGAAGGACGAGGGCAAATCTCATTAGGGATGCCATCTTTACTTGATGGACTTGGGAACAGTGGATCGAAAAAGACGTGGTGAAATCTGGTGGTCTTGTTGGTATTCGGAGCCAAGCAAGAATTTAGAGGAGATGTGGGTACAGTGGGTTGTCCTGGGGGACATTTGTACGATACCTAGAACTAGTGCTTACCTTATTTATCTTTCCCCCATCTCGTGCTTTTCCTCGTTTATGCCAATAGCATCACGATTCTAGCAGTATTAGATACCCACATAGAGGGGGAAAGGTATCTCGGTACTTATTCCTACCCTGATCTTCATCTAAACTAGAACCTAAGCTAAGCTATTAAATTCTCCCACAATCCACCCAGATGCAAAAACACCGTTGCTCGACTATTGCTTCGTCCATAGTTGTTCCCAGTCTCGTAACCCACCAAATTCTGGTGAGAATAGTTGAAATACAGAAACAAGAGTCGCTCAGTCTCGTATATTCCTCACAAGGTCTATCGACCAATAAAGATGTTTCTAAAAGTAAGCGGAGCGAGAATTAAAGTGCTGACGCGTCTTCACGAAGCGAGGAAGCGTACGTGACAGTAGGTGAACCGCATCATCGCATGAAGGATCATGCAGATAGACCCTTAAAGGATCGAAGGAGACGATAACTGATTATAGCGTTGTACGCAGAATATTTAGGTCTTACTCTCGAGTCGGTTTTTGCTTTGTAGCCCCACTAACCTACGGTAGAAATTAGTGGGGATCGACCAGTGTACTCCGTACTGTAGGGCTACAAACTAAAAGCCGACTCGAGACTAAAATCAGGGACTAACTACCTTAGCTAAGCGATCCTAGACTCTATGTTGACGACTTCGTTATAAAAGACGGTACTATGAAAATATCTTCGCGTAGGTGTTAATGTGCTGGTCTCTCCTGATCCCAAAGCAGAAAAGAATTTGGAATATTAATGAACTAGAGTTTACCCCTGGAATGGTGTTGGGGTTGTATTTGCCATTTCATCTTATGGCCAGATGTAGTAGCCCTCGAAAGCCGGATTTCGTAGGCAGCAGTCGGCCATCCTTACTTCCGTATTCCGTACACACCACAACATTGTGCCGACTGCCTCGGTTCGCGACGCGACTCCCATTCCTTCGTCGGTTCACGGGCAATTATATCAAATAACTGTGAGATGTCAGATCAAACTCAACTCTAAAAGGTCGACTTTACGTAGCCTCGTGCTAAAACACCCTCTAATAGCAGCTCGTTCTTGCACTAAGCTGACAGATCTTTCCGCCAACTAGAGAGCCGCGTTCGACCTGAATATGCTGTGTATGCGCTACTGTGGTATAGAATGGTGGCGGGGACTATCGCCGGTGACATTCCGCACCGACGCAAGGATAAGGTAGCCACCCGACTCAGCAAATGCTGGAGTCTGGAGTACGTATTCCCATTTCCTCGATCCAGCCTTAGACTCAGTTAGGCCTAGTCTACTACTGTACTTTCCGCTGCCCTGAAACCTGGAACACATTTCCCTTAAGAGCCCGACTGAGGAGCCCGACTGTGCATCACACAACAGAGCAGATGTGAGCCTCGGCATGGTGTAGAAATCTTCATTTTTTGTTTTCGCTTGATAAGATTTCGTATTCTGCTGCGTTGATCGAGTTCGAAGTTCGACCGAACGATTGCACACTCCAGGACCGTCAACAATGTCTGGTCAAGTGGGGCAAATGTTCCCTCCCTCTGCAAAATTCACGGAGAAAGAGCTTCCAGACCAGGCAGGCAAGGTACGAGTCTTTGTCTTCCCACCGGCAAATGAATTACACTAACAGCTCCCTAGGTATTCCTCGTGACTGGCGGCGCCTCAGGCATCGGCTTGGAGCTTGTAAAGATTCTCTACGCGCACAATGCGAAGGTATACATCGCAGCTCGCTCAGAACAGAAAGCCTCCAAGGCCATAGCGTCGATCGAAACCAGCTTTCCCGAAAGCAAAGGCGAGCTGGTTTTCCACCATCTCGACCTTAGTGACTTGATATTAGTAAAACAATCCGCCGATTCATTCCTCTCCAAAGAAACTAGGCTCGATGTATTGTGGAACAATGCCGGCGTAATGGTCCCCCCACAAGGCTCGAAAACTATACAGAATTACGAGGCCCAGATTGGAACAAATTGTCTAGGCCCTTTCCTTTTCACAAAAGTTTTGACATCTCTCCTAGTTGAGACTGCTAAATCTGCGCCGCGAGATAGTGTCAGAGTGGTTTGGCTGTCGTCGTCGGCTGCAGAAACTACAGCGCCCAAAGGGGGAGTTGTCATGACGAATCTCGATTACAGAAAGGATGAGTCAGCCTGGTACAAGTATGGAGTCAGCAAAGCCGGCAACATATTCTATAGCAACGAATTCGCAAAGCGGCACCAAGCCGACGGCGTTCTCAGTGTGGTGTGTGCCACACGTTGTTTGTCTACGGGCTTGTTAAGGCTTACTAGTAACTCGTGCAGTCTCTAAACCCTGGGTTTCTGAAAACGGACCTTCAGCGTCATGTGTCTGGCATCCAAGGTGTCATCTTAAATTTGCTCCTCCGGCCCCCTATTCATGGCGCGTACACCGAGCTTTTTGCTGGATTGTCTCCAGACATTACACTTAAAAAAACCGGCGCCTGGAGTACGTCTCAGATTCATCTTGTCCTGCACTGTGCTGACTTGGTGTACTTCAGTCATACCCTCGGGCCGATTCGGTACTCTGAGGAAGGATATCGAGGCCTCTGGAAAGGCTAAAAGCGAAGGCGGCAATGGACGTGGAGAAGAATTTTGGGAGTGGAGCGAAAAACAGGTTCAACGGTACCTGTGAGGTCGCCTTCTCGTGTTCCAGTGTGGTTGAATCTTCAGATGGTTCAAGTGGAATTTAATATATAAAGGAGCATAGCTTTTTGCAGTTCGCTTCGACTTGATTCCTCTTCCCATGTATTTTTAACCGTTTATGATAGAAAGTTTTACTGTCAACACTATTGTCGGAGACATCGAAATGCACGACCAACCAGCCCATGGAAACTTCGGGCCGGTACGGGAGTAATCGTGCCGCACACTTAGCTCCGGGATTGCTTAACGACTCGGCTATTTGAAGACATCATGTCTCTGCAATCCCCAAAGCAATGCGTGTTCCGCAAGTTTGCACCATCTGCTCCTGTTTTGGGCCGACTGTCGATGCAGGTGGACTAGTAAGCGCCAATGTTGTCAGCCAATAGAGTACGGACGATGGTGCAGGATTTCCGAGGTTGAAAAGGGAGTAGCGCGCCCGACTGAGCCCGACTGAGCCCGACTGAACCCTGACTGCAAATGGCTGCAAGGGAAAACGTAAAAGGGTATTCTGACAAGCGGTATTGTGGCCATAAAGCGAGTCCTGTGGTGTCATGCAAGTGGTCGTGTATGTCGATTTGACTGTTGCGCATGTAAGATGGCATAGGAAAGACACTACCTTATAGGGCTAAAGTTGCTCGCTAAGACACTAGTGCAGCCGGTTACTTTAAGATACCGAGGTACCTAGCTAAAAGGTTGCTGCTCCCGCTAACCCCCAGAACTCTCGGGCTGATATTTTGTCCGACAACACTAGCCATATTCCTCTCAACGGTATTGTTGACATAGACTCTGGCCATCTTCCTCTCCAACACTCATCATGCCAGAAAGTCGTTGGCTGTCACTCTACTCATCTTTCTCTTTTGAACGACACTAGTATTCCTTAAAACCTGCTTCAGCACAGTGTGCCGCCCCCGGAACGGGAATGGAGGCACCGGCGGGCTCAGAGATAAGCAAGCCAGAGCGGATGGGCCCAGAAGGAATAGAAGAAATGGTTGAGCCATCGGCCAAGTCGAATCCAGCCGATATGGAAAAGTCGAATTCAGAAGAGGTGGAAAAGTTTAAGCCAGGCTGGCGGCTTCTAGCTGCCTTTATTTCAATCGCCGTCGTCAATCTTGCTACCGCTTTAGATGCCACCATCATTTCTGTAGCCTTGCCGGTAAGCCTCCTCATCTGATCATAGGGCCTTTATAAATCTCGTACGTACCAACGATTGACACGCTCCAAGGTAATCACCGTCGCCCTTCATGGCAACGCAATTGAAGCCTTCTGGGCCGGAACCTCATTTCTCCTTACCTCCATGGTCTGGCAGCCTAATTTCGTCGCTTTCTCCCATCTGTGGGGTCGTCGCCCTCTCCTTCTCCTAGCCCTTACCTTCTTCACTGTCGGCTCCATTGTTTGCGCAGTATCAAAGAATTTCACCATGATGCTTGTTGGCCGTTCCATCCAAGGCACTGGCGGCGGAGGCATCATCGCTCTCACAGAAATTCTCATCACCGACATGGTGCCTCTCCGCGAGCGAGGCAACTACTTCGCTCTCATTAGTATCGTCTGGGCCATCGGTAGCGTGGCCGGTCCGCTGGTTGGAGGCGCTCTCGCCCAAGCAGGTGCCTGGCGCTGGATCTTCTATCTCAATTTGCCCATCGTGGCTATTGGCTTCGCCGGCATCATTGCCTTTCTCAAACTTGAGGGTCGGACACGTTCGCTGAAACAAAAGCTTCGCGAAATCGACTACCTCGGTTCTGTCATCTTCCTCGCTTCTTCAACATCCTTTCTCATAGCCATCACCTGGGGCGGCGTCATGTACGCTTGGTCAAGCTGGCACACCCTCGTTCCCATCATCTTCGGCCTGTTTGGTCTCTCCCTCTTTGTCATTTATGAAGCCAAGTTTGCGACCTACACCCTCCTCCCTCTTGGAATATTCAGAAACAAAGACACCAACATCGCCTACTTCCTCACCTGGATCCACGGTATCATCCTCTGGTCCATCCTCTATTACATGCCTCTTTTCTTCGAAGGCGCGCAAGATTTCACCCCAGTCCTCGCCGGAGTCTCCGCGCTCCCGCAATCCCTGACTGTCGTCCCTTGCGCGGCGGTCGTCGGCGTCATCGCCGCCAAAACAGGCCACTACCGCTGGGCGCTCTGGCTCGGCTGGACCCTGACCACCTTGGGCTCCGGCCTGCTCTACCTCCTCTCGCCCACGACCACCATCCCAGCTTGGATTTTCCTGATGCTGGTCTCCGGCATCGGCATCGGCCTTCTCTTCCCCGCCATGGCCCTCGCGATCCAAGCCTCCGCCCCGCCAAAAGACATCGCCATCGCCGCCGCCATGTTCACCTTCTTCCGCTGCTTCGGCCAAACCATCGGCGTCGCCGTCGGTGGTGTCGTCTTCCAGAACCGCATGGCCGCCAACTTGGCAAGCTACCCTTCCCTGTCAGGCTCTGCCGTGTCGTACAGCCTCAACGTGGTGTCGCTTATACGCCAGATCAACACCATGCCGGACGGAGATCCAATGAAAATGATCCTCAAGACTGCCTTGGCGCATAGCATCCGCCCTATCTGGGCGCTCATGTGTGGATTGGCGGGTCTTGCCCTCATGACTACGGTCTTCATCAAGCATTACGATCTGAATCAAAAGTTGACCACAGAGCAAGGTTTTGAGGGGCATAAGAAGAGAAAGATGAAGGAGGGGGACCCCGAGTTGGCCGCCGCTGCCGTAATACCTGACGCTGTTGTCGTTGATGACAAGAACACAAATGCAGTCAATACGGACATCTTCAATTGTAATCCCAGCGCAGCCAGAATGG
>JAABUV010006982.1_pt1 | contig 12046 bp, 12 predicted proteins | sample 5559971 | NCBI WGS metagenome assembly JAABUV01 (sample SAMN10711881, study PRJNA513362) | rock metagenome | isolation source: Antarctica rocks | place: Antarctica: Victoria Land, Knobhead nord | collected 2015-12-19
CACGCTCAGCCAGGCCAGCCGACCGCCAGGGCCTACCTGAACGGCCTTATCTCCAATCGTCTGGTCGGCGGCTAGGATCGGCCGGCCCCGCGCGATAGGATGGCACATGGGAGGGCACGCCATGAACCGGGTCGGGATGATCGACACGTCCGCCGAAGCCCGAGGCGTCCTGGCCGACGTCCATCGGCGGATGCCGCCTGCGCGCAAATTGCAGTTGCAGGCGGCCGACTATCGATCCGAACGCGACCTCCACGAGGCGGGCGTCCGGCGGCGGAACCCCGATGCGACCCGGGCCGAGATCCGGGCGTCGTGGAACCTCGTCCGGCTGGGCCCGGGCCCCTGGACCTTGGCGAGGGAGCCATCCATGGACCGACCGCTCGACAACCTCGACATCGTCCGGGAGGTCGTCGCCGCCCTCGACCGGCTGGGGATCGACTACGCCCTGGGCGGCTCCTGGGCCAGCTCCTTTCACGGCGAGCCGCGCTCGACTCGTGACGCCGACCTCACCGTCGAGCCGTTCCCCGGCAAGGAAGCCGCGTTCGTCGGGAGCTTCGGGCCTGACTATTATCTGAGCCTCGACGCGGTGACCCAGGCCGTCCGCGGGCGACGGACCTTCCACATCATCAATACGATCGCGGGCTTCAAGGTTGATATCTTCATTCGGAAGGATGCCCCCTTCGAGCGTTCGGTGTTGAGCCGGCGGACCCGGGTCGAGATGCCGGGCGACCCCGGTCCGCCCCTGGCCCTGATCTCGGCTGAGGACTCGATCCTCCTCAAGCTGGAGTGGTATCGCCTGGGCAACGAGACCTCCGAGCGGCAATGGCTGGACGTCCTCGGCGTCATGAGGGTCCAGGCCGGCCGGCTCGACGACGCCTACCTCGACCAATGGGCGGCCGAACTGGGCGTCGCCGAGCTGCTCGCCGGAGCCCGGCGCGATGCCGAGGGTTCATGATTAATGAATGATGGAATATGGATGAGGGGAAGGACGTTCGGAGTCGATTGGATCGCCCATCGCCCATCGTCCATCGCCCATCAGCCATCAGCCATCAATTATCCCTTGGCGGCTGGCTTGAGGAGTCCCCGGGCCTTCATCCACTCCTCGCAGCGTCGGGGCCAGGAGGCGACGGGCTTGCCGATCGGGTTCATCCCGAAGCCGTGGCCGCCCGAGGAATAGACGTGGAGCTCGGCGGGGACCCCAGCCCGCCTCAGGGCCAGGTACATCTGGACGCTGCTCTCGACGGTGATCGGGTCGTCGCCGGCGTGGGCGAAGAAGGTCGGGGGCGACTCCGGGCCGACCCGGATCTCGGGGGCCAGGCCGTCGTTGCCCTTCTTGAGGAGGTAGGCGGGATAGATCAAGATGGTGAAGTCGGGGCGGCAGCCGGCCTTGTCGGCGTCGTCGACCGGCTGGTAGGCCCGCTGGTCGGGGTTGGTCGAGGCCCAGGCGGCGAGATGGCCGCCGGCGGAGAAGCCGAGGATCCCGATCCGCTTGGGGTCGATCCCGAGGTCCGCGGCCTTGCTCCGGACCACGCTCAGGGCGCGCTGGGCGTCCATCAGGGCCTGCGGCGGCGGGACGTCGTTGGGCGTTCCGGCCCGCCGGGGGACCCGGTACTTGAGCAGGACGCCGGTCACGCCGACCGAGTTGAGCCACCGGGCGACCTGCGCCCCCTCGTGGTCGCTGGCCAGGATGTTGTAGCCGCCGCCGGGGCAGATCACGACGGCCGCGCCGGTGTCCTTCTCGGGGCTCGGGCGGTAGACGGTGAGGGTCGGCCGGGAGACGTTGGAGAGGATCAGGATCCCGGCCTTGTTGGTCTCGGCCTTCTCCTGGCCGATGGGGCCGGACTCGCCGGGCGGGCTGCCGGGCCAGAGGTCGATGGCCTTCGGGGCGGGCGGATCGTCGGCTCTCCCGGGTGATCCGAGGCCGAGCCCGAGGCAGAGTCCAAGGCCGATGGCGGTGCTTCTCATGGTGCGGAGGATCCCTGTGCGATGGACGGAGGGTCGGCACGACGGGGATATCGTACCGGTCGCGGCATGGGGTGTGCTACTCTGCTCACCTGGTACGTACAGCCCGTGCTGGCCCTATCTCAAATCGGGAGAAGACTCAGATGGCAGACGCCAAGCAGCAGCACCCCTCGGCCGAACATCACCACCAGGCCGCGGCCCACCACCACGCCGCGGCCCACCATCACCACCAGGCCGCCCACCACCACGAGGTCGGCGAGCACGCCGAGGCCAAGCAGCACGCCACGGCCGCCCAGACCCACAGCGAGCAGGGGCACAAGCACACCACCACCGCCCACACGCATTCGCAGAAGTGAGCGCGACGGGGGTGGCCAATCGGTCGCCCCCGCCTCCTTTCCCGGGGTTTGGGCCGGGATGGGTCACGACGGATCGACCGCGAAGGTAGGCGGATCCCCGGCCTCGGGCCACCAGCCCCGGCGGAGTCGCCAGCCGTGCCCCTGGACGCAGAGGGCGGCCACGTAGCCGGCCTCGGCGGGCAGCTCGACGAGCGACCACCGAGCCGCGTCGGCGGGGTTGGGTCGGGTGGACAGAAGTTCGGCCGGTCGGGCGGGTCCGATGGCGACCTCGAACTCGTCCAGCGGCAGGGCCAGGCCCTGGCCGCGGGCCTTGATATAGGCTTCCTTGCGCGTCCAGCCATGGAAGAAGGCGAGCGTCCGGTCCGACTCGGGCAGGGCCCGGAGCGTGGCGATTTCGCCGGGGGCGAAGAACCGCTCGGCGATGGCCTCGCCACCGAATTCGGGGCGGACCCGCTCGATGTCGACGCCGAGGTCCCGACCCCGGGCCAGGGCGAAGACGACCAGCGACCCCGAATGCGCCAGGTTGAACCGGACCGGGGCGTCCACGCCCGAGTCCGGGTCCAGCGCCGGCTTGCCGTGGGCGTTGGCCACGAATCGGAGCGTCCCCGGCGGCCGGTCGAGGTAGCGGCCGAGAATCGTCCGGAGCAGGCCCCGGCCGACGGCGAATTGCCGGCGGTCGCGGGGGAACGCGAACCGGTCGGCCCGCCGGCGCTCGGCATCGTCGAGGAGCCCGCGCATCGCCTCGACCGCGTCGTCGGGGGCGTCGCGCGAGGCAACCCAGGCGTGAACCTCGTCGGTCGGCAGGTCGATCATCCGGTCAGTCCCGGGGCGGCCGGATGTCCCAGGACTCGCCGAAGAAGTCGGCGGCCACGACCTTGCCGGGCTTCCTCGGGTCGGGCGGGGTGGTCACGTCCACGATCGCCCAGTCGGGGAGTTTGGGGACCTGCCGGGCGTTGTTCAGATAATCATATTCGCGGAAGGTGAACCCGCTGTTGAGGACCACGTACCGGGCCGGGTTCAGTGGGTTCGGGTAGATCAGGATCGGCACGTGGGTCTCGGCCGGGAATGACCTCGGGCCGGCGACGAGCTTGTCCCCCTCCCAGCGGATCGGGAGCCGGTCGGCGATCCGCTTGAGCACCGAGTTGCTCTCCGGGTCGCCCCAGAGGATCAGGTTCGAGGAGGCGATGTCGGCGTCGGTGATCGAGGTGTCGTCCTTGACCGGAGCCTCGCCGCGGAACTGCCTCCGCCAGTGCTCGATGGCCCGCGACCCCTCCCGCTCGGCCCACTCGCCGACCTGGGGGGACTTCGCCTTGCCCGTGGGCCGGACGATGACGAAGGGGCCCATGAAGGCGTCGTCGATCGGCCCCTGGAGGTCGTGCCGCTTCCGGAGGGCGGTGTCGGCGGGGGCCAGGGCGGTGATGGGCGTCGCGGTGGAGGTGGTCCGGGGCTCATCCGGCTGCAAGCCCGGGGGGAGCGGCAGATTCTTGCGATCCCAGGTGTCGCCCCGCTTGACCAGCTCGACGTGCCAGGAGCGGTCGGAGCGGGGGCGGGGGACGGGGATCTCGACCGAGTCGATCGTCAGGAGGACCGACCGCGCCGGGTCGAGCGGGCACCAGCCGGGGTCCATGTCGAGCGTCAGGGCGGTGACGTTCCTGGTCACGACCTCGACGGCCGAGTCGCCGATCAGCCGGGCGCGGACCGAGGCCATGGCCCAGTGCTCGCCGAGGGCGTCGATCGTCACCCAGGACATCTTGTTATACTTGAGCGTGTAGGTGACGAAGTCGACGCTCCGGAAGATCCGCTTCCGGCCGTGCTCGGCGATGCTGTCGACCCGCCGCTCAACCTCCTTCTTGGCCTCGGGGTGGTAGGCGTGCTTGGTGGCCGGGCCGATCACGTGGACCAGCCGGACCTCCTCGGCGCGGAGGGCCTCGTCCATCACGTCGGCGGCCTGCTTCTGGGTGTCGAGCTCGCCGCTGTAGGCGACGGTCGGGCACTGGAGGAGGTTGGCCGCGTAATCCGTGCAGTCATAGAGATGCCAGAGCGCTTTCTCGTACCAGGTCGGCTCGACCGCCTCATTCTGGAAGACCTTGAGGAACCGGGGCGTCTCGGAGAACCCCGCCCCCGGGTTGCACGCGAACCAGCGGTCGGAGTAATGGACCCCGAACTGCCAGGCCGCCGCGCCCCCCATCGAGAACCCCCGGACGCTGATCCGGTCCTCATCCACCTTGTACTGCCGCCGGGCCGCCGCCAGCGCCTCCAGGACGTCGACCTCGCCGGCGAACTTGAAGGCGTTGCAGTACCGCCCGTAAGGGTGCAAGACGATCGTGTCGGGCGGCGTGAACGTCCCGGCCTGGTGCTCGCGCTCGTCGATGAAGTTGACCTCGCTGAGGTTCTCGCCCCGACCGTGGAACCAGATGTCGAGCCGGTAGCGGTGCGGGGTGACCGTCGTGTAGGTCGGCGGGACCACCAGCCCATAAGGCTGGATCGAGCCGTCGATCTTGGAGACGTAGCCCCGGACCACCAGCCCGGTCTGGCTGGCCCAGGGGGCCTCCCCCCTGGCCAGCGACCCGGCGCGGGCCCCGCCCTCGTCGAGCTGGTGCTTCGCCTTGGCGATCTCCTTGGGGTCGAAGAACTCCTGGTACTTCAGGGCGTCGTGGACGGCTTTGTGGAAGACCTGGACGTCGGGCAGGAGGGCGAGGACCTTGGGGTCCTGCTTGGCCCGAAGCTGCTCGATCGCCCGGCCGAGCGCGGCGAGGCCGTCCTCCAGGGCCTTCCGGTCGCCGGGCGGCACCTCGATCCCGAGCTTGGGGACGCGCCGGACGTTCTCGGGTCGGTTGTCGGCCGGGCCGTCGGCCGTGGCGGCGGCCATCGGGGCCAGGCAGGACAGGGAGAGGACGAGCCATCGCATGGGGGTTCGATCCTGCTGGGGTGGACACGCCGCGGGGCGCGGCCCGGTCGTCCGGGGTCTGTCCCCAGTCTAGGGCACCGGCCGCCCGCGGAGAAGGGCGACGCGGCCCCCTGGGATCCCGGCGATCCGGCGACTACACTAGTATCAACCGGTGGCCCGGGCGCGGCCAGGGGTTGGGCCGGGCGGCCGCCGGGGGCGACGGGGTCCGGCGAGTGGATCGACTGAGCGTCCTCTGTTTCGGCGGGACCTACGGGCTGGCCCTGGCCTGCGACCTGGCCCGGTTCGCGGTCCGAGGGCCCGCGCGGTGGTACGTCACGCTGGCCCTGACCACGCTGGCCTGGGTCGTCCAGACGGCCTACCTGGGCAACATCGCGATCCGGACCGGCCAGCTCCCGGTCTCGACGGTCTTCGAGTCGCTGCTGGTGCTCTCCTGGGTCCTGGCCGGAGTCGGGCTCTACCTGATCGTCCGGTCGCCCCAGCCGGTGGCGGTCGGGGTGTTCGTGCTCCCGGTGGTTCTGGCCCTGGTGGTGGTGGCCGGCGTCCGGGCCCCTCGCGAGGACTGGGTGGCCTCGGGCTGGGGGGCGGCGACCCACTTCTGGGGGGCGGCCCACGGGGTCCTCTACCTGGTCGGCGCGGTGGCCTCGTGCGTGGCGTTCGTCGCCGGGCTGATGTACCTCTCGCAGTCGAACCGGCTCAAGCACAAGCGGCCTCCGCGGTTCGGCTTCCGGCTGCCGAGCCTGGAGGAGTCCGAGCGGCTGAACCGGGCGGCGATCACCGTGGCCTTCCCGTTCCTGACGGCGGGGCTCCTGGTCGGCCTGGTGATGGAGGTGGCCCTCCGCAAGGCCGGCCGGTCGGGGCTGGGCTGGACCGACCCCAAGGTGGTCAGCGGCGTGTTGATGTGGCTGGTCTTCGCCGGCCTGCTCCACGCCCGGTTCCGGCCCGAGATGCGGGGGCGGCGGGTGATGATCTTCACCGTGGTCGCCTTTCTCTGCCTGGCCTTCTCCGTGGTGGGCGTGGACCTGATGAACATCACCTCGCACGGCGTCCCGCGGCGGCCCGAGAACCCTCCCCGAAGGATCCATGATCCGATCCCCAGGACCCGGGCCGCGGCCGGGGGGGTGGGGGTGGCTCCGTGAGGGTCCTGGCCCTGGGCGTCGACCACCGGAAGGCCCCGGCCCCGGTCCGCGAGGCGCTGGCCTTCGAGGGCCCTCGGCGCGACGAGGGGCTGGATGCGCTGGCCTCGGCCTTTCCGGGCGGGGAGTTCGTGGTCCTCTCGACCTGCAACCGGGTCGAGGTCTACGCCGCCGGAACCGACGCCTCGATCCCGTCGACCGGCGGCCTGATCGACTGGCTGGCCCACTTCCACGGCCGGGCCGCCGACGGCTTCGCGGCCCACCTGGTCGACCACCACGACGGCCAGGCGGTCGCCCACCTCTTCAAGGTGGCCGCCAGCCTGGAGAGCCTGGTCCTGGGCGAGGGGCAGATCCTCGGCCAGGTCCGCGACGCTTACAAGGCGGCCGTCGCCCGGAAGGCCGTCGGGCCGATCCTCCACGCCGTCTTCCCCCACGCCCTCCGGGTCGGCAAGCTGGTCCGCGAGCGGACCGGGATGGGCAAGGGAAAGCTCTCCGTCGCCAGCGTCGCGGTGGACGTCGCCCGCGACGTCTTCGACACCTTCGGCGACAAGGTCGTCCTGGTCATCGGTGCCGGCAAGATGGGCGACCTGACCCTCCAGCACCTCTCGGCCCTCCGGCCCGGCTCGATCCTGGTGACCAACCGGAACCCCGACCGCGCCGAAGCCGCCGCCGCCCGGTGGGGCGGCCGGGCCGTCCCCTTCGACCGGCTCGAAGCGGCCCTGATCGAGGCCGACGTCGTGCTCAGCACCACCGCCGCTGACCGGCCGATCGTCGTCCTGGCCACCTATTCCCGGGTCCAGAAGGCCCGGAAGAACCGGCTCGCCCTGATCCTGGACATCGCCATCCCCCGCGACTTCGACCCCCGGATCGGCGACCTGGAGCAGGTGATGCTCTACAACGTCGACGACCTCCGGGCCCAGGCCGAGCGGAACCGCCAGGCCCGCCAGAAGGGGGTCGACCCCGCCCTGGCGATCATCGAGCATGAGACCGCCGCCTGCCTGGCCGGGCTCCGGCACCGGACCCACGCCGGCGCCATCCTCCGCCAGCTTGGCGACTACGCCGACGCCGCCCGACTCCGCGAGTTCGAGGCCCTCCTCGCCCGCCAGCCCGAGCTGACCCCGGCCCAGCGCGACGACATCGCCCACGCCCTGATGCGGCTCCAGAACCAGTTCCTCCACCACCCCCGGGCCGCCCTCCGGACCGCCGGATCCGCCGAGCCGGCCGAGCACCCCCACCCCCTCCTCCACGCCGTCAAGGCCCTCTTCGGCCTGGCCGACGGCTAGCCATCCGGGGTAGCGATGACGTTCAATGAATTGGTACGCTTGCTCCGGAACAACGGCTTCTCCCTCGTCAGGGAGAAGGGAGAACGGGTCGATCCGTTATTACGGCAAAGAAGGCCATCCGAGGCTCATCCGGCTCGACGACCACGGCTCCAGGGAAGTACCCCAGGGGACCTGCCGGGCCATCCTCAAAGCGGCCGATATCGATAAATATTGATGGGTGTACGATGATCGAACTGCCCTACTCCCTGGTCATCGAAGCGACCGACGAGCCCGACTTCTTCGGCTTCTACTCGCCCGAGCTGGAGGGCTTCTCGGGGGTCGGGCATTCGGTGGAGGATTGTCTCTACCAGGCCAAGTGGGGGATGAAGGAGCATGCCGAACTGCTCGCCGAGCGGGGCCTGACCGTTCCCCCCCGGGTCGACGACCCGACTGTCCTCCTCCGGAACGCGGGGAGGGCGCCGGTCGCCTAGCCCCCCTCACCGCCCGGCCGTCCGGATCTCGAACCGGTCGCGGGTCCGGACGTAGTCGTTGCCCGCCATCCGGCCGATCGCCCCGAGCTTGTCGGGGTCGACCCGCATCCGGTCGTCGACCAACCCATCCCTCACATAAATATGCCGGACCTCGCCGATGACCAGGCTGGCGGCGCCGATCGGGATGACGTGGGTGGTCCGGCACTCGAAGGAGACCGACGCCTCGCCCACCCGGGGCGGCTTCACCGCCAGGCTCGGGGCGGGGGTCAGGCCGGCGTGGTGGAACTCGGATTCGCCGAAGGGGATCGACTCGCCGGTCCGGGCCATCCCGGCGGCGTACGACTCGTCGGCCACGTTGACCACGAACTCGCCGACCCCGCCGTCCTCGGCGAACCGGGCGTTCCGGAGGGTGTCCTTGACGCTCCCATCCCCCTTCGGGCCCCCCACCGTGAACGCCAGGCTCAAGGGCGTGTGGCTGGCCACCGTGAAGTACGAGAACGGGGCCACGTTCGGATGCCCCTCGACCGAGACCGTCGAGACCACCGCGATCGGCCGTGGGACCACGCAACCGATCACCAGCTTGTAGCAAAGGTCGAACGCGATCGCCTGCGGGTCGATCTCCATGAACCAGGCTCCGGGGACGCCGGCCGATGTTCGAACGATGACGATAAGGATAGGCCCCAAGCCGGCCCGGTCAAGGGGCCAGTCCCCCGCCAAAACGAAGCCATTCTCGCCCGAAAAGCTGGCGGTATCGTGAGATCGGCCGGATCATCGCCCCCCGACACCCCGTCCGCCAAACGAACCCAAGCCCACTGTGGCCTCCGACGGAACGAACCCAAGCCCGGTCGGGTAGGTTTCGCTCCGCTGACCATCGATGAAGACGTTCCCAGCAAGACGAACCCAACCGGACCCGGAGAGCGCCCGGAACGGATCCGGGCGCCAACCCCTCCGATAAAGATCGCCTCCGAGGGCTCTCCGTTAGCTGACTTTTCTCCAGGATCGTGGCCCGGGGCTCATCGGCCGGAGTCCCAGATCCGGATGATCCCCTCGCTCCCGACGGTGGCCAGCTCCCGGCCGTCGGGGGTGAACTGGGCGTCGACCCCGGCGACTCCGGGAACGGCGAAGGTCTTGAGGGTCGCCCCGGTCGAGGCGTCCCAGACCCGCGTGATCCCCCCGTAATAGGTGGCGCCGGCCACCCTGGTCCCGTCGGGCGAGACGGCGACGGCCCCGATCCCGTGTCCGAGCCCGGTGAAGGTCCGCCTCGGCTGGCCGGTCGCCAGGTCCCAGAGCTTGACCTCGCCGGAAATCGCCTTCCAGCCGATCCGCCCGCCGCTGGATTGGACCCGGCCCTCGTAGCTGGCGTCGCCGGTGGCCAGCGTCTTGCCGTCGGGGGCGAAGGCCAGCGCCAGGATCGGCCCCCGGTGGCCGGAGAGGGTCCGGAGAACCTCCCCGGTCGCCGCGTCCCAGAGCGTGACCCGGCGGTCGAGGCCGGCGCTGGCCATCGTCTTGCCGTCGGCCGAGAACGAGAGCACGTTGACGCGGACGTCGCGGTGGGTCCGGAGCAATTTCCCCGTCTGGGTCCACCAGACCTTGATCTCGTCCAGGTCGCCGCCGGCCGGGGTCTGGACCACGCCCCAGGTCGCCATCCGGGTCCCCTCCACGTCGAACGGCGCGAGCGCGGCGCCGGTGAGGCTTTTGGCGTGCGGGGTCGGGATCACGTAGTCGATGTCCGCCGCCGAGGCATGCCAGACCCGGACCGACCCGTCCCGCCTCCGGCCCGCCGCGTGGATCGGGTCGAGGGCCAGGCCCTGCGTCACGCCCAGGGGGCCGGGTTTCGTCCGGAGCAACCGCCCGGTATCCACGTCCCAGGCCCGGGCCCCGACCGTCTCGGGGGTGACGTGGCCCAGGCCCGCCACGATCTGACCGCCCTCCTCGAAGTGGAGCGAATGGCCCTCGATCAGGCTATCCGGGATCGTCAGGCGGGGGCGAGACTCGAAGACCTCGCGGACCGGCTTGGGGTGGGCGGAGCCCGGCTCGACGACGTCCAGGAGGGCCCCGGCGGCCGATGAGCCTCGCCTCTTCACTCAAGCGGCGACCGGATACCCCCCGCCTGTCGCGCGACGAGTCACGCCAAAATAAATATCTCGAAAATTTTGGATGCACGCTTGACCGGATTAAGCCCGGCTGGTTATGTATTGGTATCCAACCACACTTGCTATCGTTCATGAATCCGGCGGGTAGGTAATTCCCGACGTTGGGATCCCGCACGCCGGTCCGCACCCCCCGCTCCTCAACTCGGCAGTGACACAACGGAACCCCCCCGAACGGCGAAGCGTGCGGGGGGGGCTGCTGAGACATTCTGTCCGAAGGGAACACACCATGAGCCCCTCCCACCGCCGCGCGTCCCGAGCCTTCCGTCCCTCCTCCTTCGGCCCGGTCCAGCTGGAATCCAGGCGGTTGCTCGACGCCGCAGGCATCGCGGCGGAGGTGGCCGCGATCGCGGACACGAAGGCCCAGTACAAGGCCGACCTTGCGGAGTGGAAGATCGATAAGATCATTTATCAAAATGATTTCATCATCTGGCAAAATGACCGCAACGACATGAGCACGCGGATTTTCATCCTCAACGGCGACATCGACAAGTTCAACGCCGATTTCAGGCCGAAGCGAATCTCCTTCAAGGAGACGAACGAGTTCAACATCGCGACCAACAAGTTCGAGCCGAAGGTCTCCCTTGAGATCGACCTCGGGGCTCTCCTCGTCGGCCTAAAGCGGGATGCGGCGAACACGCAGAGGACGGACCTTCTGGCGCGGTCGGCGGGACTCGACGCAGATGCGAAGGCGCTGAACGTCCGGAAGGGGCCGCTCGCCGCGGAAGACAAGGCTCTCGGTGACCGGAAAGCGGTCCTGGACCAGCGGAAGGCGGCCCTCAACATGGCCGAGACGAACGTCCAGATGGAGGAGTATTTCTCCGGCCTCGCCATGACCACCTTCGACGACAGCGACATCGCCGAGGAACTCGTCCTCCCAGACTACCCCGGCACCGTGGACATGATGACGGTGCTCGACTACAAGGACGAGGAAATCGACAATAGTATGTATGAAATGTATGCATAACATACATATAAATCAATAAATGTCTCGGGTCGGACCCGAGGCAAACTCATGGCCCCCGTGCGCTGGTCTTGACCGCGTAAAGGGGCCTGCTATTTTCTAGGCCGGTAGGGCACGAGGCCGCACAAACCGGGGCGCGAGCTTGAGGTAAAGGAGTCGCATGAAAAGGCCAAGGGTGTCGATTCGTTTCGCAATGTTGGTCGTCGTCTTGACCGCCGTCCCACTCGGTTTGTGGGGCAAGAAACTGTCCTCCCTACGGGCGTCGTACCGCGAAGACGCAGAGTACCACGCCAGGCGTGAGCGAGAGGAGCGCCACAACGTCTCGGTGTTCGACCGGGGCCGACGTGCGGGGGCGACGAATGCAGACGAGCCCTCCATCGTTCAGCTTGAGCAGGCGAGCCGCCTCGGTGTCGCCTATCACGCCGGTCTGAAGCTGAAGTACCGGCGGGCAGCCAATCGCCCGTGGGAGTCGGTCCCGCCGGACCCCGCCGATGTCAGTGAAAACCTCGTGAGGCAGTCGCGGTACGTTACTCTGAAACCGGACGAATTCCCGACCGCGCGGGGAAAGTAAATGTGGTTCATCCGACAAAACGTCTAACAGAACCCGGCGAGCACGGCATTCGCGTTACTCCGAGTTGATGAAAACGAAGTACCGCAGACGTGTATAGTGGACCCCGGAAACTGGACCATCGGTTAGTAACCGTTCACGGCCCCAGTGGCAGTATTGACGGCCTTCCGATCTGATCCTGGTAAGCCATGATAGCCTTTGTGAGGAATTCCATGACGCCACGCCCCTGCGCTCGGCAACTGGCGACCACGCTCA
>JAABUV010006983.1_pt1 | contig 12045 bp, 12 predicted proteins | sample 5559971 | NCBI WGS metagenome assembly JAABUV01 (sample SAMN10711881, study PRJNA513362) | rock metagenome | isolation source: Antarctica rocks | place: Antarctica: Victoria Land, Knobhead nord | collected 2015-12-19
GGCGCGCTGCGGCGCGAGCTGGAGAAGCGCAAGGCGACGCACGTGGGCGACGTGATGCGCGAGGCGGTCACCATCGACGAGGGCCTCAGCCTCTCCGAGGCCGCCGACCTCATCGTCCAGAAGAAGGACAACCGGCTGGCGCGGCCCCGCAGCGGCCCCGGTCCAGCCCGCATGTGTGTCGCGCCGCCCTGCCAGCCTTGCGCGGCGCTGGCAGAGAGGGCGTGGCTGCCTTGCGTGCACAGGCGGCGAGAGCAGGCTGTGTGTACGGGCGGGGCCGCCATGATGCCGCCGCACGTCGCAGCGCTGCGCTGTACCTGTCACGAATACTGCATGAGGGACCGGCGCTGCTTGGGAGCCGCATCCTTGGACACGCTGGGTGAAGGCGGCGCGCCTTTGCGCGCGCCGCCTGTGCGCGCCGCCCCACCTGGCATTCCAGCCTGGGCCTGGGGTGCACGCGTATCATCGCATGCATGCGCCTCGGCGGCGGCGAGCGGGCGGGCGCTGTCGCGCCAGGTGGTGGTCGACGAGCAGGGCCGCCTGGCGGGCGTGCTGTCGCGGGGCGACGTGCTGCGAGCGGTCATCAACAACTTCAATATCTACATGCAGAGCACGGACGCGTAGCCGCTGACAGATGCCGGGAGTGCGGGCGCTGAGAGGTCTGTCTGCTTATCTTTTCTGATTGTGTACAACACTGTGTACTGTGGAGTGATCACTGTGTACTATTAGAGAGCGCGTGCCTGAGTGAGAGCGGTGGCGAGCGGACTTGGCACGCGTGTGCGCCTCACGAGACGCTTGTTGCAAATGAGTGCTTGTATAGGAGCATAATACTACTGCTCATGGACTCCCCTCAAGGCAGGCAGCGCGGTTCGCTCACCTGCTCAGGCAAGCAGCCCTTGCGCGTGACTTACTACAGAGCGCAACTCCCGCGCCGCTTCCACGCGCTCACAGCTCTGACCGGGCGGCCTCGCCGGCTCTGTCATCGAGGTGCAGGACCGCCCTGACGCCCGCCAGCAGCGCCTCGAGCTCCTGCCGGTACTCGGCATCCAGCCCAGCCTCGCCGCGCAGAGCAGCCGCCACCGCATCCAGCTGCGCCCCTTGCGGCCGCTCCTGCGCGGCCAGGCGCGCTTGAGCGGCCGGTCCTGCAAGACAGCTCAGCGGGTATGCACATGAGCGCCGCGCCGGCCAGCGGCGTCTTCTCGACCGATGACAGCGGCGCTCTGCGCGCTGTGACAGCGAGGCGGACGCCCGGGCCCGCGGCCGCACCCGCAGCCGCGCCGCCAGGGGCGGCACGGCCGCCAGCGCGCGCAGCGCCAGCAGCGCGCGCTCCGCCGTGTCCCAGTCCGCGCCGGCCGCCGCCGCGGACAGCTGCGCGGGCAGGGCGGCCGCCAGCGCGGCCGCGCCGCCCGACGCCTCCACGTGCGCGGCCAGCCCCTGCGCGTGATGCATCGCACGGTCGCCGCGGCGCCGCGGCCCTTTAGAAGCTCGTCCTGCCGGGGGCTGACACGGGGGGCCGCAATAGCGCGAGCGGCCGCGCCTGCACGTCCGCATGCGCCAGGTCGGCCAGCAGCGACAGCGCCTTGCGCCGCAGCGCCGCCGGCTGCGGCGGCGCGCCGGGCGCCTGCTGCAGCAGCGCGTCCGCCGCCTCCAGGCCGCCCGCGCGCAGCAGCGCGCCCGCGCCCGCGGCCGAGTTGCGCGCCAGGCCCGCCGCGCAGTAGAGCGCCTTGGCGGCCGCCGCCGCGTCAGCCCCGCGCATGACCTGTCGCGAGCCGGGTTGGGAGCCTGGGAGGCGGCGCAGCGGCTGCATGCGTGCGCCCGCGCTCGCGGGGTTTCAAGAGCGCAATTTCCAGGGCGTGGAGGCCCTGGGCCGCGGGGCCCGCACGCCGACCAGGCGCTCAAGCACGCCGCCGTGCCGCGCCAGCAGCAGCGCCTGCAGCGCGTCGTTGTTGGCGGCCGCGGTGCCCAGCGCGTGCGCGGCGCCCGCCTGCACCGCCGCCGGCTGCCCGGCACCCAGCAGGCGCACCAGCGGCTCCAGGCCGCCCATCTTGGCCATGTCTGCGCGGGGCGCCGGCTCAGGGGGCGCTGCGGTCGCCGGCGCGGCACTGCAGCAGCCCGTCCCGGGGCGCACCATTGGCCAGGTCGATGGGCTCGACCAGGATGCCCAGGGCCTCGAGCGCCGCCAGCGTCTCCTCCGGCTCCGCGGTCTGGTTGCGCAGCGCGGTGATCACGTCCTGCCCGGCGCGCGGCGGTCAGGCGCCATGCACCGGCGGCCAGTGCGGCGGGCGGGCGCCGGGCGCCGCACCTTGAGCAGCTCCGCCTCCGTGGGCTCCTGCCTGAGGTGCTCGATGAGCTGCGCGCAGCAGCAGCGCAGTCAGCGGCAGGCCCCGGGCCGCCACAGCTGCGGGCCGGCGGCGGAGGCCCGCACCTGCTGCACCTCATGCTGGCGGGCCTCGAGCGCGGCGCCCTTGGCCGCGCTCTCCCTCAGCTTGTCCGCGTCGCTGTGGGCTGTCCGGCGGCAGGAGCAAGCGTCAGCGTCAGGCAGGGCAGGGGCGCGGCGGGAGCGGCTGATGGGCGGGCGCGGGCGGCGCACAGATCGCCCAGTGCAGCAGGTCCTGCAGCTCCTGCCCGTCCGACAGCGCCTGCTTGGCGACGCTCAGGTCCGCCGCGTCGTACGTCACGTGCTGCACGCTCGCGTTGAGTTCGCATGCGGCGTGACTCAGCAGCAGCGCGAGCGCCACCACGACCGCGCGCCCCGCGCAGCAGCCACGGGGCATGCCGTGCGCTGCTGGGCCAAGGCAGCAGAGCAGCATGCTGCCTGCCTCTCGAGACAGCGCTCTCGGCCCCAGTCCGAGGGGGATACGAGACCCGGCCATTGCCAAGCTCAGTACAAGCGTCCCTGCAAATAGCAGCCTAGAGCGCAAGACGCCGCGGGCGCTCCTTCACGCAGCAGGCGCCGTGTCCCGCAGCCGCGATGCAGCCGCAGGGCGAAGCGGGCGCGCCGCCGCGCAAGCGGCCCATGTTTCAGCTGCCCTCCTTGAGCGAGGTGCTCCCGCCGCACGACCCGGATGTGGCCGCGTGCACGCCGGGGGCGCTGTGAGCGGCGCGAACCGCGCAGGTGCAAGCAGCGGAGCGCCCCGCGACGCAGCCCGTGCTGTTCCAGCCGGGCGCGCTGCGGCAGGCGGCGGGCCGGCCAGGAGCCGGCTCCGGTGCGGACTTTTCGCCGTCGCCTCCGCAGCAGGGCCCCGCGAGGTGCCGTCCAAGCGTCCCCGTGCAATTGGCGCCCTTGCCGACGGAGCGCGGGCGCCCGGATCAGAGGCCGCCGCGCTGCTCGCAGGCGGGACGCGAGCAGCGGCGCTGGCCCGCCCGGGCCCGGCGGCCCCAGCGCGGCGCCCGCCAGCAGCGGCTCCTCGGCCTGGCCCGGCGCGGCCGGCCCCTCCGGCAGCAGCTGGTCGGGCGCCCCGCGTGCAGCCGGCAGCGGCGCCGCGGGCGGCGAGCGGCCCTGGCCCGGCGCGCCCGGCGCGGCAGCGGGCGCGGCGGCGCCGGGGGGCCCGGGCGCGTTTGCTGGCGCAGCGCCGGCGGCCTGGGACAGCGGCCCGCCCCGGCCCGCCGCCGGGGCCGCGCCGGTCGCCTCGCACTGCGTGCGCTGCCCGCACCGGCGCCGGTGTCCGGCCGCAGGCTCTCATGCGCCGGCGACCTGTGCGCTGTCTGCCTGCCAGCGTACGCTGCTGCGAGCGCTCGGGCCCACCGGCCTGGTCGGCTTGTTGCTTGGCCGCTGTGTAGAGCAGGTCAGCACTTTGGCGTCTGCCAGCGAATGCGCCGCCCTGCCCCGAAGCAGCCTCTGCCTGCGCGGCATGAGGCGGGCGCCCCGCCGCGCGCCGACTCGCGGCCTGGGGCCGGCCGCCGCAGGCCAACCCCAGCGCGATCCTGGTGAGCAAGCGCCAGGAGGGCAACCCGCTGCTCAAGCACATGAAGAACGTGCGCTGGCAGTGGGCCGACATCGTGCCCGACTACCAGATGGGCCTCGCCTGCGCGCTCTTCCTCAGCCTGCGGTGCGAAGGCGGCGCTCTCTGTGCCCCGCCCCGGCGAGGGGCTGGCCACCGGCCGGCGCGCGGGCGCGCCGCCCTCTGGTGGTGGCCCGGTGCGCCTGGAGCCGGGCGCGACGCGGCTCTGCGTGCCGCCGCCGCAGTGATGCTTTGAACACGCGGCGCCTGGGGCCCGGCGGGCAGGGCCGGTGACGAATAAAAGGGCCGCGCGCGCGCCGCGGCGCAGGTACCACCTGCTCAAGCCGGAGTACCTGGCCGGGCGCGTGCGCGAGCTGCAGCGCGCGTTCCGGCCGAGCGTGGTGCTGGTGCACGTGGACGTGGACGACCCCGTGGCCGCGCTCGGCGACGTGACCGCCACCGCGCTGCGCTCCGACTGCACGCTCATCTGCGCGTGGAGCCACCAGGCGCGCCCCGGCGCCCGCCCTGGGGCGCCGGGCGATGCGCATGTGCGGAGGTTGATGCGCATGTGCGGAGGTTGCCTGGCGCCCACCTGGGCCGCGCGCGGCGCGCCGGGAGCAGGAGGCCGCGCGGTACATCGAGACGTACAAGATGTACGAGAACAAGCCGCCGGACGCCATCCAGGGCCGCACGGAGCCGGACTACCTCAGCCGCCTGACCGCCTCGCTGACCACCGTGCGCGGCGTCAACCGCACCGACGTGCTCACGCTCGGCGCCGCGCTGCGCACCATGTCGGCGGTCATGCAGGCGCGCCGGGCGGGGCACCCGAGGTCGGGCGAGCACCCCAGGCCGGTCGCGTGCCTCATACATGTAGCCCTGGCCTCCTGGCGCCAGATTCCCAAGCGAGACGCGCCAGCGGGCTTGCGCGGGGCCGCTGCGCGGCGCGCGCGCCTGGCCGGCGCGCCGCCAGCGTGCCCCAGCGCCTGCACGGCGGCGGGCCCGCGGACGCAGCGGTGCAGCCGACGGGGCCGCCGGCGCGGCGCAGGCCAGCGCGGAGGAGCTGTCAGCGTGCGCGGGCATCGGGCCCACCAAGGTGCGGCGCCTGTACGACACCTTCCACGAGCCCTTCCGCAAGCAGCTCCATGCGCCCGGCGCGGCGCCCGGCGCGGCCGCGGCGGGCGCGCCGCGGCCCGCCTCGGCGCGCGGCGCGTCGCCGAGCAGCGTGGACGAGGAGGAGGCCGAAGCGGTGGCGGCGGCGGCGCACGCCGACGCGGGCCCCGCGCTGCACATGCCGCTGGAGGAGGACGAGGGCGAGGCCGCGGACGAGGACGAGCCGGACGTGGACACGGGGCAGGTCGGCTACGAGCGCTAGCGCGGCTGTTGGGCTGCGGCGCGCCGCCTGCTCTGCATGCGCGGCAGGGAGGCTGTGGTTGGTCTGCATAGTTGATGACGAGTGGGCGCCGCGGCTGCGCTAGCCCGGAAACCCGGGCCTGGTCAAAGTTGGTGCTGAGAGCTTAAGAGTCACACGGCAGGACAGCCGGGATAGGCGCAAGGGTGTTGTCTTGCAGGTGCACATGCGGCCATCAGCTCACCAAGCACGCCACATGCGGCCGCCTCTGTGGTCATGCCGGTCCCCACCTGTAACAACCTTGAGCAGCAAAGCGTCCGCAAATGTGGTCTCACGAGCGCGCCTCTGCTCCCAAACACCCGCCTACAGCGCCACGCGGCAGCACACTGTGCTGGTCTCAAGGCGCAGCAGGCCGCGCCGCGGTGCCCACAGCTCCGACGCGTCGGCAGCGTCCTGCATGCCCGCCAGCCAGCGCGCCAGCCAGGGCGCCTCCGCGTGCCGTTCGTCCGCGGGCACCAGGTCCGCGGGCGCCGTGAAGCTCGCCAGCAGCACCTCGCCCTCCTGGCGCTCCGAGCGCGCGACTGAGGGCGGTGCTGCATGCCGCGGCGCGCGCTGAGGCAAGCTGATTGAGCAGCGGCTCCAGGGCGGCGTGGCCAGCGAGCGGCCCCGGGCGGCCGGCCCGCCCGCGACTGCGCAAACCCGCGTGCACGCGTCCAGCGCTGCCGGCGCGACCGGCGTCGGGGCCCTGCCGCGCAGCGGGAGGAGGCACCTGGGGCGGGGCGGGCGCCAGCGCCCTGACCAGCAGCAGCGGCGCATCGGACAGGCACCGCGCGGCCGCGTCCACGTTGCCGGCATGCACCAGGTAGACGAGCGGGTAGCCCAGCAAAAAGCCGTTGAGCGAGGGCATCAGCGGCGCGCCGGCCACCGCGCCCAGCCGCAGCAGCGGCGCCCGGCCGGCCGCGGCCACGCGCAGCGCCTCCAGCACGGGCGCGAGGCGCGCGCGGAAGGCCTGCAGCCCGGCCGGCCGCCCCCGCTCGTGTCGCTGGCGAGGGCAGCGCGGCGCAGCACGGCGGGCCCGGCGGCGCGCACCGCCGCCTCGGCGGGCGTGGCCCAGCGGCAGGCCGCGGCGCGGCCGCGCCCGCCCGCCGCCTCCGCGTCAAACGCCACCAGGCGCGGGCCGGCGCCGGCGCCGGCCGCCAGGACCAGGTCGGCGCGCAGCAGGTAGCAGCAGCCGTCCCACTCGGCCGCCACCAGCTGCGCGCCTGCCGGCCGGACGCCGCTCGACACGGCGGCGGCACAATGGACAGCCGCGGCAGCGCCCACCAGGGCGCGCGCACCCGCCGACGGCGCAGCCTCGCGCAGCGCGCGCGCGAGGTCGACGACGGCGTCCATGCGCGCGACGGCGTAGTCGAGCATGACCGCTGGCCGCAGCCCCGCGAGCAGCGCCGCCAGGTCGGCGAGCAGCCGCGTGCGCGCGCGGCGCAGGCCGCCGTCCGCGCGCGCCGCCGCCGCGACGGCCGCCGCCAGCCGCACGTCCAGCGCTGCTGCCAGACCAGGCTCCCTCACCGCGCGGCCGCCGGGGGGCCCCCGGGCGGCGGCGCCCCTGCCCGAGCCGGCGCGGCAGCGACGCGCTGCAGCAGCGCCGCCAGGTCGGCCAGCTCGGCCTCGGCGGCGCCCAGGAAGCCCGCCGCGTCGCCAAAGCGCCGCAGCGCGTCCTCCCCGGCGCGCACGCTGGCCGCCCAGGCGCCGCCGCGCCGCGCGAGCTGCTGCGCCGCGGCGCGGGCGTCGCGCACGCCCCGGCCGATCTGCTTCTGGCGCTCGAACGCCTGCGCGGGGACGGGCGCACACTCGGCCGCCGGCCTCAAGCTCCGACGCGGGCGCGGCGGGCTGCGCGGCAGCGGCGCGCGCCTGGGCCACGCTGGCGTCGGTCGAGGCGGCGGGCGGCGCGCCCGCTGCAGCCTCGCCTGCTTATGGTCATCGCTCAGACCCGCCTCACCGTGTGTGCTCGACTCATGCGCGAGCGTGCGCGCACCGGCGTGTTGCGCGGGAGGCTCGGGCAGGCCGCGGTCGGCGCCGTCGAGCATACAGCTGCCACTGCGCGGGCGGCGGCAGGCACCACAGGGACCAGGCTGAGTTGTTTTGTTCGAGCCAGCTAGGGCTCGCCCGAGGCTCGGACCTCGGGCCGGGCTTGGCGTTTCATAACTATTCCAGAGTCCCTCCTCGCCGACTGCCAGCAGGCAGGATGGGTGCGCTCGTGGGCCCAGGCGCAGCCGAAAGGGCGCCCTGTACTATATCCCGCACGCGCACAGCCAGAGCGGCCCAACCACCTTGCCCGGCGCTGGGTCGGGGTACCATGCGGCGGCGCGCCTCGCAGCCAGGCGCCCCTGGCAGTGCGTGTCATCATGTGGAGTGCCTCTAGGCCTGGGAGGTCAGGCACCAGCGTGCCCAGTCCTGTCACCCAGCGCCCCTGCAAGCACCCCACAACAGCCGACGGGCCTCGCTGCAGCCCTGGCTGCGGCGCAACGTGCAGACCGTGCTTCGTAAAGGACCGAGCGCGCGGCGTGCGGCCGGGCGCAGCGGCACTGCCTCAAGCTGTGCCAGAGCTGGCACGAGTTTTCAGTCGGCAATGTGCAGTTCGCCAGTGTCACTGGGCGGGCCGGGCAGCTTGATGAGCGTGGGTCGCCCATGAGTTGCAATGAGCAGTTGCTGTGCTGCAGGGACGTTCATGTTGCAGCGCCTCCGCCACGCCGCTCTGTGGTCGCTGGCCTGGATGCGCGGGAGTGGGGGCAAGTCAGCGTCGCAGCGGGCGCGTGCCGAGCTCCTCCCTGCAACCCATGCGCGATGCAGGGCGGCAGGGCGCGGCAGGCGCGGCAGGCGCGGGCGTGCTCGCCAGGCCCACTATACCAACAGGTGCAGGCAACGCTCGATGGTGCGCTTCTCGGGAGAGGTGCGTGCAAAGGCTGGGTCCGACGTGCTGTTGTTGCGCGTGCAGCCGGTTATAGTGTTATAGTATGCCTGTATTCCGCCTTGGACATGGGAACAGCTACCCACCAGGTCGATCTGGTGTGCGAGCCTTCGGGCGTCCCGGGTAGCTCAGTCGGTAGAGCGATAGACTCTTACAACAAGAGTCTGCTGAAGAGCGATCTATTGGTCATGGGTTCGAGCCCCATCTCGGGAGCTCTCCTTTTTGCCGGTCGGTGTTTTTTTGCAGGAGAGTGCTGTGGGCAACTGGCTGAACGAACGCTTGCCAAGCAGGTGGGCGCTCTGCTTTTTTATGCCTGGCATGGCGCGACCGCTCATGCGACACGCATGTGAGCCGGCTGCATGCATGCAAGACACCCTCCTCTTCATAAAGTGTGGCTGTGCTGTCAAGGCCCCGGCGCTGCGCGCAACGCTTGAACGGCGCCTGCTTGGCACGCAGTCTGCGGCTCGCAAGGCGCCCGACAGCCTGGTCGGCTGCAGGTGTGGCTGCTCCCTATACCACATGCACGCTCGGGCCGGTTGCCCGCCTGCCTCACAAGCAGAGGCACAGGCCTGCCAACCTTCACGCCGGCACGCTGTGCACACCCAAAAAGCAGGACAGGACAGGAGCGCTCCCATCTTAGGCACAGATGCCGCGGCGCAAGTAAATCCTGCTTCTTGCACAGGACAAGTGTGGCAGAGCCTGACGTGTGCGCGGCGCGTGAAGCAAGGTTTACTTGCCTGAAGCCTTTACACGCCGGGCGGCCAGGCTCGAGCTCGAGGAAGGCAGCCTGCCCCGCCCGCCGCAAGCCCTGGCACAGCACGGCGATCGAGCGCAGCCTGCCGAGGCGCGGGACAGCCACGGCGCAGCCTTGCCTGCGCGAGGCCCAGTCTTGTTCAAAGCGGGCTTCAAGGCGGCCTTCCAGCTGCTGCGCGCGGCCGCGCGCGCGGCGCTTGATCACTTCAACAAATTTTATACACAGGTTCGCGCTCCTCACAAGCAGAATGGAAAGCAACGGTTCAGTTGCCAACTGTACGAAGCCGACACGCACATGTCGGACTTTTGGTAGCGCGGCCTGCTCCATGCTCTGTGCTCCAGCGCGGCGGCCCGCTCCCTGCTCGGCCTCGGCGTGGCAGCCATGAACCAACAGCGGGCACAAACTGCCATCTGTGCGACGCTGGTAGGCCTGCTCCTGCCCCGCAGACCGCCTGATGTGCAGTGACTTAAGCGCAGACCGGAGCCAGGCCAATGTCGGAACGTGCGGGGCCGCTGGTCGCGCTCGCCATTGGAACACTAATGCGCGGCAGCTGTGCTGCTGTGCGCAAGGGCCTCTGCGGGTGTGCCTGCTTGCGGGATACCCGAAGCAGGGACGGCGCTGAGGCGCTGCTGATGCTGCGCAGGAGCGGGCTGCGGCGGCGCTGGCATCCCTGTGCAAGAGCAAGAAGGGCGGCGGCGCGCGGAACGTTGCCGCGCTGGTCACGCGGCTGGCGCCCGGCAGCTCGGCCGCTGTGCTCGAGGAGGCCGCCGGGGCGCTGGCCAACCTGTGCGTCGACGGTGTCCGCTGCCGGGACAGCATCAGGGAGTGCGGGGGCGCAGCGGCGCTGGTCGGGCTGCTGGCGCCCGGCGGCTCGGCTGTTGTGCACAGGGCGGCCGCTGTGGCGCTGGCAAACCTGTGCTTGTACAACAGCCGGAACCAGGACAGCGTGCGGGAGTGCGGGGGCGCCGCGGCGCTGGTCGGGCTGCTGAAGCGTGGCGGCTCGGTCCGTGTGCTCGCGGAGGTCGCCGGCGCATTGGCAAACCTGTGCGCGCTCAACGCCTGCTGCCAGGACAGCGTCGGGGAGTGCGGGGGCGCCGCGGTGCTGGTCAGGCTGCTCAAGGTCGGCGGAACAGACGTGCACCACGCGCCGGCGGCTGCGGCGCTGGCGAGCCTGTGCTTTGACAACGCCCGGAACCAGGACAGCGTGCGGGAGTGCGGGGGCGCCGCGGTGCCGGTCGCGCTGCTGGCGCCCGGCGGGACAGATGAGGCACGTGAGCTCGCTGCCAGGACGCTGTGCGCCCTGTGCAGTGACAATGCACAAAACAGGGACATCGCGCGGGAGTGCGGGGGCCTCGCGGCGCTGGTCGGGCTGCTGGCGCCCGGCGGCTCGGCTGATCTGCACCAGGACGTCGCCGGCGTGCTCATGGGCCTGACCAGCGAGGGTGGGCGAAGCCGCGAGGCAGTCAGGGCGTGCGGGGGCGCTGCGGCCCTGGAGGGCGTGCTGGCGTGCGCCAGCTCGGCGGCGGCGCACGAGTGGGCGGCGGCCGCGCTGCGCAACCTGGGGCTTGATGATGAACAGGAGCCGCACTAGGGCCGGCCGCGCAGCGGGTTTCGCGCGCGGCGCGCGCTCGGGCTCTTAACGTGGTCCAGTGCGCTCGTGGTCAAGTGCGCTTGCGGCTTCAACACGAGGTGGCGGCGAGGTGGCGGCGAGGTCACTTGGTGCTCGCTACCTGTACCTAGAGGGAGTTGTGCGTGTGAGCACTGTACATGATTGGGCGGCCATCGTCCTCTTACAGGCGCATAAAACTCCGAGCATAGCACTCCTTGGCAGACAGGCGGCGCGCGCGTGCGCATGCTGGCATCGGTAGTGCATGGACCCAAGCTGGTCTGCAGAGGACCTGTAGTAGCAGGAATGCTACGCACCCGCACTTGTAGCGCCGCGCCCGTAACAAACAGCTTGAGGCATGCACGCATCGGCACAGCACGCTGAGAGCCCCGTAGCAGTCATGCATGCCGAGCGTCTGGGCATAATGGCAGGCGCCTGGCCCGCAGCACGCGCTTTGGGCTCTGCTACCGCCTGTCTGACATGGTCTACGTGTGCTCGACCCGACGCACACACAGTGTACTTCAGACGATGTTTTCACGACCATCGCCATCGTTGCTGTCCCCGTCACCGTCAAGGTCGTGCAGCGGAAAGCCCACGGCCTGCAACGCGCCCCTGAAGCGCCGGCAGTCGTGCTGCCCCGTGCCCTCCACGACGCTGTCACGCAGACGCAGCACGCCTGCGCGCCCCTGCTGCAGCAGGGCGTGGACAAAAGCCAGGAACGCCCCGCACGACGAGCCTGTGGCAGGGTATGATGTGGCCAGCTCCAGCTCCTTCAGGCAGGGGTGCGCAGCGGCAGCCTGGAAGCTCGGGCAGAACTGCACGCAGCACTTGACAAACTCCAGGCTGCGCAGGGATGGAAAGCTGGACAGATCGCCCAGGGCGCGGGCGTCCAGGGCGCCCCCGATCTCCTCATCTTCTGAAGAGCGCCACCCAAGGTACAGCGAGTTGAGAGCACTGAGCGCGCTCACTGCATCGGGCAGCTGCTCGATGCAGTTGTCACGTAGGTCCAGAGATGTCAAGGCTGTCATACCCAGAACGCATGCAGGCCAGTCCCGCAGCTGGTGGTCATTCAATGTGACTTTCGTCAAGGACGCAAAGCAGGGAGCGCTGGCCGGCAGGTATGGGGCCGGCGGCTCATCGCAAAGGCACCAGTGAGCGAATTTGCGCAGCCGCGTGAGCCGCCATAGGGATGCGGGGAGTGTGCGCAGGCCAGAGCACAAAAACAACTCAAGCTCTGCCAGATAGGGTATAGGGTATAGGGTCAGTAGGGGTATAGGGGCATAGGGTCATAGGGTAGGGTAGGGCAGGTAGGGTATAGGGGTGTAGGGTATAGGGTTAGGGTATAGGGTAGGGTTAGGGTAGGGTTAGGGTTAGGGTTAGGGTTAGGGTAGGGTTAGGGTTAGGGTAGGGTTAGGGTATAGGGTTAGGGTTAGG
>JAABUV010006990.1_pt1 | contig 12040 bp, 12 predicted proteins | sample 5559971 | NCBI WGS metagenome assembly JAABUV01 (sample SAMN10711881, study PRJNA513362) | rock metagenome | isolation source: Antarctica rocks | place: Antarctica: Victoria Land, Knobhead nord | collected 2015-12-19
CAACTAGCAACATGTCACCCTCAGACGCGGACGATTGGTACCTTTATCTACCGAGGTGCGCCTCGCCAACTACGTACCCTCTGATGTGGCTCGTGGATCGGGTTTGGGACATCCATATTGCTTGAGGCAAATATTTCACGAATCGAATAGTCATTCGATTTCACCTATTGGTATCTCGTAAACATGCGAAGCTGCGCTTGGGTAGGGTTCAAGGTACAGAAGGGAGGTACGGATCGCCGAAGAACTTGAAAAAGGAATGTTTATGAGAACGGAAGGGGAGAGAAGGCTGATAGCCTCATCGATAGGGGAGCGGAGAGCTTCGCAGGAAGATGTCATACGCCATTGTAATGCTTCGTTTATCTGGTCTGTAGTGACAGAAACTTAAGCGAGCTACTTTAACTCTTCCTTGGCTCGCCTGTAGTTAATTATATTCAACAGATGCCAGCCATGTCCTCATTATCTCCTCAGGCCGCAATGGCGGGGACAGCGAAGGCAAAAAAGTACGGATCTTCCGTAGCGTTAAAGAGCTTAGCCAATATAGCAAGGAAATCCACAAGATCTTTCAAAACGACCTGGACGAGGGTGCAGAAGAGAATGAACCATGAGATAACAAATAACCAAATCTCTCACATCGAAATTGTTGCGGTAGCGGCAAAACCAACTTTGTTGAATTCTAATTCCCAAAGAAACCTTGTGACGAAGTATCTCCCCGCTCATGAGCTGTCCATGTACTCAACCACGCCTGCCTGGAACACTGCTAGGCATTTAAAAGTACGCGCATAGCTGTCCCCGTTAAAGCTTAAACCTCGCCCACCTAATCGTTCAGTTACTGTGTGGTTTGTTTCCTCTAGATCTGGATAGCACATAGTAGCACATGTTTGCATAAGCGATCCGCGCTCTGGCACGGCTTGCCACGGCCGACACCAAACTTCAGAACCTAGCGATACTTAACGCGTTGTTCCTCCAATACTCCTTATCCTTTCTATCCACTTCAACAAGCACATCCTCCCTACCGTTCACGGCACCACCTCTTCCAATCTTGGCACCTTCTTCCCTCTTGGTATGTCTGAATATCTGCGTCTAGTCGAGACCAAAAGAAACGTCTTTCCGGTCGTTTCGGTCTTTTCGGAGCTGGATCTTGGTTTCGGTCTGAACGTAGATCAATTGAATGAGAATAATAACGGCATCAGGTTGAAATTAGTGAGTCATTCTCCCTGTTGGAAACGGGAGAAGAAGTAACTGATTTCATCCGGGTTGACGGTCTCCGAGCGTTCATCGCCGTTGACAACGAAGGTTTTTCCGCGATATTGATATTCACAGCGTTGAATCTCTTGCTTCAGTTTGTCCCGGGTTGGAATTCCAACATCCGTCCTAGTGGTCTCGGCATCAATTGTCGTGGTGGAGCTTTCACAAGGAACAGCAGTCACATCGGACTGGCTATCAGGTGCTGGTGGTCGACCAACGATAATGGTTTCCTGGTCAGAGACGGAAGGTTTCTGGGATATTTCTGACATAAGCACTCCTGACTCCAAGTGTGAGCGCAGTGTTAAAGACGATAGGTCGTCCATTGATACTGCCTCGCGTGACCTTGTGGTCACGTTTGGGGAATTTTGGAGTGAGACATTAGTGGCCCCATGGTTGAACTGCAGCTGCTTGTGTTTCTTCTTTTGACGCTGCTGTTCCTGCCGGGCTTGCTCTTTGAGTTTCATTGTCACATGTTCCAGGCTGTCAAGGAGTATGACATAGTTTCCCCTTGAATTCGACTTCGAGTATGCGGAGAGAAGCTCCACTATCTCGCTCAATGCCTATATACGAGTCAGCTTGAGGATGACCCAGACTGCATAGCGTACCAGAGATGGATCTTTCGACACCTGACCCATTTGTGTCATCGTCAAACGGAGGTTGATCTCACGAAAGGGGGTACAGGAACACGTGATTGATAATGCACGCGCGCATTATCAGTCACGTGATATAGGTTCTGTACTGTGCAAGACAGAATTTCTTTGGGTCTGGCCATCAAATGATGAATCTATGTCGACGGGTCCATAACTCCCTTGCCTGTCCCTGAATTTGTCTCTGTGGGTGTATGAATTCCCTAGATCAGATATTAAAGCATGTACTTTGAGAGTTGTAAGATTTCTGCGAAAGTCCACTTCATCGTCGGTAAGCTTGGATTTCCATTGGGAGGAGCAACATCAGGGTTTGAGACATGACTTGGGCTTTAGGTGATGTGGTGTAGTCTGCAGATGGGGCGTAGTTGATGCTCAGATCTCAAGTGCATTTACGTCATCGTCTGTGTGGGTGCAACGGTTTTCAACGGTATAGATCATACAGCGATCGTAGTTCAGCGACTGCTTACGGCTTCCACTCTCCATGATCTCGCGTCATTGAGGTACCCATCAACAGAATGGCTTGGTGCCCAGGCGGTGAGCCTGCAATGGGCCGGCTCCGCCCCCCCACCCCGGCGAGAAGGGTTACCCGATGCCCAAGCGGTGATGGCGGCAGTTGGTGGATCGCCCAGTGCGCGAGAGAGGGAACCGGCCAACAGGGCATGGCTCGGTGCTCACATGGTGCTGTCGTTCAAAGGGTTTGTCGATGGGCAAGCGAGGATGCCGTCAAAGGAAGATGGTTTGGGCCCCAGGTGAAGCGACGAGTTGAGCGAGCGGCAAGACTGGACAGCTCAGTGCGTGGGGGAGGATACCGTTCAAAGGGGGTGGCTTGACGCTCACGTGAAGCTGTCGTCCAAGAGGATCGGTCCGGTGGGTAGGTGACGATACCGTCGAAGAGGGCGGGGCTTGAGATCGTGATGGAAAGCACGACGCGGGAGTGCGAAAACTATGATCCATTTGTGATACTGTCAGGCCACGCCAGTGTTATTATCAAGATAGAAAGCAGTTCGATGCTGCCGGATGTTGATGAGGAAATGTGAGTCATATCAAGGAGTTGCAACACTCGAGCCTTGGCAACCCAGCCTCTCGCACGTGATCAGTCTAAGCCACAATGATACCAGCCTGACAATAGAATCCGTCCGATGTGTCTCTCCCCAACGGCCTCGCCAATGACTCAACATTCCTAATTCTTTAGATAGTATTCAGCAACAGAAGATAGCAACTTTTGAAATATGTCCACGGACGTCTCTATTTATGCCTCATAGTCACCCAACCTATCATAACTGCAATGTCCTTGCTCACCAGGTTTCTATAAGGTTGAAAGCATAGAAGAAGATCGGTCTATCATGACATAACCAGTCTCTCTAGCCACTTTAATTGAGTGTTTCTGGTAACTAGTCTCCAAGCTTACGTTTGCATGTGTGGTCTCTGGAATAGCTCCTTGGCACAAATCCTCAATATCACCATGATTCGCTCTGTTCGTAACCGTGAAGTGTAAGGCTGTCTTTGAGGTTGTACCTCGATTAGAAGGATATAGGTACTTGTCGGTATCTTGATATCACGTGATGGGAATGGATGATGGAACCAATGGGAAGTAAGGGAGGTGAGGCGCTAGTCCACATTGGGACCAGCGCACCGAAGTGCAACTTGTATCTATATCTTCATAGATCGGACCTTCTTCAAAAAGTCAGTTACCACCAATAGAGCAATTGCCCCCAAACATCGGGAACATATTGCTATAGGTCCTAACTCATTACTTGGCATACCTTTGAAGTAAGGTGTACCAATACAAACCCTCGGAACACCCATGCTCAAGGGTGTACCGACAGTACTCTCGTCTCTACGTGATCATTGCCGGTGACGTCTATGAGTGGCGTTCTCTCAAAATACCCTTAATATGAATGTGGTGCACTTCCTTCCAACAATCCTGCCAGATGAGGGGTAACATTAGTGATGACTTACTTCGCGAATGTATGGAGGCCAGAAGAGTTTCTAGCATCACGGAGCGGTCCGTCCTTCAAACCGAGAAAGGCTTATTGTTGAATTTCTATGCGGCGCTCAACCTCATTGTGACGGGCTTGGCGATACGCTGTTGTAGTCCTATGAAGGAATGGAGTTACGACCCAGCCTAGAAACTCGCAGAGAACATTGAAGACATGATGGAGAGCGACAACTCACCGAAGCTTACATCAACCACGACGTTGAAGAGGAAAATCAACGGAGAAGATGTTGGACTTCACATGAGGAACGGAAAAAATGCCCCATCAGTGTCATCTAGGTACTGATGTCTTTCTAGTGTATATGGAGTCTCAATATGCTAACACTTGACGGACGTAGGGAAAGCTCATCATCATCCTCAACTATTATGACTGCTTGAAGATAAAAACGCTCAGCATCGCTGATCGTCAAATGACTTCGTGTGAAGAATCGATAACACGATGGCGGACTCGGTCAAGGGACCCAGCGTAATCATCTCTAGGGTGCAATGAAGAAGGAGAGAAAGACCGTGTTGACGAACAACATCAGTAGGGTGTTCGAGATTAGCCTGTAATGAGGGAGAGGTCGGAGTCGGACTTGATCGTCTGGCCGAGAAGAGCATTCATGTTAGAAATAAATTGAGAATAGATTCACCCTCTCCCTTGCGTAATTAAGAAATCATTCTGCCCTTAACAACCTAGGATGCGAAGGGCCTCACCAACCACGTGTAAGCTCCCCGTTACCAAAACATGCGTAGCATTTCCTTGTGCCCCAATATCTTTCACAAGCTCCAAAGCACTCTCAATATTTCGCATTTTCCCTACTTTAGATCTCGGATACGCCCTCTCCCAAGGCTTCATGTAGTGATCAAGAAGGGAGAATTGCGAATCTGAACCCAAATTAGTCTTGTCTCTGTTGATAGCCAGATTCACGGACCATTGCTTGCGCTTCGTGTATATGGACATGTTGTAAAAATAACGTGCTGTATCGATATGTGATGCTGTAAGAGAGAGCAAGCTAGGTATTCTAAGAGAGCGGCCTGATCTCGATGGCTGGAATGATGACCAAAAATGAGGACTCGATCAACAGAGCTGTTCGGTATTAGCGTCTTATTAGATATAAGCAAGCCGGTCAAATACCACTCCATTTCAGAACTCGATTGAGCGAACCACTTCGCACACTTCTCGAGACTGATTTTGTTATGTGCCCCATCGAGAAACCATGTGAGATTACCATCCGAAATTGATTGAAACCGTCCAGGCCAAGAGAATGCTTTTACTCCTTGAATTATATCGTGCGATGAGAGCTCAGCATTGTCCTGTGGCGCTCTCTGCTGTAAGAAACTGTTACTGACAGCACGAGCCAAAGAGAAATTTAGCAACTGAACCTCCGGCTTTAGCTGTGGACCGTCAGCCGGGAGATCTGAGCAGACCTCGACGAATTCTAGTGGGACTCCTTTGTCAGCTGCTCGTTTTTGAAGCATCGTAGCTACTGCATCCTGCTGCGGGGCCGAAAATGCAGGGGCGCCGGCTTTGAAGATTCCTGCCTTATGCCAGGCGACATTCGTGAGAGACGGGCCAAGTTGATGCATATGGTCTTCATCAATTGACGTGATCGCCGTCACAACAGGCTCCGATATGACATTTGTCGCGTCATATTCACCACCTTGATGGGTTTCATATATTGCTACGTCAACCCCCTCTTTAATGAAGGCGTGAAAGGACGCTAGCGCAAGTAATTGAAGGTATCGAGGTGCGTCTTGGGGATCCATTCCAGAGGACTGCAAAGCGCTATGAGTCTCTGCGACGTATCTTGCAAAAACCTCCTTGTCCAAAGGTCGAAAGTTTATCCGAATTCTCTCTTCAGGGTTGATGAGGTGCGGTGAAGTGTAAAGCCCAGTCTTCGCCGGGAAGCCAGTTTGTTGTCCGTGTGTTCTCAAGAGACACTCGATATATGCACAAGTGCCGCCTTTCCCCTTGGTCCCCGCTACGTGTATGATATTGAGACGATTGATGTCAGCAATCTTTGATCAGAGTTAGTCATGTCCGAGTAATGCAAATGGGTGTACACTGGTACTGTATGACCAAGCTGCCGCAACCATCTAAGCATCCCAAACAAGCTAGGTCTGCCCCGACAGCTAGATTCACCGTCGATGCTCGGTATCCACGGTGATGTCGCCATCTCAAGCGACGCGTGCAGAGCTTTGGTCGCGGGCCTGGGTCCTCGACGTCGAGTATCAAGGAGTTTCAAAGCGTCCTGTTCTCAAGTCAGAAACTTGGGCGTTGATCAAGACCCTTTTAACCTACAATATAGTTCATGGCTTGAAAACGTCGATGGTTCATCCGGAACACAGGGGGGCAACTCGGTGATGTCGCACGCACGCGGATAAAATAATCTAACCTGAATGCTTCACCAAAGACTCCAATCAAAAGGTTTCCTTAAACAAAGTGTAGAGTGCTCTACGGGCTTTATATTTGCGAGCAGAAGCTAAGCCGTAAATATCTTCGTTGCGACGATAATCCCTTGATAATGTAGGTGGTTATTAGAAACGTTCAGGGTTTTTTTCCGCCCGCGTGGCACGACAACACAGCACTCGGGTAAAACTCGTAAAGCTAAGTGATCATGATCAAAAGGATTGACTACCTGTGGTAACGGACGTTATATGGTTAATTGAAGACATAGAATTTCTAAATATTCCTAATATCTTAATCGAGCGAGATTGCACTATGATTGCTCTGAGGTTGTTCTCTCCCATCCTTGCTGTGGGATTATCCTTTCGCCTCCCTGCTGAGTAACCCAAGTTCCGATAATCTCAGGCCAAAGAGTTCCAAATCCCACGAAGAAATATGAGCGACATTGATAAAGACTCCCTGCCAGCCCATTGAGCTTCCGCGCCTCCTCTAGCTCCCCAAGACCGTGCATTACAACACTTTTAGACCAGTAAATGATCGCCTCGATGTAGCCGGCATCCCAGTTGCAGTGGTTTGCAGCGTCTAAGGCGATATCATAGCAGCGGCGAGCCCCATGCAAATCATCTTTGATATGTGCGATTAAAGCCAGCCCCAAAAGCGCAGACAATCGGTTGGTCTTACCAGCTCTACTAAGGGTACTGGCATTCTCATAAGATTGAGCAAGCACTCGAAAGAGCTCGTGCGCCTTGTCGAACCCTTCTCGAATGTCTTTCTGCAGGTATGTATAGCCAGAGGCGGTGGGTTGAGTTGAGATGACCCACATACCTTGCATTAGGTAGGCGTACGCCAAAGTAAGCCTCAAGCGTTTCGCGCTCCCGCTTTCTCGGGACTGATAGGCCGTGAGATCATTTAATTGTGCCGATGCGTAATCTATACCTAGCCTAGTGTCACCTAATTCGCAACATACTGCACTTAGGTGAGCCATGGCCTTGCACATCATGGATGCCTCCGGTCGTTTGGCATGCAGAACTCGCTCGAGCCATACCCTCGCCTCTTTGAAATGGCCCGAGAAATGGTGGATTTTGCCACGGAGGAAGCTCATTTCGCAAATCTGAAAGTGTTCTAGAGCCGATACATTTCCTGGGTGCCAAGGGGTGTATCCATCAAGCTCATCGAATGCAGCTTGGAGCTGCTGGCGCCCAAAGAGGACGTCGGCATTGAAGAGCACAAACTCTCCATAGTAGCCATTCGACCTTTGATCAACACGAGTGACTTCCAGACGCCCCGCTTCCGACCCCCATTTGCACGACGATATACGGGAGAGGATGTTCTTTCGTAGTTCAATTCTCTCTCGTAACTGAGCGCCCACTGGAAAGCATGTCCCAATGCTTTCAGCTGTCGCTACAACGTTATTCTTCCAGTCTAGCGTTGAATAATATGAAGCTGATAAGCAAACTTCGATGACATGTGCTGCTGGTAATGCCTTTTCAACAACAATTTCCTCCAGATATGGCAGAACATTCTTGAGCAAAGGCAATATTGACGTTGCAATGGAGAAGGAGTATAAAGGCTGCAAACGTCGGTCTATAGGGAAGGCATAGAGGACGACCTTCACCGCTTCAATCTTCCATCTCATGTGATCCTTATGGTGGGCTATTCGCGTTAGCACCTGCGGGTCCACTGAAATGAATCTGGTTTTATCTGTCGATTGCTCCAAACGAATAGCCTTAAGCTGATGAAGATTGCGAATTGCTTCATCACACATAAGTTTGTCCTGGACCACTTCGACCGTGTTGACTTGTTGCTCTTCAGCTTCTCCGTTCTCGCCCCAAGTCAACAAAGGCCCTCGGGCTCGTTCTAGGAGACACTCTGATATCTTGGATTGGCCAAAAAAAGACAGAAGTGTTGCTAGAGCTCGTGAAGCGGGTTCGATGCTGTAAACTTGATAGGCAGGTGCGGTTATCGCCACCGAGTCTTGGTTGGGAGGGAGCCGGCGTCGGTTTGTGGATAAGACCGCTTCAGTCTGCGCCTCTGCCGAATCACCGATAGAACGCTTAGGAGCGGATAGCGGACAGTTCGTAGTAGTTGCGCGTTTATCCTGTGCAACACTTGCAAGAGTCATGCTTTGTTGACGACTTCCCTCAGTATATAAGCAGCGCGGATCCGATGCTTTGATCGTGGGATAGGAATTGAATGCTGGACTCAGGCATTAGTCATAATCTTTACGATGTTGGTTAATCTCACCAGAAGTTAGAGGCCCATCATTGCTTTGGAAGGAACTTGGTCCCAGGACCTCGAAATCAATGTCTAAGGAGGTGACGGGGGTGCTCTTAGAAGCAGCATGAACCTTGTATATGCTCTCAACTGACTTTGGTACGCAATCAGAGTTGTAACCAAGGGCGGCGCATATTTCATCAATCCTGATACTCTCCCGTCAGCATGGCCTTTACTATCAGACGGGAAATCCATACGAAATTTTGTTGGCAGTCAGGTTGCATGCGTCAAGCAAAGATGCAATGACGCCGGGAATGGTGTACTCAGGTCCAAGACAATCGCTGTAATCATGTTTTACGAACTCGTCTTTTTTGAGATGTCCGAGGATTAATTGTAAGTTTCCGATGTCACGGATATGGGTAAGATACGTAATGGATATTGCGTCTGAGATAGGTATAAGTTCAGCTTCGCAAGTAAAGAGCTTGAAGAACACACCAATGAAGAACAGTTCTGTGGCCCGATAAATCGTCCAACCATGGCTAACTAGAGCAACAATAACGCCATTTATCCATAGGGCGCTGTCCAGTAGTCTTCGACGGTCACACTGCCGGCCACCGATATGTTGAATTATCGGATCAAGGGTCTCTTGAAGAACGCCCCTTTTCCTAAGAACTTCACAGTATGACAGCAAGATGAGAGCTTGAAACGTGGCGAAGGATTTCTGGAGTTTGGCGTTCGTAAGGGAATCTCTAGTGAGCAAGGCGTATCTTTCGGCTAGGTTGACAAGTTCGTGCTCTGGACGTCCGTCTCCCTGGTACGGTTGTCTCTCGACAATGACATTGGTGCGATCGGTGAAAGCTCGGATGGCTTGCTCGTACTGCTCTACAGTATTCAATTCGAGTTCGGTCTGTCTCTTACGCCACTCAGTGGCCTTCGGAGCATTCCGTAGAAACGAATCCGCAGCCGCATTCTTTCGTGGTTTCTGTTGTGGTCTCTTTCGTGCATCTGCATTCTTGGGTTTCTTACCCTTGGAAGTATTTGATGACCCGGACGGGAGTTGTGATCCAGGCTGCTGTGATGATTGTGATGGCAGTTGAGGTTCGGGCTGCTGTGGTGGTTGTGATGGCAGTTGAGATTCGGGCTGCTGTGATGAGTGCGATGGCTGCAACACTTCTTGAGGTCGCAATTCGTGCAAAGTCTTTCGTTTCTTAGAAGGTTCACCAGATGGACGTCCGTGAGGAATGACAACCGCACGTCCGTCCGATAAGTCCTGCAGTCGCTCGGGGAAGTCAGGGCAACATTCGCAGTGCTGGCGTAGACAATCAAACAGGCTTTTCCGGACTATCACGTAGTCATCATCGACCGCCATCTTTGACAGTGAGCAGCGTGCACAGATGTTCTGCAGAAGTCGGAGGCTGGGATTCCCGGGCGCGCTATTCCATTTTGGTTATTACATTGGAGTAATCAAAGTGGAATAGCGCGTACGTCCATCACTCCCTTGATATCATCTCCATGGTCCCAAAGATAGCTCTGCCTGCATGCGTTCATTGCAAAGTGGCTGATAAAGACAATCCTATGGCTGGCGACCATTCGACTTCCATCTAATCGTGGCCACCACTATGCGACACGGGACCCCATACCGTGTCGCATAGTGGTGGCCACGATTACTTGAAGCTCCTGGCGAGTGTGGAGGATTTCTAGCTTCGATGCAGCTGATAACTTTTCAAAATGATTGATGACCGGTGGTTATATATGTCTATCTAATGGCTGTCCCTGCACGGTCTTTGCGCCCTACTCTGGTTGCCTTCTTCGCCTTGCTCGGTCGCCTTTCGGAGATTCCCATGGATAAACATTCGGCTCCGCCTACTCCTCCTCCTTCGTCAGTCAGTGCTGGCGGGGTAAGACTCTTCACCGGCTCACCTGCTGACCAAATTACCAAAGCCAGGGTATCCGGTAATAGGGTCTTTGTCAAGTCTTTAACGCACGAGGTGACACCTGAAGAGGGCGAGGATTCCGGCTGGGAGGATTCCGATGAGGCAATTGAGAGTGATGAAGAGAGGGAAGATGGCAACAAATCCGACATGTTTCAAAGGGTCACTTCAAAGCCGAACCTGGTTTCGCAACGCTCGCTGCTCACCACTCTGATACACGAGAATGACCGGGCATCAGCGCTGCAGAATGCAGCTTCGCGTTGTGCTCCAGCAATTCATCGACCTAGCACACCAAACGGTCCTATTGTCTCCTCTCTGCGAAAGAACGTTCAGGGATTTCTAGAGCCGTCCATTATGATTACCTCTAATACTTATCCTCCAGTACCATCCCTTGACAGTACTCGAATCAACATGTTTTCTAAGGAGCTAACCGGGTCTCTACGAGATGGTCTTCTCTGGGAACGACGGGTCAAAAGTTCGACATTCAATGCCGTCAAGCATAGACACACCGCCCACGGTATTAGAAATCTTCAAAACTACCCTAGCGAAAACAGGAACTCTTGCAGTATTCATTTCGACGCTGGTTCTCAAAACTTTCATCAGAGAGGATGGTAGATTAGCTGGATGAATGTACATAGCTGACTTATTGCTGTTATTGCGATATTTGAATAAGATGGCTCACAGCATTTGCATCTCGTTTGTGGAGCGAGGCCATTTTTATGCGGGCCCTCTCCACAATAGAATAATGGTATCGTTGGTGAACCGCTACCAACGCCTAAAGATTGGTGTGAAAGGTTACCACTCAAACATTAAGGTATGTGTATGGTAAGTGGAGAGACTGCATTAGGGTCAACGCTCTGGCATCTATGGTCGTTTGGACGTTGCACGGATATATACATACCGTGCTCATATCGCAGAGTTTCAATGCGTGCCAATGGCCCTCCACGATGAAGTGCTTCCTCGAACTAAGAATAGAAGACTACTCTTGCAAGTTCTCCTGCGAGATACGTGCAGAAGGCCAGAATTGGATATGATTGTCGCAAGTCGCCCGCAAATAGGAGAACGGTATTTTTAAAACAGGCATATCAAGGAACACTGCCGTACCAGGAGTGGTTGACGCATATCCAATGAGCTTGTGCAACTCAGATCCTTCAACCAGTATCACCACCACCAATCCATGTTACCCCTCTCATTGGATGCAGAAGTTGCTGCTTTCGTAAAGACATGACTTTGCTGGCATGCTTCCATCGCCATCATACTGTTTCGTTGTGCTTGGATGACATCGTACACTCTCCTTCTTTCCAAGGCCTACATTCTCCGCTGTTAAGTCTGTCGTTCCTTCTTTCTCTCTCGTCTCTGGCAAAGACATGAGATTATTGGTTGAGGTAGCGCGAACCTTTGCGGGTCCAGATACTGCATTAGGCTTCATGTTCATTAAAGTCGTAGCTTCATGGCTTGCAGAAGCCTTCATGCAAGTAGTCCTATGAAGAGACTCCAATCACTTCGTGTGATAATGGATTGAGTACTCCGTACCGAGGCTTATTATGGTTACGTCCTGGACATTTTTGATTAGGTCGAAAATCTGACTGGATAGGGATGCATTGTGCACCCATCCGTG
>JAABUV010006993.1_pt1 | contig 12033 bp, 10 predicted proteins | sample 5559971 | NCBI WGS metagenome assembly JAABUV01 (sample SAMN10711881, study PRJNA513362) | rock metagenome | isolation source: Antarctica rocks | place: Antarctica: Victoria Land, Knobhead nord | collected 2015-12-19
CGAACAGCGGGGCGAACTCCGCATGAAAGGCGGCAAAGGACGCCGCCGCACGCTCAAAATCAGCTTGTTCCATCACGATACTCCTCATATAAGAAGTATACCGCTAAACCGTCGTTGTAGTACTAGGGCTGTGTGATTGATCTGATAACTCCACATCATGATATGAGGTCAACGACGCGTGCCAGACCGCCATGCAGGCCGGGTAGCACGCGACCACGAATCAGGGCGTCGAGCCCGATGTAGCGGCCGGCCGCCGTGGCGAGGAAAATGCCATTGAGCAACACCAGCATCAGGTAGGTCCAGTACCACTCCCCCGGCACGTCCCACAACCCGACCGCCAGGTTGATCGCCCAGAGCGTCCCGGCCAGGGCTCCTAAGCGACCGAAAAGTCCCAAGATGAGCGAGAGCGCGATGGCCGCCTCGATCAGGAAGGTGATCCAGCCGAACAGATGGTAGTGCGTGAGCGCCACGTCTCTGACGAAGGCGCCGTAGAGCGGGACGAGCGGATGCGCCACCTCGCGCAGCATCCACTGTCTCAACCCGTTGTTGCCGCTGAAGTTCGGCGGCAACTTCCAGAGGATCTGCTGGTACCACAGGTACCCGACGAGGATGCGGGCGACGCCCAAGCCCCACCAGCCGATCGGGCGGACCCCGGCCGCCGTCGTCCGCCGTGTCGATTCAGCGTTCGTCGCCATCCGCGATGAAACTCTCGTCGCCATCGTACGTCTCCTATCGCTCTCATGATCGGGCCGCCCGATAGCCTGGGCCTGCCCGTCGCCGTCGTCCTACGCCTACTCTACAACAAAGATCTTACGTTCCTATTACGGGTGGAGCGACGGGCGGTACGGGGAGCAGCAGCGTCCGGTTGCCCCCGTTGTGACGCCCACCGCTCATCAGCGGGGGCGACCGCCGCCCGCCTCCTTTTCCGAGACACTCTAGCCTTGCACACCCCACCACACGTAGACATCACTGACGTGCGCGGGCTCCCGCCGCAGCAGGACTCTGAACAGGCGCAGCATCTCCCCCTGGTGGTCCATCGGCCCCACAATCACGGTACGGACCTGCCAATCGCGCAGATCGCGCGCGATGCGTGCGCGCAGCGTTCCGGTCAGATCGGGGGAGCGTTTCCCTGCCTGGATGCCCAGCATCACGCTCTGTGTCATCGACGGCCAGGGCCGCATGCTCGCGTCCCCCGAGGGGTTTGGCACGAACGCGTAGCCCTCCGGCATGCGGAAGCGCAACCGGGCGACACCCTGCCACAGCATCGGTGCGCTATACGTGTGGGCCTCGAGCGCGGCGAAGGGCGCAAGCAGGGCGACGCTGCCCTCCGGTAGATGACGCGCGCCGGCGCCGCCGAAAAACGCGGGGACCGCGCTGGAACTGGTCGGGTATGGGATGCGCGGCAGCAGCGGCACGAGCGCCACCGCCACGAGGGCAAGACCGGCGAGGCGGCGCCGTGGGGTTTGTTCGCGTAGGTGGTCCAGGTAGACGGCCAGCAAGAGTCCCGCGGCGAGGATGACGAACACCGCGAGACGGGACGGCATCACGTAGCGCATCAGCGGCAGCCGCGCGACCATCAGCCACGGTAGGGGAATGGCCGTGGCGTGCCCGTCCACATGCAGGTAGGCGCCTAGCGAGAAGACTGCCGCGATCGCGGCCAGGAGGCCAGCCCAGCGGACGAGTGAGCGTCGCCGCCAGCGTATGACGATGTAGACGAGTAAGGCAAGCAGGGGCAGCCCCAGGTAGGCGTTTGCTTCCGGCACATTGGTGGCGAAGCGCGCGCTCAACCGCGCCGCGACAGGGGGCGTCAGGAGCTGCGTCGACGTCGGCACGACAAAGTTGAGTAGGTCCGCGGCCAGGGGGGTACCTTGATGCAGCAGGCCCTGGATGCGTTGCGGCCCGCGGAACTCCACCAACAGGGGGACGCCCGCGATGAGCAGGAACGTCACGAGCGCGCCAAGGGCGCCACGACGTACGACGCCGACGTACCGCGCGATGTGCGGCCGTTTCCGTTGTAGCGTCAGGCCCAGGACCACGCCGACCGCCGCCATGAGCGCTGTGGTTGCCAGCAGTTCGCTCCAGGTCAACACCTGCGCGGCGGCGACCACCCCCAGGGCGCCGCCACTGACGAGCGCCGGCCAGCGCCGCTGTATCAGGAGATCGGTCAGGAACAGCAGGACGAGGGGTGGGGTCAGCGCTAGCACCACAGGGGCGTGGACGAGTCCCTGCGCCGCCATCTGTGGAGAGAACGCGAACAGCAGGCCGCCGACGGTGGCGGAGGCACGGCTGGTCCAGCGCCGGATGGCCAGGTAGGCGCACCACCCCGACAGGGGCAAAGCCAGGGTGACGAGCAGGTTGTAGGCGAAGACCGGACCGAGCAGGGCCGTGACCGGCGCGAGGAAGGCGCCGGGCCAGAGTAGCGCGGCGTTCCACATCAGATTGACGCCTCGCGGGTAATCGAGGTAGGTGGAGACCAGCGGAGAGAGGTGATGGCCCAGGGCGAACGCCGTCCAGGACAGGAACCACATGAACTGTGGCGGGTCGCCAGGGTAGCCGATGTGACGCCGCGTGGGCGCCGCCCACGTCCCTGCGAAAAGCAGGAACGCCAGCGCGAGGTACAGCGCCAGGGGCGCGACGGGCCAGAGCCAGACGCGCCCTCCCGCTCTGCAGGGTGGGGAGGGGCATGGTGGAGAGTGTGGTGTGTGGTTCGTCGTTATCGAAGCGCTCATGCGGCACGCTTGTCGCAGAGGGCATAGTGATAGCGTGTGTCGCGCCAGTACCGCACGCGCGCCCAGGGTTGCGACGCCAGCAACTCCTCGAATTCGTCTCCCGTGAAGACGGCAACCTTGGCCGGCTCGCGATAGCGCCCGTGGCGACCGGCGGACCGCGGGTCCGTGAGTCGGGCCAGCAGCCACATGACGCGCAGGGGCGCGCCCGCGCGGCGCGCCGAACGCGGCTCGGCGATGAAGAGACGGCCGCCTGGGCGCAGGACCCGATGCAACTCCGCCAGCGTAGGCGCCCGTTCGCGCTCCCGTAGGATGGTGAAGAGCCGCGCGCTGATCGCGGCGTCGAACGTCGCCGCCGGACACGTCAGGGCGCGCCCGTCGCCAAGCGTGAAGCGGCAATTCGCCAACCGGCGCGCCGCCGCCTGTCCCCGCGCGCGCTGCAATTGGCGCGCCGAGCGGTCGACCCCGGTGATACGGAGATGGGCGAAGCGTGCGGCTAAACGGCAGGCGTAGAAGCCCGGCCCGCAGCCCAACTCAAGGACGTGGGCGCCTCTCGACGGGCTGCCGGCGCCCCAGAACGCGTGGACGATCCTCTCGGTGTCGTCGCGGAAGAGATGCTCGCGGCAAACGGTATAAAGCCAGGGGAAGCGCTCAAACAGGCTCTCTCCTTCGACGACGGGCGGATTGTCCGTTCGGCACGCCGATGAGACGAGAAAATCGCCGCTCTTGACGGGGTCCATCACTCTTGACATCAGACCTGCTCCCGCGCGCCCGCGGCGGCAGTGATCCGCTGGACAATGCGCTTCTCACGCAGCGTCGCCTCGGCGGCCGCGAAATAGTCGCGTATAGCGCCCTGGCCCGCGATCCACTCCAGGTAGCGCGCGATGCCGGCCTCCAGATCAACGCGCGGCTCATATCCGATCGTCCGTATCCGCGTGATGTCCGGCGTGAGGTGGCGGATCTCGCCGGGCCTGAATTCGCCCCGCGCCACCGGCGCGATCACAGGCAAACCCGTGGAGGCGTGGACCGCCTCGGCCACCGCCTCGGCCACGGCGCGGATCGTCGTGGGTTGTCCACTGCCGATGTTGACGGGCAGACCGTCGAGCGTAGCGTTCGTCGCCACGAGCACGTTGGCGCGCGCGATGTCTTCGACGAAGCAGAAGTCGCGCGTCTGCGCGCCGTCCTCGTAGAGTATGGGCGGCTGGCCGGCGAGCAGGCGCGTGGCGAAGATGGCGATCACGCCAGTATAGGGATTGAAGACCGATTGGCGCGGACCGTAGGTGCAGGGGTAGCGCAGCGCCACCGTGGGGACGCCGGTCTGTCGCCCCCAGGTCAGGACCAGGCGTTCCTGGTCGACCTTGGTGATGGCGTAGACCGTTTCCCCACCAATGGGCGCCTCTTCCGGCGTCGTGGTCGATATCGTCGCACGGTCACATACCGGGCAATGCGCCGCGAAGTCGCCAGCGGCGAGCCGCGCGGCTGACCGCGCCGGAGGGAAGACGCGGCCATGCGCGGGACAGAGCGCCGCGCCCTCACTATAGACCACCTGCGACGAGGCCACGACGACCTTCCTGACCGGCAGGTTTTCGTCGCGGATGATCTCCAGCAGTTGGGCGGTTCCCACGCTGTTGACCTCCACGAACTTAGCGATCTCGGGCATGTAGCCGCCGTAGGCCGCCTGGTGGAACACGACGTCGACATCCTCCAGCGCCGCTGTCACGGCGGCGCGGTCGCGGATGTCGGCGTGGCAAAACTGGGCCTCCGGCGATACCCAGGCTGGCTTACCGTGGCGGTGCGTTTGTGGCTCGAGGTTGTCGAAGATGCGGACGGCCCAACCCTCGCTCAAGAGGAGATCGACCAGGTGCGACCCGATCAAGCCCGCTCCGCCGGTCACCAACGCCCGTGGTCCGCGCCGCGCGCTCCATGTCATGCTATTGTCCTATCTTTTCTGCTATCGACTATCGACTTACGCTTCGACGTGCACGCTGACGCGCTGGTAGCCGGTCGAGCCCTGAGGCGGCGCGATGCGCATGGTGGTCTCCTGGAGCATGCCCTGGCCGTCGGTCGCGCGCACGAGCAGGTGGTACGTGCCGGAACCGCCGGGCCGCCACTCGTAGCGCCAGAGCGCCCAGGCCAGGCGCGACGGATGATACGTAATCTCCGCCTCGCGCCAGGTGTGCCCACCGTCGACGCTGACCTCGACCTTGGAGACGCCGCGGTCGCCAGCGAACGCCGTCCCATGGACGGACGCCATCGTCGTCCCGGCCAGCTTGATGGTGTCCCCCATCCGTGGATAATCGAAGCGCGACCAGGTGTGGACATAGCGATCACTCCACCCTTGTTGGCCGTAATAGTCTTTGGTGCGTTCGACGCTGTGATCAAGCAACTCGACGCGCGTGATCCACTTCACGCTGCCCTCGCCGTAGTAGCCGGGGACGAGCAGTCGGACGGGGTAGCCGTGGCGCTGCGGGAGCGTGACGCCGTTCATCTCGTAGGCCAGAACCGTCGTCGGCTCCATGGCCTTATCGAAGGCAACGGTGTGGTTGTAGCCGTCGGCGGCGTGCAGGAGCACCTCCACGACGCCCGTCTTCGGGCCGGCCGCTTCGATCACGGCGCGTAGCGGCACGCCCTTCCAGACCGCGTTGCCCATCAGGCCGCCGCCGACCGGATTGCTGATGCACTCCAGCGTCATCGTCTGCGTCACCGAGGGCAGCGCGGCGATGCCCGCGAAGTCATAGGTGTGGGGGCGGTCGACCAGCCCGGCCACCTCCAGCCGCCAGACGCTTTTCGCCACGGTGGGGTCGACCAGGTTCTTGGTGACGCTGTAGAAGTGCTCGATGGGCGTGATCGGCTGCATAGTAGGGCTGATATATTGGATGCCGTCATAGCTGAACGTGCCGCGCTGAAAGAGCGCGCGCACCAGCCCGCCCGAGGCCAGCGCCGCGACCACGCCAACGCCACCGGCCAGGATAGCGCGCCGGCCGAGTACGGGCCCGACCGGCGCCGGCTGCCGCAGCGGGGCGCGGCTCGTCATGGCGCGATAGATCAGCACGAGGGCCAATCCGTAGCTGGCGTACGATACGAGCAGACCAACCACGGTGACGACGACGTTCCAGCCGGGCGCCACGCCCTTGAAGTTGGCGGCGAGCACCGGCCAGAACACGGCCAGCGAGACGATCCAGAGGACGGCGACGACCGCCGCCACGAAGGCCGCGCCGCGCCGGTTGACACCGAAGGTCCAGCGTCGCTCGGGCGCCCGGCGGCGCTCGCGCTCCACGATGGCCGCGTAGACCACGCCGAGCGCGGCGCCCAGGGCGACCTGCCCCGCGAAACCGGACCAGAAGGCGAGTTCCTTGGCGTGGACGTTGCCGCCGAAGCGGTTGATCGTGTTGAGGAACGTGAAGACGGGCAGCAGGGGCAGGAAGCGGTCCGCGCCCAACTCGCCCGGTAGCGGCACGCCCGCCAACAGGCGCAGCACGGTCATCACCACCGTCATCACGAACCCCGCGCCGAGGCCGGCCAGCAGACCGGCGCCTAGCGGCGCCAGCCAGTGTCCTAATCCGGATGGGCGGGCCGGCGAACGCGCGCCGGCCGTCGATGTCGTGCTCATGGGTCTTACTCCTTTTACTCGTTGTACGCCTGCCATTTACAGGCTGTATGCCGCGAATGTCGCGCGCGTCGCCGGTAGATCGGCGCGTGTGGTGAGTATGTGTCGCAGCCCCGATAGGTCCGCGGCTTCGTCGATGTCGAACATGGTCTCGACCCGACCGACCGACAGGCCGGACGCCTCGGCCCGCGCGCTAAGGTCATCCAAGACGGTACCCGTACTCATGGGGATACCATGCAGGACATCGTGCCAGCCGCGCATGCCGATGAGGTAGTAGCCGCCGTCATAGGTCGGCCCGACGACCACCTCGTGCCGGTCGAGCGTGCGGAAGGCGGCGGTCACGGTCTCGACCGTGAGGTGCGGCGAGTCCGAGGCGGCCAGGATGACCCGCTCCTCCCCGCGCGTGGCCGCGCCGCGGAAGAGGTCGCGCTGCCGCACGGTCCAGTCGCCCTCACTCTGGGCCAGCACTCGCGCCGCGCCGGCCGCGCCGACGAGCGGCGCGAGCTCGGGCCAGGCGTCGGGCGGCGTCACATACCAGCCCAGCGCGAACGGCGCGTCAGCGAAGCGCGCCGCCAAGTCGCGCAGGAATGAGGCATAGAGGGCCACGGCCCCCTCGTGCCCGATAGCGGCGCCCAACCGGGTCTTGACCAGGCCGGTACGGGGCGCTTTGGCGGCGATATACAGGATATCCGTCATCGGCCTGTGTCCAGCGACGGCGTTACTCTGGATGGTGGAGTCCAGCGCGCGTAGCGTAGCGTCGTCGACAGGATGCGCCAACCAGCGCGCACGCTCCCGGTGAGGGTACCGCTCACCTTGGACACGCCGACACGGCGCCGATAGTGGACAGGCGCCTCACGGTAGCGGTAGCCGGCGCGCAACGCTTTGACGGTCATCTCGACCGTCCAGCCGTACGTCATCTCCCGCATCTCGAGGGCGAGCAGATCGCCGCGGCGGATCGCGCGCAACGGCCCCAGGTCGCTGACGCGCACCCCATACAGAGCACGTATCAACCAGGTCGCAACGCGGTTACCAAACACCTGTTGGGGGGGCATCGCCCCGGCTTCACGAGAGCCGAGGGTGCGTGACCCGACCACGAGATCGGCCTCACCGCTGAAGAGGGGTTCGAGTGCCCACGGCAGGTCGGCGGGATCGTCGGCGGCGTCGCCGTCGAGCAGCACGATGATGTCGGCGTCATGCGCGGCGAGGACCCCGGCGCGACAGGCATAGCCGTAGCCGCGCCGCTCCTCACGCACGACGATCGCGCCGGCCCGACGGGCGACATCACCCGTTCCGTCGCGCGAGCCGTTGTCGACGACGATGATACGGTCGAGGGTCACGCCCGTCTGTGCGCGCAGCCCTTCGACGACCCGTGCGATGGAGGGCGCCTCGTCGAGGGCAGGGATGACAGCGGTGATGCGCGGCATGAACGGCGCGGCGTCTTCGCTGGTGCGGTCGTCGCTGTTCTTTATCGCCACGATGCTCCTCCTTTGCGCTGATAATGGGCCGGTAGGGCCACGCAACGTTCATGTGGTAGGTGGTACGTTTGGTAGGCGGTACTTTCGAGCGTAGCAAAACAATCTTACGTACGCGTGACAAAGATTACGAAACGGTTACAAGTTTCCGCCCTGTGTATCATCGCGACGTGTAACCCCGATGAACGTCCCAATGATGAGGCCGGCCAGGGCGCCCGCGACCGCGCCGCCAATCGCGATCAGGGCGGACGCGTCCAACCCGGCCACGCCCATGCCGACCATCGTCGGGACGAGGCCAGCCAGCGCGCCAGCCCCCGCGCCCAGCGCCAGGCCCAGGGCCATGTCGCGCTCCACGCGTGTCGCGGTCGTGGCTCGCGTGCTCTCCACGCCGCCCAGGACGCCAGCGCCATCCGCGAGGCCATACGTCGCCCCCAACGTCAAGCCGTAGACCGCGTGGAGTAGCACCACGCCGAGCGCTGGCAGGGGGCCGGCCCCGGCCGCCACACCCAGAGGTCCGACACCCACTAGCGGCAGGACCACGAACAGGGAGAGCAGGCCGGGCAGGGGGGCGAAGAGCAGCCCCTTGCGCCACCCCGGACCGCGCAGCGCGGGCTCGACCAGCGCGCCATAAATGACTGCCCAGATCAATCCCACCGCCACGTGCGCCCCGACCAGCGTCATCAGGGGTAGGTGTGTCATCATCGCGGTGGCGTGGTTGGTGGTCAGGGCCCGAGCCCAGGCGGCGGCGACGCCCGCGTTGGGGTTCGATGAGCCGACCGCGGCGGCGACACCGTAGGCGAGCACGAGCAGCGGCAGGGCCACGACGCTGGCCAGAAAGCCGGAAACGACGGCGCGCGTGGCCCATCCCCCGTGGCGCGGATGGGTGCCAGAGTAGGCGACAGGGTGTATCATCGAACAATCCTCCCGAACGAACACGGCCACTGGCCGTGTGATGTCTATAGTCCCAGTATGGATTCCGCTCCTTACAGGGCGGTTACAGGACACTCACAAAAGAATGAACAAAGACCGGCGTCCGTCTGCTCCGCCCTACGCCAGCACGAGCGGCAGCAGCACCCCCAGCCCCAGGACGAAGAGGCCCAGCGCCGGCGCGGCCGTCCCGACCGGGCGGCGTCGGCGGCCCTCGTGGGCGGCGCTACGCGGATCGAGCCGCGCCCAGGCGGTCTGGCGGCGCTCCAGCAGTAGGAAGGTCACGGCCAGGCCCGCGCCGTAGAGGAGGTGGCCGACCAAGGCCGGCAGCGCGGCTCCGGCCGCCGCCACCATCCATGTGAAAGGGCCGCCGAGCAGGAGCGGGAACAGGGTCAACGGACCCAGGAACCACCAGGCTAGCCCGTAGACCAGGCCCCAGACGACGGCCAGCCCGATGGTGGGCGCCTCGCGCTCGAATAGCAGGCCGTATCTCATGCCGATCAGCGCGCTGATCCCGAGGTGTACCACGAAGCCGAGCACGGGCGACGATTGATGGACAAGCGCCGCGACACGCGGTAACTCGCCCGTGGCCAGCATGATCAGGCTGAAGAGCAGGCCGCCGACCACGCTCGCCGCCGCGCCCCGACCCAGCGAGCGCAGCGTGCGCGTCCCCAGGCCCTCGGGCTCGCGGTTGAGCGGGTCCGTGTCGATGAAGAAGCCGACCCATAGCCGGTCCAGCGCGGCGTAGATCACGCCCAGCAGCAGGCCGTAGATGACGTGCCCCACCAGCGAGCCGAACAGCGTGCCAGCGTACTGGTAGGTCCAGGTGGGCGCGTGATGCTGCAAGAGGGGCAGGAGGGTGAGCGGCCCCAGGAACCACCAGAGCAGGCCGTAGGCCAGGCCCCAGCCCAGGCTCGACCCCAGGCCCCGCACGTCGCGCTGGAAGAACAGGCCGAAGCTGGCCCCGATGGCGGCCGCGATGCCGTAGTGCAGCGCGACGCCGACGCCGCGCGACGGGGAGCCGACAAGCCCGGCGACAATGACGAAGAAATTGACCTGCGCCATCCATTGGGCGAAGGCCCACCCGCCCGCGAGGCCCGCGATCCCGCCGACCACGAGTGCGCGCGGCACGCTGAACCGCCCCCGCGCGGTGGTCGCGGGCGCGCCCAGCGCCCCGCCGGAGCGCCAGCTACGCCATAGCCCCAGCGTGAGGCCGAGGGGCAGGCCGATGTAGAGGAGATACGCGACGAGATCGCCGAAGTGGACGCGGGCGGTGTCGAGCATCGCCATGTGAGGCCTGCCCTGGAACAGGGGGAACAGGCCCGCGGGAACGGCGAGCCACAACACCAGCGCGTAGCCCAGGCCCCACAGCAATCCCGCGCCCGGATTGTCCACCCTTGAGGCCACCAGCAGCGCGAAGAGCGCCCCGTAAAGCACGCCCAGCACGGCGCCGAGGGGTGATAAGCCCGTGGACAGGGCGCCGCCCAAACCGCCGACGAGGACACACGCGCCAAACCCCTGACGGTGGACAAAGAAAGAAAGACGCATCACCTACTCCTCTCGAGCGCCGACGTCGATCGTTTGCACGATGTCGCGCGGGAAGAACAACTCGACGATCCAATCGGCGAGGACATGGACCTTGCGCTCCAGCCCCGGCAGCTTGGCGAGGTAGATGGCGCGCCACAGCAGCCAGGCGAACAGGCCGGAGAAGCGCAGCCCCCTGATCTCCGCACACGCTGTGTGATGGCCCACGACGCATAGCGTGCCCAGTGCTTTGAAGCGGAACGGTGTGAGAGGACGCCCCTGCACACTGGCGTGGATGTTGCGCGCCAGCGTCTTCGCTTGGCGCAGCGCGTACTGCGCGGTGGGCGGGCAGGTCTGGCCGTCCCCGCCGACCAGGTCGGGCACGGCGGCGCAGTCGCCCAGCGCCCACAGTCCTGCCTGGCCCGACACGGCCAGCGTCGGCTCGACCACGACCGCGCCCCGCTTGTCGCACGCGAGCCCCATCTCCTTGGGCAGCGGATGCGGCGCCGTCCCGGCCGTCCAGACGATTGTTTCGGCGTGGATCTCCTCGCCGGACGTCAACACGACCGCGCCCCGCCGCGCATCGGCCACCCGCTCGCCCAACTTGAACGTCACGCCGCGCGCCGTCATGCGCTCCAGGGCATAGGCGGCCAGCGTTTCACCCAATTCGGGTAGGATGCGCTCCCGCGAGTGCGCCACGATGACCCGCACGTCATCGGCGCACACGCCCGGATAGTAGGGCAGCATGCCGCGTGCGAAGTCGTTGAGGCCGCCGGCCAGTTCCGCCCCCGCGAAGCCGCCGCCGGCGACGACGAAAGTCAGCAGCGGCCGGCGCGCCGCTGGGTCCGGCGCGCGGTCGGCGCGCTCGAACAGGTCGATGACGTGGTTGCGGATGCGCGCCGCGTCCGCCAACGTCTTGAAGTCGAGGGACGCGGCCGCGACATGCTCCAAACCCATATAGTTGGAGACGGCGCCCAGCGCCAACACCAGATGGTCGAAGGGGATGGCGCGCTCCTCTATGGAACGGTCAGCGGGCGCCAGGTAGGCACAGCGCCCAGCCAGGTCGATGCCGGCCACCCGCCCCCGCACCACGGTGGTGCGGGGCAGGCTGGTGCGCAGGGGGCTGCTGATGTGCGTCGCCTCCAGGCTACCAGAGGCTACCTCGGCCAGCATCGGCGTGAACAGCAGCGCGTTGGTCGCGCTGACCAGCGTGAATGAGACCGAGGGGTCCGGACCGAACGCCTGTTCCAGATGGTGGGCCGTAGTCACACCGGCGAAGCCGCCGCCCACGATGACAATGCGTGTCGGAGCCGCGCGCGGCGGGAGCGAGGGCTGGCGCTCGGGCCCCAACCGCCAGACGGCGAGGTCACTCAGGGCCTGCGTCAGCACCCCCAGCAGCGCGCCGTACAGGACCCAGCCCACGAACTGGGGGAAAATAATGCGCATCCCCGCGGCGGTCCACTGTGGCGGGTGGCCCGCGAGCAGCGGCAGCGCGATGACACTGACGAGCAGCCAGACGGGCACGCCCAAGGCGGCCGCGGTCATACCGTTGTCCGCGTAGGCGCGCGGCGCCGGGCGCAAGGCCAGGGCATAGCCAACGCCCAGGAGGCCACCCAGGACAAGGGCGACGGCGCCATGGCCCAGCGTCGCCACTAGCAGTTTGTCGGAGAGAAGGGGGCTCTCCGTCCCCTGGGTGGTGATAGACTGGACAGATATGAGTAGAACATTCAAGACCGTGGATTATGAGGCGGCGCGCGATCTGACGGTGCGCTTGGGC
>JAABUV010006994.1_pt1 | contig 12032 bp, 9 predicted proteins | sample 5559971 | NCBI WGS metagenome assembly JAABUV01 (sample SAMN10711881, study PRJNA513362) | rock metagenome | isolation source: Antarctica rocks | place: Antarctica: Victoria Land, Knobhead nord | collected 2015-12-19
GAGCCCGATGGGCGTGCCGCGTTGGAGACCGTGGCGTTGGACGTGGCCCGCTGGGCGGTGGTCGAGGTCGACGCCACCGGCGCTGGGAGCCTCGATGATGTGTTGGTCCGGCTCGAAGAGGCACTACGGGGGGCCCGGTCCGAGGCCGAGGGCCGACTGCTCGTGGCGCGGGTCGTCATTACCGGGACAACCCCCGCGGCGGTGAGCCTGGCTGACCGGGAACGGTTGCAGGAGGAGGTCTTGCGAGTGACCCGGGGGGAGGACGTGGTGATGGAGCGGGCCCGGTCCACCGCCCGTGCTCCGGGTGAGCAGCGTGCGGTGGAACCGGAGCTCCTCGAGGCCATTGAACGGGCCTGTCAGGAGTTGACCAGTGACACCTCCCGCTTGGTCGAGCTCGCCCGTCCCTTGGACAGGGAGTTCGGCCGCGTGCTCCGTGGTGGTGCTGACGGCGAGTCGGGTAGTGGTGTGGACCTGCGTGACCCCGCGGTGTTGGGGTCGTTGGCGGCCGAGGCTGTGGACAGCCTGATCGCCCGACTCGCCTCGCCGGAGTCGTGATGCGGATCCGAACTCTGACCCTGCAGTAGTACGGCGCGTTCACCGATCGCGTGGTGCAGTTCGGGCCCCGCGGGTTGAGCCTGGTGGTGGGTGCGAACGAGACCGGCAAGTCGACGGCGCTGGAGGCGTTGGCGGACTTGTTGTGGGGTATCCCCGCGAGCTCGGGTCAGACGTTCCTCTCCACCCGGGCGGCGCTGGATTTGCGTGCATCACTCGAGCTGTCCGGTGGCGAGCCGGTCGACGTGGTGCGGCGCAGCACGGGGTTGACCCGGGAGGACACCGGAGAGGTTGTGCCCCCGGCGTGGCAGACCCCGCTGGATTCCCGGAACCGGTGGCGAGAGTCGTTCGGGCTCTCGCACACCCATCTGCGTGACGGTGGGCGCCGGTTGTGTCAGGGGGCCGGTGACCTGGCGGAACTGATCTTCACCGCCCGCAGCGGCCAGGTGGTACGCGACCTGTTGGTGGAGGTGCAGCGCACCGCCAACTCGTTGTACAAGGAGCACCGAAACAACAAGGGCGTCGCGGTGCGGCAGGCCTACGCCGACTACGAGCAGGCGCAGGCAAGGGTGGTCGCCGCGACAGCGGGGGCCCAACAAGTGCAGGCGGCCCGCGAGGCCAGGGTGCAAGCCGAGGCGGCGGTGGCCCGCGCCCAGGAGCGGCGGCGGGCAGCCCGGGACGCCGAGGCCGTCGCCGACCAGCGTGCGCGCGCCGCCTCCGACGCCAGCCTGCTCGCGGAGGTGCAACGTCAGGTGGAGGTGGCCCGCAGCGCGGGGCACATCCTGACCGACGCCCAGCTCACCGCTGTCGACTCGGCGCGCGAACACCACACGGTCGCTGATGATGCGGTGACCACGTTGAGCGCAGACCTCGAGCCGATGCTCAGCCAGCGGGCCGCGGTGGCGGTGGATGACGCTGTGCTGGTCGACGCCGACCAGATCCACCGGTTACACCTGGAGTCGGAGGCGCGGGTCGCTGACGGCCACACCGCGGACACCCTGTTCACCGAGGCCGCGGCGCAGCGGGGTGAAGCCGCGGTGCTGCTCGCCGACCTCGTGGGGAACTCCCGCCCCGACGCTGCCTCCCCGGAATTGCTGGCATCGGTGCAGGTCCCCGCCGACCGAGTCGCCCAGCTCGACGGGATCGCCGACGAGCTGCAGGGCAACATCCGCGACCTGGGGGTGAAAGAGGAGGCGATGCGGGCGGCGAGCGGCCGCCTCACCGCGGTGGGGGAGGGGGTGGGGGATCTCGAGACCGAGGCCGTCGCCGCGGTGCGGGAGGCCTACGACGCCATCGAGACCGCGGGATCGGCGGTCAGTGCCCAACGGCAGGCGATCGAGGCGCAGGCCGACGCCGCGCGCCGGCGCGAGGACGCGCTGCGGCTCGCGGGGCTGCCCCGGGGAGCCGGGGTCCCAGTCACGGTGCCGTCTGCGGCCAAGATCGAGCAGGCCGTGCAGGAGTTGGACACCGCGAACCGCGCCATCGCCCACCACGAGCAGCTGACCAACCGTGAGCGGGCGGCGTGGGTCACCGCCCAGCAGGACCTGGCCGCCGCCCAGGTCGGGGACAGTCCCGGTCCGGAGGAGCTCGCCGAGGCCCGGCGAGACCGCGACGCCTCGGTGGCCGCGCTCATCGCGGCCTGGCTGCAGGGACAGCCACCCCGGCAGGCAAGCGACCTGCCGACCCGGGTGGAGCGCACCACGGCGCGGGCGGACGGGGTAGCTGACCGCCTGGTGACCTACGCAGACACCGCCGCCCGACGTGCCGAGCTGACCAGGACGCTGGCGCAGCAGGAACAGCTCCATGCCACCGCGGAACGCGACCTGACCGCGGCCACCGTCCAGGCCAAGGACGTGCAGGAACGGTGGCGGGCGACGTGGCATGGTCTGGCCGACGCCATCCCCGACCCCGATAACGCCAGCGAGGTACGCCGCCACCTCGACGCCGCCCGCGCCGCTGATACCGAAGTGACCGCAGCGCAGAACAAGATCGCCGGTTTGCAGCAGCAGGTCGAGTCGCAGACAGCGGTGTTGGCTGCGGCACTCGCCCGGGCCGGGCGACCCCGACCTGACTTCGATCTCGACAGTCAGCTCGAGGCGACCACCCGCCTGTTCGCCGACGCCGACGCCGCGCGAGAACGCCACGCCACGACCCAGCAGCTCACCGAGCTTGTGCGGGAAACTCACCGCGAACGCGACGCGGCGGCCGACGAGGTCACCACCACGCAGACCCGCTGGCAGGCGGTGCTACGCGCCACCGGCATCCCAGACGATCTTGACGTCCCCGGTTGGAGACGGCGCCGGGACATCATCAGCGAGGCGCGGGGGCACCACCACAAAGCCGACGAGCAGATCCGCGCCGCGGAGACGGCCCAGCACAAGAACACCATCTTCCTCACGGCCGTCAAAACAGTCGCGGAACGCCATAACCTGACGAGCGACGACGACCCGGCGGCCACCATCGCCCTCCTTGCAGAGCGCGTGGACAAGGCCCGGGCCGACCGCACCCGAGCCCAGGGCTTGGACGACCAGATCACTCAGCTGCAGAACAAGATTGGGGACAAGACCAGCGATCGTGACGCCGCCCGTGACCAGCTCTCGGCGCTCCAGACTGAGGTCGAGCTGTCCAGCGCCGCCGACCTCGACCGGGCCGTCGACCGCACCCGCACGCTGACGCAGCTGACGGCAGAAGCCGTCCGGCTGACTGACCTGGTACGGGCGGTGGCACCGGAGGCGGACATCGCGTCGTGGGTTGCTGAGCTGGCGGTGACCGAGCCCGGAGTGCTGAGCACCGCCCTCGACATCGCACACACAGAAAGCACCGACGCCGAGGAGCACCTCGCCCACACCCTGCAGGCCGAGGCCCACGCCGCCCAGGCACTGACAACCCTCACCACGGGGGAGGGGGCAGCCGAGCTCAACGCCCGAGCGCAAGAGCACCTCGCCACCGTGGCGGACCGGGTGGAGCGCTACCTGGTCGCCCGCATCCAGGGCAACGTTCTGCATGACGAGCTCGAGGCCTACGAACGGCTCCACGCCTCGCCGCTGCTCGACGAGGCGGGCGTGTTGCTCGAGCGGCTCACCGAGGGACGCTACGTAGCCCTGGGTGTCACTAACCGTCCCGAAGGTGGCAGGGGACTGGTCGTCATCTGCGCTGACGGTGAGCAACGGGACCCCTCCGAACTCTCCGAAGGGACCGCTGACCAGGCCTACCTAGCTCTGCGACTCGCCGGCATCGCCTCGCTGCAGCAGGAGCGGCGGAACAACGGCGATCCCAGCCTGCCCATTGTTCTCGACGACGTTCTCATGGCCTTTGACGACCAACGGGCCGCTGCCGCTTTGTCCGTCATGGCCGAGCTGGCCCAGCAGTGGCAGCTCATCGTGTTCACCCACCACTCCCACCTGGGTGACCTCGCTGAGACGCTGTCCCTGCAGGACCTGACCGTCTCACGCCTTGACGCGCCGCCCACCATGGTCGTCACCCGGCCCGCAGCAGAAATGCGGCTGCGCCACGGCCGACTCCGCCACCCGCATGACCACCACACGTCGTACTCTCCCCGACCTTCACACCCCACGCCCAGAGGGCCCACGACAACCGATCCCGGCATCATTCGGGCGTGGGCACGCGCCCACGGATACGAGGTCGCCGACCGCGGCCGACTGCCCACCGACATCACCGACGCCTACAAGCTGGCCAACCCCTGAGCGTTGGTGCTGCTCCTTCGCCGGTCTAGTTTGCGTGGAGAGCGGCACTGGCTGTGGTGAGTTCAGCGGCGTACTTCTCGATCCGAGTGCTAGCGCAGCCCCGGGTGCAAGCCCGGGTGCAGCCCGGTCGGAAGGGATGATCATGGGTTGGCTACGGCGAAGGACTTCACAGACCCGCGCAGCCCGTGGCTGTGCGACCGACGTTCGGCCGTACTGGTCGCCAGGGCCGGTGCGGGTTCCAGTCGTGGGTACTCGCTATTACGCCGCGAGTGTCGCGAGGGCTGAGCAGGCGGCACAGTCGAGCCACGAGCTCGTGGGGGTCCTGGTGCCGGATTACTCGAACAGTCATGATCCCAACGCGGTCGCAGTGGAGGTGCTTGGAGAAGTTGTCGGACACCTTCCCCGGGAACTTGCTCTCATCGTGCAGCCGGCGTTGACATCCGCACTCGCGCTATACGGCGGTCGGCTCGCCGGGCACGTCGAGTTGTGCCCGAGCGGAACTGGCGGAGCGGTCGCCGTGATGATCGACCCTGCGCCCGCCGGCCTGCGACCTGGTCAGTTCTGCACCGTTCCGACACTGACGCCTCTTTCATCTGTGGCGCCCACCCCCGGTAACGCGACCAGCGGACGCTCCGGGGTCAACCGTGCTGCACGCACTGAACTTGCGAAGCTAGAGAAGGCGCGCGAGCTCGTCGACGCCGATCGTGACCGTTCAACCAGCGCGTGGCCGCGCCTCGAGCGCCGGTTCAGAAGAGTCGCGGCCCTCCTCGACCGTTCGGGCGATCCGGTCTCCGGTCAGGCGTGGCTCGGCGTAGCCCGCACGACCCGATACCAGCCTGGCCGCCGGGCAGACACTATGGCCGCGTTGGCCGAAAGCGTGCGACGCGATCCGGATCTGGTTGACGGCTGGGACGAAATGATCGAGTACCTCAGCTGGACACCCGATGGTGAAGCACTTCTGCAGGTCTGGCAGTCCGCGCCCGCGGCGGTCCGGCCGAAGCTGGTCCCCACTCTGCTGTCGATCAGTCGGGGCGAAGATCGCAACGGGCGGATGGCGGCTCGGGAGGGCGGCCGGTTGCGCACGCAGATGTTCGCAGTCGCGGAGTCGTCGGGTGATCACGGCTCGCGTGCTGTCATGTACGCCGATGCCGGGAAGCAGGCCGCGAAGGCGAACGACACTGCAGGAGCGCTCGAGTGGTGGCGCCGTGCCGTCGCCCTTGGCTGTACCGACCCGCAGGTGGTCGACCGGGTTACCACGCGGCTGGTGCAGGACGGCGATTACGCGGGAGCGGCGTCGGCTCTGCGTTCGTCGCTGGCACGAGCCGACGTGGCACGGACCGTCCGCGATCGTATGGTGAAGCGCCTCGCGCGGTGCGCGCGTGAACTCGCCTAGATAGTCAACGACCCGGTCGCCGCGGATGCGGAACATCGTCTGACCCGTCTTGTCATCCACGAACCGGTCACCACGGATGCGGTAGACCGTCCAGCTCGTGCCCGGCTCGACAACGCGGCTCATGCACAGATCATGCCGTGAGGGGCCCAGCGCCCGCGGTACGACCGCGGGTATCGCTCCGCGATATGTTCCTCAAACGGTCTTGATCTCAACCGGTCAGTGCATCAGTGCAGGTCGACGACGATGTGCTGGTGGAGGTTGGGATGGGTGTCGGTCCGGTGGGGTTCAGCGCCGAGCAGCAGGACCAGCTGTGGGGGATGTGGCGGGGCGGGGAGTCGCTCCGGACGATGGAGCGGTCGCTGGCCGTGTCCTTGCCGCGGATCCAGCGGTTCCTGCGTCAGACGGGCGGCATCCGACCGCTGTCCCAGCGTCGGCGGGAAGGCCATCTCGCTGCCGGGGAGCGTGAGGAGATCTCTCGGGGCATCGCCGCGGGTCTGTCGGGTCGGGTGATCGCCGACCGTCTGGGCCGCTCACCGTCGATGGTGTCCCGGGAGATCGACCGCAACGGCGGCCGCGACGCCTACCGGGCTGTGGACGCTGATGCCGCCGCCTACGACCGGGCCTTGCGCCCGAAGCCGAGCAAGCTGGCGACCAACCCGGCGCTGCGGGAGCGGGTGAGCGCCAAGCTGGTCGAGGACTGGACGTGCTGACTTGGGATACACCCCAACCTCACGTCAGGTAGCGGGGACCGTTGGAATATCAGGTGGATCGCCATGCGGTGTCCAGCGCGCTCTACACCGGGTCGGGTTCATCGCGGGCGGCTCTGCAACACTGCGGGAACTTGGCTCAGCGAGGAGAGCCAGGCCTGCGCGGCGGGGTCGATGAATCCGGTGACGCGGAGTAGGTCGTCGTGGCGGTCGCTGAGGTTGCGAGCGTGGATCGGCTCATGGTGGGCGATGCGGTTGCGCAGCCGGTTGAGCTCATAGACGGGGGAGTAGACGAGGTCGCGCCGCTGGGGTTGCAGGTGGGGAAACGCACGGCGCAGCGCCGGTGCCCACAGCATGGTCTGGTAGCGGCGGTCGAGGAGGAAACGCCAGAAGCCGAAGTTCAGTTCGGCGACGACCTTGCCGGGCGTCTCGGTCTTGCGTTCCCGGCGGATGCGGTCCCGCGCGGCCGCGACATCGGCATGCCGGCGTGCGTCGAGCACCCCGGCTGGGTCGTCGTACCAGTGGCGGGGGCGGCCGGCGGCGGTGTGCCAGGCCGAGAGCTGGTCGTGCAGCGCGTTGCGTAGCAGGACTTCGAAGTGGCCGAGGGTTTCGAAGAAGGCACCGCCGGCGGCGCTGTTCCACTCGTAGAGACCGATCGCGAGGTCGAGGTCTCCGCCGACAGCGGCGCGGTACGGCCTGAGACGCTCGCGGCTCAGCCGGTTCTCGAGCACCCGGGCGAGCGGGTCCGGCCGGCGAGGTGTCGCGTGCGTCATCGCTGAGGTACCCTTCTCATTGGACACCCCGGAACGATCCCTGGCTTCGGCCACATCGCCGGGGTTTTGCCTTTCTCCGGACGGGCGTTCGCCCCGGAGGGCAAGCGGGCACTGGTGCGCTGCAGCTGGTCACAGTCCGAGCCGGCTGGCGGCGTTGTGGTTGAACACGCTGCCGCGGCGGATGTAGGAGCGGGCGACCTGCAGGGAGCGCCACCGGCCCTGGTCCATGATGGCGCGTTCGCTGGCGCCGTTGGCGGCGGCTTGGGTGGCGAATCCGGAGCGGGTGGAATGCGCTGTGTAGAAACGCTCCCCGTGGGCAGGGGACAGTCCGGCGGCGGTCGCACGGCGGATCAGTGCGTCGCGGATGGCGGCGCCGGACAGGCCCGCGTCGGGGCCGTGCCGGCTCGCCCCCAGAGACCCGAGCCGGCCGCGGCGGTCGATGGGGCGCAACAAAGGCCCGGTGAGCTCGTCGGGGTCAGTGCCGGCCAGGGTGGCGAGCCGGTCGCGCCAGGCGGCCACGGCAAGGACCGCACACAGCCGGGGGCGGCTGGCGTAGGGGATGCCGACGTAGGCGCCTTGGCTGTCCTGGTCGGTCTTGCTGCGGGCCACGTGCACGATCATCCCTGCTGGGTCCGACTCGAGGTCGGCCACATCCAGGGCGGCGAGCTCGCTGCGGCGCAACGCGGAGGTGAACGCCAGCAGGAGCAACGCCCGGTCGCGGACCTCGGCGCTGCCCTGCCCGTCGCCCCAGTTCCGGTCCGGCACGACGTAGGTCACATCGATGATGCGTTCGACGTCGGACGTCCACAGCGGCGGTGCGCCGCGGCGGGGTGCGCCGTGCGCTCGGCGTAGCCCGCGCAGCACCTCCCGCACGGCCGGGTCGGTGGTCGGGGCCGGGTGCCCGGCCAGCAGATGTGCCTTGGCGATCGCCGAACACCGGCGGGTCAGCGTCCCGACCCGGGCGGTGGGGGACTGGGCGACGAGGTAGCGGGCCAAATCCAGCGGTTCCCCCGGAAGCGGTGTCAGGTCATGTTCGGCCGCCCACTCCGACCAGTGTCGCCAATCCGCGGCATACGCCCGCCACGTGTTCGGCGCCAAGGATGCCCGCAGCGCGGCCGCGACGGAGGCGTCGAGCACGGAAACGTCCGTGGTGGTGGGCCGAGGCTCAGCGGGGTACGCGGAGAGCGATGAGCTGGTCACGGCGCGAGCTGCTGCAGGACGCGGACGAGGAGAACGGTGGCCTGCGCGGCGGCGTAGGTGTCGACGCGATCCACGTCGCCGTGGGTGACCTTCTGGGCCAGATCCCACGCGGTGGGCACAAACGCCCGCAGTTCCCGGTGACTGCGTCCGCCGGCACGGGCGAGCAGGAACAGCTCCAACCACGCCTTGGCATCACCCGACTTCGGGGTGTCGGCGCCGGCGCCGAGGAACCCGGGGTCGGCGAGCAGCTTGGCTGCGTCGATGAGTACCTCGCGGCAGCGGCGGCCTACGTCCTGCAGGTCATCCCGGGTGGTCGCCGTCGCCAGTTCGGTGACGACCCCGGTGAGTCGGGTGTCCAGCGCCGCCCAGGTCGGCGTCGGGGCCGCGCCGGGATCGGCGACTTGGGCGCCATCCAGGGCCGCTTCCAGCGCCGCGCGGGTGGGCGCGGCGAGCTCGCGGACGTGCTCACGGCGGGACGCGTAGCTCGACAGGTGTTGCGACCAGTGGCCGTGCCAGGCCCACAAGTCTTCGTAGGGGAACGGTGGTTCCAACCTGCGGCCCCGGAGGGCGGCGTTCAGCGCTCGCCGCCGGTGTTTGTACGTGTCGTTGGTCGTGTCGATCCGCGGGCCGCCGGTGGCCACGGCCACGAGCAGGTTCGCCTGGCTGTCCAGGAGTGCGAGCAGACCCGTCGCTGTCTGCGGGTCCGGCTCGGGCTCTGGTGGTGTCTCCCACGGCGGGCACCCGAACGGGTCGCTGTTCACCCGGTCGATCCTGCTCCCCGGCGGCGCTGCTGCTCCGCCGCCACGCCGCTACTGATGACCTCGATAATGGGGGCTTATCGGGGTCATCAGTAGCGGCGCCCGAAAAGAAGCTTCCTGGTGGTGCGGCCGATGAGTGTGTCCGTGAGGAAGGGGGACGAGATGTAGCAGGGGAGCTTGTATGGGGGCGGAGTGGTCGCCTTTGGCGGGTCTGCTTACCACCGCGCGGGCAGGTCGGTGGGATCGGTCGCGTGCCCGTCAGCCGGTCGCCGGTTCGGGCCCCGATCGACCTTGCAAGCGGAGAGTGGGGAGACTCCCTCCTCGCGACGGATACCGAGGGCGCCTGCCCCGTTAAGGCAAGCGTTTACGGCGCCAGGGCTGATCTCCCCGGGGCTGTAGAGACTGCTTCCCGCCGCGGCGATCTCGCGCACGGTCAGCACTGTGCCGACGGGGTAAGGCTCGAACACATCGATGATGTGCTGAGGCACTGCGCCGCTGGGGCGTCTGACCCCGCTTGATTCAGTTCGGTTGCCGCTGGAGGTCGTCGTCCGGCTCGACGACGGCTCGGGGGTGATGTTCCCGCTGTCGGCATCTGGCTCCTCGATCGGTCCGTGGACTTGTGGTGTCGCGATCCCACCTTCCATGCGGGGCCAACGTCGGAGGAAGACCTCGGCGAGCATGGCACCGCGTTCGATGATGGCTGTGTCGTCCCAGGTTTGCGGCAGACTCGCGTTGAGTGCCAATCGGCTGTGCTTGAGCAGATCTTCGCGCTTGCTGTGCCACGGACCGTTTGACATGGCCGGGTTGAGTGTGGCTGTGACGAGCGTGAGGTTGCCGAGTGTGTGTAGTAGTTGCTCGCGACGCAGTTCATCCTCTGGGGCTCCGTCTGGAAGCGGCCAGTGCTTCTGCCAGCTCTGCGGGATTAGGTGTTCGATGGTTAGGGGTCAGGGTCGGGTGGACACGGCGGGGATATCCCGGGTGGTGGCGGTGATCGATCAGACGCGGGCCACGATCGCCGCGCTGGATTCGCGGCTCGAGGCGATGAGTCAGCCGTGATCGCCTCGATCACCCGCGGTAAGGACGCGGGGGCGTTGGGGGTGTATCTGCACGGGCCGGGTCGGCACAACGAGCACGCCTACAACGCGCGGGTGGCGGGGATGGTCATCGCCGGCTCCATCTCCGTCACCGACCCCACCAAACCCGGGCAGTGGGTGGCGAACATGCGCCGCGCCTATCGGGGTCGTGATGATGTGGTCCGCCCGGTGTGGCAGTGCTCGCTGCGCACCGCCCCCGACGACCGGCGACTCTCGGATGCGGAGTGGGCCGATGCCGCGCAAATGTTCGCGGAGCGGTTGGGTTTCGACCAGCACCCCTGGGTGGCGGTGCGGCACGCCGATGACCACATCCACCTCGCCCTCTCGAGGGTGGCCCACGACGGGCGGGTGTGGCTCGGGCGGCACGACTACCGCACCACCCAGGACGCCCGCCGCGCTCTGGAACTCGAACTAGGCCTCACGCAGGCCCCGGTGCGGCGCGGAGTGTCCTCGGAGCGCACCCCCATCACGCAGGTGCAGCCCGGGGAGTACCGGATGTTCGCCGACGCCGGACGGCACGCACCGCGGGCGGTGTTGGCGGGGGCGGTGTTGGCGGCGGCGAACACCGCCGCCGGCCGCGGCCGCGAGGTCTTCGAAGCCGAGCTCACCGATCGGGGCATCGACTTCGCGGTGAACCAGGCCTCCACCGGCACGGTGTCCGGGTACCGGTTCGCCGCCCCGGTCGCCGCGCACGCCGACCAGAACGGGGAGCAGGTGTGGTTCAAAGCCAGCCAGTTGGACAAGAAGCTCGCCTGGCGGGTGTTGTCCCAGGTGTTGGAGCCGTTGCCGGTGGTGGACACCGAGAAAGACTTCACCACTCGCCGGGAAGCCGACAATGACCGGCACTGGTACCAGGTGGGGCGAGCCGAGCTCGAGCAGGACTGGATCAAGGCAGGCAACCCACGCGTGGACTTCATCCAGGAGGCCCTGCGCCAGGACCGGGCCCGCCTGGCCGTCATGACCCCCACGGTGACGGCGGCCACCACCACCGCCCGGGCCGAGGTGTCGGTGGCCCTGGAGGCGGTGTACGAGGCACGGTGGGTGCTGGAGCACGCGGGGCGGTGGCGGCGGGGCCGGGCCCAGGAGCGTTACGACCACCTCGCCGAACACCACAGCCGGGAGTTGGGGGTGGCGGTCACCGACCGGGGCGGGTCGATGCGCCCCTATGACACCGTCCTGGGTGAGGTGCTCACCGCGCGCCACGGTGGGCTCCTGACCGACCATGCCCGCTGGACCCAGGAGGTGCGCACCGCGGAAACCCAGCTGAGCCAGTGGAGCAAGCTCGAGGCGGACTTCGAGTCCGGGCAACAAGCCCGACGCGACTACCAGCAGTGGCACCAGAAGTTTTCGATGCACGCCATGGGTGACACCGCCCGGGCCTACCGCGAGCACCTCACCGCACTCCCCCACGCCAAGGCCTACCCCGAGGGCGAACCCGACCCCGCCGGGGCGCAGCTGCTGGCCCACCTCGCCGAGCCTGAGGGCCACGCTGCCCGCCACCAGCGCCTCGCCGACAACCTCGCCGCCCTAAGCGACTACCAACGCCGCACCACCCCACCGCCGCCGGCACCACTACGGGCGCCCACCAAGCGCTCCCGTGCCTCCAGCGCCGCCCCCACCGTGCAACCCACCCGAAACCAGGACCGCGGCTACGGCCGCTAACCCACCCGACCTATACGGGGCACCGGTTCACCCCGATGCTGCCGCGCCACCGCTGCGCGCTGGCTTGCCCCCGATTCCCGGTTCTCGCCTGCTTGGAGCTGGTGACGTATCACTGACCTCTGGGCTGGCGCCTGACCGCTGTGTTTGGGCGAAATAGTTGAGCGACACACCGTGGTTGATCACCTGTTC
>JAABUV010006995.1_pt1 | contig 12023 bp, 19 predicted proteins | sample 5559971 | NCBI WGS metagenome assembly JAABUV01 (sample SAMN10711881, study PRJNA513362) | rock metagenome | isolation source: Antarctica rocks | place: Antarctica: Victoria Land, Knobhead nord | collected 2015-12-19
CCGCCTATGCGCACAGTGTTCACGTCACAAGCACGGGTGGTACAGGTTGTGCTTGCACTGCGGGTGCTGGACGGCGCCAGCAGCGCAAGTGCGCTAGCAGGAGCATGCAAGAGCTCGCCCAGCGTGACATCTGCATTATAAGTCGGCAGCCGGCAGCGGGGCGCGCCGGTGTAGCCGTGCGCATCGCGCGGGTGGCGCGGCGGCGGCGACGCGGGCGCGGCCGCCAGGGTGGCGCCGGGCGCGCGCCCGCGGCCGGAGCCGCTCGCGGAGGCCGCGCCGGCGGCGGCCCTGCCAGAACCGCCAGAGCCGCGCGCCAGGCGCGCCTTGTCCACAAGCGCGATGCAGAGCGTGCAGCCGCGCAGCAGGCGCGCCTGCAGCTCGGCGCCGGGCAGGCTGGCGCGCTGCACCAGGATGCCCGCGCGCGGCGCCTCCTGCGGTGCGGCGCGCGGCTGCAGTCTCACGCAGATGCCGGCGCGCAGCCTCGCGCATGTGACTCTACAGTCACCTCCAGTCAAGTAGACGCGGCCGTGGGAACATCTGTACACGCAGCTGGACACCCTTGCATGGCCTGCTGGCGCGCGCTTTACGGCTCCACCCAATGCCGTGCGAGTCCAGCGGCCCAGAGTGCGGCGGCGCGCATAGGCCTGTGCTTACATCAAACCCAGAGGCCCTCTGCAGGCACCCTCTGCGGCGGGCTGAGGCGCGCGCAGCGCCGGGAGCAGGCCCTGCACCCTAACCCGAATCCTGTCCGCACCAGGAACAGGCGTTCCACGCGCCGGCAGTCGTCGCGCAGGTGCTGGCGGTAGAAGCGCTCGCGCGCGTACGCGGGGTTTGCGCCCAGGGTCACCGTCGTGAACTCCACGGCCACGCCGAAGCGCCGCAGCAGGTGCGCGAGGTCGATGGTCCACACGCTGCGCGCGCGCGCGCCGCGCTCAGTGCAGCGGGCGGTGCGGCGCTCGCTGCGCCGCGACCCTCATCTCTGGGCACCACCTGCGTGCCGGGACAACAAAGCGCCCTGCTGGCATGCTGCATGCGCCGCCGCACTTGTCCAGCCTTCTGCAGCGCCTCTGTTGCGCCCTGCTATTGCGCACCAGCTCTGCTACCAGGTGAAGGGCGTCAATTTCTACGTTCACGTGCGCCGCCCAGCCCACGCAGCGCTTCTCGCACGAACACATGCGCGAGTGCAGGCCTGGACAGGCCGCAGCCGGGCCGCGCGGCCGCGAGACGGGCAGGCCGGGCCGGCGGCGCGCCTGGTGGTGGCGCACAGGTCGCGCAGCGCCTGCAGGCTGGGGCTGTGGACACCCGCCGCGCGCAGCACCATCAGCACGCACGCCAGCCCGCAGTCCCTGGCGCGGCGGGCGTGTCTGCGTCACGACACTGGCCGGGCAGGCCGCTCTGCGTGAGCTGCTGTGTGGCGCGGTGGTCCGGCTGCGGCTTAGGACACCCACTGCTTGACAAGGCGCTGCGTGCTGGTGCGCGGCCCCGCGCAGCATCGCCTGCACTTTCCTCCTGCACTCTCCTGCTGCTCAGTGAAGACACCAAGCAAGCAGCTGCATAGCGGGCGGCTGGCCCAGCAGGGTGGCCACGCGAAGTGATGGCACGCCCCAGTGCCCACGGGGCTGCGGCAAGCAGCCAAGGGGAAGAGCGCCGGCCGGCGCGCACCAGTCGTAGCTCTGGCGCACATGCGGCACGCGTATGCAGCACGCGGGCTCGCAGTCGGTGGCCCGAGCAGGGCGGGGCGAGGGCGGCGCGGCCCGGCGCTTGGGCACCAGGTCGAGATGCAGCAGCGCGGCCTGCTGGGGCGAGCAGCTGGCGGGCCCGTAGCCCAGGGCCGCCGCGCTGCGCGGGCGCACAGGGTTTCGCTAGGCATTGTGCTGCAGGGCAAGCAAACGCGCTGTGAGCACGAGGGTGTCGTCCCACTGCTCAGCAGGTCCGCAAGGCACGGCGCCACTGAAAGCACTGCACGTTTAGGTCGCTGGCCAGCGTGACCATGACCGGTACACCTTGAAACACCAGCGCGGGGCAGGCATGCGTCTGAGTTGCGGAGAGGCGGGGCCCGCGCCTGGCGCGCGCCGGGCCCGCCTCCTGCACCTCGGTGCTGGAGGTGCTCGCCTGCATCCCGGGCTAGGCGTGTGTGAGAGCAGCAGCCAACCACCGGGAGCAGGTCCGCCCGCCCTCGGCACGCTCCGCGGCGCGCCCGACAAGCGCTGCGGCAGCTGGCGGTCGCTACCGGGCGCGCCCGGCCGCCAAGTGGCGCCGCCGCGCTCCCGCCCAGCAGGCACTCGCCGGGCCTGAGCGCAGCGTCAAGAGTTAAGGAGAGGTGCTTCGTGTGACAGTCCGACTGGTCCCTGCGCCGCGGGCCTGCCCCGTCATGCGCGTCGCGGAATATGGGCAGCGCTGCAGCAGGCGCGCGGAGAGCTACCATCGGGGTGCTGCGTTAGCACACTCTGGCGCTCGGAGCACCGGCAAGCGGGTCTGCCAGTCCGGCAGGAGCGGCAGTCGCCCGCCATCAGTGCGACTCAAACAGGCGACATGGGTGGGCAACTTAAAAACGCAAGGGTGAGCGCGTGCAAAGGTTCCAGGTGTACAGGAACTGTGCTGGGCGCAGGCACGAGCGCAGTCGAGGGATCATGTGCCCACCCTGTCTTGTCGCAGCCCAGTCTAGGAGCAATGTGCGGTTAGTCACTACCACTATGGGTGGATGTGTCATGGACGCATCTTAGAGGTACTTATGCGCAAGGCACACCTCCTTGGAGCCTCCAAGCAGCACCCTAATGCACACGGACCGGTGCGACCGCTTGTAGGTGCGCCCGGAGCCGCCCTGTACTCTGCGATTGTCTATGCTCACGATCCCGAGTCCATGCAGCTGCGCTGGTGCGTCCCAACAAAAAGGAGAAAGAAATACATAACCTGCAGGGTCCTAGACAAGCCCTAAAAGCAAAGTACAACTCTGGCCCACGCTCCTTGTCCTGCGCGCGTCGCAGCCAGGCCCGTCGTATGGAGGCCAGGGCGAGCCAGGGGGTCTCGTCGTCGCCTGTGCCCGGCCTTGACGAGGCGGAGCACGATCCGGCCGGGACACGCTCTGGGCCATGCCGCTGCGGCGCGCACGAACAGTGGAGCTGCCTTCCGAGCAGAGCAAGGTGCGGTTCAAGAGCCGGCAAAAGTGCGCGTCTGAGGACAGGAATGTGATCGATTCCGGAACGAGCTCGCTGCTCATGCGCAGCAGTGTGGCCAGACTGCTTCACTTGGCAGTATGTCTAGCAGCAATAGGCAGGGATATCGGCACTGGGCGGACCTGCCAAGCAGGCGGCATGCCCGAGCGCCAGCGAAGCCAGCATGGCTGAGCTGCGCCATGGGCCACCGGAGGCACTGCTTGGGTTGCTTGCTTGCCGCGGGATAGCACTCTACAAGCACAACAGTGGCGAGTTTGTGGAGCGGCAAGCTGCTGACACGCCGAAAGCGGAAAGCGCTTGCCCTGATGCGGCAAGGCGGCTGAGCGCGCAGGAGGAGACGCTGCGAAAGCAGCGGATGGGTGGCGAGGGGCTGCTGGGCTTGGGCGACCCTCCTCCTGCTGATGCTGCGCACGGGGGCGCAAGCGCAGAACAGCTCGAGCGTGGCGATCACGGAGAGCCACGCCTCTCCGCTCGCGGCATACACAGAGGACACGGTGCGATGCAGCTGCTGCTTTTCCTAGTGCTGCTCCCGTGCCATTCACTAGCTCTGCAAAGCCTGCGCTCTGTGAGCTCCTTGCGCTGGCTCACGCTGCTCGCGACCACCGTCGCCAGTGCCACACCTTTTGCTGAAGCGAGCGCGCCTGCGGCAGGTGCTCGGGCAGGTCTGCCAACAGAAGGAGGCCGTAGCGGCGGCCACGCGTGAGCGCCCGCGCTCTTTACGTAACTGCCCCCGCCCCTGCCTGCGCACCGCGGCCGGCAGCGAGCGGCGTCGGCGCCCAGGGTGCAAGCGGCAGCGAGCGCTGCAAGCGCAGGCGCCTAGTGAAGGGCATGGCCAGTCTGACCACGTTGCACCGCCACTGTAAGGCCTGTGTGCATTGCCTTCTCTCTAAATTAGAAAAGCCAGGCAGCGCCCAATCGTCCGCTCCGACTTTGCGCGCGAGCACTTGCCGTGTGTCTGAGACGCGGAGCGCGCGTGCGGCGCAGTGGCCTACGCGCAGATCCAGCGGCAGGAGGTGGACTACCAGTGCGGGCTGGTGGAGCCGGCGCTGCTGGGCGACGCCGCTACGCACGTCGCGACCGAGGTCGCGTACATGGCCACAGCGCCCCTCCTGGTGCGGCCGCGCAGGCCGCCAGGAAGAACAAGGCTCACTGAGGAGTTTGGGCTGCCGGACGCCGCCTGTCATGTGTCCTTGTGTACGCGACGTGCGCGTACACACGACGTGCACGCGCACGTCGTGCACGTGCATGACGAGCGACGACCTCGTAAGCTTGTGTGCGGAGCATGCACAAGCTTGCATGCTCCGCATGCAAGCTTGCGGAGCATGCGGCTGGCCAAACGCACAGCGTTTGGCCAGCCAAAACGCTACACGGAGCTGGGAGCATCCGTTGAAACGGTCGTAGGGATGACTGGCAGCATCCGGCGGCGCCACAAGCGCGCATTGCTGGAGGATGCGTGCTCTTGCCCGCCAGTGGCTTGCGCGCGTGGGTCAGCAGCATCAGTGCAATGTCAGCTGATGGACGCACGCTGGAATGGAGCTTGGTGCAAGATAGACAGGTCAGCCACACAGGGCCGAGCGCGCTTCGGGCGCGCAGGCCGCGGCAGGCGGCCAGCTGCCGAGCACGGCGGCTGGGACCTCGCCGGTGGTGCTGGCGGCGCTGCGGGAGGCCTACGCCGCCGAGGTCATGAACCTGGCGTCCAACCTGGACATGGACGTGCGCCGCCCTCTGCCCCTGCCCAGACCCTAGGCCTGGGCCGGCCGCGCCGGCGGGGAGCCGCGAGTGTGCATAGCAGCCACGCCTGAGCATCGCGGCCGTGCGCCTTTATGAGAAAGCTCGCTGGTGACACGGGGCTCGTGGCCAGGCGGCTCTTATGTTGGGCGCTGGCCTCGCATAGCTCCTGGCCTGACAGTCGTTTGGGACGGCGCGGGGCCTGCGCGCTAGCCTGAAGTGGCAGCTGGGGGCCGCCGACATGCGGCGCGGCCTGAGAGCGGCGACCTCGCAGGCGTTTATGGATTTGGCGCGCGGCCAGCGCTGGCCGGCGGGCGCGGCCGGCGGCGAGGTGCGCGCGGCGCTGCACATGCGCGTGCTGGACAAGCCGACGCTGGGCGAGTACACCACCGCGGTCGTGCTGGACCACGCGACGCTGCCCGCGCTGCCGGGGCCCATCACCAGCGACACGCAGGCGCGCGCGCTGCCACCCCGCGCGAGCCTCCTGCAATGGCGCCGTGCGGCGGCGCACCAACGACGCGTAGACGCCGCTAAGGAGGGCGCCCGCAGCAACGTGCAGACGCCCGCAGCGGCTGGCCATGCGCGGCGCGGCGCGGCGCTCATGCGGCGAGCCCGGCAAGCCTGCGGCGCCCAGGCCGGCGCTGCGGCGGGCGCAGGTGGTGGTGGCGGCTACTCTAACCTACATACACCCTAAGCCTATCATGTGGCAAGCCCAGCAAGCCTGCAAGCAGCGCCCAGGCTGGCGCGGCGGCGGGCGCAGGTGGTGGTGGCGGCGTTCCAGGCGCCGACGCAGGTCGCCTTCTTCTTCCACTCCACGCAGACGCTCAACCCGTGCATGTGGGCCACCGACCTGGACCTCAGCCAGGCCGCGTACCCCGCGCCCGACTGCCCCGGCTGCATGGTGCGCGCCGCGCACAAGCGCGCCGCCCCGGCGTCGACCGACTACTTTCACTTGAACGTGGTGATATACATTGAGCACGTTGTGCACGCACTGGCATGCACTTCATCTTGGCGCCTGTCTCGTGCATGACGTGTGACAGTGCATGCATTTCCCTGTAACCCTACCAGGGCCCCTGGCTAGCGCGCCAAGCGGGCGCCGGCGCGCGCGCCAGGTGCACCGCGGCTTCCTGCGCGCATTCCAGTCGGTGGTGGCGAACAAGCTGCCGGGGTACACGCTGGAGGCGGTCGCCCAGAACCTGACCGGCGTGCGGCCTGCCGAGGCCACCATGTGCGCCCCTTCGCTGCCGGGCATGCCTACAGACAGTGGCAGCACAGGCATGTGAGCGGGGCTGGAGCTGGGTGACACCACAGTGGCTCGATGACAGCCCGCGAGGCGCAGGGCATGCCGCATGTGTGTGACATGCATCCGCTGCCCCTGATGCTGCCCCTGGCTAGGGAAGATCGTATCACTGGTCTGCACACCTATGCTTGTGACATCAGAAGGAGCGCACAAGGGCGGGATCACGACTCTCAATTGACATGATGTTCGCGGCCGCTTGCACAGGGTCCTGTGCTCAGGCCATAGCCTCGGCGCCGCGCTGGCGACGCTGTGTGGAGCCTGGGCGAAGGCTATATATCCAAATGTGCGCCCCAACAATTACCAGCACCACAGCTGGCAGTGCTACGCAGACAAGGCAGCACGGCAGAGGAGGGCTGGCTTGCATGTCACCAAACATCGACTGGTACACAACACGCATCGTATCCTAGTTCCGTTGGTCCGCTACAGTGCAGCCCAGCAGGACAAGAAAGGCTGCAGCACAAGTCACCACTTTCACGATCGCGCCAGCGCATGTTGCTGGTCAAGCAGGATGGTTTGGTGTGCTGTGCAGGCTGTCGTGAAGGTGGTGACATCCGGGTCGCCGCGCCTGTTCAACCCTGCGGCGGCAGCCTGGTACGACCGCTACATGGGCGCCGGCAGCGTGCTCCGCCTGGTCAACAACCGCGACGTGGTCCCCAGCCTGCCCTTCCAGCGCACCGCGTGCGGCCCCCGCCGCGCGCCCGCCCCTGTGCTAACCCTACCCTACCCTACCCTACCATATAAACGGAACGTGGACCCCAGCCTGCCCCATTCCAGCGCACCGCGTGCGCCCCTGCTCAGCACTCGCGCCTGCTCAAAGCAGCGACAGCCAACCCCGCATGCTCCTGTCATGCTGCAGGGAAAGCGCCGCTGGCGCTGACCATGCCTCAGCTGTTTACCTGCAGCCGAACACGGACACGCGAGGAAGGCACGACTGCCAGCACTCCATGTGTGAGCAGGGCCAGGGGTCCAGACGCAGCTTACCGCATTAGTACACAGGCCCATGCCCAGCAGCCGCAAGCGTCTGGCTTTCTCTGTGGCGCATATTGGACGTTTCATCCTGACATGCAGGTATTAGGGTGAGTCTGACATGCGGCTGCGCCCCGCGGGGAGCAGGGTGGGCGGCTTCCAGCACGTGGGCGCGCCCATCTGGCTGATGCGCTCGGCCAAGGACCTGCCGGGCAACTACACGGCCTTCGCCGGCGAGCGGCCGCCCTGGTACACCGGGTCCATCGCCGACCACAACCTGGGCTACGTGCTGGCCCTGCGGCAGATCCTGTTCTGCCATGGGGGCCCGGGCGCCATCTGATCGTGAGGCACGACGCGGCCGCGGAGGCTCAGCGCGCTCTGTGCAGAGCCCCCGGCCGGGTTTGCACGCTGGGCGACCGCAACCCCGCCCGCTGCCAGCTGCGGTATGAAGTCTGAAGTGTGCGAGAGAGAGAGAGAGAGAGGCGCCAGAGAGAAGGCGTGCTTACATGCACAGCCTGTAGGGCCGGTTCAGGCCGCTTTTACGGTATCCAGTGCAAGTTGCCGCACGTTTGCGCATTATGTTTGGTTTGCAGCCTATTCTGTCCTGTCTGGTGTGGTGGCCACACTGTGGCGCAGTTTTGATGTTTCATTTCAGCTGAGAGGGTTCAATGAGAGAGGCAGGGCTGCGGGCTCCCACGGCCTGCACCGGCTAGGAGGTTGCACTGTGTTACCGCGCTGCAACCTGACATGCGGGGCCGGATGTGAGGCAGATCAGCGGCAGAGCTTTGTGGGTATCACGAATGGCATGTTGTGCAGGCCATTGCGCCTGCTTCACGCGCTAACGCATGCGCCCGACTCTGTACATGGAGGACGCAAAGCCGCGCAGTGGCAGCGTGACTGTGCAGCAGGTTGCAGGGCTGCACGCATGCGCTCGCATGCCCCTTGAGTTGCTCAAGATGCATGACGAGTGTCTGAGGTGAGCTCTGGGCGTGCAGCTTTGTGTGGGCGGTGACTCCAGCCTGCGCCTTGGTCGCGACTCTGGTGCTGATGAAGTGGGAGCGTGAGCTATGCTCATGCGGAGCCTGCGACTGTTTGAGCTGTGGGTGCAGGGCAGGCCAGAGTACTGCGTGCTGGTAAGATGGCCTGTCAGCCGCCGACGCCTGAAGTTTGATCGACTGTTCAGAGTCTGCCGGCGCCTGGCGGATGACGCCTGCCAGTAGCCTCACCCAACATGAGAAGGTTGAAGGTGTGGACATGCAAAGCACTAGTTTACCTGGCAGCCTTTACCACAGCTCAGACATGGGTTGCATATGGTCCCGTGGAGCACACGCAACTGAGCTGCACCATCTATCAACACGCCGCATGTATCAGGCACAAATGGATGATTGCAGCCATATTATTAGCCAAATGCCACAGGGCTGCGCCGGCAAAGAGGGCTAAGCGTTACAGATCAGTTCCACCGCATGCAAAGAATGCAGCAGGCCAGTGCGCGTGTGCGCAGGTGCTGGATGCACCCGGACACACCTGGTCTGGAGTAGGTGGAAGCAAGCATAGTTGCAGGCAGGTGAAAGTAAGTGCACAAGCGGCTGCCTGAGTGGCTGGGCACTCGAGGAGAACATGTAACATGTCGCACCGCCATATCCCCCTGGATATGAATACTATAGCTCGATCACTCCAATCTCTTCCCTGCGAGACATTACAACTCCACAGCACCGGGTATATTGAGCAATTTTGTATTTATTATGCATTTACTTTGGTTGCTTGCTATTGGGAAAAGCAAAAAAGGTGATCCACAGGGGTAGCCCCACTGTCCAGCGCGTCGCCAGGCGGGCATGTTGCAGTCAGCAATCAGGCTGGCCGTGCGGCTGCGCACATGCGGCGGCGCCTGCACAGACGCCACTGCCGGCCACCCGGAGACGTGGGACCCGCTTCGGAGGTATTTGGGCCGGAACGCATGGTTGCCAGAGACGCCAGGAGCTTGCAGCCGCGCTTTCAGTGGGGCGTCGGAAGTGCGCCTCACGCTCCCGAGCGGTGGCTGCGCTCGTTGTTGGTAGGCCCTTACCAGTGTGAACACGCTTCTCACGTCGCTGCAACCGCGTAGGCAGGCGGCACACAGCAGGGCGCTTTGGAAGGCAGGCCGTATGGCGGAGTCGTGGCAGCTCCCGACCACCACGGGCCGACACATGCTGCCTTGCCAAGCGCAGATGCTACCTTCAGAAGCGCGTTTTCTGCGCTGAAAAGGTGGCGGAGGTGAGGCTCCTTGGTCCAGTGCACTGTGTTGCGATAGGGCGCTCCTGCCTCTCAGTGCTGAGTTCCGCACCGGCCACAAGGCCTTTTGCAGGTCTGCATCAAGTCGTGCGCTACTGTGCGCGCTGGCCTAAACCTGCTGTGGTGCCAGGGGCCATAGCCGCCACCGGGTCGAGTCGCCAGAGGTGCTGAGCTGCATGGAGAGCGCGCGTGGCCAACTGCCAGGCTGCAGTGGCTTCGAGCTGACCGAGTTGGCTCGATGGGTGACCATCATGCAGCGTGAGCGTGGCCTTGAGCCGAGCAAGGCGCTGCTCGACGACCTGGCGGCAGCGCTGGTGTCCCTGCTGCCGCGCGAGCCGTGGCTGCCCAAGCGAGGAGCTCTTGTGACGGTCCTGAAATGTTTAAGCGAGAGCGGCTGGCTGCTGAGCGTCGCGCTGCACGACGGGGTAGTGGGCGAGCTGCTGCGTGCTGCAGCCGGCACCGCAGCGGGTGAGCACAGCAGCAGCACGGGCTCCACCCTGACAGCGTTGCAGGCAGAGGCCATTGCGCGCGCGTGGCGCGCTTTTGCAGCCCAGCCTGGGTCACCAGCGCTGGCCACGCTGCCCGCCGTGCTGCGAGCCGTGGGAGCTCCGCTGGAGGCACCCGCGCTGGACAGCGTGCAGCGGCTCAGCGGCGCTGGCGCTGCCAGCGAGGAGCCCCTGGAAGGCATCCTGCACCAGCTTGTCTCAGCACAGAGTGTTGAGGCCGTCGCCCGGGTCCGCGATGCCGCTGGCGAGCACTTTGGCCGCGAGCACGTCTGCGCAGCCATTCAGCGGCTGGCCGTGCTGTGCCCTTCACGGTGCGCGGCCTGGTGTGCGTGCATGCTGGCCGCCGCTGCTGCTTGGCTGCGCGTGGCTGCGCACCCGCCCTCCCGCCCCTTGAACCAAGGCAAGGCTGGGCCGGCGGATATGTGCTGTCTGGGGTCCCGGCGCTGTACTGTGCGTTCAGGCCCTCGGTGTCGCGTGCAGGCATGTGAGGGCCGCGCATGCGGAGGCTGAGCGCGCGCGCGCATTTGCCCTGCTGCAAGGCCTGCAGGAGGCGTTTGAACGCCGGCTGCCAGAGTGCTCAGCGGGGGAGCTGTGCGCCACAGCGCGGCACCTTTCCCGCTTGGGGCTGCTGAAGCATGGTCTTTTGAAGCGCGTTGCTGTCTGGTTTGAGCACAGGCTGGCACGTGCAGACACCAGATCAGACCTGCAATGCGTGGTAGACATCTTGATGCTATACAGGCATGCTCTGCCGCTGCGGCCCGGCCCTGCGCTGCTCGCCGCCATTGGCGCGTGGCTGAGCGCTGCGCTAGCCTCTGGTGAGGCCGCAACAGGCGCGGGTGCGGCCAAATGGCCCGTGCCTGTTTCCCCTGCTTGCGCTTTTGCTGTACTAAGCGTCTGGGCCAGTGTGTGTGACGGTGCAGCGTTGCCAGCGACTGTTATCAGGGCGCTGGCGGGTTCTGCTGTGGCCGATGCAGTCGCCCCAGACGCGGCGGGCAGAATTGCGGTCGGCAGACTGGCACACGCGCTGTGTAATGTGGCTAGCGTGGTTGATGTAGCCCCCCCTGCTGTGCCTGCGACAGACAGCAACAGCGCGATGGCTGGGTTGCAGGCTGATGTTGCCAGGTGGGCGAGCCTCGTGATTGAGCATGTCCAGCCAGGCCAGCCGCATGCCCCCCATGACCTGGACCAGGCACTGTATGCCTTGGATGTGCTCGCAGTTGCCCCAGACGCGGGGATGGCAGCCGCGGCTGTTGCCAAGGCGGCCGCGCTGGCCCCTGAAGTGGACGCATGGCACCTGCGGAGTTTCCTCTTCAGGCTGGCCAGGCCGCTGGCTGCATGGCACCGGTCTGGGCTCGCGTCGTGCGAGCCGGCCGCGCGCGCGCTGTGCGCCCGAGCGCCCGAGCTGCTCAAGCAGACCAGGAGCGAGACGGAGCGCGGCAAGGTGCTGGCGCGCCTGCGCATGCTGGCGCCCACCGCGCATGTGTATGCGCATGAGCTGGCGGAGCCCAGTCGCGCCAGCGGCAGCGAGCTCAGGAGGCGGGGTCGCTGCAGGGCGACGGCGCCGGCGGGGGCCCTGTGGTGCATCAGCAGGCCCCACAATGGACTGCCGGGCAGCAGTCCACCACTCCCTATGCAGGCGCCCGGGGGATAGCGCCCTATGCGTGGATGCGCGGCGCCTGGAGGCCTGCTGTTGGCCAGGCAGGGTGAGGTCGGGTGGCGGGCACATGCATGGCAGGCTGCTTTGACAGTTGTCAGTGAGGCAGGCGGCGGCCTAGCTTTTCTCAGGCCAGCACCCAAGGATATGCTGGTCCAGCATATGCTGGTGCCCTGGTCTCACTGAGAGGGCACAGGACCCCGCCAGCAGCCGTCCTGATCCAGCTCTGTTCCTGCGAGCATGCAGCGCCTGTTTATGCACAGGGCGGCATGCGCATCTCACGTCAGCTGAGCTGTGCTGCATGACGACCCGTACGCACCGACCAATATTGCACACTAGGGTGGCTGAGCTGCTGAGCAGCTCAGAAACCCCGCACACAATGACAGTTCTCTGCTCACATGGTCCTGCGCTGAGTGGTCTGAGAGTCT
>JAABUV010006996.1_pt1 | contig 12023 bp, 15 predicted proteins | sample 5559971 | NCBI WGS metagenome assembly JAABUV01 (sample SAMN10711881, study PRJNA513362) | rock metagenome | isolation source: Antarctica rocks | place: Antarctica: Victoria Land, Knobhead nord | collected 2015-12-19
AGCCCGAACTCAGATCAGGGTATGGAGAAGTGGAAAGCAAAGTGCGCTTCCCACTTCCCCACACCCTCGACGGCGGCGAGATATCTGCAAAACTCGCCGCGCTACACTAACTCGTCACTGGTACAAAGATCGGGCAGGCCACTGCCACCACCTCACATCCTTCATCCATGGCCTAGCGTTCGTTTCGCCGTCAGACACCCAAGGTGGGATCCCGGTGCGTGAATCACGCCCGCCGGGATCTGTGCGGGGGGGTACGCAGCAATGCGTATCCCTACCGCGATAGGCCCCTTGCGCAAACCTGTTGCAAGCGGAGGAGCAAGGCAACAGGTTTTTGCAACGACGATTGCAGGACTTTCGCCCTCTGCTCTCAACCCGTGAGTAAACGTTCGTTTCTGCACGTCGGCCGTCCCGGGCAAAATACCAGCAACTTGCTGTTGAAAAAGGACTATTGCGATTGCCTTTTCACTGGCAACAGGTTTGCGCAACAAGCCTTACCGTACGATTGTTGACCTTTGGTGTAGTGACGCTCAGGTGGAGCGGTTGCAAACAGCGGCTAAACCAATGTCACCCCTGCTCCTTACTCTATGGCGTGAGCAAGCAGGCCATGAACAGGTGATGCTCGATTTCTCGCCGCTTGCTCCAGCCAGCGGAGCATCGACTGAGCTTCGAGCATATTCGGAGACGGGGACGCTACTCGCTGCTGGTGGATCCGTTTGGCGATGAGGGCGGGATGTTGCCGCGAATGGATTCGATAAAGAGCGGCACCTCCTTCTCGAGGAGATCTGCACGGTCACGCATCACGTAATGCGTGCTGCCGACCGCGATGATGCGCCTGCCAGTGGTGGAGAGACGTTTGAGATTCTCCTGCATGCCACTCCAGGCGTCCTGCCTTGCAACATCCTGAGCGCTGTGACGTCCCTGAAGCACCTTTGCAGGATCATGCGAGAAAACAAGGATTGGCACATCACCGTACGGGCCGGAATGAATCGTTTCTTCACCTGATCTGTCGAAGCTACTCAACTCCGCCAACATGGAGCTGTAATGCATGCGGCAGACGGCCTCGGCGTTTACTTTTCTAAAGTCATACCCCGCGTCTCTGGCGCCGCCGGAGCACATCCCCATCAGACGCGGTACGCCCGCCACCATGGCAACGTGTAAAAGCCACGCTGGTGGCCCCGAACCTCCAGATCTGAAAGCCGGGTTCTTGTCCTGCAAAGGGCTGGAACTATCCACGAAGATCATGCCTGCAATTTGAGCGGGATAGCGAGAGGCGTAATCGCGAAGGTAAAGACCCCCGATGGAATGAGCCATGAGCACGATCGGGCCATTGATTCCAGCCTGTGCAAGCAGCTGATGCAGCTCCGCAGCGATGTGGTCTGCGTCTCGAGGTCCAGAGCGGCTTTCACTCCAGCCAAATCCGGCACGGTCATAGGCGCAAACCCTTGTGGTCTGGGCCAGCGTGGCCTGGATACCTGACCAGATGAGGGCGTCATTACCCAGACCCGTTTCAAGTACCACGGTCGGGGCACCGTTACCCATGCAGACGATATGCATCCTGGACTGCCCGACCATGACCATCTGTCCAGCAGCGGGATGCGAAGACCAGAACCGGTGAACTGCGATCGCGTTGAACAGACTGCTTACAGCGATACCGATCACGGCAAGCATGGCGAGGGAGAGCACGATGCGCTCACTGAGCTTGCGCGGCCTGCGGTACGGCTTGCTACGAAGCGTTCGAATCCGACGAACGCAGAGCGCCACGATTAGTACAGAAAACAGAAAGAGAACCGACGGCAGGACGACGTAGTCGATGTTCATAGAACCTCATGACCCTCTCCATAATTTAGGCAGAGGGTTCAGCTCGCCATAAACCTGATTTCGAAGTGGTACTTTCAATCACATCTCACTCCGCCCCAAACCCTATGAGGGTAAGCTCCTCCTTCGGTGGCAGGCGGGCTCCCAGCCACATCCTGAAGCTGCACGCCATCAGGTATGCTGCACCGAGTGCAATCACCCCCAGAGAGGTATTGCGCACCGATACTGAGGTCCAACCTTCGGCAGCCGCCATGGTCAAGACGAAAGCCGGGAAGATGACGAAATACCGAATGAATGTGAAGGGCAGTTCGTGAACAGATCTTCGTTCAATTCCGGTGAATGGAACCGTTCGGACGTCAGCAAAGAAGATCTCCGTCAGGATTATAGGAAGCGTGCATCCGAACAGCACTTGGGTGACCAGCATACTTGCGCCTATGAGATCCCGAGGCGCGAGAGCATTGAGCACCGCAATCGAAAGCAGGGTGCCAGCTATTACGACGCAGGTCGTCAGAACTCTGCCACTGCGGAACACCTCGTTGCTAGGTGTGCCATCTATCACGCGAAAGATCCAGCTGCCGCGGCGTCCGATCGGTGAAAGCATGACAGTTTTCATTCCTGCGACCGCCCAGAAAGCCACAACGGGTACGGACATCCTCAGCCCATCAGATGAAAACACCACCTTCACGTTTGGCCCGTCAAGCTGAAGCGCCAGCACGCCTGAGAGCACCAAGGCGATCCCCAGACCGATATACATGGCCATATAGAGCTGCAGTCGTTCGGTCCGCCGAAGCGTCTGCGCAGCGAAGTGAGCCGTAGCCCGCGCCTTAGGGGTCCTTAGCACCGCACGGTGGAGCAGGACCTGCAGTGAGCTGCGGGCTTTCACGGCGCTCTGCTTCATGGAGCCCTCAAGGATTTGTCGCACCCTCCGCTGGTAGCCGAGGGGATAGGTCGCCACTGCAGCAGCCATCATGGTCGCTGTCGCCAAAACTCCTGTCGGAGCGAGCGAATGGAAGATCGATGGCGCGCGGTCGCTCCACATCACGCACTCATAGATTGCTAGAAACCAGAAGGGGGGAAACCACCGAACAGCTGCAGGACTGATGCTGGTGCCCAGCAGTGGATGGAGATAATGCGCGGTCAGAGGAAACAGGAAAAGCAATGTCAGCAGTGCTATGAGCGAAAGGATCCTGACGACCGCCCGCATCGTCTCTGCGAGAGTTCCGTGTGGAAGGCTGACCAATACTGCCTGCACTGTGATCAGCGCACCCACGATACTGACGCCACTCATCGAAACCGCCACGACCTGCGCCAGCAGCTGCCGAAAGTACCCGCAGCGCTGATCCGCGACTGCCGGCAGAAACAAGCATCCAAGGCCGCTGGTTCCTACATGCACCAAAGCCAGAAACATAGCCATTGCAGCGATTCGTCCTGTCAGCAGCCGCCGGAGTCGAATCGGCAAGGTCGCCATCACCGAAATGTCCAGCGCATCCGGAAACAACATCTCCCATTGGAAGATGACCGCACAGCCCATGATGACAAACGTATACGTCAAAAAAACAGGTGGTCGCACGCCTGCGACCAATAGCTGCGCTCCTGCGGATGCGGAGGAAGTCCGTGGTATGCAGGAAAGAGAAAGAGCGCTACAAGGACTCCGGGTAACACAATCGCGTACGCGAGCTCTGCTAGCCGCGCAGCCGCATCTTCGCCGAAGACCTCATTGTTGAGGAGGCGGTCGTAAAGGTGTCGCACCAGCACCTCGAACTGCGATCCGGCGTTCCTCGGCTCCCCTTGAATAGCCATCAGCGACAGAACGACGGGCTTCCTTGCTTTCGTACCCAGCCATGAAAGATTAGGCATGTGTCGCTCCCATGGCAGCGACCAACTCTTTCGCCGTCGATCGCGTGTCCTGTTGCTGCACCAGCTCCGCAAAGACGTTTTCCAGACTCGAGAGGGCCATTGTCCGCTTCAGATCTGCAGGTGGCGCATCCGCCAGCACGCGACCTTTTGCCAGCACGACGACGCGATCACAAACCTGTTCGACTACTTCCAGTACGTGGGAGATGTATAGGACTGCCTTTCCCTGGTATCTCAGTTCCACCAGTAGATCTTTGAACAGGCGTGCGGAGACGACGTCGAGTCCTGAAAGAGGCTCATCAAAGATCAACAGCTGTGGATCGTGCAACAAAGCCGCTGCAATCAAGACTCGCTGCTTCATGCCCTTCGAATAAGCCGAGATCTGCGAGTGCCGCCACGATTCCAATCCAAGCAGCGCTAAGAACCGGTTCGCCCGGTCGGTGAGTGGCCGTTCTTCCAGGCCGCGCAGCCTCCCGACCAGCTGTAGATACTCCAATCCGGAGAGATGAGCGTACACATGCGCCTCCTCCGGCACATATCCCAGAACACGCCGAAAGCTCGTCATGTCCTGGCGTGTGTCACAGCCATTGAAGAAGACCTTTCCATCGCTTGGCTCCAGGATGCCCGTGACGATCTTCACTGTCGTCGACTTGCCCGAGCCGTTTGGCCCGAGATAGCCCACAACCTCACCATGACCGACCGCGAAGCTGACATCATCTACTGCAGGGATACCCCGATACCGCTTCGACACATGTCTGAGTTCCAACATCGGCTCACCCCTATGTAGCGTACTTGTTTGTTGTAACATACTACATAGTCGTGATCACACCTCGCCTCTCTCACAGTGCGGCTTTGATCCTCAAGGCGCTCAGCCTCGGTCATCGCTTTGGCTTCGACGTCATGGCGGTTACTGGTTTGCCCAGCGGTACCGTCTACCCGGCACTCCGCCGCCTTGAACGCGATGAACTCGTGAAGTCTCTCTGGGAGTCGGACGTTGATGCCGCCGCCCAGCAAAGGCCAGCTCGCCGATACTACGAGATCACCCCCGCCGGCAAAGCCGCAGCCCTCGCTGCGACGAAGCGATATCCCCTACTCGCCAGACTCGCTCCGGAGAAGCACGCATAATGCCCTCGCTCCCTTCGCCCCTTCAAATTTACGACCGTAGACTCCTGCATTTCTTTCGGTTCCTCGTTCCCGCCGTGGACCGCGAAGAGTGGGTCCGCTCCTGGGCAGCCGAACTCTGGTGCTTTGGCCATACTGCCCACCCCCTGGACCAGCGCAGTCTTTTCTTCGGTGTTGTGCAAGACGCCTTCTGGCTTCGCGCAGAATGCGCGCGCAACGCACTCTCTGGAACTGCCACACTTTGCCTGCTTACGCTGTTGTTGCTCGTGATGGTGGCTGGTCTTCCCGCTCTCGCACCTACAGGCCACTGGCGTGGGCTTGGTGCCTGGCTCCTCCAGCAGGGCATTCGTTTTTTAAGTGAATCCGCCTTCATTGTGTTTGTCAGCTACGCCACTGCATCGTCGGACATCGAGCAGTCCGTCGTCGCCTGGAGGCAGTTCTGGCTCAGGGCACGCCTGTTCCAATCAGCCAAGACGCTGCTCGTACTGCTTCTCGCCTTCGTCCTGAGTGCCGATCTCGGCTTCCCGCTGCGAGCTCCATTGCCACTCACGGCCGAGTTTCTGCAGACCATGTCCTTCGTTATTTTTGCTCTTCTCGGACTGCGCTGGAGCTTTCGCGATGGAGTCGGCCGGTGCAAGCACTGCTTACATTCGCTTTCCGCTCCTGCCCGCGTGGGTCGGCCTTCCTACAATTTCTTAGAGTGGAATGGCACTGAACTGCTATGCCGTAAGGGACACGGTTTGTTGAGCGTTCCGGAAATTGAGACCAGCTGGTGCCGGTCCAGTGCCTGGATTTCCCTCTCATCCTCTTGAGGGCACTTAGCTCAGCTGTTTCAAGGTTCCCGGGGCAACAATCCTGCACCTGCCGCTCACTGACCGAAGGTTTGTGTCACGTTCCCGCTCGGATTCTCCCCTGAACGTTTATCCACCGGTAGATAGCGGTCCGAAAACACCACCCCATGGACCTTGACGACAGCACCCATAACTTTGGGTGTACCACGCTGTCCGAAGGTCAATTCGAGGAGTGGCCCTTCACCGTTCTCCTTCACGTCTTCAGCCTTGCGCGCTATAGCTCGTGCGTTTACCTGCGCACCAAACCCTATCGGGCATGCTTCACTCCGTGGCGACTTTCCAGGGCAGGACTGTTGTGCTGACACGTAGACACCTGCTGAAAGCACAGGTTTAGTAGAAATGCGTTGCGCATGGTGGCCCTCACAGCCGACCACTCTCCGGAATAGGGTACTCCGATGCTTTAGCTCATCTCAAGCCGACAAAGTATCTCAAAGCAACGCCTAGCATGAGTACGCTAGTCATTAGCGCTCGCCTGTGCCCTTTGGGTTCATAACCCAAGAGCCGTGGCTAGGGGGCGTCCAGGATGATCGATAACGTCCTTTATCGTATGTCCAGAGAGCGCGGAGAAGCTGGGAAATCAAATGTCCGAGATGCCCGTTTTACGGACAAGTGGATCAGCATCGCTTCTCACACCGGCTTTTCAGAACTCATCATTTATAGGCACAGGAGTGGTGTGGCTTACCTTCCCTACATCTTGGACCGCTACGGGAAACTTCGACACGATATTCACCTCAGCTGGCTTCCATCGTGAAATCGGCATATCGGACAAATGCCGGTATCAAGAGCCGGTTTCAGGCTGTCCAGATGTAGCTTTGGTCAATGAAAGACAACGCGGATGCGATCCGCGTATCGTTGCCGACATGAAGATCCGCGTCCACTTCGCCGCTGCAATCGTCCTGCTCACGGTGTTCACCGCCGCAGCCCAGGCACCAAACAAGCTCACGCCTCAGGAGCAGGCCGCGGGCTGGCATCTACTCTTTGATGGCACCACATCCACAGGCTGGCGCAGCACAAAGTCTCCGGCCTTCCCCACCACGGGTTGGGAGGTAAAGAACGGCTTGCTTTCTGTCACCGAGCATGGGGGCGAAGAAGGAGGGAACGCAGGCGACATCATGACCGTGCGCAAGTACACCAACTTCGAGCTCTCGGTCGACTTCCGCATCACTCCCGGCGCCAACTCCGGCATCAAGTATTTCGTCGATCTCGACCTTGCGCCCGGCCATGATGGTCACGGCTCTAACGTCGGTTTCGAATAAACCGTCGGGCGAGAAACAGAGAACAACTCCGCCAAGTCGCCGATCGAATATTTTCCGGTTCCGTGCATGCGACTCAGTTCCTTTTGCTGTTTGTCCGACAGCTTGGGCTGTTTCCCGCGAAGTTTCCCATTAGCGCGAGCGATCTTCATTCCCTCGCGGGTGCGGAGACGGATGAGGTCGGCCTCGAACTCCGCAAAGGTCGCCAAGATGTTGAAAAACATCTTGCCCATGGGATCACCCGGATCGTAGCGACTGCGACCGAGCGCAAGCGTCACGCCACGAGCGACGAGCTCATCGGCAATCGAGCGCGCGTCTGGAACGGAGCGGGCGAGCCGGTCTAACTTCGGAACGATCAGCGTATCGCCATGCCGAACGGCGGCAAGCGCCTGATTGAGGCCGGGCCTGGCACGGTTCATGCCGGTCAACCCATGATCGAAGTAAATTCGGTCGGCAGTGACACCTAATTCTGCGAGTGCTGCTCGTTGAGCGGCGAGGTCCTGCTTGTCGGTCGAGCAGCGTGCATAGCCAATTAGAGTTTTGGGCATTGGAAAGTGGCACGTTTGAGGGGCCGTATGTGAGAATGTCACCGTACCAGCTAAATGAGACACCGACTGCTGGGTTTCGAGCAGTTCTAAGGTGCCTCGCAAGATGTCCGTTGAAGGATCGTCTTACGGACACCGGCGGGGGTGGGTTAAGCGGAGTGGCGACCGTGGGCTCAAACGACAAACCGTCGACTTTGGCAGAACTCACCGACTCGCAGCGTGACGAAGCGATGGCTCGCTTTCGCGTACTCCGTTCTCACACTGAGCAAGGTGTTCCGCTTTTGAGGGCGGCAGAGGCAGCGGGTGTAGGCCTACGAACTGCAAAACGATGGCTCGCCCGGTACCGCGATGCCGGCCTGGTTGGTCTCGCCCGTCAGGCTCGACAGGATCGAGGGCGTCGGAAGATACCCGCGGAAGTCGTTGAACTGATTCAGGGCTGTTTCTGAGAAACACGGCCTTCTGCCGCAGCCATTTATCGTCGTGTGCTGACAGTCGCGAAAGAGCGCGAGTGGCCATTACCCTCCTACGGCGGCGTGTACGCGATTATCTCTGGGCTTGATCCGGCCATGACCACGTTGGTTCATGAAGGTCCGGCGCGGTTCCGAGACCGATGTGAACTCGTCTACCGCCATCGAGCCCAGTGAGAACGGTCGTTTGCCAACCCTTCCGCACGACAAAACACAAGGCCGCGATCGTTTTGACTGGTCGCCGACCTATACGTTCAGTTCGACACACGGAGCCAACCGTTTCAAGATGTATGCAAACATAGGTTTGCAGAGGCTGTTTGCCAAATTAGGAGGACACTTGGAGCCATTTGCAGCGACACAGGCCGGAGGAGCTCGATCCCAGAGGACACGAGAGCGGATACTGGCAGCCGCCCGTCAGCAGTTTGCGAGTCTTGGGTTCGACCGATGCACCGTTCGATCGGTGGCTTCTGAAGCATCTATCCACCCCTCTCTGGTGATGCGATATTTTGGGAGCAAAGAAGGCTTATTCGCCTCGGCAATGAGTTTTGATCTGCAGCTGCCCCCGCTTTTAGAAGTACCAGAACACGAGCGTGGCTACGTTTTGGTTACCCACCTCCTCAAGCGTTGGAGAGGCCCGGAATCCAGCAGTGAACTACCTGCGCTGGTCCGCCTGGCAATTGCACATCCTGAAGCCAAAAAGCGCCTCTTCGAGATTTTCAATGAACAGCTGGTCCCTGTCATCCGCCTCGTCGTGCCCCCCCGGCAGGCGAAGGTGATTACAGCGCTCATCGCGACGCAGACGATGGGTTTGGCACTCGCGCGTTACATTCTCGAAATTCCCGCAGTAGTTGCGCTCCCGGAGAAGACACTCATAGAGGCAATCGGCGGCACGATCCAAGGCTATTTACAACGAGACGTGTGAGGCCCTTGCCCAATGAGCCTGAAAGTCATAAAGGAAACAGGTGTTTACTTTACAATGCGGACGTGCTCATGGCGCATCACGAATACCCGGTAGTGATCGTAGGTGCGGGCCCGACGGGGCTGACGCTTGGTGCGGAACTCTGTCGTCGGGGTGTGCGGCCACTCATCCTCGACCGTCTCGAAGCGGGCAGCAACACCTCTCGCGCAGCCGTCATTCATGCTCGAACGCTGGAAGTCCTGAACCCATTGGGCGTGACGGCTGAGTTGCTGGCGAATGGCGTTATTGTGCCTACATTTCGCGTTCGCGACCGTAACGAAGTTCTGACGAGCATCAGCTTCAAAGACCTGCCGACGATGTTTCCGTTCACCCTAATGTGTCCGCAGAACGTAACGGAATCTATTCTGCTGCGCCGGCTGCAAGCGCTGGGAGGCTCGGTCCTAAGGCCATGTGACGTGACAATGACGCGCATGCGACCCAGCGGCGTTGAGTTGGAGTACCAGTCTCAAGGTGTCACGAATACGGTGTACGCGAAGTGGTTAGTGGGCTGCGACGGTGGACATAGCATCGTCCGGGAGCAGGCCAACATCGCGTTCGAGGGGAGCACCTACGAGGAGAGCTTCATTCTGGCTGATGTCGAAATGGACTGGCCAATTGATCGAGAGGAGGTGAGCCTGTTCTTTTCGGACAAAGGCCTGGTCGTAGTGGCTCCGCTGCCACACAATCACTTTCGGATTGTGGCCACAGTGGATCAAGCGGTGGAACGGCCGTCGATCAATGACTTTGAACAGCTCTTGATTGAGAGGGGCCCTACTGAGGGCACGATGCACATCAGAGACATGGCCTGGTCGTCACGGTTTAGAGTGAGCCACAAAGTGGCTGAAACCTTCCGCAAAGGCAACGTGCTTCTCGCCGGGGATGCCGCGCATGTACATAGTCCCGCTGGCGGACAAGGCATGAATACCGGCATCCAAGATGCGGTAGCGCTCGCGGAGTCGCTGGTGGCCGTCTGGTCCGGTGGCGACTCATCATCACTCAACGAATGGGCCAGCAACCGTCGAGAGATCGCGCGTTCTACCGTGCAACTGACCGATCGAATGACGAAGGCCGCCACTGCAACATCCCCCATGATGAAGATGTTGCGCAACGCCGTGCTCGACGTTGTCGGGCACCTGCCATTCGCACAGAACGCGCTGGCTGGAAGACTCGCGGAGCTGAACAATAAGTGACTGGCGAGTCAATCGCTCGAATGACGCAGCACCTACATGAAGGGCATGTTAGCGAGCCCATCGTCTGCTATGACTACCGATGCTGTTTATCTCAATTGCCAAGGAGCAGGAATGCGCTTTTCGAAACTATGCTTTTCCATTGCGGGAGTGGGGAATACTTTCCTTGACGCCGCTCTTCTTCGCGTTTGACGCGGTGGGATCGAAGAACCCTCCTGCGATTACACATCCCGAGTACTACTACGGATTCTTGTGCGTTGCACTCGCGTGGCAGGTCGGTTTCCTCGTCATCGCTCGTGATCCCCTCAGATTCCGCACGATGATGGTGCCTGCGATGATCGAGAAATTTGGATATGCGCTCTGTTGTTTCGTGTTGGTTGCGAGGCATCTGGCACTTGGAACCACCGCCATGTTTGGCGGCCTCGACCTACTCTTCGGCATCGGTTTCTTCGTTGCATGGCGGAGATCGGCTGCTTTGCAGCATGGGGTGTGATCATGCGGATATTGCTCACAGCAGCTACAGGCGTAGTTGGAAATCAACTGCTTCCGCAACTCGTGGGTGAAGGTCACACCGTCATCGCTTGCACTCGTGACAACACCAAAGCTGAAAGTCTTCGCGCCAGCGGCGCTCAGCCGTCAGTTTTCGACGTGCTACACCGTCAAGCAACCATCGAAGCAGTTCTTAGGGCACAACCGGATGTCGTCGTTCACCAGATGACAGCACTTGCAGGCGTGCAGAGCTATCGCAACTTGGATCGGGCACTTGCGCAGACCAACCTCTTGCGCACCACTGGCTTGGATCATCTGCTTGAGGGCGCACAGCTCGCCCGCGCGTCGAGGTTCATTGCCCACAGCTATGGAGGATGGTCGATGGAGAGGGTGGGTGGGCCCATCAAGACGGAGTTCGATCCCCTCGATACTCATGTTCCTTCTTCTATGGCCAAATCTCTTGCAGCCATCCGCCATCTTGAGTCGAGTGTGCCGGCAGCGCGCGGCCTCACCGGAATTGTTTTGAGATGCGGCTCGTTTTACGGTCCGGGAACCGGTTTTGCCCGGGATGGTTCGATGATCAACCTCATCATGAAGCGGGCCCTACCCTTGATTGGCAGCGGTGCCGGTGTCTGGTCCTTTGTACACGTGGCGGATGCTGCGCTTGCGACTCGAAACGCTATGACGCATGGCGCCGCTGGGATTTATAACATCGCGGATGACGAGCCTTCGGCAGTCGCCGATTGGCTTCCAGCTTTGGCAACCGCGTTTGGTGCGCGACCGCCTCTCCACATTCCCACCTGGCTGGGCCGTCTTGTTGCCGGAGAGAGTACCGTCCTGCAAATGACTACAACGAGAGGCCTGGCAAATGCGAAAGCAAAGGAGAACTTAGGCTGGTTTCCGACTCGTTCCACGTGGCGTAAAGGGTTTGTCGAAGATGTCAAAGCAGTTGCACAGGCTCCAGTCTGATTCGTCAACCACTTCCGACAAGCATGCACTTACGCGTCACGCTAAGAGACACGCCTATCACCACCTTCGATAAACAAGGGCTGGGAACCGAGCCGAACAATCTCCTCCCTCTGGCAAGCGTTCAGGGTTACCGAGCCGTCCGTTGGGGAGCAAATGTAGAGCTCCTGATTACCGATCAGCGTAGCTACCGATCTGAAGACCCAACGGATCGTCCGGAGGCCGATGTTTTCCCTACGAACGACTACCCCGAGCTCATGCCGAGACCTTCCACAAGATCCTGAAGTCTGGCTGCAAAGCCGAAGAGGTCACGCTGCGAACCGCCGAGCGCATCGAACACTCCTGCGGCAACCGGCCTGAGCGTCAAGCCCGCCATTTACCAGTGAAGATGGCCTGCCCGATCTTTTGTACCAGTGACGAGTTAGTGTAGCGCGGCGAGTTTTGCAGATATCTCGCCGCCGTCGAGGGTGTGGGGAAGTGGGAAGCGCACTTTGCTTTCCACTTCTCCATACCCTG
>JAABUV010006997.1_pt1 | contig 12021 bp, 13 predicted proteins | sample 5559971 | NCBI WGS metagenome assembly JAABUV01 (sample SAMN10711881, study PRJNA513362) | rock metagenome | isolation source: Antarctica rocks | place: Antarctica: Victoria Land, Knobhead nord | collected 2015-12-19
CCCGCGCGCGCACCCCGCCGCGCGAGCATGCGCCGCCTGCCGACGGCGCGCCCTGGCGCGGCGACCGCGCGCGCGACCCTGCAGACGCAGCCGCCCGTGCTCCGCCCAGACACGCCGCACGCACAACTGGCGGAAGCCTCACTGTCCGCGTCGCAAAGCCGGTTGTAACCTCCACCTGCCCTATCTGACCGTAACCTAATAATCCTACCCTATCCACGTGCGGCGGCGCGCAGTCGGCCAGTTCCGGGAGCTGGTGGAGGCGGCGGAGAAGGACCGGCCGCTGTGCGAGACGCTGAAGAAGGTGCTCAAGCTGACCAAGGCGCGCCCAACCCTGATCCCTGCGCCGCTCGATGACCTCGCCGCGGCGGCCCCTGCCCGCGCGCGCGCGCGCAGGCCGCCGGCCGAGCAGCCGCCTGAGCGGGCCTCTGTCGCCGCTCGGGGGCCGCCCAGGCCTGGCGCCTGTCAGACTGGCGGGCGGCGCGAGCGCTTCTTAGTCTTGACTGCGCATGGGCGCCTGGTCCGTGTGCCTTTGTGTGGTGGCGGGCGCCGAGCCGCGACGCATCCGGCAACTGATACAGGCACTGCCGGGCAGCAAGCGGGGCGCGCGGGCTCAGGCCGCCGCGCCGGGTGCAGGGGTGGGAGCTGGCGCGGGACCACGCGATGACGGCGGTGGGCACCGACAACCAGATGCGCATCTGGTACTCCGACAGCCCCGCGCTCGACGGCGGCCTGCTCTTCAAATGCGCGCTGGGCTCGGTCGACCTGGAGAACCCTGTTGGTGCGCGACCCGCCGCGCGCCCGCCGCCGCCCGGCAGCGCGCCCGGCGAGCGGCCGGGTGGCGCGTTTTGAAGCAGATCAGGTCGTGGTGTGCGGCGGCGGCCCGCTGTCGGGGCATGCGGCGCGCGGCAGGACGTATAATTTTCGTGGGTAGCAGTAGGTGCGAGAAGGACGAAGACGTCTGCCAGTGCTTGGGAGGCCGCGCTAACCGTGATGAGAGGCCGCATTCATCAACGCAAAACAGCTGCCGCGGCCGTTGACCGCGCCGCCGCGCGCCCCAGGCCTGCTGGAGAAGCGCGGGCCGGACGCCGGCGGCGGGGGCGCGGCCGAGATGGAGGCGACGCTGACGGGGCAGCTGGGCGGGCCGCAGCGCGACCTGGCGCGCCGCCTGCAGCGCGCCGCCGCGCTGGCCTGGTGGCGCGCGGGGCACCCTGGCTGGGCCATCTGGCCCGTGGACACGGAGGCGTTTATGCGCAACGCGCAGGCGCGGCCCCCCGGCATGCCTGCGGGCGCGGCGCGTGCTTTTCCCATGTTTGCCCCACGCGGCTGAAGCGGGCGGCTGAGCAGAGCCCGGCAGGGGTGTGCCTGCCTGGCGGGGCGTGAGCAGCCTGCTGGCCGCTGGCCTGTGTGCCGCCAGGCGGGTTTGGGCGGAGTCATGTCTGTCCTCGAGGGTGGGGTCGTGCGGGCTGCGATGCTGGGAGCGAGCATGCGGCCGCCGCGCGCGGGTGGCGCTCGCCCGGCAGCCCCCCTTGGCAAGGCCGCTCCGCCCAACTGTGGGCATGCGCGTGCCACACACCTGAGGCCCACAAATGCGGGGCCTGCCGCGACGCGGCGCCCGGACCGCGCAGGGCGGCCCAGCCATGGCGCCGCCGGACGCGCCGGCGGCGTCGTCGCCGTCGCCGTCCGGCTCGGCGCGCACGGGCTCCGGGCGCACCTTCCCGGGCTTCGACCCGGACCTGCCGCTCGCGCCCTCGGTCAACAACATGGGCTCTGCCTTCCCGCCCGCCAGCGCCGGCCCCAGTGCGCGCCGCGGCCCTGTCTCGCGAGCCGGGCCTGGCGCCCTGGCGCTCATGCGGAGCGTTGCCGGCACGGCGGCCTGGGCGGCCGTGGCACCCCCGCCGATGCTCACGCCTGCGCCCCTGCGCTCTGCCGGGTCGGCCGCTCCCGCACAGGATCGCGCGTGAACCGGGCACACTGCTCTGCCAGCGCAGGCAGCGAGCTGCATGCACTCTGTCCGCGGCCGCGCAGGCGCGGCGGACTATGGCGCCGCGGCGCCGCCGGACGCGGCGGGCGCGCGTGCGGCGAGCGCGCCGGGCGCGATCGAGGCCGACGCGCGCGCCAACTCGACGCGCCAGTTTGCCGGCGCGTCCATTGCGCCGGCCGCCAGCACGCCGGCGCAGGTTGCGGCGGGGCACCTGAACGCGCTGCTGGACCGCTCGGAGCCGGGGCGCCTGTTGTCCACCACGGCGCAGCACTGGGGCAAGGGTGCGCCCGTGGCGCGCGCCGCGGCGCACGCGCTCCGGCGCCCGCCTCGCTCTTTGCATGCCAGCAAAGGCTCTCGAGAGGTTCCTGCTGTGGCCGGGCGCTGCTCGTCTGCTAGAATTTGCATTGCGAGTGCGGCGCTGCGCCAGCCAGCAGCAGGGCTCGCCCGGGCTCCGCGCGCGGCTGCCTGCCCGCCGCGCCCGGCCGCATCCGGCTCTCCCAGGTGCATGCGCTGAGGGCGCGCGCGCTGCGGGCGGCAGAGAGCTCGCGCCACCCGCTGCCCACGCTGCTGTCGCCCTTCGCGGACACGGAGCAGCAGAACACCGACGTGGAGGCCATGCCGCCGCCGTCGCCGCCGGGCGCCTCTGCGAGGGACCACGTGCGTGCCCTCGCCCGGGGCAAGGGGCGCCGCTCGCGGCTGGCGTGGGGAATGGCTGCATAGGTGTTATTGAAGCGGCCTGCGGGCACGGTATGGGCGCGCGCGAGGGAAAGCCGGCGCCACTAGCTTGTCATGGCCCGGCGGTCAGCCTGTCGCAGCATGGTGTGCGGACGGCAATCTGATTTGGACCGGCGGGCGCGGCGGCTGGGCCGGGCATGCAGGAGCGGGGCGCGCAGCGCTATAGACGGCATGCTGCCCCCCGATGCCCTCAGCAGGCCGCCCGCATGCGCTCACGTGGGGCCGGCCGCGCAGGCGCTGGAGGCGCGGCCGAGCGAGTGCGAGGGCCACCAGCGCAAGCGGCAGGCGCTGCAGGCGCGGCTGTCCGAGGTGCTGGGCCAGCCGGTGGACGAGGGCCTCTTCTCGCGCTGCTTTCCGTCGCTGCTCGACGGCGCGCTGCCCGACGGTGCGGCCCCGCGGCGCCGGCGGCGCGCTTGGCCGCCGGGCGCCAGGTCCCGCGTGCGCCAGCGCTGCATGCCCCGCTCTGCGGCCGGGGCCTGACCCTAGAAATACCTGGGCGCCCTTTTTTGTTGCCGGCGGCGCCCCGCGCGGTCCCCGCATGCTGCGGAGCGCGCCGGATGGCCAGGGGCTCAAAGCTGCTCTGCCCCGCTCCGCCATGGCGCGACAGGCGCAGGACCTGCCTGGGGTGCTGCTTGTCTTGTGGGCCGACGGCAGGTCGCAGGCAGCTGGCCCCCATGTCAGCGCCGCGGCTGGCTGGCTGCGCGCAGCGCAGGCCGCCCCGGTGACCTGGGCAGCCGCGGCGCGCGCAGGCATGCCGTCGGCGTCGGGACGGCCGGATGCGATGTTCAGCCTGCCGCTCGGCGCGCTCAACAGCCAGCCGTCGTACGCCAACGGGCAGCCGGGCGAGGCGCACGGCAGCGGCGGCGACGACGGCGGCCTGCGCGACATGCTGTCGCCGCTCCCCTCGTTTCGCCAGGGCGAGCCGGCTGCGCGGTGCGCGCCGGGCCCCCGCACCCCCCCCGCCGCCAGCTCTCGGCGCTGTGCTGGGGGCAGCTCGCCGTGTGGCTCTAGTATGCAGGTTGGAGCAGCAATGTGTGCGTCCAGGCGCCCGCCTGCCGCGCCGCTTGCAGGCAGCGCGGCCAGCCGCAGCGCCGCGCAACACGCAGCGCGCCCGCCCCCCGCGCTCCGGCGGCGCAGCGCCGGGCCCGACAGCGGCGCGCCGCGCGCAGGGCGCCCGGCGGCGCGGCGGCGGCCGCGCGCGCGCTGGGCGGCTACGACTTTGGCGAGCAGGAGGCGCTCGCCGCGCTGCTGACGGGGCCGACCAACCCGGAGGCGCTGCGCAGCCAGGAGTCGGCGCTGATGCAGTACCTGAATGACTGCCTGGCGGCCGAGGCCGGGCCCGGCGGCCTGACCAAGCTCACCTCGGGTGCGCGCCCCGGCGGCGGCGGCGCCCGAGGCGGTCCTCGCGGGTGCAGGCGCCGGGCGCGCGCACGGGCTGTTCGACGCCGCCGCGGCGGTCGCCTGGGGTGGCAGGGGTGGCTGCGCCGCCCGGGTCCGGTTGGGATGCAGGCAGCCGGCGCTGCGGCCGCTCGCGCGGCTGCGCGGCCGTGATTACACGCGCGAGCGGGCGGCCAGCAGGCGTGTCACGCCGGCGGTGCGTGGGTTGGGTGGGGCTGGGCCGCGGGGGCGAGCGATGCGGGCCTACCCTTCGGCGGGCCTACCCTTGGGGCATGTGCCGGGCGGCTTGCTGAGGCAAACGGCCTTGGGCGCCTGCTCTGCGCGTGGGGTTGCCCCTGCAGCCTGCCCATCCACGCGACACAGGGCCCCGGCCGGCTCGCCTGCGCTGACGCGCGGCCGGGGCGCACCCCGCAGGGCTGAGCTACGGGCGCGTGCTGCGCTCGCGCGGGTCCAACCTGGGCGAGGCGCGGCCGAGCGCGGGGCTGCAGAGCATGCAGTCGGTGGAGGCCGCGCTGCCCGCCGACCGCGGCGGCCGCCACGCATGACGGGCGCGCGCGGCTGCCCGCCGACCGCGCGCGCCCCCCCCGCGCCCGCCCGCTGCTCCCCGCGCGTGCCATGCGCCCGCCTGCGCGCGCGCTGGGGCATGTGGCACAGGCGCCCACCCTTTGTGAGACGCTGGCGCGCTGTGCGCGCCTGCCGGGGCGAGGCACGCGCGCTGCGCAGGCACAGCTGCCGTGCCCAGGTCCATGTATTTATATGTAGGCAGCGCTATGACCCGCTGTCGCTGCCTGCAGCGGCGCGACCTGGTTGGGTTGCGTGGCTGCGGCCAGCTCGTCCGCACCGCATCGTCGCAGTGCGACGTTCGCACTTGTTTTGCGGGGCTGCGGGGGTGAGATGGGCAGCCCGAGGCTGTCAGGGCACATGAAGGATCTGCCAGCAGCCTGGGGCTGCTGTCTTGAGGCGGGGTCCTGTTACAACATGTATTACAAACACTTGAACAATTTTTGAACAGAGCGCACGTGTCCGCGCGTGCTGCGCTTGGGTGCACTTTCGGGCAGCCAGCGCCTGTCTGGAACGTGGTGTGTGGTCGGAAGGCCTGTGTGTCTGCGCAGCGCGGCTACCACAATAATGTGCAATGGGCTCTGCTTGCATACGTATGTGTTTTGGACTGGTGCTGCGGTTGCTGTGTGTGGTGGGGTGCTGCGCGTCCGGGTTGCAGCCTAGAGTCTGGGTCACAGCTATATGCTGCTTGTGTGTGTCGTCGGGCAGCACGTGTGCTGTTCCTGTCAGGGCTCCCCAGACTTTATCGCTTACACGCTGCCTTCTAGGTCCACTTGCTACACGCTGCCTCTAGGCCGCAACTTGAAATCCATCTGTAGTCGAGGCCCTACAGGGTGCCCAGCCGTACAGTCCAGCGCTGTACGACCTGTTGGCCATCGTGGCAAGTACACACACTCCCACAGCGCCGTGCAAACTGGTTTAACAAACAAGAAGCAGTGCTCTCACAGCACCATGGCTGACCAGCCCGCCGACCTGCCCTTTCACAGCGCTTCGGCGTCCCCTGAGGAACTCGCCAAGGCCATATGGGAGGCCGGCAAGGAGAGCATCGCAGACAAGCTGGGCACGTTTGACAACTCCCTTGTATTGACGAACAAGGTCATCAAGGAGGGCGCGCGTGGCCTGGAGCAGAGCAACGACAAGTTTGCGCCGGAGGCACAGGTAATGCACGCCGCTACCCCGCAGCAGCTCTGCGCGGGCGGCGCCTCAAGGCCTTGTACTGCCTTGTTGCAGAGTTGGGCGGTGAGTATGCAGGCCATGCTGGCGGCTGGCTTGCAGCGCTATGTCTGTAACGTACAAGCGGGACGTGAGTGCAGTGCCAACCCTTCAGAACCAGTCTTATACAGTGGGAGTTTAGGAATTAGCTACTCCATTCCTACACAGTGAGGCAGTCTGGGGACTGGCTCCACAGCGCGCCGCCAGTGCACGCGGCGGCGCTCGCCTGTCGAGCGCTGCCACAGCGCCGGCGCGCGCGGTGGGTGCCGAGGCGCTCGAGGGCTGCGCCACGGCCGGAGGCGCCCGGCGCTGACGCGGGCGGCGGCGGCAGAGGGTGCTGTCGCTGAAGGAGCGCGACGACGCGCCGCCGGAGGTGAAGAAGGTCGTGGAGGCCGTGCGGAAGCACGTTTTGGCCGAGTACGGCGAGGGGCCGGACCACAAGGCGGTGCGCCGCCGCGCCGCACGCGCCGTGGCGCGCACTCGCGCACCTGCTTGACCAAGCAGAGTCACAGCACCCTCTGACGCAAGGTACACTCCCACGCTGCACACCTGCTTGCCCGAAGGGGGGCTCACGGCCGCGCGCGCTGCGCCGGCAGGTCGTGGAGACGATCGTGAAGGCGGCGCACGAGGCGATGGACCGCAAGCCCATCGAGAAGGTGTGCGCTGCGAGAGCCGGCTCAGCGCATCATCCTGCCGCCGCCTGTGTCGTGTGTTGCAAGGCGCAGTGTTCATGGCGGGGGTGGCGCTTCCCCGCATGCATGCGCGCATATGTGGCGCCTGCATCATGCCAGAGCAGTGCAGGCATGTTTCAGCGGCGCCCCCGTGACCGGGTCGCGCGCCGTGCCGCAGGTGCAGGAGAAGTTTGCCAACGCGAGCCTGAGCCCCGAGGAGGCGGCCACGCGGCTGCTGAAGGAGGCGGAGCGTGAGATCGTGCGCAAGGAGATGGCTGACAAGGAGCTGGAACGCGGGGTCAAGGGGAGCGGCGTCGACCAGGACTCGCTCGCGTCCACCGTCCAGGCGCGGCCGCTGCTGCCCGTCGCGCCCGCCAAACAGTGCAAGTGTCATGGTGGGCATGTCACGGTGCCGTGAGCCGAGCCTGATGCGCCGCATGCAGGCGCGCGGCGCCTTGGCACCAGCTGCGTGTTTGCTGTGGCATGCGGTGTTGCCAGGGAAACTTGCAAGGCTGTGTGCACATCCGTGAGGCTTTGCCGAGCTCGCAAGCGTGCACTCTGCTATACACACTTGGGAGCACATGCATGTGCTCCCATATGCCTGCAAGTTTCCATATGCCTGCAAGTTTTGCTTGAAGAGCAGTCACCAGCATGAAAACCACCAGCAGCCATGAGGAACTGCACTGTGATGTCTGCACAGCACCATACTTGCATTGTCCTGTTGGATGGTGACAACAGAATGGTGCCGCATAGCTTTGTGTTCCGGGTATTGTCTGACACTCCATATGCAAGACAACTAACCGTGTATGGTTCTGTGATGCGGCAGTCTGTCATCGACCGCGCCGACCGACCCAACCCGCCGCCGGCTGTGGTCGAGGCGAAGGCGGTGCTCGCCGCCCAGATCGAGGCCGCGCGGAGCAAGGCGCCTATGCCTGCGCCAGTGGCAGCCGAGGGAGCCACTGCAGAGGAGTGATGAATTGCGAGGTCTGTGTGGGGCTGAGTGCTGACGGGCTTTTGAGTGACGCACATGTATACGTGTACACGTGTATACGTGTGTGCGTGACGGAGTCTACCGTCAGGTGCGCGGTGTGTGACAAAGGGTTGCTGGGTGAACGCTTGTGCACAGGCGTGCTACACATAACGCTGAGAACTGTTGCACCACCTGCTGGTGGTGGTGGTGGTTGCATTCGCTTTAGCTGTGATTTTCATGTCCCTGCTCTAGTGAGACAGGTTTGGTTAGGGTATTACAAAACGCCCTCGGACAGCTCGACGCAAGAGCACGCCGCAAGCGAGCCGCCTGTAAGCCGCATCGCGCGATGTGCTCAACGATGTTATGCTCTTATCAAGCGTCCGGTTGCCAAAGGAATTGCCTGGATTGGTGAGGAAGGCTTTGTGCCTTGTCACTGGAGACGTGGGTTCGTCCGGGCTTTGATAAAGAAGAGTTGCTGGTCTACCTCCGGCCACTACAAAAACAATGCTTCACCTGAGGCCCAGAGTTCTATTGGGCGCGTGCAGCATCCACAGGCCCGCCAGTCTGAGGCCTGTGCGTGCCATGGCCTCAGCCTCGCAGGTGCGCTGCAGCGCATGTCAATGGCTAAACGCTCTTAGACACTGACTTGGAGCATACTGCAAGTTGCCGTCGGGCTTGGCCAACTGGGTTGTGACCGCCTTGCGCAGGACCCGTCGAGGAATGTGAAGGCAGTGCCTGCAGGCGAGGAGCGGCAGAACGCTATTGCAGATGCCATCGTTCGCAACGCTGGCGCAAAGCTCGAGAACATGCCTGCCGACAAGGTGCGGGGACTGTGTTTGTCAGCGCAGAAGGCAGCGCAGTATGCATGTCCCGGCATGCGCTGCGTCCACCATCTCACGCTGGTGGACGACAGGTTTTATGAATACACTGTCAGTCTTGTTTCTCCGGCAGGCGTTCGAGCGCTTCGGCGACCCCAGCATCCCGGTGGAGGAGGCGGCGGAGAAGCTGATGCGCGCCGGCCAGAGCAACGCGGTCAAGAAGGAGGTGGCCGGCAAGGACACGCTGCCGACCGACGGCGTCAAGGGATCGGGCGTCACGGCCAACTCTATGGCGTCCGCCGTGCAGGCGCGCCTGCGGCAGAAGGCTCTCAGGCCACCGTTTATAGGCTATGTGCGCCGGGCCCGAGGCAGAAGGCTCCCAGGCCAGCGTTTTCTGGGCTGAGCGCGCCGCGCCCGAGGCAGAAGGCTCCCAGGCCACGGTTGTCTAGGCTGAGCGTGCCGCGCCCGAGGTAGAAGGCTCCCAGGCCATCGCTTTCAGGCTGTGTGCATGCACCTAGCCTGAAAATGTGCGACGCGCCCCGCAGAGCGTGGTGGACCGCGCCGGGAAGGCCAACCCGCCGGAGGCGGCGCAGATTGCGAAGGCGCGGCTTGAGGAGGAGGTGCAGGCGGCGCGGGACGTGGGCGGCTTTGGCAAGCAGTGATGGGCCTGCGGCACAGGGGTGGCATGCTGTTCAGCTAACTGGGTTGAGCGTCAGGACTTTCTGACGCAACTGAAATGTAACATGCGCGTGCTCAGACCATGCAAAGCTCACAGTGCGTGCTCATACCATGCTAAGCTCACAGTGCTGCCTCCCAAGCACAAGTCAGTGCCGTAAGGCTTCGCTCCCGTTAATGCTGCATGGCGGTCATGTCGCGACTATGTCCCTCAGAGCGCTATCGAGACTGGGGTACTGGAATGCATAGCCCGCCTGCTGCGTGCGTTCCGGGAGCACGCGCTGCCCGTCCAATGCAACTGTGGCGCCTTCGCCCAGGATCACCTGCCGCCCCACCCGAGCCTCAGTCGCACGACGTTGCGCCTGAGTGCCCCGGGTGGGGCGGGCATGACGGCTTCACCCGCTTGCAAGCCTGCTGGCTGCCTGCCTACGACCGGCCATGTTCAGCGCTGACGTTTCTCCTATGTTTACGTTCCAAGGCTTCTGTCCTCCCTGCTAACTGAGTTCTGCGTTGCACCCCAGTGCCAGCGCTCAGCATGACTGCTTTGCACCGCCAAACCCTATAGGACTGCCCACGTCTCCGCATGCCCTGCGCTCCTGGCTGCCCGCTCGGCGCCCGACCGCCGCCCCGCAGCAGCCCGCTACGGCCCTGGCACGCCGGCAAGCCCAGCCCAAGCAGCCCTAGCTAGCTGAAGCACGCCTTATAGCTAAACTACCGAAAGATGCTGGCCAGCGCCGGCCCGACATGGCTGAACTGGAAGCGGAACCCCGCGTCGGCCGCGCGCTTGGGCAGCACGCGCTGGCCCTCGAGCACCACGCTCGCGCCGGCGCCCAGCAGCGTCTGCCCCCCCCCGCGCCGGGCCTGAGATGGCGCTCGCCTGGCAAGCGAGCTCGCAGCCGCACTCGCACCGGCCAACTCGCCTCTCAGGCAGTGCCCCCTGGCTTCTCGGGGCCGCAAGCACAGTGCTGCTGCGGCGCAGTGCCTGCTGGCAACGCTGTGCAAGCCTGACAGGATGCATACGCCGTGCATCGCTGCCATCGGCACAGTGCGAGTGTGCCGCAGCAGGCCTGGCATCATTGCGCGGCTGCGCAGCTTGTGTGACAGAGCAGGGAGGCGAGCACCAATCGCGCAGCGCTTCCGGACGGTGCCGGCGCGCGGGTCGCCGCACGCGTAGTGTGTGCACGCCCGCAGGGCGGGCCGCGGGCGGGGCGCGCACCGCCAGGGCGAACGCGGGCACGGGGATCCAGGACGGCCGCCCGAGCGTGGAGCCCAGCGCGGAGCACAGCTCGGTCATGCGCACGGGGTTGGGCGCCGTCGCATTGTACACGCCGCTGAAGGCGGGCTGGGTGAGCGCGCTGATGTACAGGTTCACCAGGTCGTCCCTGCGCGGCCGGGCGCGGGGTCGCGGCCCCGCTCTGATGCGGCAGGGATTGCTCCCAGTTTGTTGGCATCCCAAGGCCTCTTTGCGATGGAGACAGCGGATGCGCCGCACTCGGTGGGTCTGGGGTGGCGCAGGGCATGCGCGAGACCGCCAGGTATGCTGTTGGCACACTGATACTCCTGACCAACAAAAGTCGCCCTTACAGCGCTCCTGCAGCTGCTGAGCTTCCTGCTTGGATACAGACGCATGGAGCAGGCAACCGCACATTCGCACGTGGCGGGCGGGCGGGGCGCGCCGGTGGATCCAGGAGCACCACTGCCGGCCGGTGCCGAGCGGGCCGCCGGCGAAGATGTTGAACACCGGCAGCATCTTGCCCAGCGCGCCGCCCTCCTTAGCCAGCACGATGCCTGCGGCCGCCCATGCGGCTTGCCACTCGCTCAAGTGCACTAAGCACCGCCCTTCCCCGTGCACGCGATGTTTACGGCCACTAGGATGGCTACACACTGGCTCACGTGCTTCGCACACTGTCCGCCCCGCGCAGGCGATGCAGGGGCCGCTGCGCGGCTCCCCGGCAGCCCTACAGGGAGGAAGGGTGTTGCACGGCGCAAACAGAGGGCTCGCAGGCCACAGTAAGCCATGACGGCCGCTGGCTTTAGCAGCTGTGGCCGTGCCCGACACGCAGCAACTTTCCTGCGCCGCGGGCTACTGCCTTGCCCTGCTCTGCCCTGCGCCAAAGCAGGGAATCCCACCTGTGCGGATGATGACGGTGCGCGTGGGCGAGCGTAGCGCCTCAGCCTCCCAGTCCCGGCAGACCTCCGCGAGGTAGTCGCCGCCCACGCCGCTCGCCTCGCTGAACGTCTGTGTCTGGCTCACGCCGTAGTAGCCTGGCGAACGTTGCGCGCGCAACGTCAGGGCCCCGCACAGTGACCGCGCGCCGGCACAAGCACACACAGTCGAGCACGGTGTCTAGACGCCCGCGACCCTGGCACAGCGATGGTGCACACTGAGCTGCCCAGCGGGCCAGTCGAGTGTGCGTGACGCCCGGCGGTGCGCGAGCCGCGCGCGAAGCACAGTACGCAACGCAATGGCAGGCGCGTGCAGGACAAGCTCTGCCAGGCCCGCGGCCGCGCACCGATCGCAGACGTGCTGACGAGCACGCCCGGCCGCTCGCCTTCCGGGCACGCCCGGATCGCGTCCTGCGCAACCCAGCAGCCTGCTTGCAGCCAGTCCACGCTGCCTTCCCTCTGGCAGGGTCCAGGGGCGCGTGCTCTGACATGCTAGGTTGCAAGCCCTGGCAGGGTCAGGAAGCGGCTGCCCCGGTGCGCGCAGGCCGGTGAAGCGGGCAGCGGCGCACCACAATGGCGCGGGTCACGCCCACGCGCGAGCGCTTGATCTCCGCCTTGATGGCGGGCGTCCAGCGCGTCCCGATAGGCTCGCCTGCACACACAACAGCGACGCTTTGACCTCTGGTAACAATCTGCAACGTTAGACAGTCAAACACACAGAAGCGTTCTATGCAGAAATGGGTGTGTCAACAAACCGCGTCAGTGCGACATATGGCACGTCAAGCAAGGCGGAACAAGCGTCCGCGCTTTCCAAGGATGCTGGAGGAGCCCGAC
>JAABUV010006999.1_pt1 | contig 12020 bp, 5 predicted proteins | sample 5559971 | NCBI WGS metagenome assembly JAABUV01 (sample SAMN10711881, study PRJNA513362) | rock metagenome | isolation source: Antarctica rocks | place: Antarctica: Victoria Land, Knobhead nord | collected 2015-12-19
CAAGAAGAGCAAACTCGACCTCGCAGCCGAGCAAGAGGACGAGGGAGACTTCGGCGGCTTCGCGAAGGCAGAAGCTGCACCCACTGCCCAAGGACCCTCCACCACCGTCGACCCCAACAAGAAGTTCAAGCTAGACACCTCCTCAGCCGAAGCACACGCCAAGCAGCGCCAACAGGCTCGCGAGCGCAAAGCAGCAAAACCTCATGCGGACGCCATACAACGCAGCAAGAAGATCTGGGAGCGTCTGCGCCGGAAATCGCATGTCCCAGCTGCGGAGCGGAAGGACCTCGTGACCGAGCTATTCGATATCATCACGGGACGGGTGAGGGACTTCGTCTTCAAGCACGATAGTGTGCGGGTGATTCAGTGCGCGCTCAAGTATGCGGACAAGACTCAGCGGAAGGTTATTGTTGATGAGCTTCGCGCGGACGTGAAGGCCTTGGCTGAGAGTCGGTATGGGAAGTTTCTAGTCGCGAAGATGGTGGTGGAAGGCGACCAAGCGGTGAGGAACATCATCGTGCCGGAATTCTACGGTCACGTGAAGCGGTTGATCAACCATCCCGAGGCTGGATGGATTGTGGACGATTGCTACCGACAGATTGCTACATCCAAGCAGAAGGCGATCATGCTGCGGGAGTGGTATGGGACGGAATTTGCGCTGGCGAACCGGGACGCCCAGAAGTCCACCGAAAAGTTGGACGATGTGACTGCTGATTTGAAGGTCATCCTGGAAGAAAACCCAGAGAAGAGAAGACCGATCCTTGACTTCCTCCATCAGATCATCAATGCCTTCATCCAGAAGAAGCTGACGGGTTTTACCATGCTCCACGACGCCATGCTGCAATATATGCTCGCCCTGGACCCCGGGAGTGAGCCCCACACGGCGTTTCTGGATCTCATGAAGGCCGATATCGAGACCAAAGCCGAGGCAAAGGATAGCAATGACGCATCTGGAGGCGGCGACCTGTTCCGCAACCTCGCTTTCACCAAGTCCGGCAGTCGATTGGTGTGCTTGGCACTGGCTTATGGTACCGCGAAAGACCGCAAGATCATTCTGAGATGTTTCAAAGATAATGTACAGCTTATGGCGTTCGATCAGTACGCCAAGCTGGTGTTGGTGACGGGTCTTGATGTCCCGGACGATACCAAGATGAGCGGAAAGGCCATCATCTCCGAGCTTGTCGCGCAAGGTGTCGAAGACGAAGAGCAGAGGCTCAACACGCTGGATTCTGTCGCGGTGAGCCTGACAGCGAGAGTGCCACTGCTTTTCCCACTGGCAGGTGCTGGGGCCAAGTGGCTGCTCAACGAGCAAGACAAGGCGATACTGGATGAAGTGCATGCGATCCGCGCCACGACGTCGAAGAAGGATCCGGAATTGAGGAGGAAGGGCTTGTTGGAGTATCTTTCGCCACCACTCCTCGATTTCGTGACCAAACGGGCCGAAGTCTTGGTGAAGAGCAGTTTCGGTTGCCAAGTCATGACCGAGACGTTGCTTGAAGCGCATAGTGAGGCTTCTGTGGAGCAACGAGCTATGGCGAAGATGGCGGTCGCGCGGTTGGCTAATGGCGATCCGGCTGAGGAGAATCACGTGGCGCAGAATGCCCACGCGGGAAGGATGCTCAAGACGCTGGTCTTGGGCGGAGCGTTTGATCCCGCGAGCAAGACGACCAAGCTTTCGGAGCCTAGGTTGGGGTTTGCGGAGGTGCTCTACCCGATTATTCGAGAGAAGCTGGTGGAGTGGGCGTGCAGCCCATCGAGCTTTGTCGTCGTGGCGCTCCTGGAGAGCGAAGATGTCGACAAGACCGTGAGCGGAGAAGTGAGGACGGCGCTCGAGAAAGGGTTGAAGAAGATCAAGGCGGCTGCTACTGCTGAGGATGGCACTCATGGGAAGTCCAAGTTGAAGGAGGGCGAGGAGAAGATCAAAGCTGCGAACGGCAAGGGCAATGCTGGAGCGAGGATACTGCTGGAAAGATTGAGCGGCTAGGTATATGTACGTATCCATCGTATGCCGCTCTCCCTCTCTTCGACCTCACTGTGCCGCCACAATTTCGTCGAGATTGGCTGTGAAAGACGAACCTACATCTAGAACTACCTTATACATGTACAAATATGCGGCAGAGCGGTCCCTTGAGTGCGTTGGGTTTCGTAAGGTAAGCGACTTGCAGCTGGGCGCAATCCCAAACGTTGGCTTGGGACGGGCCGGACTCCGAGAGGTGGAGGAGGACGCGTTTGCACGAGCGTCCGTTCAGCCCTACAGTACATGACCTTATACTTCCAACCTACATGTGTAGACTGTAGAGCTGTTCCACACCTTCCACGCCACCTACCACCGCCAACTTGCCCTCCCTCCCCATCGCTACAAGCATCTCAGCCCCATCGACATCCATGCGATGCCCTCACGAAAGCGATAGCCTTCCTCTTCCCTACGACGGGTGTGAGATCCTAGGAATCCGACATTGGGCCCTTGTCATACATCATTCCTACTTCCAGTCAGCCGGAGACATAATCAGACTACCCACAAAAAGCGACCAATGCCGCCGCACACGCTCTCACATCCAGTACGCCCAGGGCGCTGATACCCATGGCCTCAGATGACACGGCGCATCGCGGGAAGCAGTCCGCAGATCCCATTCCGCTCCAGGACCTCAACAGCAATGGCGCGCAAGAGCAGAGTCTCGGGGTCAGTAATCCTGAGGCGCACAGGCGGACGCTGAGCGATCGCGGCCGAGCGCTGTTCGTGCGGAATAGGGAGAGGGCGGAGAACAGGCAGTATGCGCCTATCAACGAACGCTCGCCGAGCCCGCCGCATGCGCATGCGCGAAGCGGGCTATTGTCGCCGATCGCGATCGTGACGTCCCCGAGTGGGGAGCAGCAGCAGATACGGGACGGGGACAATGAGGACAATATGTCGCCGGTGGACGATGTGGGAGCGTTCCAGGCAGCCATTGGCTTTGCTGGCCTGAGCTTCAGTGCCGACTTCAACTCGTCGGACGAAGAGGACCACGATAGTGTTGAGGCGACGCCACCGAGGGCGTCGAGGGGAAGCAGGCCGACGCTACCCAGCATACGCACGGTGCCCGACGCCGATGATATGGTCTCTGTGGAGTTGCGAGACGGGCCCAGTCCCTTCTCGCCAAGCTCTGGACTGGCGGATGAAGACGATACCGTACCGCTGACTGATTCTGCGCGTTTGCGGGCGTCCACGCTGGCAGCACCTGTCACACCTACTGGACAACGGCACGATAGACAACGAGCGAGAGCAGCTTCGAACCTGAGTGTGCGCTTCTTTCCAAACCACTCACGAAGCAATTCTCGGCTGGGAGATGATCTGCCTAACAGAGAAGATGGCAGTCATTATGCCGAGTCCCAGCTCGGGAGCTCACCATCAGGTCGCAACCGGTCACCCTCAACATCATCCGGAGAGTCTCGGCTGCACCGTACCCAAACTATGCTACTGAATATGTCGCAGCGTGTCGTCAACGTCAGCAATGACTCCGACATGGTCGATCGTGATCTGCGGCGGAAGACCTCCGTCCGACCCCCCTCTCACATCCCTCCACCCACGACTGAAGACGGGGATATTGGCATGGATAGGACCTCTGCGCCTCGATCACCAGCAAGCGAAAAGGCACCCTCTCCAATCATCGGGCCGGTAAAGACCTTGGAGCTACCAGTCATAGACCGCAACCCCCTCAGAGGCAAGTCCCTCGGTGTCTTCCCAGCCGACAGCCCCGTACGCAATCGTCTACTCAAACTACTGGTACACCCGTTCTTCGAACCCTTCATCCTGTTCCTCATCGTCGTGCAGACCGTCGTCTTGGCGGTCCAGGACGCGAACAGTGTTACCAATCACCCGCGGCCGACGTCTTGGGGTAACACTTGGCAGGACTTCACGATACTGGCCATCTTCTGCGTGTATACGGTTGAAATCGCCGTCAAAGTGGTTGTGTCGGGCTTCATCCTCAATCCGCGCGAGTACAGCACCATCGACCGGAGTATAAGTCTCCGCAAAGCTCTTGCGAATAAGGCCAATGATCTCTTTGCGTTGCATCGTAAGCCGTCGGTCAGGAGAGGGGCGGACGAGCCGTCTACGGCGCAGGACCCACCGTCGTTACTCAGGTCCTTCACGGCGCAGACGTTCGAGGATGTGCCTGGCGGCTCGCGGCAAGCTCAGAAGCTGCGGCTGGCCCATCGAGCGTTTCTCCGCCACTCGTTCAACCGGCTCGACTTCTTGGCTGTCGTCTCGTTCTGGATCAGCTTTCTGCTCGCGGCTACTGGAATCGAGTCGCGCCACCATTTCTACCTCTTCCGTATGCTCAGCTGTCTGCGTATCGTACGACTACTGGGCATCACGAGCGGTACGTCGGTCATCCTGCGTAGCTTGAAGCGAGCAGCGCCCACACTACTCAATGTGGCGTTCCTGATCCTCTTCTTCTGGCTCTTGTTCGCCATCATCGGCGTGCAGAGTTTCAAGTCGAGCCTGAGACGTACTTGCATTTGGAATTGGCAGCAACAGATGTATCCTGATCAGCCGGAATTCTACCTGAATCAGACGAGCCCAATCACGTTCTGCGGTGGCTGGCTCGCGAACAACGGCACCGCGATGCCCTGGCTTACAAGCGATGGAGCGTGGGGAGGCGAGAGCGCGAAAGGCTACGTTTGCCCTCCCAACTCCTTCTGCGTCGAAGGCGAGAACCCTTACAACGGCACGGTGAGCTTCGACAACATCTTCCAATCCACTCAGATGGTGTTCGTGATCATGACATCCAACACCTTCTCCGACATCATGTACTACCTCACCAATAGCGACTACTTGGCCGCCGCCCTCTTCTTCGCGTTCGGGATCATCATCTTGTCGCTGTGGCTGCTGAATTTGCTGATCGCGGTCATCACGTCGAGTTTTCAGGTCATTCGCGAGGAGAGCAGGAGCAGCGCGTTCATGGCTGTGGACCACGATCCCTCCGAAGAGGAGAAGAGATTCGAAGCGGACCGGCCGAAGCGAAAGTCGCGTGGGCTAAGGAGAGCGTACGAGAAGTCGCATTGGCTGTGGATCGTGGTGATCCTGTACAGCTTGCTCGTGCAGTGTCTACGAACGGCGTACATCCGCCCAGGAATGGACGAGTTCATCCAAAACTCCGAGCTCGGCGTATCGGCTGTCTTACTGGTGGAGATCTTCCTGCGCTTCGCAGCGGACTGGCGCGACTTTCCCTACCACCGTCGGAACTGGGTGGACCTCTCCCTCGCCATCCTCACAATGGTCATCCAGATCCCGACGATACGCTACTCCGGCCAACCCTACGCCTGGCTTACCGTCTTCCAAATCCTCCGGATCTATCGCGTCGTGCTCGCCGTCAAACTCACCCGCGACCTCATCACCCTCGTCCTGCGCCACGTCTCCGGTATCCTGAACCTCATCCTGTTCGTCTTCCTCCTCACCTTCCTTGCCGCCATCTTCGCCTCGCAGCTCTTCCGCGGCGAGCTTCCGGAGCAGGATACGCAGGGCAACTACCTGTACGTCAACTTCAGCACTACGTACAACTCCTTCCTCGGCATGTACCAGATTCTGTCTTCGGAGAACTGGACGACGATCATGTACAATGTCACGCGCTTCGATACCATGTACAACACTGCCTGGTACGGCGCCGCGTTCTTTATCCTGTGGTTCGTCCTGGCGTATTTCATCGTGCTGAATATGTTTATTGCGGTCATCCAGGAGAATTTCGACGTGAGCGAGGATCAGAAGCGGTTGCAGCAGGTACGCACATTTCTGCAGCAGCGCGAGACGCAGCTCGGGAGCTCTAACAGTGGCACGCTGTCGTTGAGTCGGATCTTCAAATTCGGGTATGCGAAGCGGCAGGATCCGTTGGACTTTGGGAGTGCGGCGGTGGATATGCTGTTGAAGGATGCAGTGGTCAAGGACTTCTTGGACGATAGTGAGAGCGGCGCTGCAGACGGCGGGGAGCCAATGTCGGCTGCCGGGACCCAGACGACGGCGGCAGGGTTCCTTCGGGAGAGTAGTGGGTGGTTGGAGCAAGCGCGGGATTGGCTCGCGAAAAAGCTGTTCCGGCGGGAGCCCAATCCCTTCTACGCGCGCTTGCAGCTGAGCAAGGCGTACGAAGAGCTGGACCCGCATACGCTGGCCAAGGAGATGGTGGAGGCGACTGAGCAGCGCAAAGTCACGCAACGGGAGTACCTCCGCCTCAACCCAAACTACAATGTCTCGCTCTTCATGTTCCGGCCCGATAACCCCATCCGCCACTTTTGCCAGCGGATCGTGGGACCGGGGCGAGGCAACGAGCGCATTCAAGGTCGGGCGCCGAATCTCACGATTTGGTACGGGTTCTCGATTTTCATCTACATGGCTATCGTCGCTATGGTGTTACTGGCGTGCGTTACGACGCCGTTGTACGAGCAGGAGTACTTCAAGTCGCACCCCCGGACGAATACGAGGTTCAATTGGTTCGTCTACACCGACATCGGGTTTGCGGGGCTGTTCGCGGTCGAAGCCATCATCAAAGTCATCGCGGATGGCTTCTTCTGGACCCCAAACGCCTACTTCCGCAGCACATGGGGCTTCATCGACGGGATCGTGCTCGTCACGCTGTGGGTCAACGTGGTGACCTCGCTGCGCGACCCGGGTGGTGGATCGCGCGCGGTCGGGGCTTTCAAAGCGCTGAGGGCACTGCGTCTGCTCAATGTCAGCGACAGCGCGCGCGATACCTTCCACTCGGTCATCGTGCTCGGGGGCTGGAAAGTCATCTCTGCGGCTTTCGTGTCGCTGAGTTTGCTCATCCCCTTTGCGATCTACGGCCTCAATCTCTTCGCGGGGCAGATGCAGAAGTGCAACGATACGTCCGGCGCGGTGTACAATCTCAGCGACTGCGTGGGCGAGTACCTCGCTTCGCCGTATCAGTGGTACTTCCCTGCGCCGCGGCAGGTGGCCAATTCGTACTATAGCTTCGATACCTTCGGCGACGCGCTGTTCATCTTGTTCCAGATCGTGTCGCAGGAGGGCTGGATCGACGTACTGAATTCGGCGGAGAGCGTGACGGGGGTCTTCACGCAACCCGCGCCTTTCTCACGCCAGGGCAACGCGCTGTTCTTCGTCATCTTCAATTTGCTCGCTGCGGTTTTCGTGCTCACGCTGTTCATCTCCGTCTTCATGCGGAATTACACGGAGCAGACTGGTGTGGCGTTCTTGACCACGGACCAGCGGTCATGGCTTGAGTTGCGGAAGTTGCTGCGGCAAGTCGCGCCCAGCAAGCGGCCGAACACGAAGAAGAAGCGCGAGGGGTGGCAGGAGTGGTGTTATCGCCGCGCGGTGACGAAGAACGGACGCTGGCAGCGCACCATGACGGGTTTGCTGGTGTTCCACCTGATTTTGCTGTGCTTGGAGTGGTACCCGGAGCCCTATGTGTTCAGCCGGACGCGGGACTACGTTTTCCTGACCCTGACGCTGTTCTATACCGCCCACATCGTCATCCGCGTGATCGGGCTCTCGTGGACGCGGTTCCGGAAGAGCGCGTGGGATGTGTACTCGGTGTTTGCCGTGTCCGGGACGCTCGTGACGACGATACTGGAGCTCTCGAACGTCAACAACCGCAACTACGTCCAGCTGCATAAGCTTTTCCTGGTCTCGGTCGCGCTGATGCTGATCCCGCGAAACAACCAGCTCGACCAGCTCTTCAAGACCGCCGCGGCAAGTTTCACCGCCATCGCCAACTTACTCGCGACCTGGTTCGTGCTCTTCCTCCTCTACGCCATCGCCCTCTCGCAGACCTTCGGCCTCACCCGCTTCGGCGCGAACGAAACGGGCAACATCAACGTGCGCACCGTCCCCAAAGCCCTTATCCTCCTCTTCCGTATCTCCATGGGCGAGGGCTGGAACCAACTGATGGTCGACTTCGCTTCGGTGCAGCACCCCTACTGCACGACCGGGTCGCACTACTTCGAGGGCGACTGCGGCAGCCAGCAATGGGCCTGGACTCTCTTCATCTCCTGGAATATCCTCAGCATGTACATTTTCGTCAATCTGTTCATCTCGCTCATCTATGAGAGCTTCTCGTACGTGTACCAGCGCAGCAGCGGGCTGAGCGTCATCAGTCGGGAGGAGATCCGGCGGTTCAAGCAGGCGTGGGCGGAGTTTGATCCGGATGGCACGGGCTACATTTCCAAGGAGGTCTTCCCGAGGTTTCTGGGAGAGCTGTCTGGCGTTTTTGAGATGCGGATCTACGACGGAGACTTCTCGGTCCGGACTCTGATTGAGGACTGCAAGCTCCCTGACTCCGGGACATCTGCTTTGCCGGTCGATGGGCCGTCCGGGTCGGTCGAGATCGATCTAAAGAAGCTCAATCGGCGCCTGGCGGATTTGCCAGTCCAACAGATCCGCACGCGGCGCGCACACATGAACATCTTCTACGAAGAAGTCCTAGTATCCGCCGACCCAGACCGCGGCATCTCTTTCAACGCCCTGCTGATGATCCTCGCCCACTACAAAGTCATCAACGACAACCGCAGCCTGAAACTGGAAGAATACCTTCGCCGTCGCGCCCGCCTGCAGCGCGTGGAAGAGGCCGTGAACCGCAACGTCGTCGTCGGCTTCTTCGACACGCTCTACTGGGCCCGCCGCTTCCGGCGCGCGCTGGACGCCAAGAGAAGCGCGAGGATGACTGGCGTGCCGACTTTCGGCGTGCCGGAGATTTTCGTGCATGGAGACGACGAGGAGGATGAGGAGCAGGACGTCACGCGGGCGACGAAGTTCGATATCCCGTCTGTGAGCGTCACGCCGGTTGATTTCGACCCCGCGGATATCGAACGGAGTGTGGCTGTGGGTTTGCGAGCACCGGCTAGTGGGTCGGATGCTGGGAGTAGTCGGACGTTCACGAGTGCGCTGGGCTCTACGATGCGCAATCGCAGCGGATCGATCCATCAGCATCTGGACGACCCGGTGGAGCTCGGGCGGCCTTCTTTCGACCACGAATTGTCGGCCTCGCCGGCGCGACTCACACCCCGTCATCGGCCGAGCACGTCGACGAGCAGTATACAGCCGGACTGGTATTTCGCTGCTGCGATGGAAGGCGCGTCGCCGGCTGGTCTGACGCCGGTGGCGCGCGGTGGTGGTGTTGGGGGTGGGGATGGTGGGGCGAGGAGTCGGGCGAATAGTGCGGTCAGTCAGAATGATATGGTGGGGATGTTCTCGTCGAGTCCGTGGGGGGCAAGCATGGAGAGGACGATGACTACGAGGCGGACGAGCCAGAATCCTCCGAGGAGGCCTTCGTCGTGATTCTGGTCAGATGGGTGGATTGAGTTGTTGGCGTTTGGAGGGGGATAGACGGGGCTGTGTTGGTTTGCTGGGACCAGGCGTGGCGTTCGTGCAGCGCTGGTCAAGTCTGTTCGAAGAGATAGAACTGGGTGTCCTTGAGCGGTGTACCTGCGAAGCATAGCGAGGGCGTGATTGGCGATGAAACCAACTTCTTGTGTAGATGGCGGGCAGATTGCACATTGATATATGGCATTAATGATGAGCTACGTTCTGACTATCGATGATCTCAACGGTCGGTCCGTGATGCGTGGTCTCGGTCAATTCCGACTTGCGTCGTGAGGTGTTGTACGGAGTACCAGACTCCTCCAACAACCATTCGACATCTGGGACGCCACTTCTTCGTTAGATGTACTTCACCACTCGATGAAGATCCAGAAGTTCCCCTCCCGATGACGTGAGGATGTTCGTACCGGTTCCTATTCGACGGATTCGACCAACAAAGGCATCACACTAAAAGGGTCTTCTCTAGCGTGATCCCCGTGTCAGAGTCTGATGTTTGGGATACAGACCTCCTCATATAACTCCGCAATATCACGCGACCAGACTGTGTCGGATCGTCGATCAAAGACTGTGGAGGAGATGATGAAGGGGCGGTCATCATGCCAGGAGGGGGATCGGCGCAGGGGCTCTATGGCGACTTTGTCTGTGACACGCGCACGGACTGGTGGTGGTGTTGTCTGCGGGACGCACAACAGCGATAAGTACTCGCACCGCCTCCATGTCGTCTCGTCCCCTTCCCTTTGTCTCTGTCCAAGTCAGAAAGGTGCGGTGACGACATTTCTGCTGCTACTGCTGTGGTCTACTTTGCGGTGAAGAGGAAGAAGCGAAGTGTTTGCTTCTTTAGGTCCCCCTTCTTACCACCAGCATTCCAATTACTGGCACCACCTCCTTCCTAGAGCTGGCCCCATCGATCTATTCGGATTACTGGCCTTGCAGAAACGGACATTGAACTCGTTGCATTCTCCGATTACGAGGCGGTCAGCGTTCCTTCAGTTTTCGGGCTTTGCATATATCGACGCGGAGCCGTCTCAGGTCACCGGACGGGTCCACTGCCAGCGAACGCAGGCTACGAGATTACATATCGACGCCGTAAAGGACGACTTGGACTAAATTAAGTCGTCTACTTCGCCGAAGTTTGGATACCAGTCACGCATTTACAACCATCACCATGCCTTCCCACGCCTTCCCATCTCTCCACCCGAGGCATTCACTACGACGACTACGCACAGCATTCAGTCCCTCCTCGCCTTCTTCACCCTCATCATACGACGCTACATCAACCCCGACAACCTCGCCGATGTCCCCGACATACCGATCCATATCGTCGACCTCCTCAGGCTTCTCCGGCTTCAGCGGCTCCCGCAACATGTCCGCATCTTCGGTCATGGGCGAGCGACCGAGCGCAAGTAGAGTCATCAGACGTAAGCAGAGTATGGCGGAGATGGAGCGAGACGAGGAGCGCGGGTTCGACGGGGCGTTGGTGGGGTTGGTGGAGCCGAGACCTTATGCTGGACCTGCGTTGGGAGGGATTGAGGAGGTGCTTGAGGGGAGGTTGTGAGGGTGGGTGGGATGTTTGAGAGAGGTTGACGTTGACTGGGGGTGTGGTTGGAATCAGCCTCTGTCGATAAGAACGTTCGGTATCACAGTCATGTCACTGCCGTGGGTAGGTGCACGGAGCTAGTCGAGCGGCTGGCAGTGGAGTATGAGATTCGGGTTTGGGTGCTCATCCATATCTAGGTGATGGTTATGCCTTGTAATGGCATGGCACCAACGATATAATACTCACGGGTTAGGCAGGGCAGGACGGGTCTTGGGAGTCCGACGACTTACATCGAGTTACGTACATGTACGTGGCCAGAGACTTCTTTCACAGAAAGACCGAAAAGATGTTTGTCGCAGCTTTACGTTGGTTCTCCCGGAGCATATCTCGTGTCATCACTTCCGCCAGGTAAATCCTGTTGACCGAAGGCCGTGACCAGCATCGATTTGACGCCACGTCGCTGAAAGACGCTACAACCCAGCCCGCAACACGCCCTCAAGAAACGCAACACCACTCACTACACCATCAACAATCTTGATCCTCCTCCCCCTTTCCTCACCCAACACTTCCACACACGCTTCCCGCACCGTCCGATCCATACCAGCCATACCTGCACAACCCAGACAAACCGCTCTCGCACCCTTCTCCAACAGAGCCTTCGTAGCGAACTTGATCCGAAGATCCACCTCCCTCTTCGGCGTCGAGTGCAACTCATCCGCATTCAAACCCGTCGTTTCCGTGCCGGCGTACCGACTACTCTGCGCAGGACCCAACAAAGCCGCCACAGCATTCCCGAGGATAGCCTCCCACTGGCTGCCGGTACTGACGATGCCGAATTTGTCCTGGGTGTCGATGGACTGTAAGCACGCGGCTATCGACGCTTCGAAGATGCCTGTGACGGGTTTGTGATCGAGATTGAGGTTCGCGAGCTCCGCGCGGAGGAGAGCGACGAGGGGATGCTGGGAGTAGCAGCAGACGAGGAAAGCGTCGTGGTCTTGCAATTGGAGCTTGAGGGCGGGGAGACACTGTCCGGTAGATAGGGCGGCACCCAGCTCGTTGTTGATTGACGGAACGCCAGCTGGGGCAGTGAAGTACGTGAAGTTTGTCTGGGAGGATGCTTAGTAGGTGCATCTATCTCGTCGAGATTGGGCAGTAACA
>JAABUV010007000.1_pt1 | contig 12018 bp, 8 predicted proteins | sample 5559971 | NCBI WGS metagenome assembly JAABUV01 (sample SAMN10711881, study PRJNA513362) | rock metagenome | isolation source: Antarctica rocks | place: Antarctica: Victoria Land, Knobhead nord | collected 2015-12-19
CGCCCGGCGCAGCGGCCTTGGCCGCGGCGAAGTTGTCGCGCACAAACAGGCTGCGCGCCCCAGCGCCGGCGCGCGCATCAGCCCCGCGCGTCCTTCCCGCTTGTGTGCCTGACTCTAGCCTGGCCTCACTGCTGCCCTCTGAAACAACCTGCTGTTTGTGTCAGCACATGCATGGCCGCGCGGGGCGGCAGCAGATCAGATCCCTCAAACAAGCAGCACGAGCGTGCAACAAGCGTGCATGCGCCCTATATCGGCGCAGACCGCGCATGTTCGAAGAGCGGTTTTGAGCATCTCGTCACCGCAAGACATGCACCTGATCAGCACACTGCGGACCGGCAACGGCCGCGCACGCGCCTGAAGCCGCTGGGCGCGCGCGTCTTGCAGGGCGTGTTGTCGGGCTTGAACTGCGCGCCGTGCACACAGGTGACTGCTAGCAGCGCATAAGGTCACACAGGCGCCTAGCACGCCAGCTGTGCGACACCAGTCGTCCATCACGCATAGCGTGCATAACGCAAGGGCTTGCGGAAGGCAAGCGCCACCATCGCTGGAGCAGAGGGCTGACCGGCCAACCGGCCAATCTGCCAAACAACCAACTACATATAAAAGTGAAGGGATGGTGTAAAATTGACTGACTGAGCCGGCGGGCGCGCGCCCGGCCCAGGTACACCAGCGCGCCGTGGCACTCGCCGCACGAGCGCCGCGCCACGTCGATCGAGTTGCTGTGCCGCGCGAACTCGCGCCCGCACGCGGCGTCGGCGCAGCGCCAGCGGTGCGGCGCGTGCACCTGGTACTCGTGGCAGGTCGTGACGGGGATGTCCGGGTGCGCGCGCAGCGCGCAGCCCGCCCAGAACTTGAACGCCGGCCCGTGCGGCGGCTTGGCCTGGCCGCAGGCGCGGGCGCGTCAGGCGTTGGGCGCCCACGCGTCGAGAGCGCTCACGCCCGCCGCAGAGCTCTCTCACACCCGACCAAGATAAGCACATGGAAAGCTAAAGAACAGAAGCGTGTGTGAACAGAGCGGCCGGGGTGCCGATCCAGAACAGGGCACAGGGTGCGCGCGCGATAGCGAGCTTGGCCGGTGTTAAGGGCGCGCCGCGTGCGGCGGCAGCAGCCATGCGGCGACATGGCAGAGCTCGTGCAGCAGCGTGGCGCGCAGCTTGGCGGGCGCATCTATGACCTTGGCGCTCAGCTCCACGTCCGCGCTGTACCTGGCGGGCCGGCCGCCCGGGAGGTGTGGTCAGTCAGGGACGCGGCGAGCGCGGCATGTGCTCATGCGCTGCACATGCAATAGGGTTAGGGGAATGGCGATGGGGGCAGGCAGGCGCCCCAGCGTCGCACAGCCGCGCCTCGGCGCCCGTGGTCATGGTGCTGCAAGCCTGCTGGCGTGGCTTGCTGCCGCAGCGAGCAGACCTCTGCCTCCAACCAGGTCGCCCTCACACGCTGGAGACCCAGCCTGTGATCGGGGCTTCTTAAGCCATGGCTGCACCTGGGGGCCTCGCCCGGCGCGGCGGCCGCGTCGCGGCGGTAGTGCGTCAGGCCGGCTGTTGTCAGCAGGTGCGCATTCCAGCCGATGGCCAGGTCCGCGGGGAGCTGCCCGCCAAACACGCTCACGTTAAACCTGCGCGCCCGGCGCCGCGGCCCGCTCGGCTGCCAAGCTGCTGCCCGCCACTGGCGCCAATAACGGGGACTGCTGGCACCAGGCGCTGTTCGACCCGGCAGCATGTGGGCCGACGCCGCCGAGCTGCTTGACCTTGCTGGTCCCACAAAAATGATTGGGGCGTGCGGGCACGCGATGGCCAGGCACGCGCGTTGCCAGGAAGCGCGATCACTGACTGCGGCCGCCGCTGGCGCGGCATGCTGCCGCCAGACAGAGACCCGCCACACAGTGCATGTCTGGAGAATGCAACACGCGCGGTGCGCAGCAAAGCGGAAGGCACGGCGCTGAGGAGCGCACTCGGCGAACGCGGCCGCCGCCAGGGCGGCCCGCTGCCGCCTGAAGGCCGCCGCGCTGGGCGCCGCGGCGCGCGCAGCGGACCGGCGCGCGCTGGCGGGCGCGCCGGCGGGCGCGCGCGGCGTGCGCACCTGCGCGCGCGCGCGGTTGGGCGTGCTGGCATGCACCAGCGCGCTCGGAGTGCAGCCGGGTCGTGTCGGCGGCTGTGGTGTCTGGCAGCCTGTGCTGAGCCTCTGACGCACTCGCATGCTTCCCAAAAACATATTCCGCACCAGGCATGTCCAGGGCCATATCATAGGCAAAGCCGTTGACAGGTGGGGCGGCGCAGGAGAGAGAGCTTGAAAAGTTGCCATGAGGGTCACCAGTCAAGTCTGTACGCTGCATCTGGGTTGAGAGCACACCGGCGTGCATGCCGCGGCCGGCTTGCGCGTCGCGGGCGTGCGCGGGGGCGCCGCGGCCCGCCCCGCGGCGCTGTTCGCGCCGCCGGCATGGTCGGGCCAGGCCTGGAAGGCGCGGCGCGGGGGGGGATCGGGCGAGGACCCGCCAGAATGCGGTCTGAGTTCTGCTGCGGCGGGCGGGCGGGGCTGCCAGGGCGCCGCGACCGCCCAGTTCTCCTGGTCGCTCGCGGCGTCGGCGGGGTCGCCATCCGGGGCCGCGCTGGGCGACCTGGCGCACAGGGCCGCCCTTTGGGGGCAGCCGCATGGCACACATGCGCATCTCTGACACAGAGCGCTGGGATGGAGCCGCGTGCAAACGGCAGCGGCGCGCTGCAGCTGCGGCGGCCGCACCGGCAGAAGGCCCGAGGGGGATGCCTGACCGTGGAATTGACTGTGAAGTATTACACCGGGTGCTGTTCCAGGGTTTGCCTGATGACCTCAGCCTGGGCGCAGCAGGCCGGCGTGGCTCCATTGCCGGCGAGCCTCCATTTGCGCATGCAGTCATGCAGCCAGTCATGTGTTGGGTTCGTCAGCCCTGAGTTCGTCTGAGATGGGCGCGCAGGGAGGGTGCGGACCTGCGCGCGCCGCGCAACGTCCACGCGCCGCCCTCGCCGCAGCCGCGTCCCCCGGCCCTGACCCCGCCCTCGCCCTCGCCATTGCTGCTGGACAGCATGACGGGCGATGCGCCGCCGCTCTCGTGATCCCCGCGGCCGGGGAAGAGATAGGGGTCAGGCGCGGCGGGCGCCGCCGGGGCGCCCGGCCCATGCACAAACCCTGCGCCGAACAGCTCGGCGGGCCCGCGGCGCACGCGCGGCGGCGCGTGCGCGCCGCCTCCCCGCGCCGCCGCGGGCCCTGCGCGGAGCCCATGTGCCGCGCTGCTGCCGTCGCCGCGGGCGTGCTGCGGCCCGGCAGGCTCGCGCGTGAACGCACAGCCGGGCCCAGTCGCGGCGCGCGGGGAGGGGCGCCCGGCGCCGACGCGCGCGGCGGAGCAGGAGGCGTCTGACTCGTCAGAGTCCACCAGGCGCGCGCGGCGCCGCACCGCCGTGTCCGGGGCGGCGAGCGGCGACGGCGACGACGAGGCCGCTGGGCTGGCTCGCGGCCTGCCCGGCGGCGCGCCGGCCGGCAACGCGCCGGCCGGCGGCGCGGGCGCCACGCGCAGCACGCGCAGCGCGCCCGCCAGGCCGGCGCCCGCCGGGTCATCGGCGCGCCTCGCTGGCACCGTCTCCGCCTGTGCAGAGGTTTCGGCATGCAGCCGCCGCGCGGGGCTGCCCGTGTCCGAGTCCGAGTCCGAGCAGAGCCGGCGCGCGCGGCGGCCGGCCGACCGGCCGGCCGTCCATGCGAACGCGGGCCACGGCGACGCCGCGCCGCCCGCGCCCGAGTCGGACGACGAAAATGACGCCGCGGGGCTGGCCGGCGCGCTCTGCACGCTGCGCCGGTGGCCCATGCGGCTGCCCTGCCCCGCGAGCGCGGCGAGCGTGCCCGCGCTCGTGGGCACCGGCGCGCCGGCGCAGGCCTCCGCGGGGGACTCCAGCCCCGCGCCCGGCAGCCGGGCGACGGGCGTGCGCGCCTCTGGCGCCGCCCCGGGGCCGCCGGCGCCGGGAGCGGGCGAGGCAGCCGCAGCGGGCCCTGCGGCCGCCCCCGCCGCCCCGGCAGCCCCGCTGCCCAGGGCGGCGGCAGCGCCGTCGCGCGCCGGCAAAGCTGCGACCCGGGCCGCGGCCGCGGCGTGCTGCTCAGCAGCTGCGGGGGCGCGCTCCGCGCACGGTCCAGTGGCGCCTGCCGCGCGTGGGCGCGCGCCGAGCGCCGGCACGGCTGCAGCGGCTGTCGCGTCGGCCAGCACCGGCCCGGTCGCGCGCACCCAGGCCTCCACCCGGTCCATGCCCGCCGGGAGCGGCCCGGCCACGGCGGGGCCCGGCGGCTCAGCGCCGCGGGCGGGCGGGCCTCCGGCGTGCTCATCCAGGCCGAGGCGCTGCAGCGCGGCGTCTAGGTCAGCGGACGCGACGCTGGATGCGGCGCCTGGAGACGTTGCAGTCGCCGCGGCGGGCGCTGCATCAGCCTGGGCGAGCTCCAGCGCAGCGTCTGCCCCCGCTGAGCCGGAGCATGTGACGCTCGGCGCGTCGGGCGCGGCAGGCTCGGCGCCGGCACCAACGGACTGGGCGACGCACGCGGGGTGTTCGACGTCCGGCCTGCCGACAGGCGGCCCTGGCGGCTGTGCTCCGGGGCTAATGGCAGCGCCGCTCGCGCCCGGTGTATTGTTTGCCGCAGGCGGCAGGAGTGCGCTCGCTGGCGCTGCCTCGCAGGCCGGCGCGCCGAGGCGCCCGGGGCTCGGCCTGCAAGCGCGCGGCGGGGACGGGCTGTCGCTCCAGGAGCGCACCGACCCACTATCGGCCGTCACCCAGGTATCCTGCGACGACGCTGGTGGGCTGTCTGCGGGGCAGCCTGGCATGCTGCGCCCGGCGGCGGCGGCGCCGTGCGCGTCCGCGTGCGGCAAGCGTGGCTGATGGCTGTCAGCGGCATCTGCGCTCATGGCCTGCAGGCGCACCAGACTGTGCACTATTGATGTTTCCCAGTGCGCGCTTCACTTGTCAGCACCGTCGCGCACTTCATAGGTTGAATGTTATAAGACAATAACAGCCGCGCTCAGCCAGTCAGAAGTGCTGGGGCGCAAAAGCAGCTCCTGCCAGTGCAAAGTTGGTAGCGGGCGAGCCGTCTGTCTGTCCTGCCCTTGTTGCCTACCTGACCAAGCTTGAAACGAATCGGTCTGGGCTCATTCAAATGATTTGGGAAACAAGAGAAGAAGACATCTGTGTGCCTGGTCATCTACACAAGGAGTTCAGCACGCACTGCAGACCTCGCCAGTGCGCCAGGAGCACTCCGTTGGCATCCAATCACCTTGTGCCAGTTGCTTGGCATGATTACCTGGCAATTGGCAGAGCGCACTGCACCTGTAGCATAGCGTGGGCACGCCGCTGACTTACGCTAACGTTCAAACCGCGCCTGCTGACGCGGCTGGGGCATCATGTGATCATGTAAATTCGTTCTGCATTAGCCTGCAGCAGAGGCTCGCGCTTTGACGTTTCCGGTCAGGCGCCGGGTCCGATGCCGGTCCGCTTTGAGGACGACCTCGCCGACGAGCTGGGCGCGTCGAGCTCTCCCGCTGGAGGCGGCGCGCACGCGGCGGGGCAGCCGCTGGCCTCCGCCTTTGGCCAGCGCCAGAGCGGCGTGGACTGGGAGGAACTCGATGAGGAGCTGTACCATGTGGCGCCGGAGTTCAAGGACCCGCGCTTCGACTCGCTGCACCACGTGCTGGGCATCCTCGGCGCCGTGGACTCCGAGGCCGCCCTGGATGAGGCACGCGCTGGCCCCACACGCCTGCCCCTCGCGCCTGCCGTGGGCCCGCTGCATGGCGGCTGGGCATTCCGCTGGGGCCTGCAGCGCTGGTGTGAACAAGCGGGGCGTGGCCATTTTCCGCTCCGGCGGGTCCCAGGAACGAAATGCCGGTTGCCCTGCATGGCGTTCTCTGTGCATGCTTGGTCTGGTGCACGAACTCACCCGCGGTTATTTTACTCTTCTTGGGCTGCTAGAGGCGGCCATCTGGCTGAGTAGACTTGCCCAGACTGGGCTGCGCTGGAGGCCTTTAAAGTGCAGCAAGGCCAAGCACATGTGCCTGCTGCTACCTGCCTGTGTCCCTCCCAGAATGCGGCGCGCCTCTGACCAAGCATGATTACGGGCAGAGCAGCCCGAAGGAACATCCATGCAAGGCATTCCCCTCTGGCAGCGTGCCAGCAGCCCCATGCTCCGGGGGCCCCTGCTGCTGCTCAGCAGGCGTGCCGGCGCCGCCCCGCAGCCGTCCAGCGCAGGAGGGCGCGCAGCAACGCGCAGGGCGCCGCCGCGCGCCGCGCGGGCCAGCAGCGCGCGACGAACATACCCTAGCCCTGACCCTGTCCTGGGGCTGCGCAGCTGCGCGCGCAGCGCGAGCGCGTGGACTGCCTGGTCGACGATGTGGTGCAGGAGTACCATTCGGGCTTCAACAAGTCCATCCACAACTACTCCCAGATCCTGGTCCGCTTCACGCAGGCCAAGGAGCAGGCGCGCCGCCCCCCTATACCTCCCCCCCCTCCCCCCCCGGCCGCCAGTGCCGCCAGTGTTTCAGTGGAGTGCAGCGCTGGAGCTGCTGCAGGGGCGGCGGCGGGCGGCGGCGGCGGCCGCTGCAGCAGGGGCGGCAGCAGCCCAGCGGCCCCAGGGCAGGGCCGGCGCCTCCGCCCGGAGCGCCGTGCACGCTGCCGCTTCCGTGCCCGCCGCGCGGGCTGTGCCGCCGCAAGCAGAAGGCGCATCGCTGTGCTGGTGGTGATATGGTGAAAACTTTGCCTGTTGCCGCAGGTAAATCCGCTGCGCGTGGGCTTGGTCGGGTTACGGTAGGGTTTCTTCCATGTCGCCGCAGGTGGAGACGCTGCGCGCGGGCCTGGTCGGGGTTCAATAGGGTTATTTTCTTGTTGCCGCAGGTGGAGACGCTGCGCGCGGGCCTGGTCAGGTTATGATAGGGTTTCCTTCCCTGCTGCCGCAGGTGGACACGCTGCGCGGGGCCCTGATTTGGGTTTGATAGGTTCTTTCCCATGCTGCCGCAGGTGGAGACGCTGCGCACGGGCCTGGACGAGGCGCGCCGGCGGCTGGGCCAGGAGCCGCGCAGCCTGCAGCAGCAGTGGCGGCGCAGCGTGATGCTGGGCGACACCGTGCGCCTGCTGCGCGACGTCAAGTCGGTCATCGACGCGCCGCAGCGCGTGCAGCGCCTGGAGCTCGCAAAGGCGCGCCGGCCGGCCGCCTCAGCGGGCGCCCCGCGCTGGTGCCATTCCGACCTGACCTTGTGAGCCTGCGAGGAGTGAGGTTGGAGGCCTGCGGCTATGCACGCGCGCCGCTGTCATCGCGCGGCCCAGAAGCCGCCCTGGAGCGTGCCAAAGCCCTTTTCTATATATATTTCCCCCTTTCCCCCTCCCCCCTCCCCCCCCTCCCGCTCCAAACATCAGGGGCCATGCACTGGCGCAGCGCAATGCATGTGGGCGCCTGCCGTGCACTTGGCGACCGACCTGCCGCGCGCATGCCCAGACAGTGCGCCGCCGGCGCGCACAGGACTGGGAGGCGGCCGTGGCGCTGCTGATCGGCGCCTGCAACAAGCTGGCGCGCCAGGAGCTGTCCAAGGTTGGAGCGCCCTCCCACCAAGTGCCCGTCTCCCATGAGGGCGCTGGCGCAGCGCTGCATGCTGGGTGGCCAAAGACCCTGGCCAGGGTCTCCGACCACCACCTGCGTCCGCGACCAAGGCGCATCGGCGCGCTGGCAGCTCGGAGTGGGGCACGCCAGGATGCAGCAGCCGCAGGAGGCCCCCCGGGGCCCCGCACATTCCTCCATGCCGCCTGCGGGCGGCCGCGCGCGCGCCGAGCGGCACGCGCCTTTTACTCTGCCTCCATTATGGCATCACTGCGCGTCAACCATGTTTCACCATGTCATTGCCCGCTACAAACTGCTTACAAGATTGCTTCATATACAACATAAAATGGAGAAGAAGAAGTGAACCGGCTGCGCCAGGTGGGCGCGCTCCGCGACATCAAGCGCGACATGGCCGCGCGCCGCGCGTCGCTGCACAAGCTGGTCGTGACCGAGGCCGAGGCGCGCATCTTCTGCATCGCCGAGCCCGACGGCGGCGCCGGCGGCGCGGCGGCGGGCGGCGGCGCGCAGCGGCCCGCGCGCGGTGCCAGCCCTGCCCCGCCCTGCCCTGAGCCTTCCAGCCCCGCCTGGCGCTCAGAGCGCTGCCACGCATGCACCAGGAAGCCGCCGGGGCAGCAGGACCGGCAGATACTGGGTCTGCAGGACCGTGAGCCCCTGGGGCGGCAGAAACATGTGTGGTCCTGGCACTTTGGCGGGCGGGCTTGGCGCAGCTGCCAGAAGCCCCACACTGCCTCTGGCCCGCGAAGCTGGCCGGCAGCCGCGATGCGCAGCAGGCTGCACACCGCTGTAACGGAAGCTGTCTTAAGGCCGGGCGCGGTGCCGCAGGCGCGGGCCAGGAGGCTGCGGGCTCACTCGCGGCCGGCGGCAGCCTGCTGACCATCCACGAGAGCGCTGCGGAGCCCGGGTCCGCTGCCGGCACTCCCAGCACCCAGCACGCAGAAATGTGCACAGCCGCCCATGACAGCAGCTGCGGTGCCCTGTCCCCTGTCCCCTCCAGCCGCCGCTCAGTGCCGAGGCCGCACATGCCAAGCTACTCGGCCGCTGAGCGCAAAAACATGAAATGTGCATGACAGCCCGTCAGGCAGCCAGCCAGAAGTGAAGGCGCTAAGAACGGGGGCTGCTTGGCTGCCAGCCAGTGCGCGCCGCTGCCGCGAGGCACTGCCAGGGGCGCGCGCGCGCGGCGCGCCGTCCGTCCCTCGAGGCAAGTGCGCGGCGCGGGCGCAGGCCGGCGGGCGGCCGGGCTGCGCGGCCGGGCGAGGGCGGGGCAGCGGCGCCCGCGGCGGCGCCCGCCCCGGCGCCGGCCATCAGCCTGGAGCGACTGGTCGCGTGCCTGGCCTCGCTGGATGGCGTGGCCGAGGCGCAGCTCACGCTGCGGCGGCACATGCCCGCACAGGCACCTACCACCCCCGCGCTCTGCGCAGGGCTGTGGGGATTGGGCCTGGGCAGGGCGGAGCGCGTGCAGGATCGCGCGCATCCAGCATTGTCTGAGCCCCGCCGGGCGCCCGCGCCGCGAGCGCGACGGGCGCGCGCGGCGCGCAGATCCGCAACGTCATCCTGCGCGCGCTGGCGGCCTCGACCGAGAAGCTGGCGGCGGCCGGGCTCGGCGCGGCCGCCGGCGCTGCCGCCGGCGGCCAGGCGGACGCGGCGCGCCTGGCACAGCACACCTCAGCGCACGTGTTCAAGGAGTGCCTGCAGGCGCGCTTTGAACACGCGGGGCGCGCGCCCCGCAGCCGGCCCTGACGCGCGCCCCAGCCCGCGAAGGTGATTCTGGGCCTGATATGGAGGATGGGCTTGCTTCACAGTTGTCGTATGAGTTTAGTATAGGGTTAGAAGATGTGTGGACCTTTCGCCGTGCGCTCAATAGGAGCAGTGTCGCCCACCTGCTCTGCGGCCGGCGAGCCCGGGGCCGGGCCCGCCCGCCGACGCAACGGCCGGGGCTGGCCCGGCCAGACGCGCCGGCAGCCAAGATGATGCTGCTCCGACCGACGCAGCTGTCCTGCGCCGCCGGCAGCGCAACGTGCTGTGCTGCTTCAGGATTAGGGTCGGGCCGACCGACGCAGCCCTGCCTGCGCCTGCGGCGGCGGCGCGCAACGTGCTGCGCTTCAGGTCTACGGTCGGGGCGACCGACGCAGCCCTGCCTGTCCCCGCGGCGGCAGGTGCTGCGCAGCCTGGTGGGCGCGCTGCGGCTGCTGGCGGGCAGCCGGCCGCCGCCGGTGTCGGCCGGCTCGGAGCTGCTGGCGGCCGCGCGCGGCGGCGACGCGGAGGGCGGCGGCGCGATGCCGCCCAACCTGGCCACGCCCGGCAACCACTACGTGCGCCGCGAGGCCTGCGCGGCCTGGGGCTGCATGCAGGCGCGCGCTGCGCCCCGTCGCCCTTCCCCCGCCCCGGCGCGCCTGCCGGAAGCTGTCGGCGCCTGCAGCCGCTCGGGCGGCGCGACAAAGGTGCGCCTGCGGGCGCGCCGTGCGTGTCTGCGCCGGCACCTGTGCGCAGACGGCGAGGTGACAACGTTCGCCAGGGCCCGCGCAGTCTGCGGCACGTGCTGCTCGAGAGGCGTGCCCAGGGAGGTCCGGGTGGGGTGCGCCCGGCGGGCGCCGGCGGCCACGGCGCGCGCTGACCCGCCGGCGCGCGGCGCCGCAGGCGGAGTGCAAGCGGCTGCTTGCGGAGCTGCTGCATGCGCCGTCGCTGCAGGCCACGAGCTTCAAGACGCTGCAGAGCAACCTGCAGACGCAGTCGGGCTGGATGCGCGGCGGCGACGCGGCGCCCGGCGGCGGCCACCGCGACGCGTCCGGGCTCTCGTTCTCGTTCGACGTGCAGGTCGCGGGCCAGGCGCCGCAGGCGGTGCTCGACCGCAACCAAAGCCTGGCGGTGCTGGCGCTGCCGGGCAAGCAGTCGATCGCGCAGCAGGCGCTGGGCGGCGCCGCCGGCGGCACGCACCTCGCGCCCGCGCTGTACCGGCCCGTGCTGCGCTTTGTGGAGGGCGCGCGCCGGGCACTCGCGGCCGCCGAGGACGGCGAAAATTCTACCCAAACCCTAAACGGCAACGAGCCATCGCGCCGCGGCGCGCCCGACCGCGCGCTGCTGGACTACCTGGAGGCGTTCATCAGCGATTCGTTTTTGCCGGACGTGTACGTAGACTTCCGCGGCCGCGCGACCGACATGCTGGCCGCGCCGGATGCGTTCCGGGCGCGCGCGCGTGCGCGCACCGCATACGCGCCGGACGTCGCCGGCGGCCGGCCGGTTGTGCCGGCCGCGCGCGAGATGGAGGCCATGGTCGCCGAGCTGCTGCGCTGGGCGGTGCAGATGCCGCCGTTCGCGCACGAGATCACCGGCGCGCCCCCGCCGCGGCGCGCCAGTTATCTCGCAGCGCTTTGCCTCAGGGGCGGCAGCCCGACCTGCGCTGCCTGAGGGGAGCGGCGGGGCGCCCGCCCCCAGGATCCGCCGCTGTGCGCGGGGCATCTGCGCGCTGGCAGCCCGCGGCCCGCCGCCAGCGCTGCGATAATAGGGTTACCCCACCCAATGCTAAGCCGGCATGCAGGCGTGGTGGAGAACATCCTGGGCCGCGTGCTGGAGGCGTTCAACGTGCGCTGCGCCACGCTGCTGGGCGGCGCGGCCGCGCGGCCGCTGGCCGAGGCGCCGGCGCTCGTGGCGCTGATGGCGCGCGAGCCCGCCGCGCCGCTCGCCGGCGACGTGCTCGCCTTCTACGCCGGCCGGCCCGGCGACCCGGCCGACGCGTGGGCCGCGGCCGCGGCGCCGGGCTTTGGCGCCGGCGGCGAGGCCGTGCAGTTCGAGGTCGTGGCCAAGGTCACGCAGGCGCGCGCCCCATGTCTTTCTATTTGGAGAGGCCTCGGCCCCTACGGCTGTCGGAGCAGCTGGATGAGCAGGCCGGCAGGTCGTGGCGCGCCGGTGCTGGATGGCCGTCCACCTCCAGCCCGAGCGAGTCATGGCGCGACCGCGCGTGCGCCTGCGGGGGGGGCTGCAGCGCTTCCGCGCGGAAGCCCATGCGCGCATGCCGCGCGCTGTTGTGTTTCATGCGGCGTCGACGTGCACCCTATCTCCACTGCTGTTGCGGCTCCATGTAACGCCAACGAGCGGCCCGCCGCGCGCAGGAGCGCCCGGTGCGCGCGGATGCGCTGTTGGGCGGGTCGGAGCGCGCGGTCGGCCTGGCCGCGCTGTCCGACTCGGCCGAGTACATCGCCGACGTGATCCAGACGGCGGCCGGGCACGACGGCGGCGGCGCGGCCGGCGCGGCCGGCGGCGGCGGCGCGGCCAGCGGCGGCGGCGGCGGCGCGGCGGCGCCGGCGCCGGCCGAGGGCGCCGCCGGCGGGCAGCCGCGCACCAAGCGGCAGCTGCTCACCGAGGGCCTCAAGCACCTCATCGACCGGCGCGCGCCCGGCCCCACCCATCGCGCGGCCCACAGCT
>JAABUV010007001.1_pt1 | contig 12018 bp, 18 predicted proteins | sample 5559971 | NCBI WGS metagenome assembly JAABUV01 (sample SAMN10711881, study PRJNA513362) | rock metagenome | isolation source: Antarctica rocks | place: Antarctica: Victoria Land, Knobhead nord | collected 2015-12-19
CCTTCGCGACGAACGTCTGGATCAGGAAGGTCAACGTGAAGGCCACAACGATCAAGGCCGGTAGCTCGACCCACAAGGGTCGCTTGGCCTTCTTGTTCCGCCGGTCTGAGCGCTTCCGCCATCGGTTGACCGCGGCGGAATGCTCATCCTCACCCTCCGGCTGCTGTCCTACGTTGTCGGATTCTTCGTCGTTGTTGTGCTGATCCCCGGTCACAGCGGTCAAGCTACGGTCGCAGACATAAACGGGCGGTAAGTGAAGCGGGTTCGGTGTCCGGTCACGGATCCTCAACTGGAGCGCTGTTGGGGCGGTGACAGAGGCGTTAATAGCACCCCGAGTACCTCACTCGGCTCCTGGCTGCTGCTGCTCCCACTGCTCCTTGGCGATCTCGTACTGCAGACCACCGAGTTCAGCACCTTCGACCATGAGCATGTCATCAGGAGTGGGTAGCGATTCCGCAATCGTCATCCCGGCCTTCTCCATCACCTTCTGTGAGGGCAGGTTCACGCACATCGTCGCGCCCCAGACCAAGCGCACATCCAGTTCCGTGAAGGCCTTCTCCAGCAGGGCCTGTGAACCCTCAGTGGCATAACCCTTGCCCCAAGCTTCCTGGCGTAGGCGGTACCCGAGTTCGACCTTGTCCGTCGGACCGCCCGGTTCCGGACGCAGGCAGAACCAACCAATAAAGGCACCGCTGTCATTCTCATGCGCAGCAAACAGCCCGAACTTGCCGCCCCACCTCTCGTAGCCGGCGAGGATGCTTGGAAGGCCGCGCTCGCGTACGACCTCCGGCGCATTTTCCGGCTCGCCTCCGGTCAGGTAACGCATCACCGCCGGGTCGCTGTCCAGCTCAATCAGCAAGTCAGCGTCATCTGCAGTGAAGCGTTCTAGTACTAGGCGCGCGGTCTGCACAAAGGGGTCCACAGGACGAGCATGCACCGGGCGGCTCGGGCGTCCTAACGATTTTCTCGTAGCCCTTGGGCCCGTCCGCTGCCGGTGCTATGCAGGGCTCCCCACGAGAACGGTGCTCGTCGTTGTCGGAGGCGAAGAACGCCCGCAGGACTCTCGGGTGTCTCTTGACGCATCCCGGCTCCGGCACTACCGTGCAACGCATGGTTCCCGGTGACGACCCTGTCTGGTTAGCTCAACTCCGGCGCGGGTCTGTCGAGCACTGCGTGCTCGCTTTGCTCAGCAACGGAGAGCGGTATGGTTTCGAACTCGCTCGCACTCTTGCCAACGCTGGCGGCCTGATCGGGAGCGAGGGCACGATCTATCCTCTGCTCGCCCGTCTCCGACGCAACGGCCAGGTGGAGACGACCTGGAGAGAGTCGCTGGAAGGGCCACCCCGTAGGTACTACCGGCTCACCGAGTCCGGTGATCTCGCTCTGGCGGCGTTTGTCCGCCATTGGACGCTGTTCCGGGACGCTATCGACCGAATCCTTGAGGAAGCGTCAGCAGCATGAAGACACGGAGCAATGCCGACAAAACCGTTGATCGCTACCTATCCGAACTCGACAAAGCACTCCGCAGCGTCGCGGCACCCCGACGTCGCCAGATCGTCGAGGAAATTTCTGACCACATCACCGAAGGCCGTTCGCTCCTCGACGACGAGGACGAAGCTGGCATTCGAACACTGCTTGAGCGCGTCGGCGACCAGGAGACGATCGCCACCGAGGCAGCAGGCACCACCGAGCTCTACGGCTCGGCTCGGCGAGGTGATGCCTGGGTGCCGTGGCTTCTACTCCTCGGGGGGTTCGCCTTGGTCGTGGGTTGGTTCGTCGGTGTCGGTCTCCTGTGGTCATCGTCAACGTGGCGAGTGCGCGACAAGCTTCTCGGCACCTTCGTACTCCCTGGAGGACTGCTCAGTGTCCTTCTTCTTGGTCAGCTTGGCAGTTCGGTGACCGCATGCTCCTCAGGAGTTCAGGTATCCCATGTCCCGCTCCCGGTGGCGCCGGGATCCACTCTGGTGGCTCCGCACCCCTCTGCGGTGGGTCCGCACGCGCTCGCCCACTGCGTTACCACCGGGTTCAGCTTTCCCCTGCCGATTGGAATCATCGTCCTAGCTGTGGCGCTAGTCGCACCAATCTTTGTCGCCATCCATCTCGAACGAGTACGCCACAGCGTCTGACCTGCCCGAGGCCGCGAGCAGCTCCCCAAGCGATGAAGGATGCCGGGCCGCAAGCCGATCCCTGACCGGACACGGCGGATATCAAATCAGGTAGTCTTTTGATATCTATTCGCGACCGAGGAGATGCCGATGACTCGTACTTTGATCGACACCGACGACGCGCTCCTCGAACGCGCCCGTGTATTGCTTGGTACCGGCACGAAGAAGGACACCGTCAACGCCGCGCTTGCCCAGGTGGTCGCACTCGACGCGCGCCGGCAGTTCCTGGACGATGCTCGAGCGGGGGCGCTCGCCGACGCTACAGCTGACATGGTGATGGACCGCGCGTGGCGGTAGTAGCGCGGTATCTGGCCGACACGAGCGCGTTGTCACGCCTTGCCCGTCCTGTCATTGACGCCGCGCTGTCCCCTCTGATCGAGGCCGGCCAGGTCGCGACTTGTGGCATGGTCGAACTCGAAGTGCTGTTCTCGGCGCGAAGTCCAGATGACTACGTCCGCCGGCAACGCCAGCTGCACGATGGCTTCGAGCAGCTAGCCATGCCGGATGAGGTTTTCCAGCGCGCCCTGGAGGTCCAGGCTGCCCTCGCCACTAGAAGCGGGCATCGCGGCGCAGCATTACCAGACCTGCTGATCGCAGCCACGGCCGAGCGACACCGTGTGACCGTGCTGCACTACGACCATGAGTACGACCTGATCGCTTCGGTGACAGGTCAACCCACGCACTGGATCGTGCCGCGAGGCACCGCGGACGCACCGCAAACGCCATCCAGGTAGACGATTGACTTCCGGCACGGCCCCTACGACGTAGGGAAACGGGTGACGTAGCGGCGCTGCCAGGGCGTTTCGACGGATCTTGGATCGTAATGCTCGCGCACGTAGCCGACCGCCTCGCGACGGGGCACGCCGTCCAACACCGCCAAACAAGCCAGTGCCATGCCGGTCCTGCCGCGTCCCCCGCCGCATGCGAATTCCACCCGCTCGTTCGAAGTTCGGCGCCAGGCCTCCTGCAGCGCGTCTTGGGCGTCCTGACGGTCGGCGGGCAGCCGGAAGTCCGGCCAACGGACCCATCGAGCATCCCACGCCACGGGCTCGGGTCGCTTGTCAAACAGGTAGACCCCGAACTCGGGCAGGGGGCCGTCCGGTAGCGGTCGACGCGACCCGCGGCCACGAACGAGGCGACCGGACGGCAGCGCCAAGAGCCCGAGAGTCCCCGCACTCCACGCGCCCATGATCGACAAACTACCGCCGGCGCGCGACTAACTGGTACCGCTTGGCCATGGTCTACCGGGATTCCATTGAGGTGATAGGCAAGCTGCCGGTCTTGATCAAGCGGAACCAATGCACGACGACCGGTTCGGCTTCCCGAAGCTCCCAGATGGGATCTCCGCAATCGGAGCGCACGAGATCGATGACCTCGGTCCAGTACGCCACATGATCGCTGCGCCACTCTGCTGCGCCAACAAAACCCTCTCCTTCGTCCCGGGCCACGTCGTCGCCGACGAGATGCAACGGAACGATTGTCACGCGGGTCGTCTCTACCTCTCCATGCAAGCGCCCGTCGTAATCAACCAACATCAGGCGCTGCCCGACCCGAGGCAGCAGCTCACCGGACAGGTACTCCACCGCCAGTGACGACGTCGCGGTCTTCTCCCCCCGCAGTACCGCTTGCAGGAGCCGATCGCCCAGACCCCGGTCGCCTTCGTACCCGAAGCTCATAGTCGCGACCATTCGTCGACTATCCCAGCCCTTGTTCCTTGAGGACTACTCCGCCGCCGGCGGCCGGTGAAAATTGCGGTTTACGGAGCACGGTTCCGATCACCGGTAGACGATCGGCGATTTCAGGCGCTCGTGCTCTGCCCGTCGTCGTAGACGTACGTTTCGAAATGGGTGGGTACGTGGGCTCGCTGCCATCCGAGTTCGGATGCTGAACCGGCTCCAAGGGCCTTCTTCGTGTACCGGGCGACTTCTCGACTGTGACCGGCCATGTGGGCGACGGCCACCGCTTGCCCGCATGCTCTGGCGACGGCTGAGGCGGCCGAATCATCGATTTCGCGCGCGGCCGCGTGGCAGTCGAACGCGAGCTTGCGCATCATTCCGATGCTCATCTCGCCGCGCGCGAACGCCGCAGCGCCTTCGAGCGCGTCCAAGAGCCGACGGTCATGTGGTGCTGCGCTCTTGAAAATCGGTAGGAGGCGCCGAACGCAATCAGTTGTCCAACCGATGAGCTCTCGCCGGTCCAGCTCCGACAACGTGAGGTCTGAACAATCCGGTGTCATAACACAACTCTCGCTGCACCCGCACGGCCAATCAAGCGTCACACGGCGAGTTGGAAGCCAAATCTGTTCCGGTCATCGATCGTTCACCGGGGCGGTCGATGGTCACGGGCATCCGGCCATCTTGCGGGTTGCTAATTCGATGGAGCTCGCTTGGGATCGGGTTGGAATCGGGTGGTCCAGTGCTCAGCTTCCCATCGTTCGGGGATTGTGCGCATCCGCCCTAATGGTGAGGTCCGCAAGATGATCGGCGCGGTGGCGGCCACTCAGGCTGCGATAAGCACGGTGTCCGGGTAGCCGAACCAGCCGCCGAGCGCCCACCCAGCAACGCCCCGACTGGGACGGCGCGGTGGTCGGGCCGATGACGATCGGGGCGGGGCTGCCACCGGCTGCAGGCTGCGGGGGCCGCCGGACTGGGTGCGCTCGGAGTGCTGCAACATGTCATCCCCTGGAGTCATCGGGTCGGGATGGGGATCGGTTGGTGCGGGTCAGTACTGGGAAAGAATTCCGCTCACGCAGACCTTCCGTTCGATCCGGCGGAACACCCACCGGCCCACCGTCAGCAGCGTCAGCGAGGTCGTGACCAGAGCCGCGATCTCGACCGGGACCGGGGCCAGGGTCAGCGTGTCCAGGGTGGCGTGTCGCATCAGGTCCAGAGCCCAGGTGGTCGGCATCAGGTAGGTCGGGGGGCGGGCCCAGTCCGGCAGCACGTTGAGCGGGAACGACACTCCCGAGAAGGAGGCCATGATGGCCAGCACCGGCTGCAGGACCACATTCGGCCGGCGCATCAGCAAGGTCACCGCCGAGGCCAGGAAACCGAGCCCGAACAGGCCAAGGAGCAGGAACAGGAACACCGGTACGCACCAGAGCACCCCGACCGGGTCGTAACGGGCGCCCAGGGCCGCGACGCCAACAGTCAGGATGAGCAGGCTCGAGGCCAGGGTGAACAGCGAGCCGGTGATGACCCCGCCGACGGCGAAGGCCGACCGCGGCGCGGTGCTGGACCAGGAGTACTCCAGGGCTCCGGTCGTCCGATCGGCCACCATCGTGTCGGTCACGCTCACCACGGACCCGACCAGCACCGACGCCACCAGCACCCCCACGCCGAGCCAGCCGACCAGATCCGTGCTGCCGACGTATTGCGAGAGTCCGACCGCCGAACCCCCGACCAGGAAGGCGCGGCCCAACAGCAGGCTGGGGATGGCCAGCTCGTAGAGCGGCGTGAACAGGACCATGTTCAGCATGCTGATCGGATACCGGCGCTGGACCCGGATCTCGCGCAGCACGATGGCCAGCACGGACCGGGTCAGCTGGGTCGCATCAGGCTGGTCGGTGCGCGTGGCGGGCCGTTCGGTGGTGGTCAAAACTGCCCCAGCCGGCCGGTCCGCCGGATGCTGCGCATGGAGATGCGAAGCAGGATCAGGGCGGCCCAGCCGAGGACGACCCCGACCAGGATGAGCAGCAGCGCCCGGACCGTGGCATCACCGGACCAGGTGTTCAGCACGGCCGACCGAAGCTGGTCGATGATCTGCGTCGGCGGCAACGCCCGGCTGATCGGCTGCAGCCACCCGGGGAGCACGGCTATCGGATAGGCGACGCCGCAGAGCACCGCGATGAGACCCCGTAGCGCTTCGATGATCCCGTCCGAGTCCCGGAACCGCAGCGCGGCCACGGCGACGATGGCGCCGATCGAGCAGAGGGCCGGAATGGAGGCGACGATGACGGCCAGCCCGGCCAGCAACTGGAGCGGGCTCATCTGGACTCCGAACACGAACCGCAGGATCAGGCCGACACTGCCGAACAGCACGGTGGTCGGCAACAACTGGGCCACCCCGGGGGCGATCAGGATGGTCAGCCGGCTGACCGGGGTCAGGAAGACCATTTCCAGGGAGCCCTCCATCCGTTCCTGGCGGAGGGAGGATCCAGGGCCCCAGAGCATCTGGGTGATCCACAGGTAGACCGCCCAGCCCAGGTAGATGAAGGCGGCGATCTGGGTGGTGCCTGCCCGGCTCGCGAAGGCGGCCAGGGCCTGATCGTTGTTGCCGGCGAAACCGACCGCCTGGGCGTAGTAACCCAGCGGCGCCAGGAACGCGAAGACGGCCAGTGCGACCAAGGAACCCTTGTACCGCAACATGACCTGGAGTTCTTTGCGCACCGTCGCCCAGAAGGCGACGTTCTCAGCGCGTAGCCGGAGCAGCATCCGTCGCCTGTCCCAGTTTGCGGCCGACGAGCGCGAGGAAGACGTCCTTGAGATCGACAGCCTCGTTCGTCACCCGCTCGACGGTGACGTTGTGCCGCGACGCCGCGCCGATCAGGGTGGCCAGCAGGGTTTCACCGTGCTGACCGTTGACCGAGACCTCCACCGCGCCGTTGTCGAGCGTCTCGGTGATCTGCCCGCACGGACCCAGATCGCGCAGGAAGGCGTCGAGGTCGGCGGCCCTGCCGGTGACCTGGGTGTGGAGCAACCGGTCCGATCCGACGGTCCGTTTCAGCTCGGCCGGTGTGCCCTGGCCGATCACCCGGCCCCCGTCGATGATGGCGATCCGGTCGGAGAGCGAGTCGGCCTCGCTCATGTCGTGGGTGGTCAGCAGCACGGTGTGGCCCCGCTCGCGGAGCTGCCGGATCTGCGCGTGCAGCGAGTCGGCCGCCTGCGGATCCAAGCCGCTGGACGGCTCGTCCAGCAGCAGCACACTCGGCCGGTTGATTAGGGCCCGGGCGATGACCAGTCGTTGCCGCATGCCGGTCGAGAAGGTCTCCACGTAATTATCGGCTCGGTCGATCAGTCCGACCTCGGCCAGCAGTTCGTCGATGTGGGCGCGGGACCGTTTGCGCGAGCGGCCCTGCAGCGCCGCGAAGTACTCCAGATTAGACCGGGCGGTGAGCTTCCAGTACAGGCTCCGCTCGCCGCCCAGCGCCACCCCGAGCAGCCCCCGTACCGCCTGCTGCTGCGTCGTCGCGTCCAGGCCGCACACCGTGATCCGCCCGGATGTCGGCTCCAGCAGGGTGGCGATCATCCGGATCGTGGTCGACTTGCCGGCGCCGTTCGGCCCCAACAGGCCGAACACCTGGCCGGCCGGAATCGTCAGGTCGACGCCGTCGACGCTGGGCACCGGCCGGCCGTCGGCGTCCTTGCGGTCCGGATAGAACTTGGTCAGCCCCTCCAGGCAGACGGCCGGCTCGGCTCGCCCGGTCATTCGCCACGCAGCCGGATGAGATCGGCCCGGGCGAACTCGATGGCCGACCCGATGGCATCCGTCAGCTGGCGGGTGCCAGGCCGGTCCGGAAAGGGACCGCCGCTGACCACCGCGCTGCGGAAGGCGGCGGTGGTCGTCGACTCCCACTCCGGCAGCAGTTGCCAGGGCACGCTGGCGTCGTCGCGGCCGTCGACGGCCACCAGCGGGCAACTTATGCCGCCGGAGGTCGGCCGCAAACCGTTCTCGACCAGGGCCAGGTCGGGCCGAACGGTCCCCAGTACCATTTCGACCAACGTCTTACCGGCCTCCGAGAATCGGGACGCCCGCACCCCCTCTGGAGGAGCGGCCGCAACGGTCAGGTCAACCCACGCCACATCGAATTCTGCTGGCTGCGCGTTCATGCGGTGAAGGGTACCGAGCGCCCCCCGGAGCGGCTGGGCCATCGATCGACATACAACGCGCGGCCTGCAGCATCCAGACATCGCCATTTCGACCACCCTCCCGCGGCCGCAGAGTCCAGTAGTAGGCATCGGTCATTGGTCACGGTTGGTTCAGCGGCCGTGGTTCGAACCGCACGGTCCGGAACGGATCCGTTTCGGACACCGCTGATGGCGAGGGCGACACGCAGAGTAGAAACCGTCCAAAATCCGTGATCGGAAGTGGAAGGTGTCCGCAACCCACTGTCGGGGGTTTCGGACATGATCGACGCTACGGATCGCATCCGCGGTGAGGCCCCACTCCATGGATCTTTGATCGCCAATAGGGGATCGCTGACCGGTGGCAGATCCTCCGCTGCTGCGGAGGCATATTTGTCGGAGCTGGATACTGCCTACCGTGCTCTATATCCGCTACGAGTCGCCGACGCCCAATGGCCGTGGCAAGTACACCGGCATCTTTGGGCTGGCCAACGGCCTCGCCCGATCCGGGCGACTCAGCCCGTGGAAGGCGACGCAGCCCGGCTCAGCCTGGGCGATCGCTCGCACAGCGGCGATGACCGGCCCTGGGTATTTAGCCAGCATCGCCGGGTAGTACAGCGGTGAGGCCAGGTTGTCGACCGTCGACCAGTGCTGGTGAAACGGTGTGCCGATCGGGTCCTGCGGCACCTCCAACGTTTTCATTCCCGAAGACCTCGGTGCAATACATGGCACGATCTCATCGGAATTGCGCAGGTCGATGACGGTTCGGACCCCGTAGGACCACGCTGCGGCCCACCCTGCATCAGTCAGGCGCGTCGGTGCTTCCATCCGGACCACAGCGCCAGAACGGATGCTGCCCATTCCGCCCAGGTCGCGGGCGTTGACACCCTTGCCAAGCGAGCTCTACACCACCGGTCATGCCCACCAGACGTGCCGCGTCCACCGCTGGTTGCCGTGCGCCGGCCATCGGTCATGTCATCCCACACTGCAAAGGTGGCCCGAGCGCATCCCGCAGGACGATCGGCCTGCGGGACAGGCACCGCGCCGACACTCGAGGTCGCCCGCATGCCACGCGCGGGGCGCTGTGCTGGTCTCTGGAGAGTTACACGCGCCTGCTTGTGTTCACCGAGCTAGGAGCGTCAGTCGGTGCTGCAGCATCTTGGGCTGCCACCAACCCATGGTCAGAAAGAAGGCGAACAGCAGGAATCCGAGCCACCACCAAGCGGATGAGAAAACCGCCATCAGAACGTAGAAGACCATGAAGGCCGCAAGGCCGAGGGAGTTCTTTGTCGCCTGTCGGTTAATCAGTTCGAGTCGGTATTGGATGATGGCGGCAGCAGCCTCTCGGGCCCGCGGATCGACCGGCAGCTGACCTCGTCGGCTTGCCTTGAGAGCTGTCGTGCGTTCTTCCGGGGTCAAGTCTTCGGTCAGTGCCGCGGTTCGCTGCCGCCCGGCGTGCTGTTGATTCCTTGTCCATCGTTCCATCAGGGTGCCGAAGATGGCACCGCTGACTAGGCAAGCCACACGGCTGCGCGGTGTGGACAGCACGCTGGCCGAGGCTGCCAGTGACGGCGGCAGGAAGTGGTCACGCCGGCTCCCGGACTTTTGGGTCTGGGTCTGCCGACCCCGACCACATTCCAGCTGAGAATGGTGGCAAGCAAGTGACGCCACCGACCGTGATGTTGTCCCAGTTCGTCATGGTTGTAGCCTGTTTCGTGGTCGAGGGCCCGACCAGGAGGACCAACACCTCTCCCCTGCCCCCCGCCATCCCGGTTCCGGTAGACGATCGTCTTGTGGACCGCGGAGCGGTCGGCATGATGTCGACATGGAAATCAACCTGGTCGACCCGCGCGACCAGACCTGGGAGATCGATCAGCCGCGCTACCGCGTCTACTTCCACGGGCCGGCGGGTGCCAGTGACGAACGCGAGATCACGGGCGCGGACGTGGCCGAAGTGATCGCGTGGGCTGATTCGCACCGCGATGCGCGCACGTACGTGCTGTACGTGTGCGTTCCTGGTGCAGATCTTGGACTGGTGCGTCTGGCCGGCATCGATCCCAACAGTTGCCGCGGATGACCGATGAGGGATCGGTGTTCGGTCACCGATCGGTGTTCGGTCAACGATCCTCGACCGGGCCCAAATGCACGCTATTCACGGCATGGGCGGAGTCGCGACAGGAAAGTCGAGTGGGCACTCACGCCGGGAGCGCCTGGCTCGTCGATCAAGGGGTTGCGTTCCCGTTTGATCGGAGGACGCTCGAGCCATGCGTCTCGTGGGCTGGAACGAAATTCCGGATGGATACGGGTCATGGTTCGACATCAGTCGCGCACCGTTGTGGCTGCAACTGTGGTTTCGCACGCCCGTCCTCGACAAGTTCGCCTATCCCGTTGCCGTACGCCGCGGATTTGGCTACCTGACACCGGAACCTGGGCTGCCACCTGACAGCTCGGCGAGGTCGGACCTGGGTGGCGGATCGCTCCAGACGGTCCAGGCACTCCGAGCGTCGTCACGCCGTACCGCTCGATTGCTCATCCGGGTGCCCTGCGACGACGGCGCCGCCGGTATGCCCGAGCTGTGTGGCGGCATCGCGCCGGGCGCTGTTTGATGCCGCCGACTAGGATTCACCTTCCAGATGGGCTTCTCGTTGAGCGGTACACCTATCTGTTCTGGAGGATCCGCCTGCCGTTGTGGGCGGTACTCGGGGTGTCGGGTGCGCTGATCGCCGGTTGGCCAGGCGTGGTGGTCGCACTCCCCAGCGCCATCCTTGTCGAGCTGCTTTTCAGCTACCGCCGCCCGCACGGTCCGACCGGCACCACCTCATCAGCCATGCAGAATTGACGGACGGTTCTGCTGCGTAGATGGCCTGGTCTCACCGACCACGAAGAACAACAGCTGCTGCCCTCTCAGCAAGCCGTCCCGGTAGCCGAAGCGTGACCGGGTAGAGGGCATTCGATTTGCGGCTATGTACGGACCGACCGGTCGCGGACACGGCCCGTCGTTACCAGCGTTCGGCGTGAACGAACGTCGCGGCCGGCTGCTGGACCTGCTGCGTGATGCGCATCGTGAGATCCATATCTGCCAGGCGCGCCCTTCGCAGATTCGTCAGCCGGCTAGGCGTACAGCCAACCTCGTCGGCCAGCGATGCCCACGTCAGGTTGCTCTGCTGCCGATGCTCGTCCAGCGAGGCATGCAGCTGATTGAGATCCCAACGGAGCCGGCGGTCCGGGTCTGCCTCCGGTAGACGAACGTCTCCCACATCCACGACTGGGCCGGTCAGGAAGTCCTCCGGCGCGCGCCGGATCCAGCGAAGAATGATCAAGGCGTACTGACACGACATCGTCCCCCGATGCGCGGTTCGGACGAGCGCTCCCTGGCATAGCCCATGATCGGACAGTTGCGCAGTGAGGTCACGGGATTGCTCCCAGAGCTCCAGGGCCAGCGCGTTCCAGTCCAGCCCACGACTGGCACGCTGCCCATCGAGCACATCGATCATCGCTTTGCCATCAAAGGAGACCACGGTTCCCATGCCGTCGAGCTAAGCACGCGACCCCGACAACGGCCAGACCGGCGAACACCGCCCGAGCCTCGTCGGATCGTCTTGGTCAAGATGCAGCGCACGAGTTGTGCCCACAAGCCGATGGCGGGGCGGTCGGGACCGGACGACCGCTTGTAATCGAAGTGCCCGGGCACGTCAGGCTCAGGGCGCACGCGGTGCGGCCCTGCCTGTGACCGCGGCGCGGCTACTGACGGTTACGATCCGTAGCCGACGGCAGCGAAGACGACGGGGAGTGGTGCACGTGGAGGTGAACCACGCGGGGATCGCTCGGTCGGCACGGGCGATGGGCGACGACGGGTGCTTCCTGCTGCTGCGCACGAAGGTGCGCTACGAGGTGGGGGTGCTCGACGCGGTGTTGCCGCCGGATGAGGGGGACAGCCCGGCGAACGGGGGCTGGTGCCGGGCGAAGCCGGGGTGGGTGCTGCTGCTGGAAGGGCTCGCGAGCGAGCGGGA
>JAABUV010007002.1_pt1 | contig 12015 bp, 12 predicted proteins | sample 5559971 | NCBI WGS metagenome assembly JAABUV01 (sample SAMN10711881, study PRJNA513362) | rock metagenome | isolation source: Antarctica rocks | place: Antarctica: Victoria Land, Knobhead nord | collected 2015-12-19
CCTGCCAATAGCAGCGCGTGTCGGTGCGTGGCAGGCGCTTAATAAGTTGCAAATGCAAAAGCTCAGACGCATAATGCCCGTAGTGGTGACCACCTCGCAAGCCTGTGCTCGGTTCCTGTAGGCCTGCACTCGGTCTGCATGTTTGCTGTGGGCGGTCGCAGCTGCCGGCAGTTGTTGCCTATGCGGCCGCGAGGTGCAGGCGCTTTTGCAGGCCACGGCCTGGGGCACATTAGACTGCATGAGTATATCGTGATTCGCAACGTGTGTGCATCCGCATGCCTAGCATTGGGGCGGCAGCATGAAGGAGCTTTTTTAAATATATGAATGACTTGTACTTTTACAGTGCGCAAGGCCTAGGCGGGCTGGACACACAAGGAGATGACAGGAAAGAGCCGCGCAGTGCCGCAGTCCCAACCCTATCTCGCAGTCACAAGGTTGTGTCCCTCTGTGCGCAGGCGGAGGTGAGCTGGATGCACAAGGAGGTGCTGGTGATGGGGCGGCTCGTGCCGCAGCCGCGCCTGGTGGCGTACCAGGCCGATGACCGCGGCCTGGCGTACACCTACTCCAGCCTCACGCTCGCGCCCGACGCCTGGTCGCCGGCCGTGCTGGCCGTCAAGGTGGGCCGCCGGCTGATGCGCTGGGTAACCTTGAGCTGTGCGGTGTTATGACGTGTTGAAGCCTCAGCGAGCTTGCTATACCTACTGCTGGCGTGCCTGCTGCACAGCGGGTTGGTGGCAGCGGGTTGAACATGCTTTGTTTCTTTGTCCTGTCGTCACATGCGATTATCAACCATGTTTGTATAGGCTTCCCTTCAGCAGGCTTGCAAACCTTGCTGGCATCAAGCATGACTGCACTCTCGGGTGCCTGGACAGCGAGATGACGCGACCTTGCAGGAGCGCATGGAGGCCCTGGCGGGCGAGCGCTTCAACTCGTGCCTGCTCAACCTGTACCGCGACGGGCGCGACGCGATGGGCTGGCACTCTGACAACGAGGCCCTGTACGGCCCGGCCCCGACCATCGGTGCGCTGCCTGCCGCGCCGTGCGTGCTGCCGACAGGCCTGTGCACTGCACTGCAGCTGATGTCGGGGCGGCTACACTGTGTCCTGTCCTGTCTCAGCTCTTGCCAGCGCCAGATCGAGGCGCTTGCACTTCAGACAGGCAAACACGCGCATCACACCAGTGAGCGTCGTGCTGCGCAGGGTCCGCCTCGTTTGGCGCGCAGCGCGACTTTGTGCTGCGCTGGAACGCGGACCCCACCATCAAGTGGCGCGCGCCGCTGGGCGCCGGCGACCTGCTGGTCATGCGCGGCGACGTGCAGGCGCGGCCGCGCCCGTGTTTTGTGCCGTGCGGTGTGCATCGGACTTCCAGCACAGGCCTAAACCTATTCAGCCTTTGTAGGGTTTAACGCCATGTTGATCAACCTTTGGAGGGTCTATGCTATGTTGATCAATGTCCCAGCATGCGTGGTGCTGCCAGACGAGGCCGGCCGCGCGTGCCGAGGCGGCCGCGGCGCTCGCAGGCGCACTGGATGCACTCGCTGCCCCGGCGCGCGGGCGTGCCCTCGCCGCGCGTCAACCTCACGTTCCGGCGCATCGTCAAGCCCCAGGCGCGTGCGGCATGACTGCTGCGCGGGGCCTGCTGCGGCGCACAGCAGCTCTTGGCTTGGGCTGTTGCGCATGGGGCTGTGTGTCACACCTGGGTGTGCTGCGCGGCTCTGGTGGCATCGGCAAGGTCACCCGTGTCTGATGAGCACTGCTCTGCCCTGTCTGGCACTCGGAGGCCCTGCGCAGTGTAGGCGATGCAGCGTGCGCTTGCTGTCATCAGGGAATTGCCTCGACTTGCTTCTTTTGCTAACCTATTAGCAGTGCATGGCCACCATTCACGCACATATTGACTGTCACTGAACCGGTGCGGCCACAGCATGGTGCACACTGTGCATGCGCTGCTACAGGCCTGACTCACCATCCCGCTGCCTATCAGCACCATGGTTGTATCACTGCACATACGTGAGGAGCATGTGAGCTCAATGCTTGTAGGCAATAGTGCTGTGCTGCCACGGGACCTTCAAGGCAGAGGCGCTGGAGGTTGTGCATGGCAAGCAGGAGAGGCAAGCAGGAGAGGCATGCACCTGATGTGCTCATGTCCAACTTTAGTTTAAGTGCATCCTCACCTCTCTAGCCTTGCAAACCTGCCACCCAGGCATTGTTGGTTTTCATGCAATCTACATGCCGAGCTGCATGCCGAGCTGCATGCTCGTCAATTAGGCTAAGCTTGCCGCCAGCAAGGTCCGCCGCGGGAGCCTAGCCATGCTAAAGTCCATGCTAAAAGCGTGGTGCTTTCTTGTGAACGCATCATGCTTATGGCATGGACAGGCTCTTAGCATGGACAGGCTTGGCTCCCGCGGCGGACCTTGTTGGCTGCAAGCTTGGCCTAGTTGACGAGCCGTGAAATTTTCACGTGCCAGGGAGGCTTGAGCCGAAAACATGCAGACGTAGTTCAGAGCAAAGCCCGGACGCAGGTTTGTGCATGTACACTCATCGGGCATGCTAAGCAGGCGTGTAGAGCTCGTGCAGGCACGCAGACCCCATGCTATAATCCAGGCTTAACCTGGCAGGGGTCAAAGGAGGTATGCAGCTCGGCATTGAGACAGCTGGATATCCAGCTAGTCCTGGGTGGCAAGCTAGCTAAGCAAAAGGCGAATTGAGGGTACCTCAAGAAAATGGGCATTTTGCATGCAGGGTTGTTAATGTGCACAGGAATGTGCACCAGCACGTGCGCCATGCTCCCTGCGCCATGTTCCCAGTGGAAGTAAAGATGCATGCTGAGTGATGCTCGGTGATGCTCTTCATTCATTCATTCATTCGTTCATTCAGGAGAGGCTGTAGCACAGTCCCGACCTCTGGTCCCCTGCCTCTTCACCTTGTGTGATGGACCCGGCGCGCATACAGAAGGCCCTGGACAGCCTGGTGTACATGCCCCTGCTCAAGGACGGCACGCAGCCGCCGCTGGCTCCGGCTGATGCTGCACCGCCTCTGCCGGCTGGCGCCCGGGCGCGGCAGTGCCGGCCCTGGGACCGCGGCGACCTGCTGCGGCGCCTGCAGACCTTCCGGCCGGCCACCTGGTTCTGCAAGCCGGCCTGCGCGGGGCCGGTCGAGTGCGCGCGGCGCGGTTGGGCCAACACTGACCTGGACATGCTCACATGCGAGGTGCGCCGATGCTGCGGGCGCTGCTTTGAGTCGCAACGCCGTCCAGACCGCCATCAGGCACAGTGATGCGCGACCCACTTGTTGCAGAGTGATTCGCTCACTCTGTGGTATGTGTCCATGCAGACCTGCGGCGCAAAGCTCAGCTTTGTCCTGCCGCCGCGGCTGCGCCTGCAGGACGTGGAAAAGGTGACCGGCCTGATGGCTTCGCGAGGCGCTGCCGCCTGTCCCTGGCTGATGCCACTGTGCATTGCTGAGCTTGCCAGCGCTGGTGAGAGACTTTCTGTGCTGCGCGCATTGCTTGCCCGCACATCCTGACTCCCCTGCTGCGGGCTGGCAGGCCGGTGCCGCGTTTGCAGAGCGCCTGGACCAGGGCCACGACGCGAGCTGCCCCTGGCTGGGCAATGCGTGCGACCCGAGCGTCGCGCAGTTCCCGCCGCTGGCGCGGCCGGCGGCACTGGCCGGCTTTGAGGAGCGCTTGCAGGCGCTGGCCGGACTGGACGTGTTGCCGCCGGTCGCGCCAGCCGCGTTTGCCGTGGTGGAGCGCAGCCACCGCAGGCGCGTCGCTGACCAAAACAGCTGGCTGCAGCGGCACAGCAAGGAAGGCGTCTCGCTGTGCAGAGGGCGCTGCTGCGCACCTGTTTGCTGCCGTGCTTTTGCATATCTGGCGCTTGCTAGGAGACTGGCGTCCAACGAAGTCAGCTTCCAGAGGACTGATGTGCAGCTGTCAGAGCCGTCTGTGCACTCTGCAGGTCGCGTCTGCAGCAGCTGCTGGAGCATGGCCCTGCGGCGGAGCCACCCGACCGGCCTGGACAGGGCTTGGGCGATGGTGGCGCCTCACGTGGCGAAGCAGCCGAAGACGGTCCCTCGGGCCCCGACGGCGCGCGTGCCGCCCAGGCCCCCGCCGAGAACGGCGCTGCCGCGGACGCGCGCGCCGATGCTGCGGAGCTCCGCCTGGCCTGTACGCTGCCTCCCCGCCCGCCTGATCCACCCCGACACTCCCTCATCAGGCTAAAACCCATGCACAGTGCAAGCAAGTCCTTGTCGCAGCCTGGCGAGCCGCCGCAGGCCGGCGTCCTGTGCCTCCGGCAGCACCTGGCCTGGCTGCCTGAGTGCGTCGGCGCATGATGCGACACTCATAGGGTCTCAACTGAGCGCCAGCCTGAACAAGCGCGCGCAAGCCATGTGGCAGGCCATGGTACGCCTGAGTTTCTGCGCTGCGGGCGGCTGCTGGCGCTCTGCGGTTGGGGCGTGCAGCAGCTGCGGCCGCCGCGGCCGGTGTCGGCGGCCGCAGAGCCCGCGCGCGGCGCGGGCCGCCCGCGGCTCGCGCACGCGGCGGATGCCGCGATCGCGTGCGCGCTGTGCGGCGCCAAGGCGGGCCTGTGGCAGTTTGTGCCGCGCGCGGCGCCTGTCAGCGACGTCGCAGGCGTGCGCCCGCGGCGCTCTGCCCTGGCTGCAGCTCGGTGTCCGGGGGCGGCTGTGTCGCAGCACCCATTAGCTCAAAGCTTTCACGCCGGGCTGAAGGCTAGGTGAAGAGCCTAAGAGGAGCCTCAGAGCTGACGTGCGAGCATGGCTGATGCGCAGAGCGTACCGGCTCTGCAAGCGCGCGCCCGGCGCCCCTAGCGCTGCCAGCCGCATCGCTTCATCGAACCATCGCCGGGGGGCCGCTGCTGAGCCAGGGTCCACCCGGGTTTGGCGACCGCCCCGGCAGCAGCAGCAGCAGCAGCCCCCTGCCCAGCCGGGGTTTGCAGAAGCGCGAGGAGGCCTCGGGCGCTGCGCGGTCTGCGGACGGCCAGGGCGGCCCCTTCGGCAGGGCACCTGCATGGGCCCCCGCATTTGGTGGCCGCCCGGGCGCATTCGGCAGCCGCCCGGGCGCTGGCGGCGCGTCCAATGGACGTACTGCAGGCGCTGCACCAGCTGCCGCCGCTGACGGGCCATTCGGACGGGCCAGCAGTGCGCCACCGCTTGCGGCCCTCTGTCAGGATTTCGGAGGGGTCTGTTTGGGCCGAGCGCTGACACGGCGGTATTTCAGTTGCCGCGCCGCCGCACGGCAGTGACAGCCTGTGTGTAGCAGGCAAGCCATGTACTACCCTGCGGCCTTGCAATGTTTCGTGCAGCAGGCGGGGTTTGTGGGCGCGCCAGCAGTGCACCACAGCAGCGAGAGCCTCAAGGCTCTTGCACTGGCTGATAGCTCTGGTGCACTTCATTGCCTTGTAGGCTTTGTTCCAACTGTGCGGCTGGTGACGATGCGCTTCCAAGGTGCCTGCACTCATCCTTGTGTGAGGCGAAGCTGGGGCTGGTGTGCAAGGGAGGAGCCGCGCGGTGGCCAGTAGCGCGGCACGCACTAAGCGGGGCATGGCGCGGGCCGTCGCAGGCGAGGCGCCGCCCGTGTTTGGCACCGCGGCGCTGCGGCGTGACGCGGTGGCGCGCGCGCCTGCCGCCGCAGCTCCCGCACTGGCTGCGGCGCCGCGCAAGCGCGGCGCTGAAGGCGACAGGTAGGCGGGGCCAAGCTGGGTGACCTGCCCTGTGCTGCCTCCTTGACAAATGCCAAGTCCTGGCATGGCCACAGGATGATGCTCACTGCGCCGCTGGCAAGCAGTACAGCATGTGCTGAGCGAGCTGGCACAGACTGGCTTGCAGACTGGCTTGCTCAGGAGGATTGCAGGTGCCCTGGTGCTGACCTTGCCGACTGGGCTGCGCGCAGCGAGCGCGCGGAGCCCAGCAGCAAGCGCGCGCGCGGGTGCGAGGCGCTGCCCTGCCCGGACGTGCCACCTGTGCCCCACGGCGCAGGGTGCGGCGTCCCGGCCGCGGGCGCCTCCAGGCCGGGCGCGGGCAGCGCGCCGAGCGGTGCGCATGAAAACGGGCGCCCGCCTGCAGCCGTGCTTGCGCCCGCGACCGCGGCAGCAGGCGGCGGCGGCGGCGGCGTCGCGCCGCTTAACCCATTTGCGCTGCACCGGGCATTCTGCCCGTGGGTGAGCGGCGGCGGCGGCGGCGGCGGCGGCGGTGATGGCGGCGCCGGCGCCGGCGGCGGCGACGCGCGTGTCGGCTGGCGCTGGTGCCTGGACGTTCTTGTGCCGGCTGCCGGCGCGGATGAGGGCGAGGAGGGCGGCGGCGGCGGCGGCTCTGCTTTCAGCCGGCTGGACCCAGCCGCGAAGCTGCGCGCGCTGCTGCGCATTATCGGCGTCTGAGGAGGGCGGACGGCAGCTGTGGTGCTGGCAGCAGGGGTTGTATGAGCTCATGCTGACCGTCAGAAATCAGATGCAAGGGGCCAGCTGCGGTGCCAAAGTTATGCCCTGTGAGGCACAGGGCTTTGCTCGGTGTGCACGCGTGCTGGCTCATGCAGAGGGTGACCATGTCAGTCGAGTGTAGAAGCAGGCAATAGCCAGGTGGATGCAGTGTGCTGGCCTACGCTGCATGTAGGCCTAGGGCTCATTGGTGACACATATACACTGACTCGAGCATGCATTGGGCAAGCTTGTCACCCTGGCTCCCCCAATGGACATCGACATGCTGCCCCACAGGCGCTAGCTAGCGCTTACAGGTTATGCTTTAAAAGGCATGACGACGTGACGGTGCCATATGCAGCAGCAGCAGCGGTAGCAAATCTGAGGCAGGGGCCTCCTAATGGCTTGGCTGGCAGCGGCCTGTGCGCTCCCGCGTGTGGCCAGGAAGTCGCAGTGCTTCAACCTGCTGCTACCGCACATAGCGCAGAAAGCGAGCTACACAGCCAGCACTGACAGTGCGCCAGCTGAGAGCACCGGGCACCCCCACGACGCTTTCGGGGAGGTGATCAAACCATCAGACTTGCCTCTGCGTGAGCTCCTCACCGGGGAAGTGATAGGCGATAGAGAGCTCTTGAGGAGGCACCAAACGGAGGATGGAAAGCACCTGCTCGAGGCGAACGTCGCGCGGCTGCTCGAAGCGAGCGAGCGCAGTCGTCCTGGAGAGAGGTGGGACACTGTGCCAGTACCATGAGCGTGCACTGTCTTGCTCGTGCAGCAGATGCGGAGAGTTGCACCTGGTGGCAGGAGCTTCCGCGTCGCGGTGGCGAGTCACGTCCGGATCAGCGCCCAGCGCAGCACCCGCATCAACGTCCTGACTGGCGCAGACCACGAGGCTGTCAAAGTGCAGGCAGGTCTGCTGCCAGCGCCACAGCTATGTTGTCCCTATGAGACTGGTGCAGCGACAGCTGAAGCAGTCTTAAGTTGTGGATGCTGGAAAGTCTTAAGCCTTAAGGTGTGGATGTGCGTTCCAGCCTTGCTCTGCGGCGCCGCCAGGTGAGCTGGCCGAGCGGCGCCCAGCGCAACCCGCTCTTCTTTGTCGAACACCTGCACGACAGGCTCAGTGCGCTGCCCTGCCCAGCTCGCAGCTCCTTGCCCACACTCGGGCAGCGCCAGCCGCTGCTGGAACGCCTCGGCGCGCCAGAGAGCCGCCGTGTGAGACCTCCCGCTCACCCAGCTGACGCCCCGTGCGCCAGGCATCGCCCAGGTCGGTCTGCCGCGCGGCGCAGCGGCCGCGGAGCCCGCCGCGACGCTGACCGTGCACGTCCCCGAGCGCTTCTGCTCCCTGACCGTCACGGACGGTGCGCGCCGCCCGGCTCCGCCTCCGGCGCCCGGACCTGGCTGCTGCGGCCCGAGCTCTGGCACCTGTGGCCGCCTGGGGTGGCTCTCTCCTCACCCTAGGCAACCGGCGCAAGCGATGCCGCAGGCGGCGACGTGTATGTCGCCAAGCTGAAGGAGGGAGCGTGCCGCATTTCCACAAAGGGAGGCAACGTGACGTTTGGCGGTATCGCGGCCACATTCGCGCGCATCGTGTGCGGTGCGCGCCGCGAAGCGCGCCCCGCGGCGGGAGGCACACAGCAAAGATCAGCTGCGAGCACAACCTGGCGGCGCCGGAGTGGTGCACGGCGTTGTGCAGCCTGGCGTGAGCGCTTTGACGTGTTGCCCATGCGCGCAGCGACATGTTACATGGTGGCTGCATCTATCTCATATTGTGAGGGTCACAAAGGGACTGGCCATGGTACATTAGGTCAGAGGGTCCAAGCTGTGTAGGTACAGCGCTTGCCGAGTCTGCTCAGGTCTGCAACGGCTACAGTCAGCGTTCACAGCCGCGGGCGTGCGCGTGCACAGCACGCATGTCAGCGACTATGAGGTTAGCCCCAACCCTAAGCCCAGCGCCTGGATAATCACATCCCGGGCGCTCTACGCCGGCAGCGTACGGGTCGGTCAGCGGCGACTCGCTCACGGCGGCGGACGTGGGCGTGCGAGCGGGCGGCAGCGTGCGCATCCGCCGCCTCATGGGCCTGGACGTTGAGGTTGTGCAGGGGCGGTCGCCGGGCGGCGAGACGCGCATCGGCACCGCGTACTGCGAGCGGCTGCTCATCAAGGGCGGCGGCGCGCCCGACAAGAGGAGCGGAGGTGCACCCGGCGCTTGCTGCCCCCTGCCTGTACCGGGTGGTACCAGAGAGCTCTGCGCGCCAGGCGCCTGGCGCAACCCTACAGCCTAGCTCATGGTGGCCATGGCTCTACGTTAGACAGCGCTCTGTATCCTGTGGCGACTTGAGCCTGCGGTCGTCCAAGCTTCCCTTGGCATGATTGCTCTTGCGTGTTCACATGCGCCTGCGCGTGGCCCGGCAGGCAAGAGCACGCTCATCCATGTGGGCTCGCTGTCCACGAAGGAGGGCGGCGCAGCCATCATCCAGGGGTGCGCGGGGAGCCCGGTGGAGGTGGGCGGCTGCGAGGGCGCCTGTCTAGGCATCTGGGCGGCTGGCGGGCGCGTGAGCTTCCATGCGCTGCGCGGCGCCAAGCGGGTGCGGGCCGCGCGGCGCGCAATGCTCCTGTGGCATCGACAGTGTCGGTCGCCGGCGCCGTTGCGCGCCGCAGCACGCCCCGGCGTCGGCCTTGACAACCCTACCCTAACCCTGACCTATGCTGCACATCCCGGGAGAGCTGTGCCCACAGCTGCGGCGCTCGTTGCTGAGCGCAGTGATGCGCCTTGGTGCGCCATCATCACTAAGCACGCTGGCGATGCGCGTCCAGTTGCTTGCTGCCTTTGCCGCACCCACCCTTGCTTGACCGGGCCCCGCGAGCGCAGGTGTTTGTCAGCAGCGGCGGCGGCCACATCGCGGCCGACTTTGTCGGCGAGCACCGCGCCGCGCCGTCCGCCGCGGACGTGCTGGCGTACGCCAGCGCGGACGCCGCTGGGCTGGGCGAGCTGGGCGCGCCCGGAGACCCCTGGCTGCAGCGCCGGACCGGTATTCGAAAGCGCTGGGAGACGGTGCACAAGCCGATGTGCGTCGTGGCGCTCAGCGCCCAGATCGACGCGCTCGCCGCCCAAGCCGCCGCGCAGGCCGGGCCGGGCGTGGGCCAGGCTGCGGACGGGGCGCACGCTGGGCTGTGGCGGCGCGAGGCTATTGCGGCTGCGGACGAGAGCGGGGCGAGCGCCGCCGGCGTGCCGAGCTTTCCGGGTGCTGGCTTTGGCGCCCTGGAGGACCGGGGCGGAGGCTCGCGGGGCGAGCGGCGGAGCGCGGCGCTAGACGAGCTGGGCGCGGCGGCGGCGTGCGGCGCGCCGGGCGCCGGCGCCGAGCAGCAAGGGTTTGGCGAGGGCGCGCGCGGCGCGCAGCGCAAGGCGGCGCTTGACGCGCTGGGTGCAGCGGCGGGGCACGCGCGTGCGCGCGTGCTGCTCGCGCCCGGCAGGGGCGGCGTCACCGCGCGCGAGCGCTCGTGGCGGGACGCCTGGCTGGCCAGCCTCGCGCAGCGCGAGCCGCTGGCCTGACCCCTCCACACGCTGCGTGCTCCGGGCGCGCGCCGCGGGGCGTGAGCGGGGGCGTGCGCCGCCTGTGCTGCCGGCCGGGACGGCGCGCGCGCCGGACGCTGGCAGCGCTGTTGCGCCGGGCGTGCTCGCGACGGGCCGCTTCCTGGCTCGCTGGCCTCGCGCGGCATGGGCGGCAACCCTAAACCCGCCCGTGCTTGGGTTATCCCGTGGGCGCCTGACTCGGAAAGGGGCTCACCTTCTTGCTGCTGGCCTAGGCAGCGCGCATGCAGTCAGTGGCCTTGTGCGGGCAATGACCAATTGGCACTGGCCGCACAGTGCTATGAACTCTCCTTCCTCAGTTGCGTATGCTGTATTTGGTGCACTGTGACACTGAGCGGGTCCCTGCGTTCCCTGGACGCGCGGCACGCCTTGCGTCGCCGCGTCACGCCTTGCCCTCATCGCCTTGCACTGACGAGCTGTTGCATGCAAGGTCTGCACGCTGATGCTGTTTGCGCGCTGGTGCACATATTTGGAGGGCATGCTGGCGGTGTTACCTGTGCGCTGCATGGCGCAAACGTGCCTTCAAGATGAAAATCTGTTCCAGGCTCTGTACCTGGTCTGGCTGATGCTTGCAACCTGCCAACCCTTTGAACCATTCCCCCATGTCACATGTGATCACGCAGTAGCGCATGCAACAGCTTGCTCGACGTTTCTGCTAAAGAGTCTTCAGAGCCTTGCCGCTCCACCTGTGACATGCTACCTGCGTGGGGCTCTGGGGCGATGCGCGGATGAGTCATGAGCTTGGCTTGCCGCAGCGCTCGCTCCTACACTTTGTTGACAGAGAGGTGTAAAGACAGGCAGCAGCGCAGAGCGCGCCGTCGTCGTACAACTCCCTGCCATGGCCGCCGCGGCAAAGCACAGCATCAGCGACGGGCGTCTCAAAGGCGGTGGCACTCTCACCATCGTACGTGTCCGACTCTTTCACTGAGTGTTGCGCTTACTATCAGCACTGCCGTAGCGCAGTGAGCGTGCAGCCAGCACACGTTGTTGTTTGCAACCGCCCTGCTACAGCAAGCTTGCTGAGCGCTACTAGACAGGACGCGCATCTCCGACCCACAGGAGTTGCAGCGTCACTGTGGAAGGCGCCAGGCCCGCAGCCTTCACGCCAAACAGCAGAGCAGTCGGCAGCGCTGCCGTATTGTCCCTTGCCCCAGCCTGAGCAGGCCGCACGCTTGCGCCGGCCGCAGGTCATCAAGGTGGGGAGCTCCAGCCTGGTGCGCTCGGAGGCGGGCAGCCTGAACCTGAGCAACCTGGCGCGCATCTGCGAGACCGTGCGCGACCTGCGCGCGGAGGGCCACCGCGTGGTGCTGGTCAGCAGCGGCGCGGTCGCGGTCGGCGCGCAGCGCCTGGGCCTTGCCGCGCGGCCCGCCGACCTGGCGCAGCGCCAGGCGCTCGCAGCCGTTGGCCAGGTGCGCCCCTGACCCTACCCCCTATGCCCGCGCCGCGCCACAGCTGTGGCAAAAGGAGGCGGTCTGGTCGACGTGCACCGACCGGGAGGGTCAGCGACCTGCGGTGCCGGCCAGCGGCAGCGCTGCCGCCTTTCGGCATGCGCGCCGGCGCCCTGCGGCGCGGCTGGCTGGCCTTGTACTGCATTACGTGCTTTGGGGCTGTCCGTCACGTGTTTGCTTGCTATACCACACACAAGGATAGTGTCAAGCCACAGGTATGCCCATGGGTATGTGGAGGCGCGTGGCTGCATGCTTGGCGCATGCATTTGTCCGGCCACAAGTGCTGCAGCTGCATGCAGATAATGTGTTCCCGGCCTGGCCCCGTCCCTGACATGCCGGCTGGCGCCCCAGGTGCACCTCATGCGCTTCTACGAGGACTTCTTCAGCGCGCTCAGCCTGGCGTGGCCCCGTCCATGTCCCTGAAGGGTTGGGTTAGGGATAGGGTGAACTGAACATGGAGGGCAGAGGCTGCTCATCTGGTGGCAGGCGGCTGCCGGTCCCGCGGTAAAAGGCGCCTGCCTGGCACGCGCGCCCCCCGCCGCCGCAAGCGC
>JAABUV010007004.1_pt1 | contig 12015 bp, 10 predicted proteins | sample 5559971 | NCBI WGS metagenome assembly JAABUV01 (sample SAMN10711881, study PRJNA513362) | rock metagenome | isolation source: Antarctica rocks | place: Antarctica: Victoria Land, Knobhead nord | collected 2015-12-19
GACGACGGCGCGCATGTAGTCCTCCTGGTTCAGCGCCATCATCACCGCCCGGCGCACCCGCGCGTCGTTGAACGGCGGGTGCAGGTGGTTGATGCGGAACGAGCCGATGTTGCCCAGCGGGTCCGCGATGTCGACGTTGATGTTGCGGTTGCGCTTCAGCAGCGGCACCAGGTCGGGGACCGGGTTCTCCCACCAGTCGATCTCGCCGTTTTGCAGCGCCGCCGCCTTGGTCGCGTCGTCGTTCAGGATCAACCACTCGATGCGGTCGAACATCATGCGCTTGCCGCCCGACAGCCACTCCGCCGCCTCGGGGCGCGGCTCGTAGCCGGCGAACTTCTCGAACACCGCCAGCGAGCCCGGCACCCACTCGTCGCGCTTGAACGCCATCGGGCCGGAGCCGACGTATTCCGAGATAAGCTGGAACGGATCGGTCTTGGCGATGCGCTCCGGCATGATCTCGGCGACCGGCGCGTTGCTCTTGCCCAGTGCGAACAGCATTTTTGGGAACGGCTTGTTCAGGCGGAAGCGCACGGTGCGGTCGTCGAGCGCCTCCAATGCGTCCATCGAGGCCTTGATCCGCTGGCCCATGGTGTCGCGCACCATCCACCGGTTCAGGCTGGCGACGACATCCTTAGAGAGCACCGGCTCGCCGTCATGGAACCGCAGGCCCGGCCGCAGGCGGATGGTCCAGGTCTTGTTGCCGTCCGTCGCCTCGTACGCCTCGGCCATCTGCGGCTTCGGCACCAGGTTGTTGTCCACGCCGAACAGCGTGTCCCAGATCAGCAGGCTGGCGTTGCGGACGACATACTGCGTGCCCGCGATGGCATCGAGGCTCGAAAGGTTGGCCTGCGGCACGAAGCGCAGCACGCGCGCGTTCTGTGCCTTGGCCAGCCGGGGCATGGCCAGGCTGCTTACGGCGGCGGCAGTTCCGGCAGCAAGCAGATCACGGCGCTTCATGCATACCCTTATGTCAGATGGTTCTTAACGAATTGTAGCAAACTTTAGGCCACTCTACGCCCCAGCATGACATCACGCGCGCTTAACGTTCCAGAACAAGGCGAACCCATTCAGCACACTCTCCAGGCTGTTGCGGCAGGCCCGATGCAGCCAGGCCCGATGCCGCAAGCCCACTGCTTCCAATTCAAGCCCAATGCTTCGAATTAGAGAAGACCACGCCGGCACAGGGCATGCCAGCGCCCCACCATCACCAACGCCGTGCCAGATGGCATCCGATGCAAAAACCGGCTAAATCCATCCCATGCTCCCAACAACCCGCGTCGTTTCGTTCCTCTGCGCTATGATAACGCCTGAAAGGCGGCTGACGCTACGGCAATTCGCCCGGTTCGGGACCGTGGGAGTCATGGGCGCCATCGTCGACATCTCAACGGTCTATGCCACGATGGCAGCCCTTGGGCTGTATGCAGCAGGTTTGGCGGCCTACTTCGCGGCGGTCACCACGACATGGGCGCTGAACCGCGCCTGGACCTTCGCCGGACGCGGCCGCGGCGGCTTGGTGCGGCAGTGGATGCTGTTCGTCGCGGCCAACGGCGTGGGTTTCGTGCTGAACCGCGGAACCTTTGCCTTGTTGGTCACGGCGGTGCCCGCCTGCGCGCAGTACCCGGTCATCGCCATCCTCGCCGGTGCAGGCGCCGGGATGTTCGCCAACTTCAACCTGTCCCGCAGCGTCGTGTTCCGCCCTCGGGTTCCGCCCGAAGCGGCGCGGCGCCCCGCCTTGGCGCCGGAGTAGCGCCCCATGCGCGCCCGCGTCGCCGTGCTGATCCCCTGCTACAACGAGGCCGCCGCGATCCCCGCCGTCGTGCGGGACTTCCGGGCGGAGCTGCCGGGCGCAGCCATCTACGTCTACGACAACAACTCCCGCGACGGCACGGCGGCGGCGGCAGGCGCGGCGGGCGCGATCGTCCGCACCGAGCGGCTGCAGGGCAAAGGCCATGTAATCCGCCGGATGTTCGCCGACATCGAAGCCGACGCCTACGTCCTGGTGGACGGCGACGACACCTACAACGCCGCCTCCAGCCCGGCCATGGTGCGCCTGCTGCTGGACGAGGGACTCGATATGGTGAACGGCACCCGCGCCTCCGAGGCCGGCGCAGCGTATCGGCGCGGGCACCGCTTCGGCAACGCGGCGCTGACCGGCCTAGTGGCATGGGTGTTCGGCGGCGGCGTCTCAGACATGCTGTCCGGCTACCGCGTGTTCTCCCGCCGCTTCGTCAAATCGTTTCCGGCGTCGTCCCGCGGGTTCGAGACCGAGACGGAACTCACCGTCCACGCGCTGGAACTCCGTATGCCGATCAGTGAGGTGGCGACGCCCTACAAGGAGCGTCCGGCCGGCTCGGTGTCCAAGCTCCACACCTACAGCGACGGGCTGCGCATCCTGCGCGCAATCTTCATCCTGGTGAAGGAGGAGCGGCCGTTGCAGTTCTTCGCCAGCGCCGCCGCGGTGCAGATGGCCCTGGCGTTCGGCCTCGCGGCACCGGTCTTCGCGGACTACGTCAGCACCGGCCTGGTGCCGCGCCTGCCCACCGCGGTGCTGTCGACAGGGGTCGTGCTGCTGGCCTTCCTGTCGTTGACCTGCGGGCTGATCCTCGACTCCGTGACGCACGGTCGCAAAGAGCTCAAGCGGCTGTCCTATCTTTCGATCCGAGCCTACCAGCCGCCAAGCCTGCTCCCCCGCGAAACCCACGGACAGGCGGTCACCGCCGACGCTGCATGGGGTGATAGTGGGCTGGGGTGACGGCGGGTCGGGCTAGCGCCTCAACGGGACCGGTCGCCGTAGCCGTTCGGGTGGGTCTGCCGCCAGGCGGCGGCGCTGGCGACGATGGTGTCAAGCTCCGCAAAACGGGGAGTCCAGCCGGCCTCGCGCTGGATTAGCGCGGAGGAGGCGACCAGCACCGCCGGGTCGCCAGGCCGGCGGTCGCCGAACTCAACCGGGACCGGGCGGCCCAGCACCCGTTCCACCGAGGCGATCACGTCGCGGACGGAGTGGCCGCTGCCGTTGCCGAGGTTGTAGGTGACGCTGCGCCGGTCAAGCTGGGTGAGCGCGCAGAGGTGCGCCTCGCCGAGGTCGGTCACATGCACGTAGTCGCGGACGCAGGTGCCGTCCGCGGTCGGATAATCGGTGCCGAACACAGTGAGCGCCCCGTGCCGGCCAAGCGCCGCGTCGATCACCAGCGGGATCAGGTGGGTTTCAGGGTCATGGTCCTCCCCGAGCCGGCCGTTCGGGTCGGCCCCGGCGGCGTTGAAGTAGCGCAGGCAGGCGCTGCGCAGGCCATGCACCTGGTCGGCCCAGCGCAAGGTGCGTTCTATCATCAGCTTGCTTTCGCCGTAGGGCGAGGCCGGATCGATGCGGGCGGCCTCGTCGATCGGCATGCGCTCCGGCTCGCCGAACAGGTTCGCGGTGGAGGACAGAATGAATTTCGTCACGCCGTGCCGGACACAGGCGTCGATCAGGCGCATGCCGCCGGCTGCGTTCTCCAGCAGGTACCGCAGGGGCTCGCGCATGCTCTCCCCCACCAGCGAGAGCGACGCGAAGTGGAACACGGCGGTCCAGGGACCCTCGGCCAGCGCGGAGTCGAGCGTGCGGGCGTCGGAAACGTCGGCTTCGATCAGGCGCACGCCGGGCGGAAGTGCCGCACGGTGGCCTTGGCGCAGGCTGTCGACGACGACGACACCGGCGCCGCGCTCCACCAGCAGCGCGACGAGATGGCTGCCGACATAGCCGGCGCCGCCAGTGACGAGAAAGCGGTCTTGCATCGTTCGATCCTAGACTAAGCCTGTGCCCTGCGCACCAGTTTAGCGCGCCGCAACGCCAGCGGTTGCACTATCGTAACTGTTGCCGTGACGGCTCCCGGTGCAGGCAGGCAGATGGACTAGGCCATTTAAGCACGAATTGTCATTGAGCCGAAATGTGTCATATAGTGCTTTCGGTTACTCGGGAAGTTTATGCCATGGAGCACTATCGGGTTCAGATTGCATCCAATGGTAGGATGGTGTTGCCAGCGGGCCTGCGTCAGCAGCTTCACGTCGAGGGTGGAGGATTTCTCATCATCCGAAAAGACGAGGGTCGACTGGTGCTGGAAAGCATGGACGATGCGGTTCGCCGTGCGCAAGCGCTGGTGCGGCACTATGCCCCGCAAGCGGACGGCGTCGCGGACGAACTGCTGGCGGAACGCCGCGCCGACGCCGCACGTGAGTAGCGCTGTCGCTGTCGACACGACGGTTCTCGATGCCTCTGCCATATTGGCGCTGCTGTTTGGGGAACCCGGCGCCGAGATGGTGCGCGCCCACCTCCGGACAGGCGTTGTCGGGGCTGCCAACCTCGCCGAGGTGCTCGCCAAGCTCTCCGACCATGGGATGCCGGCGCACGATGCTGTTCGGGCCGTCGCCATCCTCGGATTGGAAGTGGTGCCGATGACCGACGCACAGGCGCGAACATCGGCCAGGATGCGAGCATTGACGCGGGTGGCCGGACTGTCGCTCGGCGATCGCGCGTGCCTGGCCCTTGCCAGTGAGCTCAATGCGTCCGCACTGACGGCCGACCGCGACTGGGCCAAGGTGGCCAAAGCAGTTGGCGTCGCCGTCCAAGTTATTCGATGAAAGGCGGCGCCCCATGCTGACCAGCGGCACGCAGACCGGTTTCAGGGCAAGGCCATGCCATTGCGCCCCCTGACCCTCGCCATGGCCCTCCTGCTCGCCCTGCCCACGGCTGCGGTCGCGCAGCCTGCGCCGCGCATCGTGGCCGGCCCCGGCGGCGGCTGCATTGCGGGTGCGGTGGAGCTGCCGCCCGACGGCCCCGGCTACCAAGCCATCCGCGCCAGCCAGAGCTGGTTCTGGGGGCACCCGGACACCATTGCGGCGCTGCGGACGCTGGGCGTGCGCGCACAGGCGGCGGGGCTGCCCACGCTGTACATGAACGACATCTCCCGTCCGCACGGCGGCCCCATGCCGGGCATCCATGCCAGCCACCAGGTCGGCCTCGACGCGGACGTCTGGCTCGACGTGCTGCCGAAGCCGGCGCTGAGCCCGGCCGCACGGGACAAGGTTGAGGTCGCAAGCCTCGTCAGGCCCGACAGCCGCGGCGTCGACACAGCGCGCTGGAGCCCTGGGCACGTCACCCTGCTGCGCCTGGCGGCCGGCCTGCCCGGGGTGGACCGCGTCCTGGTGAACCCGGCCATAAAACAGCAGCTTTGCCAGACCCCCATGTCGGACCGCAGTTGGCTGCGGCTGGTCCGGCCGTGGTACGGGCACGCCGCCCACATGCACATCCATTTCCATTGCCCCGCCAACCAGCCGGAGTGCCGGGACCAAGCGCCGCCACCGCCTGGCGACGGTTGCGACGCAAGCCTCGCCTGGTGGTTCGAGCAACTGGACGCGCCGCCGAAGCCCGCGGCCCCTCCCCGTCCGCCGCTGCCGCTGCCGGCTGCCTGCACGGCGATCCTGGCCGGGCAGCCTTGACGCCGGTCCGCATCGGCGTGGTCGCCGCCGGGCTGTGCACGTTCATCAACCTGTATCCGACGCAGGCGCTGCTGCCGACCCTGGCGGAGCGGTTCGGCGCCAGCCTGCCGCACACCGGCCTCACCGTCACCGCCCCCTTGGTCGCCGTGGCGCTGGTGGCGCCGTTCGTCGGCGGCATCTCGGACGCGCTCGGCCGGCGGCGGCTGATCGTCGGCGCCAGCATCCTGCTTGTGCTGCCGACCCTGCTCGCGGCCTGGGCGCCGAGCCTCGACTGGCTGATCCTGTGTCGGTTCCTGCAAGGGCTGCTGCTGCCGTTCATCTTCGCCGTCACCGTCGCCTACATCGCCGAAGAGTGCCCCGGCCCCGAGGCGGTGCGCGTCACCGGCGCCTACGCGATCGGCACCATCGTCGGCGGCTTCAGCGGGCGCTTCGTCGCGGGATGGGCGGCCGAGCTTGCCGACTGGCGCGCGGCATTCGTGATTCTGGCGCTGCTGACCGGGCTTTGCGCCGCGGTGGTCGCCTGGACCCTGCCGCCCGAGCAGCGGTTCCGCCCGGTGCGCGGCTGGGCCGGCCAGCTCGCGGGGTTCAAGGACCAGTTCGACAACCCACAGGTGATGGCGACCTGCGCCGTGGGGTTCGCGGTGCTGTTCTCGATGGTGGCGAGCTTCACCTACGCCAACTTCTATCTTGGCGCGGCGCCGTTCAGCCTGGGGCCGGCGCAGCTCGGCTCGGTGTTCGTTATCTACCTGCTGGGCGTGGTGGCGACGCCGGTGGCGACCCGGCTGGCCCTGCGGTTCGGGCGGCGGCGCACCGTGCTGCTGGCGGCGGCGGCGGCGGCGGGCGGCCTGCTGCTGACCTTGGCGCCGTGGCTGCCGGCCATCCTGGTCGGGCTGGCGTTCGTGGCGGCGGGCATCTTCACGGAACAGGTGCTCTCCCTGGGCTACGTCGCCGCCGCGGCCCGGCGGTCCCGGTCCACGGCGGTCGGCCTGTACGTCACCTGCTACTATGTCGGCGGCAGCCTGGGCGGCATTCTGCCGGCCAGCATCTGGCGTCACCTCGGCTGGCCCGGCTGCGTGGCGCTCGTGCTCGCCGTCCAGGTCGCGGCCACGCTGGTGACGCAGGTCGTTTGGCCGCGCCATGCGGGTTTACCTTCGGCCCCCGCCTCCCAAGTTTAGGCCAACAGCGGCAACGGAACCTGCAAGCATGAACGTCTATGTCGACCCGTCCTTCGAGAAATTCGCCATCGGCCAGCCGGTCTCGCGCAAGGAGGACCCGACCCTGCTGCGCGGCGAGGGGCGCTACACCGACGACCTCAGCCTGCCGGGCCAGCTCCACGCAACGATGGTGCGCAGCCGCTACGCGCATGGCCGCCTGCGGGGCGTGGACACTGCCGAGGCCCGCACCATGCCCGGCGTGTTGGGCGTTTTCACGGCGGCCGACCTGCGGGACGGCGGCGTCGGCCTGATGCCGGCGTCGAAGGGCAAGAACCACGACGGCTCCGCCACGCCGCAGCCGCCGCAGACGGCGCTGGCGGAGGCGAAGGTGCGCTATGTCGGCGACCCGGTCGCGCTCGTGGTGGCGGAGACGGCGAAGCAGGCGCGGGACGCCGCGGACGCGGTGCTGCTGGACATTGAGCCGCTTCCTGCCGTGACCAACGCCCGCACTGCGGCCGAGCCTGGCGCGCCCTTGCTGCACGACGACGCTCCGGAGAACCTGGCGATGTCGTACCACCACGGGGACCGCGCCGCCGTGGCCGCCGCGTTCGCCGCCGCCGCGCACGTCACGCGCCTGCGCATCAGCAACAGCCGGATCGTCGTCAGCGCGATGGAGCCGCGCTCGGCGCTCGCCGAGCACGATGCGGCAACCGGCCGCTACACGCTGCGGGTTGGCTGCCAGGGCGTGTTCGGCCTGCGCGCCGCGTTGAAGGACGTGCTGGGCGTGCCGTTGGACCAGATCCGCGTGCTGACCGGCAACGTCGGCGGGTCCTTCGGCATGAAGGCGTCGGTGTACCCGGAGTACCCCGCCCTGCTGCACGCCGCCCGCGCGCTGGGCCGCCCGGTCAAGTGGACGGACGAGCGCTCCGACAGCTTCCTGTCGGACAGCCACGGGCGGGACCACGAGGTCGACGCGGCGCTGGCGCTGGACGCCGAGGGACGCTTCCTCGCCATCCGCGTCGAGGGTTTCGGCAACCTCGGCGCCTACCTGAGCAACGCGACGACCATTCCGCCCACGGTCAACACCATGAAGAACATGGTGGGCGTGTACGCGACGCCGCTGATCGAGGCCTCGGCGCAGTGTGTGTTCACCAACACGACGCCGGTCGGCCCGTATCGCGGCGCCGGGCGGCCGGAGGGCAACTACTACATGGAGCGGCTGGTGGACACGGCCGCGGCCGAGATGGGCATCGACCGGGTGGAATTGCGCCGGCGCAACCACATCCAGCCCGAGCAGATGCCATACGACGCGCCGTCCGGCATGGCCTACGACAGCGGCGACTTCCCGGCGATCCTCGATAAGGCGCTGGCGATGGCGGACTGGGACGGGTTCGCGGCGCGGCGGACCGAGAGCCGCCGCCAGGGCAAGCTGCGCGGGCGCGGCGTCGGGCAGTACTTGGAAGTGACCGCGCCGCCGCAGCACGAGATGGGCGGCATCCGCTTCGAGGCGGACGGGACGGTGACGATCATCACCGGCACCCTGGACTACGGCCAGGGCCACGCGACGCCGTTCGCCCAGGTGCTGTGCGACCGGCTGGGCATCCCGTTCGACCGGGTGCGGCTGTTGCAGGGCGACAGCGACGAGCTGATCGCCGGTGGCGGCACCGGCGGGTCCAAGAGCATGATGGCGAGCGGCGCCGCAATCGTGGAGGCCAGTGCGCTCTGCATCGAGCAGGGCCGCAAGATCGCTGCGCACGCGCTGGAGGCCGCGGCCGGCGACATTGAGTTCGAGCGCGGCCGGTTCGTGATCGCCGGCACCGACCGCGGCATCGGCATCCTGGACCTTGCGGAACGGCTGCGCGCCGGCCTGGCGCTGCCGCCGGACCTGCCGCGGACGCTCGATGTGCGGCATATCCACGAGGCCGCTCCTTCGGCGTTCCCGAACGGCTGCCACGTCGCCGAGGTCGAGGTCGATCCGGAGACGGGGATCACCGAGGTCGTGCGCTACAACATGGTCAACGACTTCGGCGTGCTGATCAACCCGATGCTGGTCGAGGGCCAGGCGCACGGCGGCATCATGCAGGGCATCGGCCAGGCGCTGATGGAGGCGACGGCGTACGACGAGGACGGCCAGCTCATGACGGGTTCGTTCATGGACTACGCCCTGCCCCACGCGAGCGACGCGCCGCAGTTCGCGTTCCAGAGCCACCCCGTCCCGGCCCGGACCAACGCGCTGGGCGTGAAGGGGTGCGGCGAGGCGGGATGCGCAGGCGCGCTACCGGCGGTGATGAACGCGCTGGTGGACGCGCTGGCGGAGGTCGGCGTGCGGCACATCGACATGCCGGCGACGCCGCAACGGGTCTGGGCGGCGATCCAGGCGAACGGGAGCGCTCGGCAGGCCCGCTAGCGGTCGCTTTGATGTCTGCCTGACCGATGTCCCCGGTCGCCCGGTTCGAGCTTGTCCTGCTGCTGGCTGTCGTCATCGGTCTTGAACTGGCCGCCCGGCGCCTGCGCATGCCACCGGCGGCGGCGCTCATCCTGGGCGGGATCGCGCTCGCGCTGATCCCGCACATGCCGGACATCGAGCTCGACCCCGACTTGGCCCTGGTGCTGTTCCTGCCGCCGCTGTTGCTGGGCAGCGCCTTCTTCACCTCATGGCGGGACTTCCGCGCCAACCTACGCATCATCCTGCAGCTTGCCGTCGGCGCCGTGGCGTTCACGACGGCGGTTGTCGGCGCCGTGGCGCACTGGGTCATGCCCTCGCTGCCTTGGGCGGCTTGCTTCGCGCTGGGCGCCATCATCTCGCCGCCCGACGCGGTCGCCGCAAAGGCGGTGCTGGCCCGTGTGCGGCTGCCGCCCCGCATCGTCGTGCTGCTTGAGGGCGAGAGCCTGGTGAACGACGCCGCCGGACTTGTGCTGTTCCGTTTCGCGGTCGCGGCAGCGCTCACCGGCGCGTTCGACGCCGGCCAGGCAGCGCTGTCGTTTGGCGTGCTGGCGGTGGGCGGCGTGGCGGCGGGCGCGGCGTTCGGCCTCGCGGCGATGGCCCTGCTCGCCCGGCTGCGCGAGCCGCGGTTGGAAATCATCGGCAGCCTGCTCGCGGCCTGGGCCTCCTATATCGGCGCGGACGCCATCCATGTATCGGGAGTGCTGGCTACCGTGTCGTGCGGCCTGGTGATGGGCTGGCGGCAGCACGCTACGCTGACCGCGACCACCCGCATCCAGGCGCAGGCCGTGTGGCAGGTGGTCGAGTTCGTGTTGGAGTCGCTGATTTTCATCCTGATCGGGCTGTCGCTCCGCGGCGTGCTGTCGCGGCTGGACGGAGGCGGGGACACGGTTCGCGGATTGTTGCCGGCGGCTGTCGCCATCGTCGCGGCGACGATCCTGAGCCGCTTCGCCTGGATGTTCCCTGCGACCTACCTGCCGCGCCTCCTGGTGCCGTCGCTGCGGCGGCGGGACCCCTATCCACCGCTTGCAGTGCCGATCATCATGAGCTGGGCCGGCATGCGCGGCGTGGTGAGCCTGGCTGCGGCGCTGGCGCTGCCCGACCATTTCCCCGGCCGCGATTTCATCCTAGCGACGACGTTCCTCGTGATCCTCGTGACCGTGCTGGTCCAGGGCACAACCTTGGAACCGCTGGTGAGCGCTCTGCGCCTGGGCGAATTCAAATTGGAGCAGGGCACCACCTTGTCCGAGGACTACGCACGGGCCCGCGTGGCGCAGGCGCAGCTCGCGGCGGTTGAGCGGCACTCCTTGGCCGAGGACGGCAGCTACCGGCATCCGCGCCTGGTGGAGCAATACGGCTACCGCGCCCGCGCCGCCGCCCGGTTCAGCGAGGCAGGCGGGGCGCTGCTCGGCGAGAAGAACGCGCATTTCGAGGCCGTGCTGGCGGCGGTGGCGGCCGGGCGGGAGGAGGCGCTGCGCCTGTATCAGGCGGGCGAGATCCACGACTCCGTTCTGCACACGCTGGAGGGCGAGCTCGACTGGCAAGAGGTCGAGGCCCGCCGGCACCGCTCGGATTGAACCTTTGGGTCCCTGAACCCTAGGTCGCCAAACCCTAGGTCATCGGCATCGCGACATGCTGCTTGTAGGCCGGGCGGGCAAGCAGGCGTTCATACCAAGCCTGCAAATGCGGCTGCGGCGGCCGGGTCATGTTGAACGAGAACCATCGGTGGGCATGCACGCCGAGCGCGATGTCCGCAAGGGTGAACACGGGGCCGGCGACGTAGGGCACACGGGACAGGATGCCGTCGAGCAGGGTCCAGCACCGGGCGGCCTCGGCGGTGGCGGCGGTGACGGCGGCGAGGTCGCGCCGCTCCGGCGCGGTGCGCACCAGCCCTTGGAACACGGCCGACTGCGGCCGGTTGAGCGTGGTCTGCTGCCAATCCATCCAGCGGTCGATGCTGCCCCGTGCGCGCAGGTCGTCCGGCCACATCGCGTTGCCCGGCGCGTTGGCGGCGCACAAGTAGCGCACCACGGCGTTGCTCTCCCACAGCACGAAGTCGCCCTCGACCAGGGTGGGGACCACGCCGTTCGGGTTCAGGGCCCGGTACTCCGGCGTGTCGGTGCCGCCGAACGGGCCGCCCACGTCGGTGCGCTCATACGGCAGGCCAAGCTCCTCCATGAGCCAGACCGCCTTCATGACATTGCTTGAGTTCGCGCGGCCCAACAGCTTGCGCATGGCGTTCTCCTTTCCGGTTGCGTGCCGGCACGGTATGGCGTGCGCGCGATTGCTCCAAGCGGCAATGCGGGCCATATCGCCAGCATGGTCCGCTCCAACATCGCCCTATTGGGCAGCCGAACCGCGGCATGGGTCACGATCCTGGCCTCCGCCGTGGCGCTCGGGGGCGCGTTGGCGTCCGAGCGCTGGCTTGGCCTGGTGCCCTGCGCGCTGTGCCTGTGGGAGCGCTGGCCCTACCGCGTGGCGATCGCGCTGGGGTTGCTGGCGCTGGCCCTGCCGCGCCCGGCCGCGCGCTGGGTGTTGGCCGCGGCGGTGGTCGCAGTGCTGGCGGGCGCCGGCCTGGCCGCGACGCATGTCGGGGTCGAGCAGGGCTGGTGGCCAAGCCCGCTGCCCGAGTGCGCGGCGCCCTCGCTCGGCAGCGGCAGCATCGCCGAGCGCCTGGCCCGCATGCCCGCCACCGTCAGCAAGCCCTGCGACGAGCCGACCTTTTTGGTGCCAGGGCTGCCGGTGTCGATGGCGGCGATGAACCTGGTTCTGGCCCTGGCGCTGGCCGGGTTCCTCGCCACCTCAGTCAGGAAGCAACGAGGCACGACATGAGCGACACCACCAGCGAAACCAGGGCGCCGCTGCCCGGCGACCGCACCCTGCGCGAGACGGTCGAGCGCATCATCCGCGTCGACCATGCCGGCGAGTACGGCGCGGCCCGCATCT
>JAABUV010007005.1_pt1 | contig 12015 bp, 10 predicted proteins | sample 5559971 | NCBI WGS metagenome assembly JAABUV01 (sample SAMN10711881, study PRJNA513362) | rock metagenome | isolation source: Antarctica rocks | place: Antarctica: Victoria Land, Knobhead nord | collected 2015-12-19
GGTCTCCAACGGGGCTAAGGTCTACATTACGGGACGACGAGAGGAGGTTCTCGAGAACACAGTCAAGCAGTACAACACAGGCCCAGGGAGTCTGCACGCGCTGCCGGGTGACGTGAGTAGCAAGGAGGGATGCATGAAGCTCGCGAAGGAGATCGAAGAGAAGGAGTCGAAGGGCATCCAGCTACTGGTCAATAACGCCGGCATTGCGCGCGATGATAACACCAAGTTCTGTATGCTGCACTCAGGCTAATCTCTGGAGAATTGGTATCAGGCATAGGCTGATGATCTCTCGCAGCGTCGAACGGCCAGCCTGAGATGTCCGACGCAAATGCCATCAGCAAGCACTTCCTGCAATCCGAAGAGCAGCAGTGGTATGACACCGCTCGGTGGAGGTGTCCGCAATGCTCGATACATTCGCTGACTTCCTATCCCAGGATGGACACGTTCCAAACCAACGTCATGGCCCAATACTTCATGGCCATGTCTTTCCTCCCCCTCCTCGCCAAAGCCAACTCCGCCACCCCGGGCTACAGCAGCCAAATCGTCAACGTCTCCTCCATATCCGGCGCCATGAAGGGCTCCTCAGCCGGTCAATTCGCCTACGCTAGCTCCAAAGCTGCCTTCACCCACTTGAGCCGCATGCTAGCGACCACTTTCGCGCAGACGAAAGTCAGGGTGAATGTCATTGCGCCTGGCATCTTCCCGAGCGAGATGACGGGCGGCAGTAGTGGGGACGACAATAAGACGAAGTTGGATATGACGCCTAGTAATCCGGCGGGCAGGACGGGGCATGATAGCGATATGGGGGCGACGATTCTGTTTTTGGCTGGCAAAGGCGGGGTGTTTTACAACGAGCAAATAATGTATCCGGACGGAGGTGAGTCTTGAATACGTCTGTTGATTGCGGGCGTGGTATTATTACAAGCAGCTGACAGAATGCACAGGAAATACTCTGGTGCAGCCAGCATACAAGTGAGCAATGGCGTGCTTCACGCAGCGGTTGCAACGCGCGCAGAGAATTGTACGATACGAGGATAATAATATCTGAAGCTGTTACGGCGGTACAAACCAAGCCAATTCAGAAGTGGGAAGCATGAGGTGTGAGTCGGGCAAGCACCTGTCACGTGACTGACGCTAAATCCGAATTCAACCTCACTTTGTTCTTCTCGACCCACCTATATGTACACACAATTACCTTACTCATTTAGAGCAGCACACATGAGCGATGAGGTACGCACCGCCGATTACAATGTCCACAGATAACTATACAACATTTGGGCGACATCGCAAGCTGTTACGGCGGCGTAGTTCAAGACGGCCGATAAGCGAGGAGCGTGTGAGTTTCCATTGGCAAGCATCTATCACGTGACTGACATCCGGTTCCGACCACAACCTCACTTCACATCACTCGATCCACCCGCCTCCCCACTTTCAGAGCGACCGTTCCGTCCATTCATTGTTCCTGTTGTCAACCAACCTCCCTTTTTCACCTCTATTGTCGCCAAATCTACAATGGCTCGCCGGATCCGTCCACGCTTCAAAGAGACTCAATCCAACTTCTCGCACCCACAAACAAAGCAACATACAGCAAGCCAAGCAACGCCGGTCGTTGCTACTTCTCACTCCAGGAGCACTAGTCACTGCCCGCATCGCTTTATATATAGCAAAGAGCGCCTGACCGCCCCACACGACCCAAGGAAACGCCTGCAATGGATCCATATCTTGCAGCGGCGTACCGCGAAGCCGCCGCTGAAGCCTCCTCACGCAACCTCGCTTGGAAAGCCGCTCGCAAGACCGGGGCTAAGATTGCCAGAGCAGCTGCAAAGTCTACCGGAGCCGCCGTGACAGCCGAGAAAGTAGTGACAGCGACGGATATGACAGCGGCGGATATGACGCTGTCCGACTTCTTCGCCAAGATTCCCGAGCTCCTGATCGCCGCAATCAAGTGGCCATTCCGCTACATCTACACCGAACTCATCCTGCCCATCCTCATCGCCATCTACTGGCTCCTGGCCATCCTCCTATGGCTCAGCATCCTCTTCGTCCTCCTCATTCTGCTCCTCAACGGCCGGGGCATCTGGCAGTGCACCTGGGAACGCTACGACGATCTCCGAGCACGCTACGACGATTTCGCGCTCAACAACGAGATCCTGCTGAACCTGGAGCACGGACACGCGAGTTTCAAGCGGGCAATGTACGATCGGTACCTCAGCCTGCGATTCAACGAGACGGGCGATGCTTTCGTGCGGTTCCTGCACGAGATGTATTTTCTTCCTGACACGATCACAAGGATTGTCTGGCGGTTTCTAGAAAATCATATTGGCAAGCTGATACTTGCGGGTGCTCTGATGCTTTGGATCTTGCATGCGACACGTGTAAGCAAGCCGGTGCCCGAGCCGGTGCATTATTATAGCGAGGCGTGGCTTCAAGCGCAGGATTGGCAGGCTTCAGAGTCGGCTTCCTCGGAGGCGGCGAAGGCGACGCCGTACGATCAATGGGTTAGGGGTATTGGTTCGGACAGCGATGTGGTTGTAAGCGTGGCGCCTGTGTCTTCGACTGTGTCGAGTGTGTCGACAGGGTCGGTAGAGCCGGCAGAGTCGACTCCATGGTGGAGGGGAAGCGCAAGACCGCAGACAGTGACGTCCACGAGGACGCTGTTGTTCACGGAGACGTCCACGGAGACGCAGACCGAGACGGTGACTACGGCGGTCACCAAGCGCGAATGGGGGCCCGGGCCTCCTAGGACGGTGACGACGGTGCATACCACGCGAGAGACTGTCTTGGAGCCGCAGGAGACGGTGACGACGGTGCACACGACGCGCGAGACTGTGTGGGAGCCGCTGAGGATTGCGACGGTCACGTTGTGGGGAACGGAGAACGCAAGTGTGCCCAGCAGGGCTGAGAAGATAGCGGATTTCTGGGCGCCTCCATCAGGTGGGCAGACGGTGTTGGATAAGGATGAGATGAAGTGGTGTCGGGATTGCCAGCAGTAAGTTTGCGATGGATTCTCTGACCGTTGGATATGGATGCTAACGTGCTATAGGTATCACGGAATTGAGTTACCATATTAGAAGCTGGGCGATGGCTTGGATCTGTTGCTGGAGACTAGTATTGATTGATAATCTCATGTGCTGCGTATAGGCGAGTGTGCGGATTGTGTATAGATTGATTGTACACGATATGTACATTGCAAGTCGACGCGGCCTTCCCATTCTCCTTTCTTCAACGTCGGCTCCCATTACTCCACCGTGCGAACTCGAGGACCGCTAAAGCGAGGTGCGCAGTCCTGAAGAGATCGACCTTTGAGCACGCGAACGCCGGAAGCGGACGTGTGCTCAGGAATGCTTGGCTACCAGCGCGCCGGCACCAACAAGGCTTTGTACTTCGCGAGATATTGCCGTGTGCGGATGAACAAAGAAAGATGTCAATGAGTCCGCCATGTCTAGCTGCCGTCGAGTCCGTCGCAACTTACACCGTCGTCGCATCCATTTCACGCCTACGCGACAAGCGTTGTTAACATCGACATGTTCGCACCACCGCCGTTGCACTTCTCGCAGGCCGATATCGCGAGATTGAAGGCCGAGGCTTTGGCCAGACTGCAGGAGAAAAGAGAGAGTGCCGAGACCGCGGCTTCGGACGGGAAAAGCAGTAAAGTCTCGTCGCCGGCTTCGAGCACGAAGACTTCGCGTCGCACGGGACTGTTCTCACGAAGCAGTAAGATCAAGGTCTCGAGTCCCATCGCCCAGGATGCGCAGAAGTTGCCTGCTGTCGACGACGATGTGCGAAAGGAGAGTTTGGAGAAGGAAACGAGAGTGAGTAAGGAGAGCAGCCCGGGCCCACCACCACCTGTACCTTTTGCAGCGGGACCGAGGAAGGCGCCGAGACCGCCGAAGAGACCTGCGCGTCCGGAGGGCGACGCGGTGTCGGCGTTCAGGTCTGCGGCTCCGCTCTTGCATCCCGCGCAGGCGCCTGTGCCGAGTCATAGTCCACCGCCTGTTCCGCAGAAATCGCCGTCTCGGACGGGTAGCGGTGCGAGGCAGTCGCGGGGTGCGCAGGCGGAGCGACCACGATCTGTCTTGGACGATGCGTCGCTCAATACAGCTCTGGCGCAGCTCAAGGTCGGTGACGATGCGGGTGCGAAAGCTGGCGTGGACGCTGCTCCGGGTTCGTGGCTATTCGACCCGGAAGGATCAGGCCAGGCGACTCGCCGCGCTTCCTCTAGTCAAACGCTGACCAGGACGAAACGGAGATCTTTCCATGGCGATTTGGCTAGGGAGGCACCCACTGACGCAGAGAAGAAGCGCTTGTCTGGTGTGCAGAGCGGGAAGATCGATAAAGCACCCAGGAAGCGGTCAAGCGCAGCGGCGACGCTCGAGGCCACATTGTTTGAGCTTAATTACCCTGGGTTAAGTCGACGAGCCACTGAGTCCGCCGTGAACAACGTGGAAGCGAGTTCAGCTGGCGAAGAGCGCAGCACTGCAAAGCGCCGTCAACATGGCGAGACATTGAGCATGTTGCTGGACGCCGGCTTCTTCCCAGGCGAGGACGTCACGGTGTACAGCAAGAAGAACCCGAACATCAGCATCCACGTCAGACTGCCTCTACCCCTCAGCTTGGTGGACAAGGACCTACCCGATACACCGACCAGCATCACGTCCACACCTACAGAGCTGTACCACAGCACGCCGAGACGTGCGCTGCCGTCGGTACCCAAGACTCGGAGACCACGAAGGCAGAAACGCAGCCCATTAGCGCAGATCGCAGCGACCGACACCACGTCAAACAGCAGCAGTCGCTCCACGGGCGGCTCGCCGGACCGGCTGTCTTCGATCCCGGAGTTGGCGAATGTCTCGGAGAACTCGCCACCACCATCTTCCTCGGGCGCGACGACGCCAGTAGCGACTATGATCCACCTCCGCGGGGGCTCGATCGTGACAGTGACGCCACCAGAGTTCACGGCGTGGCAGAAGCAGGTCTACATCCAGGGTCCGATCAAATTGCCGACTCCGGCGATCTTGCCGCGGAAGAACTCGGTGGCTAGTCTTGAGCCGTTTCAGGAGGCTATCGATCGGGTCTACCAGCATGCTCTGGTAGTGCCGAGGCGGCGTAGCGATGATGCGGTCGTTGAAGACATCTGCGAGTGGGTCGATGAGTTTGGGTTTGAGGATGTCAGTTACCAGGGCGACACTCTCATGATCGACGAGTCCACTGTCGATGAGGTACAGGAGCTTGGCGAAGAGGGCGGTCCTGACATCGAGCGTTTCAGTACGCCGCCGTTGGAGCCGGTTGCTAGCCCGCTCGAGAAGGCAGTCGCCAAGGAAGTGGTTGCGATGTCGAAGCTGGATCCGGCGCCTAGGCTGATCATGCCGCCGGTCGAGAATGAAGAGACTCTGCGGGCTAGAGGCATTGCTCGTTTGACACAGCACTCGACAGCGAGTAGCTCGACCCGGAAGGAGTCCCTTACCTTGGCGAGGCAGGAATTTGAGCACAGCATGCTAGCTACCTCTACTGCAGCCTCCACGCTTCCAGAAGCCGAGCGGAAGGGAAGTAGCTCGCGAAACCCCCTTGTCGATCAAGGTGGCTTCGATTGGGATGACGATGTGGAGGAGATGGACGGGCAGCCGGCGTGGGATGCTCGGAAAAAGCATGGGTTGCACCGGGGTGTGGCCAGGGAGACTCGCAACCCGGTGGTGAAGATGCGGCGGTTCATGGCCACTGCGTCGGCGGTCTTGTGAGTTAGTTGGGCGATATCGTCTTGTAGATAGTAGATCGGCGTGGCAATCTGCGTTCCTCGATAGTATCCTCCGATGAAGGTCTCGTTCCCTGATCAGTGTCACAGATACGTTGCCTCGTGGGCGTCGGAGGAGAGCATGTAATTGTCGATCGCTCGTGGCTGTCACCGACCCGGCTTCACGTACATGTACTTGTGCCGTCGAGAACAAGGTACGTGTGCTGTATGCAGTCATTGCACGACACGGTAGAGGAGCATCACAAGCATCAAGGTGAGGTGAGGTGAGGTGGTTACACGCGACTCGGACCGAGTGGTGACTCCCGAGCCGACCGCACAATTGCTTCGTCGGACTTCGCATCGCACTCGCGTGAAGAGAACATGTCTGCATGCTCGTCACGCCGTTCGTGCAACGACCCTGTCGTCGACCGCTGCGCCGTTTCGTCATACCCGTGAGATGGCCGAGGTGGACCGCATGGTGAGACGAAGCACAGCACAGCACGGCGCTGATCTGTGCAAGTGCCTGAGGGTCGACCATTATTGCATGAGCATGCACGATGCGTTGCGAAACGCAGAACCACTGACTACTGCAGATGATCAGAAGACCGTCGTGCCGAATGACCGCAGATGGCCAGCCCAGCGGGCCGCCGTCGAGCTCCCTCGAGGCTCGAGCCATGTGCCGCGGATGCGCCACTACGCCCCGTCTGCATGAGTCGGGCAAAAGACGAGGCGACGAACCGGCGACCGCAGAGCAGCTCTCCCGAGCCGTGACACGCTGGCAACCCACTTCATGCGAGCCTCGGGAGGCCTCCCGCTTCATGTTTGCCTTCACTTGGCATGGAGGATGCCTCGACCTGGGCGACGACAGCTAATGGTCTGTTCCGGGGCGTAATCATGAGACTGGAAGCTGCCCACTGCCAGCCTGGCGACATAAGAAGGAGATCTGCTCCCACCAGCTCTTTGCTCGCCTCACTTGAATGATACAAGTTTGTCTTTGCAAGCAAACAGTACCACCGAAGGTCAATAGTCTGCATCAAGCGAGCACAGTCTCGCGATTGGTGTACATTCGGGCAGCTCATCATCATCTTCTTCTTCAGCCTCGGTCATGTCTACCACCAGCCGCGACTTGCTAGAGCAGTCAATGGACCGAGAACGGCAGGCTATTTGGCTTGCATGTCCTACTGAAGGGGCTCGACAACAAGCCTGGGCACACCGTAGAGAGCAACTGATCTCACACCTCTTCAACGACGTACCCGCACCAAGCAACCATCAGCAGGGCCCGGGTGCACGTATGCAAACACAAGTACCGTGCCCCCAGGCGCCACCCATGGTATGAATCCTTCTCAGATGTCTTAGTCCATCGCTGACCCTCAAAGATGGCTCAGTCATCGAATTCATCTCGACAAGGCCGGCCAGCTCAAACAAGCTACGACAGTAATGCCATACCGAAGTCAACATCAGCCCAATGCCGCCCTGTCACCGTCAAGCGAGCACATCAACGACCATTCAACACCACTCATTCAGCGAATCTTGGCCACGGCACGTCGTCCTGGGCTGACTCAAGCTCCGGCACTCCCAAAGCAAACAAGAATCGACCAAGCAGCATTCAAGCCTACGAACCCAACGTATACATCTCGAAATTCATGAACGACCTCGAGCCAACGGGCGCGGCCGCAAAGCGGCAAAGAGTGGGCGGCTTCGACGGAAGTTCACAGCCGACCATCGACGCCTCGCTCGCATACAGTACCTTCGTCCCCGCACAGGCACCTACGATGTCGCCTTGCACAAGTATGTCGAGCCAACCATCGCACAGATCATTCGCTTCGAGCGAGGCGATGAGCCGACAATGTAGCGTCACCACGGCGTCGTCGTCCTACTCTTCGACGGCGTTGACCAGTGGACTTGACATGTTGCGCGTTGAGTCGTCTTCTTCACATTGCCCTCAACGAACTCTCTTTCCTTTGTCCTCAGAGATGCAGAGTCTCGATGCTCCTTTCGTGTCTGGTCACGCAAACGAGAGACCGGCCAGTAGCCTGCCAAGGGCTACTGCTGGGTTTTCGTTCGGTGAGAGTAACAGTACCGAAGCTGAGCTGTTGAGTAGTATGGGCTGTGCGTTTGTTGACCAGGACCTTTCATTTATTGAGACCTTTCCTTCTGCTTTTGATAATGGAGATCAGTATGCTCAAAGGACAGATCGCTCGTACGGCCAGGCACAGGATGTGGAGCGTCCTTGCCAGGCACAGGACATGGAGCGTACCTGGTCTCAACAAAGCGACTGGAGCACATCATCAGCGGCCTCGACCGACCTCAAGGCTACAGAGCGTCGCCGGAAACACATCGAGAACGGAAGACAGACCATAGCGCCCAAGAGCATCCCTGGCGGACCCAAGTCCACATCAACGCAGTTACGGACGGACGACAGCCTCAACCCTCATCATCACATCGACCCATCGATCCGACGGAAAGAAGCCATCAGCAAGACGCCTTACGTGCGACCGCATCACCCGAAGCTCTACTGCACGCTCTGCCAGGACCATCCCACCGGTTTCCGCGGCGAACACGAGCTACGCCGTCATCAAGACCGCGCCCACGCCGACTCTCGAAAGGTCTGGATCTGCGTCGAGCCCACGACGGAATCCGAAGAAGGCTGGCGGCCGCAAAAGCCTCTCGGCATCTGCAAGCAGTGCAAGCAACGGAAGGAATACAATGTCTGCTATAACGCCGCGGCGCACTTGCGAAGAGCGCACTTCTGTCCCAGGAAGAGGGGCCGGAAGGCGAAGGGAGAGGAACGCGAGAGTAGGGGTGGCAAGGCTGGTGGCCACTGGCCGCCTATCGAATGGCTCAAGGCCAGTGGTTGGCTGCAGGAAGTTGAGACTACGTCGGCGCATCTCTTCACACAGGACGCGACGCTATCAAAGCTCGACACTAGCTTCATAGACGATTTCCTCGATGAAGAAGACAACTTCGAGTTTGCACCGGACTCAGCCATCGACTTCCAACGCGCAGCTTTCGCCGCCGAGAACCTTGGCTTGCAGATGTACCCCACTTACACTGACTGGACCAGCGGCTATCCGACGCCTCGCCTCGACTCCGCTCCGCGAGCCTTCTTCCCTGCCATCGACACGAAGGCGAACGTGCTGCATGCGCCGATCGACACGGATTGTTTCGAGGCTCCTGCGATGGCGTACACGCTTAGCGCACCTCCCGCTATGCAATCGGCACCGTTGATGTTCGATGTTGACAGTGAGTTGGCGGCGCACAATGCCATCGGTCTCTTGTACCAGGAAGATGTTCAGATGTCAATTCCTTTTATGTGAAGTGTAGCTAGACCTCGGGGATTCTTTCGCAAGCAACGGACGAATGCTGCGACGTTTGTATTGATAGATGCTTCTTTGGGTTGTTCGTCTAGTTCATGGAACTGGTATATGTTAGACCTTGTACGATCTTCACAACACCTCATTCCCAACCCAGGTATTGCCTTCTGAGTACCGAGTTATAACGACATGTGACATGTAATAGTGTGGTCGAACTTCAACCTTCACCTTGGCGTACGGACACTCCCGAGAGCACCTTCCTATCTCGGAATCGACCTCAAATACTGGCTTTGCGTGCCTCACCTCCGCAGAAGCAGGCACGTCAGTTCACCGCGCTGCCATTGGAAGATTGTCGCGCCTAAGAGCTTGTAGACGCTATTGATGGCGGCCATGCTACGCTCGTACAGGCAGCTGCGGTACCTCGCAGCTTGTGATTTCACCACATCAAGTCAGTATATAGCTCTCGTGTCTGCTACACCATCACATCCAGCCATCTACTCCCTTACAACATGTACTCCAAAGCCAGCTTGCTCGCAGCGCTGCTGCCCGTGGTGACAGCGCAAGGCTCATATGGCGGTGGAAACGGCCATGGCCACATTAACGGCACCTACTCGCTTGGATGGGAGAGCCTACCAGGCAGTATCTACCTCCCGACGAACGACTGGGCCAATTCGAATTGGCCGCCGCAGAACGTCGGCATGCCGCTTACACCGCAGGCGCCGGACGCGGAGTTGAAGGAGCTCCTGGAGGGCGTTAGTATTGCTCGTGAGTGGCGTCAACTGAGACGAATTCTGTCACTGCGATCTACGTGGGACGACTGACACCACTGCTATTAGGGATTGAGAATATTATACAGACCTTGACGAATTTTGGCACCAGACATACGCTTTCTATCCAGAACTCTTCGACGAGAGGGATTGGGGCTGCTAGAGACTGGATCCATCATGAGATGCTGGCTTTAGCTGAGCCCAGCAACGGTACCATGGAGGTCTTCTTCAACTCTTATATCCAGCCCGTTGCTTCCCGCATTTTGTTCCCAACCAACATCACCAATGTTGTGGCGCGGGTAAGCCAGCTGGTCTGTATCCTACACAGAGATGCCCACAGCTGACCACCTCTACTCCGTATAGATTAACGGGACTGAAGACCCCAACAGAGTTTATGTGGTGACTGGACACTACGACTCCCGCCGCATCGACATCAACGACTACACGAACGACGCCCCAGGCTCCGACGACGACGCCAGCGGCGTAGCAGTCGTCATGGAGCTAGCCCGTCTCTGCGCCACCAAGAAACCCAAAGCCACCATGATCTTCGCCGCCACGGCCGGCGAGGAGCAAGGCCTCTACGGCTCCGACCACCTGGCGAAAACACTCAAAGCGCAAGGTTACAACGTAGAAGCCGACTTCAACAATGACATCGTAGGCACCGGCCGGAACCCGCCCTTCGACCCCATCAACAACTACACCCTCCGCCTCTACGGCGCCTCGATCTACTACCCCAACGCCTCCTCCGCAGTCGTCGGCCAGGAAGTAGCCATCATAGGCGCCTGGAACGACAGTCCGGCGCAGAACCTCGGTCGCTTCGTGACGGAGGTCGCTGTGGGAGCCGTGAGCTGGGTCGGAATGCAAGTCGCTCTCATCTACCGCCCGGACCGCTACTTGCGCGGCGGCGACCACGAGAGTTTCCTCTTGCAGGGGTTCCCCGCTGTGCGTTTCACGGAAGCTGTGGAGGACTTTGCGCACGAGCACCAGGACCCGAGGGTGCAGGATGGGATCCAGTATGGCGATTTGCCGCAGTTTGTGGATTTCGAGTATACTTCTCGGGTCGCGAAGGTGAATCTGGCGAGTATGTGGAGTGCGGCTGGTGCGCCTGCGTTGCCGGTCAATGTTACGATCTCCGAGGTCGTGGGGTTCCCGGCCGCGGCGGAGGATACGCCGATTGAGGATATCAGCAATGATTCGCGGTTTGCTTGGGTGACAGGCAAGGATAAGCTGGTTAGCAGCTATGAGGTGGTGTGGAGGCCTAGTGGCGCGCTGCAGTGGACGCACAGTTTGAATGTGGGTATGACGGGCAATGTGACGCTGGCGCTGAATAAGGATAACGTGCAGGTGGGCGTCAGGGCTGTGGGAGCGGATGGCAAGAAGAGCCCTGCTGTGTTTCCGTTCCCGATCAACGCGTAAAGATGAATGGGAAGCTCGAGGTTATAGCCACTCTAGCTCACATAGGCCTGCTCGAGGTGCAGTCCCCGATCCATAGCGATTTTAGGTCGAAACACTTCCTCTATTGATCTGCGTACCTTAGGTGTGAAGACCATGCGCGGCGTATGTGAATGCTCTGGCTTGGCGTGACGTCAAACGCTTGTTGCTAGGCAACGATCACTCTTCGACACCCTTTCGAGCTTTCTCAATCACCGCCCACTTACATAGTCTAGACGGATATACTCAGGCTCACAGAACCATCGCATCGACAGCTTTGGCGCAAATATGTTTGGCCGCGGCGGCCGCTACCGGGCTCGAGGCGGCAGCTCATCCTACCGCGGCGGCCGGGGCGGACAAGGAAATGCGCATCGAGCGGTACTAAAAGGCCTCTTCGCAGACGGTGTCTGGCAATGCGAATGCAACCCCCGACTACCTGCAGAGCACTTCAAGGTCAAGAAGGAGGGGAAGAATCAGGGAAGGTGGTTCTATACGTGTCAGAATCAGGAGCCCAAGCGCTGCGGCTTCTTCCTTTGGGATGAGGACGCGAAACCTAGAGAGGAGGCGGCAGTGTTGGATGGCAGTCGGACGGAACCGCTAGGAAGGAAGAGTGGCGGCGGTGATGTACAGGAGGGATGGGATGCGGGACGAGCACAGCGTGCAGCGAGGACGGATGCGATGGGCGGAAACGGCAAAGGGACGGGCGGCATGGTTATGTTCGCGCATGTCAACGTTGACGACGAAGAGACGGCGAGTCCGACACCCAGTCCTGTCT
>JAABUV010007008.1_pt1 | contig 12011 bp, 15 predicted proteins | sample 5559971 | NCBI WGS metagenome assembly JAABUV01 (sample SAMN10711881, study PRJNA513362) | rock metagenome | isolation source: Antarctica rocks | place: Antarctica: Victoria Land, Knobhead nord | collected 2015-12-19
GACTTTTGTCGCGAGGAGCGCACGCGCGAACAGGCGCGTGACCGGATGAGAGCGCTACGGGCGCGTCGGCCCCGGTGACATTTTCACTGGACACTTATGGGTGACAGAATCACTGGACATTAACAGAGCCCAATTGTCGTGCCCAATTGTCGTGCCCAATTGTCGTGCCCAATTGTCGTGCCCAATTGTCGTGCCCAATTGTCGTGCCCAATTGTCGTGGTGGTATACTGACGCTTGACAATTCTTTTGGAGAAAACATGACACGAGGAACACATAAACGCGCCGCCGTGCACGGCCACGACGCAACGGAGCGGCTGGCCGGGGATTTAGATGCGCCATCGGCCTTGCGCGTCACGCATGCCCGGCAAGGGCCGCCGCGCGCCATCTTGATCGCCGTGGCCACGGCTGGGCCATCCTCCTCCGTCGCCAACGCGGACGAGCCCTGGGACGCCGAGTCGAGCCTGGAAGAGTTGGCGCGCCTGGCCACGACTGCCGGGATCGAGCCGGTGCGCCAGGTCAGCCAGCGCCTGCGCTCGCCACACCCACGCACCTACCTCAATGAAGGCAAAGCGCAGTACGTGGCCGAGTTGATGCGCGCCGAGGAATGCGAACTCGTGCTGGCCGACGACGAACTCTCGCCCGCGCAGCAAAAGGGCCTGGAGGCGGTCTGCGGCGCGGGGTCGGTGATCGACCGCACGGCGCTGATCCTGGAGATCTTTGGGCAACGCGCGCGCACGCACGAGGGCATGCTGCAGGTACGATTAGCGCAGGCCCGCTACGGTCTACCCCGCCTGGCGCGCCTCTGGACGCACCTGGAGCGCCAGCGCGGCGGCACGGGCACGCGCGGCGGCGCCGGCGAGACGCAGTTAGAGACCGACCGCCGCCAGATCCGCGCCCGCATCACCAAGTTGGAGCGCGAACTCGAAGGTGTGCGTCACGCCCGCGCCACACAGCGCGCCAAGCGCCGCGATGTCGGCCGCGGCGTCGCCCTCGTCGGCTATACCAACGCGGGCAAGTCGACGCTACTCAACCGGCTCACGAGCGGCGGCGTCGAGGCCGAAGACAAGCTCTTCGCCACGCTCGACCCCACCACGCGGCGCTGGCCCGTCGGACCCGCGCAGGCTTTGCTACTCACCGACACGGTCGGCTTCATCCACAAGCTGCCGGCCGGGCTCGTGGCCGCCTTCCGCGCCACGCTCGAAGAACTCAATGAAGCCGACCTGCTGCTGCATGTGATCGACGCGTCGTCGCCGCACGCGCTTGGGCAGGCCGCGGTTGTACTTGACGAACTCGAGACCTTGGGAACGACCGCGCCGGTCCTGGCGGTCTTCAACAAAATCGACCTGCTCCCGCCCGAGGAGCGCGCCGCGCGGCTGGCCGCGCTGTGGGACCGCTTCCCCAACGGCGTCGCCGTCAGCGCGTCCACCGGCGAGGGCCTCGAGTTGCTGGCGTCGCGTGCGGCGGCCATCGTGCACGAACGCGCCGAGAGCCCGCCTTTGGCCGCGGTCGGGGTTGGGTAGATCAGTACCCTGCGAGTAAAATCGCAGGGCAACCTAACGGACACCGACGTATCTTTAGGCGCCCCCACACCATAATAAACATAATAGACGCGATTAAACGTCATCAAGCAGAAGGAGCGCGACGTGCCGACGACACCATCAGGCTTGACCTACGAAGACACCACGGAGGGTACGGGCGCCAGCCCGCGTCCGGGGCAAACGGCCGTGGTGCACTACACCGGCTACCTCACCGACGGGACCAAGTTCGACTCCAGCGTCGACCGCGGCCAGCCGTTCTCATTTAGGATTGGGCAGGGCCAGGTGATCAAAGGCTGGGACGAGGGCGTCGCCGCCATGAAGGTGGGCGGCAAGCGCCGGTTGACAATCCCGCCGGACCTCGGCTACGGCGCGAGCGGCGCCGCAGGCGTCATCCCGCCCAACGCCACGCTGATCTTCGACGTCGAGTTGCTCGACATCCGGTAGCAACCGGACCACGTATCCGTTGGGACAGGGCTCGTGAATTATCGTAGGGGCGTATGCTGTCTGATTAAAATGTGACGCGCGGATAGGGGTTGTAGGGGCGTATCGCCATACGCCCGACGGTCGCGGTTGGGCGGCATGGTGTTCGTTGGCGTTCGCCGTCCAGTGGACATCTTTGGCGCGAACGGCGGGCGTATAGCGATACGCCCCTACGCCTGCGATGAGGCCGGACAATTTTAATCAGACAGGGCTGTATAGCGATACGCCCCTACACTGCGGCGGGTAGGCCACATTTTAATCGGACAGGGCTGTATGCCATACGCCCCTACGCCGCGCCGGGCGTCTTGGCCCCATGGATAATTCACGAGATCTGTCCCCCTGGGAGCGCCGGCACTCGCCGCGCAGCCGGCGCTCCCAGGGGACACGCTCGCTACTCCTCAACATCGTCTCCGGCGTACGCAGGCGGCGCCGTATACCCGCCCGTGCGATCCTCGCGAATAAAACGGCCTACCTCACCCGCTGTCGTCTCAATGGCGCGTAGCGCGCCGTCAAGGCGCTCCAGCAGCCAATCAGGCGTCTCCTCACGCAGCGCCGGTGTCAGTCCACGCTCCACCTCACGGCCAGCCTGCCGCAGCGTTTGCGCCAACGCCCGCAACTGGGCGTAGTAGTCGTCGTTGTCCAAGACGCCCTCATCCCCGCCCCATGCGGATTGGTCTTTCTTCCGACTATCGACTTCCGACTTCCGACTCGTCCGGCAGCGCCGGCAACTCATCAATCGAGCGCAGCCCAGCGGCCTTGAGGAACTCGGCGGTCGTGCCATAGACGGTCGCGCGGCCCGGCGTATCGGCGTGTCCGCGCTCTTCGATTAAGCCGTGCTCCAACAGTAAGCGCATAGTGTGGTCGGAGTTGACCCCGCGGATACCCTCGATCTCGGGCCGTGAGACAGGCTGTCGATAGGCCACGATCGCCAGCGTCTCCCAGGCCGCGGGCGAGAGCTTGACGCCCTGCGGTACACCTAGAAAGCTCGCCACGACGACGGCATGCTCCGGCGCCGTCGTCAACTGCGCGCGGTCGCCCTGACGCAACACGCGCGCGCCATGGCCGTGTCGTGTGTAGTGATCGTCAAGGTCCCGCAACGCCGCCTCGACCTGCTCGTTGGATAGCGACAGGGCGCGCGCCAGCGTTTCCACCGTCGCTGTCTCTCCCGCGACGAGCAGGAGGGCTTCTAGCTGAGCTAACGTTTCGGTCACATTACACTCCGCCAGAGTAGCCAACGCCATCAGTCGCGGGTTCAAGTGTCACATGTTCGAGGATAATCGGGCCAAATTGCCCGTGCTGCTGCATCAGCAAACGCTGCCGGCGTACCAACTCCAGGATAACCAGAAACATGGTGATAGCCGTCACCGTATCGCCGGCGTCTACGGCCACGTCGTGAAACGTGGCGCGCTCGCGCCCCCGCAGGCGTCCCACCACAGCCTGCAGCACCTGTGCGAACGAGATCAAAGGGCCCGGCGCCGCCGCGACCGCTACGTCGCGCTCAGTGGCGCGAGCCAGCATACGCCGCGCGGCGCGACGCAAACGCCGTGGATCGAGTGATCCGGCGACAATGCCGGACGGCACGGCCGCCAGCGTGCGCGTCTCGGCCGGCGCGGAGCGGCCGAACATACGCAGTCCCTGTTCCTGGCGGTCCATCAGCAGGCGCGCGCCGTCGCGGAAGCGACGATACACCAGCAGGCGCGCCTCCAAGTCCTCCTCCTCATCCTCCTCGCGCGGCTCGTCCTCAGTGGCGCGCGGCAGCACGGCCAGCGACTTGAGCAGCAACAAGCGCGCCGCGACATGCAGGAACTCCGCGGTGAGGTTGAGGTCGAGCGTCGGGGACGCGTGGACGAGCGCGAGGTATTGATCGGTCACGGCCACGAGCGACACACGGCTGACCGGCAACTCGTGTCGCTCGATCAGCTGCAGCAGCGTGTGCAAAGGGCCCTGGAACAAGTCCAGTTCGACGTGGAGCGGTGAGGTGAGAGTAGGGTACATACGCGGGTTATCCGACGGAGAACTGAGGACCAAGCAGCACGCTGGCGATGGGGTAGATAAAGTCGTTATATAAGACGTTGTAGAAGCCCAACTGGTTCCCAAAAATAAAGATGACAAACAGGACTAACGGACCGTACTGCTGCACGCCCCGCAACTCGTATAGTTGGCGCGGCGAGAGGAATGTTTGGAGCACACGCCAGCCATCAAGCGGAGGCAACGGAATGATGTTGAATACGGCCAGGAAAATATTGAGCAGGAGGGCATGCTGCAGGAAATCGAAGAGGCCCTGTTGGGCATTAAAGTCGAAGAGGCTGAAGCGCAACGGGATCGCAATGAGCGCGGCCAGGATTATATTGCTGATCGGACCAACGATGGCGACGATGCCACCGCCCGCCTTCGCGTTCGGGCGCAAGTTGCGCTCCGTCACCGGCGTGAAGCCATAGGCGAAGCCGAAACCCGCGATCGCCGAGAGGAAGAGCAGGATGATGCCAAACTGGTCCATATGCCGGAAGGGGTTAAGCGAGAGGTGGCCGGTCAGCCGCGGCGTGTCATCGCCAAGGTACTGCGCGGTGAGGGCGTGCGCCAACTCGTGCCACGTAATGGAAACGAGCAGGATGATTATCGTTTCGACGATGCGGGTGGTATCGAACATTATCCAACTTCTACAAACAGCAAACCGCGCCGCGACACATCCACAGAGGAGGTGGCACGGCGCAGCGCGATGAACAGCGACGCTCGGTTACTTGGTCGCGGGGGCGGCAGGTTGCTTTTTCGCATCTTGCTTCTTGGGCTTGCGCTTTTCTTTGTTCTTAGGACTTTTATCGCCCATGATCGTGCCCTCCTTTCGTGCAAAGTACCTCAAGTATAGCATTACCGGACGACGACGTTAGCCAGCAACTCAGGTAGACCGGTAGAATAGGCGAGCGGCCACCGTTCGACATAAAAGTTTTGTATAATATAGGTTGACCACTTCATTTCTTTCACCCATTCTCACTAACCTTGGAGGTTTGTGTGCCTCTCTACGACTACAAATGCGATACGTGCGGTCACCGCTTTGAGGTGCGCCAGGGCATCAGGGAAGACGCGCTGACGTCATGCCCCCAGTGCGATAGCCCGATTCGCCGCGTCATCTACCCCGTCGGCATCGTCTTTAAGGGCAGCGGCTTCTACATCAACGATAGCCGCAACTCGTCCTCGACCACGCAACCGGCCAAAGATAACGCCGATAGCGCCGACAATAAGCCCGATAAGGCTGACAAAAAAGAAGGGGCTGCAAACGGTTCGACTGAGGCCGCTCCAGTCGCCGCGTCGGGCGACAAGGCCGCGGTGGCGACCGCTTCGGGCGGGGACGGCGCCAAGAGCGCCAACACCTCACCTACGGCTGCAACGGGAACAAGCGCCCCCTCGTCGTAAGCCATCATCGCATGTATGGCGAGAGGGCGGCGGAGCGATCGCTCCGCCGCCCTCTCGCCATATGTACACAATCGCGCCCATGGATAGCGCTACGTCTCGCGCTGACGTTGCTTCTTGTAGAACGATGACAGATGTTGCGGCTTACGCTCCGTGTCCACGGTCGCATCCAACGCGTCTTCTTCGCGCCGGGCGGCGCGACGGTCATCGATATCACCCTGTAACGCTAGGAGGTCCATGTACACGTAGTGGTTGTTGACCGCCTCCGGCATCTTGAGCAGATGACGCAGCATCATCGACTGCGAGATGCTCAACGGGTTATCTTTTTCCCCTTCGGCGAGGTTGATAGCCCGGTCCAGCATGCGGATCGTCTCGGGGCCGACCTCCCGCTCCTCGAGTTCCTCGCGTATCTCCTGCAATTGCTCGTACGCGTTCACGCTGCCCTCCAATCTCTATCTCTCTTTCAGTGTACGGCATCGTGCCCACGCCTACAATACATATGCGGGCGCATCAGGCGCATTGGCGCATTGTTACACCCCAAGCCGCCGCGCGTAACAGATCGCGCGCGTCTATCTCCGTCCGACGTGCACCGCGATCGTGCCAACGTTGAGCAACCGCATGTGCGCGTGCGCGAAGCCAGCCTCAAGCATCAAAGCGCGCAACGTCGGGGCGTCCGGGAAGTACCGCAGCGAGGTTGGCAGGTACGTGTATGCTTCGCGCGCCCCGTTGAAGAGCGTGCCGATGAGCGGCACCACATTGTTGAAATAGGCGTAGAAACCGGCCGCAAGCAACGGCACACGCGGCTTGGTGACCTCGAGGCAGACGAAACGGCCACCCGGACGCAGCACGCGGCGCATCTCCGTGAGCGCGCGCGGCACATCCGTGACGTTGCGCAGCCCGAAGCCGATCGTCACGGCGTCGAACGACGCGTCGTCGAACGGCAGAGCCAGGGCGTCGGCGCGACGGAACTCGGGCGCCACGGGCACATCGTAGGCTTTATGGCGCGCCACATCAAGCATAGGCTCAGAGAAGTCGATCCCGACCACGCGGCCGGTTGGGCCGACGACCCGCGCCAGCTGAAACGCCAGATCCCCCGTCCCTGTCGCCACGTCGAGCGCCGCCCCGCCCGGCCTAACGCGCGTTTCGGCCACCGCGACCGCGCGCCAGCGTTGGTCCTGCCACCCCGTCATAATGCGGTTGAGCGTGTCGTAGCGCGGCGCGATTGTGCCGAACATATCCTCGACGTAGGCCGCGCGCGTGGGGCTCTCAATTTTCTCTTCGACGTACTTTTTCATATTCCTCTTGCACTCACTCCCTCTCTTTGTGTATAGTACCTCCCGGTGGTCAATGCGGTGTCACGCGGTAGAGTCCGGCGTCTGTAGCACGGAGCCTGTGACCGAGGCCAACCTGTCAAGTATCGTGGTGGAAAGGAAACAGTCACAGATGACCTATACGGACGAGACGCTGATTTGTCGTGATTGCGGCCAGGAGTTTGTGTTCACGTCGGGTGAGCAAGAGTTCTTCGCCTCGCGGGGACTGCAAAACAAGCCGAGCCGCTGCCCGGAGTGCCGGGCCGCGGCCAAAGCCGCGCGCGGCGAGCAGGTGAAGCCACGGCGTGAGATGTTCGAGGCGACCTGCGGCGAGTGCGGCCAGCCGGCCCGCGTGCCGTTCGAGCCGCGGCTGGACAAGCCCGTCTACTGCTCCTCGTGCTTCGACAAGGTGCGCAGCGCGAGCTACAGTTAGTCTCACGCCTACAACACGACAAAGCGGCGGGGGCGATCGTATTTGTCCCCGCCGCTTTGTCGTGTTGTCTCAATGGTCAGGATACACGGCGCATCATCGGTACACGTTCTGCCAGTCGTCGGCGTCTGGGTTAGATGTCAAACGGCTCACGCTCACCCTCGGTGAGGTCGCTAGCGATGGGGTTGCCGGTCGCCGGGTCATAGGGTTGGTTATTTTGCGACGTCACGTCACCCTCGGCCGGCTGCCGCTCACTGATGATGGGTTCATGCGACAGCGGGGCAATCGCGGGGACGTCGAGCGGTTCATGCGTTGTCGCCATGGCCGTCCCGCGGACGTTAGCGAAGACAGCGGCGGCGATCAGGGCAATGGCGATTAGGATCACCAGCACAACCCCAATGCGGGGCCATGACGTGACGGCGTCGCCAAGTACGGGTAGCAAAACGGCTATATCTTCCAACAACAGTCCTCCAACAACGTAAACACCGGTCCTCCAACGGACTAATCGTGCGCCTTTAGCTTAACAGGACATACCATGTCGTGGCCCCAAATATGCGACAGTGGCGCCTATGACCACACCTATCTTGACCCATAACGCCGCGAACAACGCGTCGGCGGAGCCGGAGCGATCGCGGCCACCACGATGAACGCCCCATCCACCTCCAGCCCACGCAGGGTAGCGCCCCAGCGACGTACCACGGCTTTCGTGCGCATCTACGCCGTGTTACTTGTCTTGGCGCTGGCCGCGTTCGTGTTCCTTGCCGTCCTCGCCACTACGCGCGCGATCCTGCCATTCGACGTCACGGTCACGCGCGCTATCCAGAGCGTACACGTCCCGCTCTATCGGTGGATACTCACACACGAGAGCGACCTTGGCTACGCCCCACTCAGTCCGCTCACGTTTGTCGTCGTCTTCATTGCCCTCTATGCATTGGGGCAGCGGCTGGATGCGGTGCTAGCCGTACTATCCGCGCTCCTGGCCGGACTCCTCGGCGGCGGCGTCAAAATCCTCACCGCGCGGCCACGGCCATCTCCTGCGCTGGTGCACGTCACCGCGCGTCTGCACGATTATAGCTTCCCCTCCGGCCACGTCATCCACTACACCACGCTGTTCGGATTCGCCTTCTGCGCCCTCCTTATGGGGCGCCGCCGCTCGCCGGCGCGCGACCTAACCCTCGCGCTGTTGGCGCTGATCATCATCCTGGTCGGTCCATCGCGCGTCTACCTCGGCGAGCACTGGCCAACCGATGTACTCGGCGGGTACCTACTCGGCGGCCTCTGGCTGGCGGGGACGATCGACGTGCGGCGCGCGCTGCTACGGCGACGAGGGCAGTCACAGGCCAGGCCCGTTACCTCAGCGCAGCCGCTGCACCGCGATGTAGATCCCGATCACGATCCCAAAGGCGTCGGCGCCGAGGAATTGCGCGCTGAACACGGCGCGTAACGCGGCGTCAACGTGTGAGCCATAACGCAACAGGCTGAACAGGTTGCCGGCCAAAACGGTCAGCACGACCGTGACCCCGGCGATGATCTCCATCTCGCGGCCCTGCTTGTAGCCCGACACACGGCGCAGTCCCGTGCCGATGAGGTACCCTACCACGATGCCGCCCAGGAACCCAACGCCGGGCACGACACTGAGCAGGAACCCGATGCCGAGCGCCAGCAGCAGCGCTCCGAGCACCACACGGGCGTAGACGCGCGGTGTCAAGACATATTGCGGCAGTCGCCGCAACTGAGCGCAAGACGCACAACGCGCGCCCACCGGCGTGAAGATCATGCAGCGTGGGCAGATGGGCTGGTCGCAGCGTCCACACGACACGACTGTCTCGACGGCGGGGTGACGCGCACAGTAGCGGACCGGCGCCGCCTCCGCCTCGTCGTGCTCCCGGATCATCATCGTCTCCTGGGTCAAAAGTCGATCAGAGTTGCGGAATCGGGAACATCGTGCGCAGAGCCTCGGGATCGCCACGCGTGGTCAGAATAAAGACGAGCATGTCCAGGATCAGGAATTGGTCGTCGTGCCGGCTCTTGAGCGCCTCGTCGGCGGCCACGAGCGCCTGGTAGGCGCGGGGCAACTCACCCCGCCCGAACGAACCGGCGGCGCGCGCGGCCATACGATACTTGCCCGCGTTCCAGCCCAACCGCTTGATGGCCGCGTCCTCGGGCGTCCGCTCGGCTTTCAAGGCCGTCAGCAGCGTCCAGTCACGCACGCGCCCCGTCAGCATAGCCATGATCTGCTCGACCACCATACCACCGCTCATGAGGCCGTGGAGCACCGTCAACGCGCGGCCAGGGTTCTTCTCCACGATAGCGTCGCCCAGATGAAACGCGTTTTCGTCCTCATCGGGCGCGACCATTTCCTCGACCGCCGTTCGCGTGATCGATACTCCCGGTCCGACATAGGCGAGCAGCGTATCGATCGCTCCCGACACCGGCCACAGCGAGTCGGGCAGGCGCTCGGCCAGACTCGTGGCCGCATCTGGCTCGATGGCGCCGCCGCGCCGTTTGACCTCTTCGTGTACCCACCGCGCGCGCGCGCGCCCTTCCAGATGCGGGCACTCGCGGATGTCTTTGGGTACGTCGAGCGCGGCTAGCGCCTTGATATGAGTGTTGCCCGCTTGCACGCCACCCGCCTTCTTGTAGTCGTCCCTGGCGCGTGGCGGCACCGGCTCCTCCAGGATCAGCACCGTCGTCTCGGGCATCTCCTTGACCAAAGCGGCTAGTCCATCGGGGCTAACGCCCGGCTTCGCGGTCTCGTCACCGCTGGCGGAGCGCCGGCGCGTTGACGCGGTGATGAGGCCATCCACACGTACGATTTGGTGGGCGAAGAGGAACGGCAGGACGGTACACGCCGCGACGATGTCGCCCCACGTCGCCGTGGCGCCGTCGAGGCGTTGCGCTCCGAACAGGCTCTCGTCGGCATAGCGCGCCACGGCCGCGGCTCCCAGCGCGCGCACGTTGTAGTCGTCTTCGCCGTAAAAGAGGTGGAGCATTCAGCGATCAGTCATCAGCAGTCAGCGTTTTACAAGAGATGTTCGGCCGTCGCCGCGCGCGAACAGGAGGTAGGGTAGGCTACACAACAACCAACGGAAAGCCGAGCGCTGACTGCTGATGGTTGAAAGCGCTAGTCGGGGTGAGAGGACTCGAACCTCCGGCCCCAGCGTCCCAAACGCCGTGCGCTACCAACTGCGCTACACCCCGCCGTACCCTCAACTATAGTCAGCCCGCCCCGGAAGGTCAAGTCCTGGTACAGTCGGCAGGACTGTTCATCATCGTGCGCGTGACAAATGACTAGCCTAAATAGGGGATGGAGCGCGACGTACACGCCGTCGATACTATCTACAGATATATCGCCCCTTTTCCTTGGGGCCTGCTCAGGGAACAATCCTTGTGGGGCCTGCTCCCTTTGGGACCCGCTCAGGGAACAGGTCCGCGCCTTTAGCGCGGCGTACAGCCGCGATGTGGAAATCGCTTTATGCGACGCACCAGATTTGAGCGTCTGGCCTCGCCCGGCCTGGCCGCCATCCTTCTTGCTCTCACCGCGTTCGCCATATGGACGGCCGTGACGACGCAAACCGTAGCCAGGAGCGCGCGTACCGCCGTGTCTCTGAGCGATGACTACCAGCAGGCGCGCTATTGGGTGGGGGCCGAGCAGTCACTGGCGCGGCAGTATCGTGTCGATCCCAGTCGCGACGTTCACGCCGCCCATAATGCGGCGGCGCGCGCGCTTGTTAGCGCCCTTCAGGCCGCACGGCGTATCGGCAGCGCCGACGACCAAGCCCTCGTGGATCGAGTGCTCCTGACCCATACGGGCTATCTGTCGGCCGCGGACGACCTGTTCGCGGCCGTCGACACGCGGGACCAGCAGCGCGTCGCCTACATTGATGACGAGGAGACCGAACCTGTCTTCATTTTGATTGAACAGCAAGTCGATGCCGCGGCGACGATACATCGCCTAGAGGCGTTCCAACGCCTGGACGCTCTCGACCGTCTACAGCATACGGTGGTCGTGGCGACCCCCATCGTCTTTGCCCTCGGTTTGCTGTTGCTCGGCGTTTTCGCATACATCATGCGGAGCTACAGGCGGCGTATTGACGAGGCGACACAGGTGGAACTGGTACGACTGGAACACGCCGCGCTCACCGACCACTTGACCGCGCTGGGCAACCACCGCGCGTACCAGGAGGATTATCATCGCGAGGTCTCGCGCGCCCTGCGTCACGACGAACCGCTTACACTGGCCCTTATCGACATCGACGAGTTCAAGGTCATTAACGATCAGCATGGACATATCCACGGCGACCGCGTGTTGAGCGCACTAGCCGCCTTGCTACACAGCGCCCGCGCCGAGGACCGCGCCTATCGGCGCGGCGGCGATGAGTTTGCCCTGGTGCTGCCCAACACGACGCTGCCCGATGCGCGCGTCGTGCTGGAGCGTCTGCGCCGTGACGTACAGCGTCACCTGTGCGTGACAACTGTAAGCATCGGCGTGGCGGCGCTTGTACCCGGCCAGGGCGATCCCACCACACTGCAGGAACAAGCCGACGCCGCGCTCTACGAGGCTAAGCGGCATGGGCGCAACACCATCGTGGCTTTCGAGGAGATCCGCGCGAGCGCATCGATCCTGCCGGCGGCCAAGGCGCAAGCCCTCCGCTGTCTGCTGGCCGAGGGCGGAGTAAGCGTCGTCTTCCAGCCGATCTGGGATATTGATCGTGGCGCCATCCTAGCAGTCTGTCGGAGAGAACGAAGCAATGGTGTGCATAACCGGGGGCCGCTGTCGGGGTGGGGCGTTCCGCCTCTGGTCACGCGTGATCGACGCGTGGCTGCGGGCAGGACACGGCGGTGGAT